>Ga0081519_100152_pt1 | contig 13593 bp, 17 predicted proteins | sample ConSprmetagenome_FD_70987 | JGI IMG/M metagenome (GOLD analysis project Ga0081519, IMG submission 70987) | Hot spring microbial streamer communities from Conch Spring, Yellowstone National Park, USA - C T=80-84 v2 (version 2) | ecosystem: Environmental > Aquatic > Thermal springs > Hot (42-90C) ...
ATCTTTGAAAACTCTGTTAACCTTAAAGATAAGAAAGCCACTCTAAGGATTGGGTTGGATATCCTACCCGTTGAGTCCGCTCTTCTTTATGCTAAACGACACATTTATTTAGATTTCTTTCTTTCCCTTTTGCTCTTCTTCGGAGGAATAGCTTCCTTTTTCTTAAAGGAAGCACTTCGCCTTGAGCGCTTGCTTGAAAACCTAAGCTCATACACTCACCCAAAACCCCTTAAGTTAATCCTCTTTGACCTAAGAGACCTCTTGACCGAGGTTATCGAAACCTTCAAACTTCTTTATCCTTCCGCAGACCTTGTGTTAAATTATAAAGGCGAAGAATTTAACGTTTACTCAGACCGAGACAAACTCAAACAAGTCCTTATCAATCTTCTTGAAAACGCCCTTCAGGCATGAAGCGAAAGGGGTGTTTTAAAGGTTGATACTGCAAGCCCTTTTGGAGGAAGATAAACCTTTAAAATCTTAAAATCTTACCGTGAAAGGTGACCTCTAAATTTGGGTCATAAGCAGAATTTTCTAAGCAGCAACCTGACTTAGCCCAAAGAGAAAAGTGAAAGATATGAATAAAAAGAAAAATAAAAAGTAAAAAGCTCAGACCAAAGCCTTTAGACTTGGTCTGGGAGAAGCTCATCATTCTACCATACGCAATATTTTCTCCACATGCCAAATCTACCAACCGGCAACCTCTTATCATGTGCTTTTTTCATTAACTCTACCCGAATTTTAGCAAGCTCCTGCTCTTTCTCAAGGATAGCATCCCAGTTTGGGTTCGGCTGAAGCATAAGGGAACGTTTCTCAAGCCTTAGCTGAGCCTCCCTCTTTATAGAGAGGTTGCGCATCCTTGCAGAACTCCTGAAGCTTTGCTGGGTCAACTGGAGGAACCATCGGTCCACCCATACCTTTTTTAGCAAAGGCAGGACCACCAACCAAAGTCCCAATGCCAAACATCAAGGCTAAAGCTTTTTTGTACCTCATAACCCGCCTCCTAAGCGTTCTTTATTTTTTTGCAAATTGCATGCCTATTTTTATTCTCAGTCATAATTAGAAGGTATCCACCCTGCAAAAAAGACAATCGCATGGACGCAAGGATTTGTGCTCAGTTTTTGTGTAGAGCGAGCCGCTTGCCCTACAAAATTCAGATGAAGCTCCTCTCTGCTTTCGGATTGAGAGATAGACAGAAGATCCATCTCTTGCGCCCTGGTCGACAACCCCATTCCTCTGTAGGCCAGAGCATTCGCTAAAACACCCTTTGGCTTAGAACTCGAGATACAAGCGAAGGCTCTTTGCCTTTATAACTTTGTAATTTTTACAAAAGCCTTTGTAGATTTTTCAAAACTCTTATACCCTTTAAAAAATTCTCTTGACTGAACTTTAGAGAAACCATATTATTAATTTTAGAATATAAAATTTAAAGGAGGTTTGCTATGGTAGAGATTAGAACGATCCTTGTCCCTGTTGATTTTTCGGGAGTTGCACCTATTTTGGCTAAGTGGGCAAAGGACTTTGCCAAGCAACTTAACGCTAAGATTATTCTCACCTACGTCCTTGAAGACCTATCAACTTATGAAGGGATCGTTGATTACCTTAAAACCTTAACCGAGCTTGAAAACACCCTTTATGAAGAGGCTAAAAAGTCGATGGAAGACTTTTTGAAGGAACATTTTTCTGACTTTCCAGATGTAGAGCCAGTCCTTGAAAAGGGGGATGTGGTGGAAACAATCCTTAGGGTTGCTCAAGAAAAAGGAGCAGACTTAATCGTTATCGGAACTCATGGAAGAAAGGGTATAAATAGGATCCTTTTTGGAAGCGTGGCTGAAGGCGTGGTAAAGAATTCCCCCATTCCTGTCGTTACCATAAATCCCTACAGGGCTGGTTATCTAAAAGTAGAAGAGAGGAAGAAGTAATGCCGGTTTAAGATTTGAAGGAGCCAAAGGGGGGTTTTAAAACCCCGTTGGCACCTACTTTAGCCCTTTTAAGATTTTCTCTCCCTCTTTAGCTTCTTGTGTTCCTGGAAAGGTTCTAACTAACTTTTTTAGAACGATCTCTGCGGCTTTTTTATCCTTTAACTGTAAAAAGGCTTCAGCTTGTTTGAGCATAGCTTTGGGTTTAAATGGATTGGGCTCTGGAAGGTCTATCAACTTTTGGTAATAAATAATGGCTTCTTCATAGTTTTTCTCTTTAAAATAAGTCTCACCCAGCCAGTAGTAAGCCTGCCCAACCCAGCGCCCCTTGGGATATCTCTTTAGATACTCCTCCCAGTAGCTTCTTGCTAAACGATAATCTCCCCTTTGAAAATGGAGATAAGCCTGTTGAAAGAGGTCTTCTTCTTTTAGGTTCTTCGGCACCTCTTGCAGCTTTGCCTTTTCTTGAGGTTTAGGGGTGAATGTAGGGGTGAGGTCCCTCGCTTCGCTCGGGATGACAGATTTATTTTCTTGAGGTTTAGGGATGGATGTGAGGATGGCATTCTGGGTGGTGGCATTTTGAATGGCGGTATCGTTTAAAGATTGGACAAGGCTCTCAATCCTCTTTAGTCTTAGCTCAAGAGCCGAAACCCTGGTTAACAGGTCCTCTCTTGTCTTTTTTTCTTCCCTTTCCTTGCCCTCAAGCTTGTAGGTTAGGTCCTCAAGCCTTGCCTCAAGCCTAAGCTGATCTTTCTTTACCTCTTCAAGGTCAGAAACGATAAGGGCCTGCCGTTCTACTATCGTTTTAGTGATCCTGCTTTCAAGGGCTTGGGTATCGTTTTCAAGCTTTGCCACTCGGTTTTCCAGGACGTTTAGCCTACTCTCAAGGTTTATAAGCTTAACCTTAAGGGTTGATGTATCTTCAACGCAGGCGAAAAGTAAGCTTGAAAGAAAGATCAAGATAAGGTAGCGCTTCATTATCCTGCCTCCAAAGTCATTTTTCGTTTTTTAAATATTCCTCTACCTCTTGAGTTAGGTCAAGGGGAAGGTTAGGCGAATCAAAGCTTATTTTTCCCTCCCCAAGAGCCCGTAAAGTAAGCACTATCAAAGGTAACTCCCTTTTTACCCCCTCTTCCCTGATCTTGAGAAAGAGCTTGTTTTTCTCTCCCTCCTCTTTTTTTAGACCGCTTAGATGCTTTTTCAAGAGGATCCTTTCCGCCTCCTCCCATAGGGGTAAAAAGTCCGCAGTTCTTATAGGGATGCGCACAAAGGTAAGGGGTGGTCCTTCGTCAAGCTCAGGCGTTACCCTATGGATCATCACTCCAGTTTCTGCGCTCCTTGCGCTGATTAGCTGCCAAATTACCTCTTGCCAAGTCCCCTTAGGTCCTCCTGGTAAGGCTGGATGAAGATTTAAAAGAGGGATCTTTTCGCAAAACTCCTCCGACACAATCCACATGTAACCAGCAAGCATCCCAAAATCAACCTCTTCTGGCAAGAGCTTATAGACCTCTTCATGGTATTTTTTTCTCCATTCCTCTAAGTTTGTGTTTCTTAACTCGGGCATAAATTTCTTAGCAGAGAAGGTAACGACCCTTAATCCCATTTCCTCTTTAGCGACACGAATCAACCTATCCGAAGGCTCGCTTTCTCCAGGGTCTCTACTTACGAAAACATAACCAATCTCTAAGGGCAGAAAGCCCTCTTTAATTTTACGGTAAGCCATCTCAAGAAGTAGGAGAGCTGCCTCATCCCTTCCTGTAGTAAACCAGCCTATCCTTTTCATCTTCTTCTCCCTATACCCAGGGGTTTGGCAGGAAAAACTCTTGATACTGTGTTAGGGCAAAACGGTCGGTCATGCCAGCAATGTAGTCAGCAACAAGCCGCTCCTTCGGCTCATGGGGTAAGATGCTTCTCATTTTAACAAGATATTCTATCTCCTCAAAATGTTCCATATAGTATTCAAAAAGTCGATAAAGAATCCCCTTTGCCTTCTCAAGCTCCTTTCGGACAACCTTTGCTTGATAGACCCGTTCAAAAAGAAAATCTCTCAGCACATAAAGGGCTGAAAGTTTCTTTTCATCAACTAAAATTTCCTTTCCTCCCGCGGAAAGGGTAGGATAGACTACCGCTTTTACCAAGGTGTCTATCCTTTTGGAATGGGTATCCCCAAGCTCCTTTTTTACCAAATCAGGAAGGTCCTCTTTTGAGATAATACCAGCCCGGATAGCGTCATCTATGTCGTGGTTTACATAGGCTATGATGTCAGAGATCCTAACTACCTCGGCTTCAAGAGTTAGGGGTTTTCGGTCTTTGCTCAAAATCGGACCCCTCCCCTTAGAGTGAGAGACAATCCCGTCCCGGACCTCCAGCGTTAGGTTTAACCCTTTGCCTTCCCTTTCTAAAAGGTCAACCACCCTACCGCTCTGTTCATAATGCCTAAAACCCCCCGGTAGGAGCTCGTTTAACACTTCCTCCCCAGCATGCCCAAAGGGAGTATGACCAAGGTCATGCCCAAGGGCTATAGCCTCTGTTAAATCTACATTTAGACGAAGAGCCTTAGCTATAGTTCTTGCGATCTGAGCTGTCTCTAAAGTATGGGTTAACCTTGTGCGAAAGTGGTCTCCCCTCGGGGCTAAGAACACTTGGGTCTTATGCTTTAGCCTCCGGAAGGCTTTAGAGTGAATGATCCTATCTCGATCCCTTTCAAAACAGGTCCTAATTTCACACTCAGGCTCAGGACGAAGCCTTCCTCGGCTCTCCCTTGCCTTACAAGCATAAGGGGAAAGATACCGATATTCCTCCTCTTCCTTGATGATTCTTATGTTCAAAGAGGGTTCATTCAAGCTCATCTTTAAAGTCTTCCACCCTAAACTCAAGGTTTCCACTAAAGCTATTGATGTAGGGCTCACAGGCAAGAAGAATGGGCTCCCTTTTCATTTGCCTGTTAAAAAGAACCCCCCTCACCTCTCGAAAACCATCCTTAAGCCAAATTTCACAATGTTTTTCTTTAAGAGGCTTGATTTCTTTAACTTCAAACTTCTTTAAAAGCACCATCGGAGGTTCATGACCAATCCCATACGGCGGAAGCTCCCTAAGAGCTACGAGATTTTCCTCCTCGAGAAACTCAGAAACCCTGCCCTCATAGTCAAGATAGATGAGCTCAAGCTCTTGAGGGACATAGCCTTTTAAGATTTCTTCCAAATAGGATATCAGCTCACCGAGCCTATCCTTTTCTATCTTTAACCCAAAAGCCGAGGCATGCCCTCCAAGCTGGACAAAAAGGTCCTCTCGTCGGCTAAGAAGGGCTAAAAGGTTTAAGCCCTCTGGGCTTCTTGCTGAACCAACAAGGGTTCCGTTTTTGTCAGCTGTTAGGACTATGGCAGGTTTCCCTGTATAGGACTTAAGCCTCTGGGCAAGAACCCCAAGATGTCCCTTAGGAAGACTTTCATCAAAAATAAGAACAAAGCTTTCTCTTTCTGCCTCTTTTCGTTTTTCTAAAACCCTCTCCCAAAGGCTTGCAGAAAGGCTTTTTCTTTCCTCGTTCAAGCTGTCTATCTCTTTAAGAAGCATGCTGATTTTGGTCTCGTCTTTTTCCTTTAAGAAATTGAAGAAAAGCTCGGGGCGACCAAGCCTAAAACAGGCGTTGATCCTTGGGATGATAGAAAGCTGAAGGTCCCTTTCGGTTATCCCATACCGAAGGTCGGAAAGTAAAGCCCTAAGAGCTGGGAAGGATGACCTCTCAAGCTCCCTGAAACCAAAGTAGGTGATAAGCCTATTTTCTCCAACAAGGGGCACCATGTCTGCAAGCGTGGCAAGCCCGGCAATCTCTAAATAGGGTCTTAGCTTAGGAACCGTATCTTTTGTCGCAAAGAAACCCTGTTCAAAAAGATAACTCCTTAGAGCTTTTAGAAGCTGGAATACAACCCCTGCTCCGCAAAGATGATGGAGGCTTTCGCATTGGCTTCTTTTTCCGGTGATGGTTATCGTCCGGGGAAGGTCCTGAAATTCATGATGGTCGGTGATGATGACATCAAGACCTGCACCTTTCGCAAGCTCCACCGTTTCTCCGTCCGCAACGCCAACATCGATAGTGATGATAAGACTTACTCCTTGAGCTTTGAAGTAGGGAATAGACTGGGGATGAAAACCGTAGCCCTTGTGTAGCCTGTCTGTAAAGTAGACGACGAGGTTTTCTTCAGGAATTAATTTACTTAAAAAATCGTAGAGAATGAAGGCACCAAGGATCCCGTCTGCGTCAGAATCGGCGTAGAGACCGATCCTTTCGTTTGTGCGCAAAGCGGTCTCTAATCGTTTGACCGCAAGCTCCATGTCCGGAATTAAAAAGGGAGAGGCAAAATCCTCAAGCCTTGGGAAAAGGAACCTGTAGGCTGAATGAAGGTCTTCAAAGCCCCTGCGAGCTAAGTAGCTTGCTAAGAAAGGCGAAAGCCCCCCTTCCTTCAAAAAGACTAAATACCTCTCCTTATCAAGCGGACGCTCAACCCAAACAGGTCTTTTCATCTTGTTAGTAAAGAATATTTTAACATGTTGCAAAGAATTGGAAACATGTTAAAAACAACGAGAAATGTTTGATTTAAGCTTAATTTTTAAAACTTTGAGGAGTTTTTCTAAAGAAAATCTGTCTTAAATGGAGAAAATTTGCCCATGAGAGTCCTTTTGACTGGAGGGGCAGGCTACATCGGTTCCCATGTGCTGAAGCTTCTTTTTAAAGAGGGCTATGAGGTTGCGGTTTTAGACAATCTTTCTACCACCTCAGGAGAAAACCTAAAGTGGGGATTGCATTATAAGGTAGACCTTTTAGATGAGGAGGCTGTTTTTCAAGTTCTATCTGAGTTTAAGCCTCAAGTGGTAATGCATTTTGCCGCTTTTATCGTCGTTCCAGAAAGCGTAGAAAAACCCCTTCTTTACTACAAGAACAATGTTTCCGGAACGATTCATCTCCTCTCTGCCATGCAAAGGGCTAACATAAAGAAGTTTCTTTTTTCCTCTTCGGCGGCTGTATACGGAATCCCTGAGGTTATACCCGCGCCTGAGACAGCCCCCCTTAACCCCATAAACCCTTACGGCAGAACAAAGGCTATGGTGGAGCAGATTCTTAAAGATATGGCAGATGCCGATGAGGTCCAGTATGTATCTTTGCGGTATTTCAATGTTGCTGGTGCTGACCCTGAGGGGGAAGTCGGACCTACCTATAAACAGCCAACCCACTTGATACTAAGGGCTTTGAAGGCGGCAAAAGGTGAGCTTCCATACCTTGAAATCTACGGCACAGACTATCCCACAAAAGACGGAACCTGCGTAAGGGACTACATTCATGTCATGGACTTAGCTAAAGCCCATCTTTTAGCCTTGAAATTCCTGCTTGAGACCTCAGTATCCGAGGTTTTTAACTGCGGATACGGAAGGGGCTATTCTGTGCGTGAGGTAGTTGAAGTAGCGAAAAAAGTTACAGGCATAGATTTTCCTGTTAAAGAAGGACCAAGGAGACCAGGCGACCCACCGATGCTCATCGCTAAGGTGGATAAGATAAGAGAGATGCTCTCCTTTGAGCCTGAGTATGACGACCTGGAAACCATAATAAGTCATACTTGGCAATGGTTAAATAGACCTAAATAAAAACTTAGAGAGCACAGAGGGAAGCGATGGAGAGGGTAAAAGTTTTAGTGGTTGGGGCAGGTCCAGCGGGGATTGCCTGCGGGGTTGAAGCCAAGGAAGAAGGGATAGAGCCGACAGTCATCCTTGAAAAGACAGACCACATCTGCGATACCATCGTTCGGCTTTTTCGCCCAGGGAAAAGGGTTGATGCCGTCTGGCGAGGGGTAGATGTAGTCCCCATTGGAAGACTTAGCTTTGAAACGGAAAGTAAAGAAGACTTTTTAAAAAGGATGGAAAGGATTGTTTCTGAGTATAAGCTTGACATTCGTTTTAATTCGGAGGTCAACTGGATAAGCAAAAAAGGCGAGGTCTTTGAGGTAAAGGTTAAGGGAGAGCCTAAGTTTTTAGCCGACTTTGTGGTTGTGGCTATAGGCATTTTTGGTCAGCCGAAAAAACCCGACTATCCCATTCCAAAGGAAGTAAAAGATAAAGTCTTCTTTGAGCCTCCTTCCCTTTGCCCAGCCTCAGGCAAAGTTTTAGTGGTTGGAGGAGGAGACACAGCGGCTGAGACCGCAATCTTTGTTTGCAAAAACTGTGAAGTCTATCTTTCTTACCGTAGACCTCAGTTTTTCCGCATAAACCCGGTCAATCTTTCCCTGCTTGAAGAAAAAGTCAAAGAAGGAAAGATCAAGCTAATGCTTGGGACAGACATTGAGGGTTTGAGCGCTGAAGGAGATAGGGTAAGGGTTCACTTTAAAGGTGGTTTAAGCGATGTTTTTGATTTTGTCTACTACTGCCTTGGTGGGAGCAGTCCCAAGGGATTTTTGAAGTATATCGGCGTTGAGTTTGACCTGGAAGATAGACCAAAAGTGGATGAACACTTTGAGACAAACATCCCTGGTCTTTTCTTAGCGGGAGATATCGCTGTTCCTAAAGGAAGCATACAGCTTGCTTTCAACACTGCCCATGTTATCATTAAGCGGATTAAGGAAAAGATGCAATAGATTTCGAATACTTAGAAAAAAAGCCATGGTGTGAGTTATGCAGGGGCGTGAAAGCTGGGGCACACGAATTGGAATGATTTTGGCTGCTGCAGGTAATGCGGTAGGTTTAGGAAATATCTTAAGGTTTCCTTCTAAAGCGGCTCTTTATGGTGGCGGTGCTTTTATGGTGCCTTATTTTATATCACTTGTTTTGCTCGGGCTTCCGGTTATGCTTATTGAGTGGGTTGTTGGAAGGTATGCAGGACGTTATGGACGTGGGTCGATGGTTGGGATTATGGGACAATTTTTTAGGCAAGCTCGATGGGCAAGAGCTTTAGGTGCTCTCGGAGTTGCCATTCCTCTCTTAATAGTAATGTATTACATCTGGATTGAATCTTGGACCTTGGGTTTTGCTGTTTTCTCCCTTCTTGGGAAGCTTCCTGAACCTGTTCTTTCTTCGGACTATAAATCAGCCATGGCTCCTTATGTAGAATTCTTTCGCTGGTATGCTTCGCCTTCAAGTGTAGCCATTCTATTTCTGTGGATAACTCTTATTATAAACTGGATAATTCTTCATCGAGGGGTGATGAAGGGTATTGAGCTTACGGCTAAAATCGGAATGCCAGCTCTAATAATCATGGGATTAATCCTTGGAGCAGTTTCTTTAAGCGCCAACAATTTTGCCGGCCTTGATGGTTTGAAGTTTATATATTCTCTTGATTTTTCGGGTCTTTCAAATCCTATGGTCTGGGTTGAAGCCGCTGGTCAGATATTCTTTACCCTTTCCTTAGGAATGGGAGCCATAGCAACTTACGCGAGCTATGTGAAGCCAAAGGAAGATGTGGTAAAAGCAGGTCTCTATACTGCGGGCTTAAACGAGTTTGTTGAGCTTGTTATCGGAGCAAGCATTGCTATCCCAGCAGCCTTTGCTATGTTTGGAGCTCTTGCTGTCCCAGAGCTTGCAAAGGAAGGAACCTTCCGTATAGGCTTTATGACCATGCCTGCCATTCTTATGAACCTTCCATTAGGAGAAATCTTAGCCTTTTTGTGGTTTTCCCTTCTTTTCATCGCCGCCCTTACCTCATCCCTAGCTTTAATTCAACCTTTAGTGGCCTTCTTTGAAGAGGAATTAAAATTAAGTCATAAAAATTCAGTAGCCCTAAGCATGCTGTTTGTTATAGTGGGTGCCCATCTTTCAGCCTTTGTGCCTGCCTTTCTCGATGAGCTTGACTTTTGGGCAGGCTCCCTTCTTCTTTTGGTGTTTGCCTTTATTGAAATATTTATTTTTATCTGGATTTTTGGACCTGAAAATTTCTACCAGGAATTAACCAGAGATACAGCTATCAAATTGCCAAAAGGATTTGTTTATTTAACAGGAATTGTAAGCCCTCTCTTTCTGCTATTCCTTGGCTACTTTTGGATTACTACTCAGCTTGACGCTATTCTTTCCGCATCAACCAATCAATGGTTTGCTCGGATTTTTATCTTGGGTATTCTAGTCCTTTTAGTCATCCTTGCGGTGGTAAGTAAGAAAACAAACTATAGATTTGAAAATTCAAGCACCTAAACTAAATTTAAAGTTGTAAGCTTTGCCGGCGTAGCTCAGCGGTAGAGCAGCGGATTCGTAATCCGCAGGTCGTGGGTTCGATCCCCACCGCCGGCTGAGTCCAAAAAAAATTTTTATGAAAATAGCTTTTAGCTTTGATGTCCATCCTTTAGTTCGGGGGAGAAAACTTGTCCTTGCTGGTATTCCCATTGAGCATGATAAGGGGCTCTTAGGACACTCAGACGGAGATGTGGTGCTTCATGCCCTAACGGATGCGCTCCTTTCAGCTGGAGGTCTCCCTGACATAGGAACACTTTTTCCAGACACAGACCCAGCCTTCAAGGACAGAGAAAGTAGCTTCTTCCTTCTTGTCGCCCTAAACAAGCTCCATGAAAAGGGATACAAAGTAGATCAGGTAGACCTTACCATCGTTGCTGATGAGCCAAAGCTCTCTCCCTATTATGTAAAGATGAAGAAAAATCTATCCCGGCTCCTAAACCTACCTGAAGACAGAATTTCTCTCAAAGCCCGAACGACTGAAGGTTTAATCTTTCAAAAGGATAAGCCTGGGATCTTGTGCTTTGCTTTAGTTGTCCTAACCTCTTCATAACCCCCCTTGTAAAAAATCACTTCTGTGTTAGCTTAACCACTTGGGTAGAAGCTACGAGCTCTTAGAGTCCTATCCTCTAAGGTCTCGTCTTCTATCAAAACTCACAAGGAGTTTGCGTTATGCGTAAAGTGCAGTTTGGTGATGTAGTTAGCATTCATTTAGTTGGGAAGACGAGCTCGGGTGAGGTGTTTGAGGACACCTATCAGTCTGAGCCCTTTGTGTTCGAGGTTGGCTCACCGGAAATCATTCCTGGTCTGTGAGAGGCTGTAGTAGGGATGTCCGAAGGAGAAGAAAAAGGAAGTCGTCATTCCTTCTGATAAAGCCTTTGGTCCAAGAGACCCAAACCTTGTCCGGACAGTGTCTAAGGCTGGGCTTGAGCTTGATGTTGAGCCAGAACCGGGCATGCTTCTTTCCTTGTTCCTTGACACTCCTCGGGGTGAAATAATCATACCGGCAAGGGTAATAGAGGTAACCGAAGAGGAAATTACTCTTGACCTAAACCCACCTTTAGCCGGAGAAGACCTCTACTGCAGCATTAAGCTCGTCCGAATTCTGAACGAATAATTAAAGGGTATGCCAGGGCGACCGAGAGGTCGCCCTTCTAAGGCGTTAACCATCGCAGTCTCTACTTTCGAACTTTTATCTTAACAACAAAAGGTATAGCCAAGGCTTGAAAAGCAACGGAGCAAACCACCATAAAGAGCGGAGAATAATCATAAAGAAAGCCAAGGAAAGAGCTTCCTAAGAACCAAAATCCGCCAAAAAGGACGTTGAAGATACCGTAGGCAGTCGCTCTCTTTTCCTTTGGAACAAGCTCGGCAATTGCCGCACGGACGATTGATTCTTGAGCCGAAAGACCTATACCCCAGAGTACCACGCCAAGGATAACTAAAGGCTTATCACCAAGGATAGAAAGAGGAATAGCCAAGAGAGAAAAAATTAGGGCTAAAAGAAGGGCTTTCAGCTTTATTCTGTCATAAAGATAGCCCAAGATAAGGGCCGAGATGGCATCAACTCCCATGGCTAAAGCGTAAAGCAAGGGGATCAAGTTCTTATCGAAGATATTAGTCTTTTCCCAGTGAAAGCTTAGGAGGGCGAAGTTCAAGAACCCAAAGGCAAGAAAGCCCATACCAAAGGCATAGAGCCAAAAATCCCGTGGTAGCCTTTGTTCTGTAACTTGTGCTTGCTTTGTATCGGCTTCAAATTTTGCTGGAACTGCAAAGAGAAGTCGGGCGATAAAAAGAAAGGTAAGGGCTAAAAGGGCTGGTGCTAAAAGAATGGAAAAAGCCTCTTTGTAGCCAAAGCCGAGATAAAAGCCTAAAAAGACGATAAGAGGTCCGACCAAGGCTCCAACTTGGTCTAAAGCCTCATGCACCCCAAAGCCAATTCCCCGTCCTATCTTTTTTGTGGCGTAGGAAAGAAGGGTATCTCTTGCCGGAGCCCTTAAAGCTTTGCCAAACCTCTCTAAAAGGATGAGCATCATGGCTATCTGCCAGGTTGAGGCTAAAGCTAAGGCTGGGATGGCTAAAAGGCTTATGCCGTAGCCAAGGATGGTAAAAAACCAGTATCTTTTAGTGCGGTCTGCAAGGTAGCCTGAAATAAGCCTTAGGGCATACCCAATAAATTCACCAAACCCTACGGCGAAGCCAACCGCCGTTGCGGTAGCTCCAAGGTATAGAAGATATGGTCCAGTAATGCTTCGTGCCGCCTCATAGGTCATGTCCCCAAAGAGGCTAACCAAACCCAGGAGGAGGACAAAATATAGGGCTTTTTTGACCTCAGGTTCCTTGTAGGATTTAAAAAACATTGGTTGTTGCTCCCAAGCGTCTAACAAGCTCGCTGTTTTTTAAGAAAAGGTTTCCCAAAAACCGCTCCTATGAGATAAGCTGGAAGAATGGCTTCGCTTCCCACTTTCACCCCAGAGAACCCAAGGGCGGAGAGGATAACAAAGATAAACTTGACTTCTAGCTTGCTTGGATGGTTCTTAACCAGGGCAAAGTATCTTTTCGTAGTCGGCGAAAGGATAAAGAGCAATACCAAAGTGCCGACCGCAAATAGCCAAAAGTAAAAGCCCATTTCAGCAAAAAGTAATCCAAGGGCAATCACTGTTCCAAGGTCCATAACAAAGCAGGCAGCTAAAATGAGCTTCCCAAGGGGTCTTTCATTAAGTCAGCTCTCTGTCATCATCGCATAGCCAACGGCAATTGAGGTAGTGAAAAGGGCGATCCCCGCAAGCTGAGCTTGCCTTAAGTCCCAACCACCAAGTAGGAACTGAGTAACAACCCAACCCCCGTAAAAAGAGAGCAAAAAAAGCTTATGAAGACCAACACTAAAAACTCTTTCCAGTAGGCTTTGATAACTTCAGACTCAAGCTCTGCCCCTGCAAGGAAGTTAAAGATAACAGCACCAAAGCTTGCTAAGAAGTTTACCCAGGGTGTGACATCAGAGTGGATGGCGTTTCCGGCAACGATGCCAACTATGGGGTCAATAAGAGCGGCTGAGATGGCTAACCCAAAGAAGATGAGGCTTGAGATTGGAGCTAAGGTGAACCGAATTAAAGCTTGGAGCCAGAACTCTTCCATCGCCAACCTCCCAAAGCAAATTTTAACATTAAACCTTTTTGAAAGGTAGGCATCATCAGCCCTGTTTTAAAAGTTTGAACCAGAGCGATTGACGGGGGACGCTATCCCCTTTGAATTTTGTTTAAATCCTAACTCGAGTGGATATGCTGTAACTATGTAGGAGAGGCTGATTAGCAGACGCTCGCTCCTACTTTGTGTCTTTCCTCCTGGGTTTGATCTTGAGAAGGTAGAAGCAAAGGAGTAACGCTAATCCATTTTATAAAAAGGGGCAGACGGGTTTAAAGTTGTTGAATAACCCTCCTTTTTAAAGTAAAATTTACTTGGCAACTTGCTTGGGGTTTTT
>Ga0081519_100154_pt1 | contig 13581 bp, 12 predicted proteins | sample ConSprmetagenome_FD_70987 | JGI IMG/M metagenome (GOLD analysis project Ga0081519, IMG submission 70987) | Hot spring microbial streamer communities from Conch Spring, Yellowstone National Park, USA - C T=80-84 v2 (version 2) | ecosystem: Environmental > Aquatic > Thermal springs > Hot (42-90C) ...
CTTCTGTTTTGGAGCGGGAGCTGGGGGAGAGGCTGAGGAGGATTGCAGAAGAGGCGAAGAGGAGGGGCGTGCCCATTGCCGCAGACCACGCATACGACGTAGTGTGTAAAGGCGGGCTGTGCTGGCTGTGCCACGGGGCAAAATGCCCGCTTTCTAGGCTGGCCCTGGTGCTGGGCTAGCCGCCGGCGTAGGTGTAAGCCCAGCCGCTGGACTTGACCTGCAACCTCTTTATGTTGTTTTTTATGGCGTTTAGGAAAGCCACAGCAATGCTGGGATCTGCAACTGTGAAGTAGACCTCGACCTCAGCTCCCTCGACGACAGCCTGGAGGACTGCGTCGAAGTCGTAGGTGGCGCGTTGCGGCTGGGCGGACGGTTGCGTTGCCGGTTTCAACTCTTGTGTTGCTGATTGCAACAGGGGTTGCTGTGGCTTCTGCTCTATGACCACCAAGTCGCCTCTTTCGTAAACGGCGTATCCCCGCCTCAGGGCCTCGCTTCGCACCGCCTGGAGGAACGCTTCATATGCTTCTCTTGAGAAGACGTAGTACTGTCCTGCCACCATGGCTATACGGTTCGTCTTGGAGAGCTCTGCATAGCTCCCAAGCTCAAACCGGCGTCCGAGGGGCGTTGCAGTGTTGACATCGTAGATGAAGTTGACTGTCTGTGCCAGCGTTTCTAGGTATTTGGAGAAGATGTTTCCAACTGCTTCGTCTCTCTTTTGTTCAAGTCTCTCTAAGAGGGTTTCGTATCCCACTTCCCTCCTTGCCGCGGCGGCTGCCTCAGCTGGTCTGACCTTTACAGGCTCTACTGCACCTGTGGGCGTCTTGTAGTAGACGTCTGAGAGCGCTTCGGCAATTGTGTGAGCTAGCTCGCTGAAGACTCTTGAGGTCATCTCTATGGCCGCGTCTAGGAGCTCCTTTCGGTACGACTCCATAAGGCGTTCGTATATCTTCCCGCCAGTCTTCTTCACCCGCTCGCTCTCTCTGGACTCCAGGTATGCCTTCGCCTCGGAAACGGCCTTCATAAGAGCCGACTCCTTCACAAAAGCTGGAACAAGCACGTCGTACTTAGGCACAACTGCTACCGCAAACCCCCTGGCCCTCTCCAGCGCCTGCCGCGGGTCGCCGTTCAGAACTACGATTAAGTTGAGGGCGCCGTCTCTCAGTTGCTTCGGGTCGAAGTCTCCGCTAGCTACTACGATGTTTGCCCAGCTGTGCGTCTGGGGGCGTAGGAGGAGTTCCTTGAGCCGCCGCGGCGCGTCTACTGTCTCCGTCTTCTGCGCCTCGTTGTAGAGCTCCATCAAAAACGCCTTGACGTTTAGAAACGGCGTAACTACATACGCCGCCTCGCCGCCACCCTCCACGACTTTTATGTGGGGGACTGCCTCCAGGGCTTTGACCGCCTTGACCGCCGCTTCGGTTGGCATGATTTGAGTCAGCTCTGCCATGAGCCACCTCTCTGTGGAAGACGCCACAGACCTGTCGCCGGATACCACTGCCGTCAGCCTCTCCGGGTCGCCCACCATGGAGCCGGTGAAGACCGCGTTTACGGCGTAGAGGAGGTCTCCTTCAGCCTTTCGGCGGATTATATCGTAGATCGACTTGTAGCGGCCGGCGTCTACGCCCAGCAACGCAGATATCGCCGCCTCGGTGAGGTGTGCCGCCGTGATTCTTTCGTGACCCGCTTCGCATGCTGACAGCGCATAGGCCGCAAGAGCTTTGAGCAAGCCGCGGAGGTGGTGGGCTTGGGGGAGGGGGGTGTCTTCCCTGAGCACCTTTTCGGCCAAGTCATAGAGGCCGCGGCTGAAGTCCCTCGGCGACAGCCCAAGCCGCTTGGCGGCTATCTGCACGGCCTCCTCTACGCTGACCCACCTGGCCCCAGCCGTCAGCCTAACCCTCTGGAGATCCCTTTCGAACTGGTCGATGAATACGCCGATTCTGCATGCGCTGGAGACCTGCTTCCAGCCCCGGTAGTCGCTCCGGGCGCTGGCCGCGAGCAACACGACGGCCGAATCACCGTTGTCAGCCAGAGGCCTCCTCCTCTGCACCAGCTCGTATATGAGGCGGAGGAGGTGCGCCATTTCGTGGTCTGCGCGGTCGCAGTTCATCACAGCGAAGCCGAACAGCTCGTCCACCAGAATCAGCAGGCTGGTCTTGGCGTTTACTGCCATGGCCAGCTCTTCTCCGTTGACCCGCCTCGGGTCGTAATCGGCCTTTTCGATGAGCTTTGCGGCGCCGTGGTCGCCTGTTTCCTTCAGCGACTCTGCAAAGAGCCTCAGCGCCTCCGACGCGGTGCCGGTTTTCATGTCCACGGCGAGGACGGCCACAGGTTTATCCAACGCAACAACGCCTTCGCCTAGGAGCTGTGCAAGGGCGGAGCCGAGCCTGCGCTTGAGCTGAGGCCACTTCTTGAGAGAGTAAAACATGTGGAGGAGAAGCGTTAAGAAGTGCGTCTTGCCGCTCCCCATGTCTGCGTCAAGGAACATAGCGACGAACCTGTTCTGCGTCCCCTTGAGGGCGCCCAATACGTGTGAAAGCACAGCCGACATGCTCTCAGTGGGTTGCGTCAGCTCTATGAAGTGCTCCGGATCTGCGTAGTCGGCCTTTGTGTTGCCGCTAACCAAGGCGTGAACAAGCGAACTGATGGAGGGCGCCAGCTCGTCTACACTGCGGCCGGTGGCGTATTCCTCAAGCCTGCCCTTAAGGCACTGCATATCCTGCTCTCCGGAGGAGCTCCCTCAACACTTGGTCGTAGTTCCGGGCCTCCATCTCCGCCTTCATAATTGCGAGGACTTTCTTGACCTCTTTAGACACCGGCACCATTACATACCTCTTCGGCATGGCCTAAAAAAGTTCGAAATTTAAAAAGAATTTGAACTTCAGAACAGGGCCTTGCCGCACTTTAGGCCAAGCTTCCCGCCAGCAGCTGACGCGATGAACTTTGCCAAAGCCCTCTCCTCTTCGCTCAGCTCCTTCAGCCGCTCTTCGGCTGTGCGCACCATCCCCCCGGCGCAGAGTTTGTCAGCGCTGTAGATGGCCTCCAGCACGCGGCTGATGCCAAGCCTGTGCCGCCCCACCGCCACGTCCCTCGGGGGGATCAGCTCCTTGGCCTCCCCCTTGCCGTAGGTGAGGCCCTCCAGTCTGGTGCCTAAGACCTGCGCGAGGCGGTTCGCAACGTCGTGCTTCACCCTCAGCTTCTCGTCGGAGAGGATGAGGAGGTAGAGGTACAGCTTGCTACGGGGGTCCAGGAAGGCGGCTCTGGCCTTGGGGACGCCCAGCCTTTCCGCCAAGGCGTCCAGGAAGGCGTCCACCGCCGCGGAGATGGCCGCAGACATGAGGCCTCTTACCTGCGTCCCGTCCAGCGCCTCGAACCTAGTGGAGACGGCCAGCCCGTTGGCTATGGCAGTAACGGCGGCCTCCCCCAAAAGCCCCTTCTCAAGGAGCATCTCTGCAGTCTTCTTGGCTTCGGTGTAGACGGCCTCGCGGAACCGCGGGTCGTCCCTGCCCTGGATCAGCTGTCTCTGCATAGGCCTAGCCACCACCACTATGGAGGTGTTGAAGGCCGAGCCGACAGATGCCACAAGTCTCTGCGGGGCCTGCGTCCAGACCTGCCATGCCCGCGTCACGGCGAAGCCCGCACGGTGAAGCCGGAAGAACAGCTCCTCCCACCCCTCCACCTTGCCGTACGTGTACCACAGCACGAAGATGCCGTCCTCCTTCAGCACAGTCCTCGCCGCTCTGAAGAACTGCTCAATTTTATCGCCGAACCCAGAGCCGGGCTCTCCCCTGATCTCCATCGCCTTGGGGAGGGAGGCGCTCCGCGGCGACCACGGTATCTTGACATGGTCAGGCGGGAAGAGGACGTCCAAGACGGGGTCAAGCGCCGCCCTCAGCACCTGCCAGAAGAACTCCGAAATCCCCGTGTAGTCATGTTGCTCGAAATACGGCGGATCCACGTGCACAACATCAACACTCTTAGGTGGCAAATGTCTGTCGAGTTCCGTGGCGTCCCAGAGGTATATTGCATCGTCATTGCTCCACAACCCCTCTAGCGACTCCGCCAGCCACCGCAGAACTGGCAAAAGACCGCCGTTGGTCAAATGGAGCCTGCCAAACTCAGCCACGTCTGTCTCGAAAGCCCATGGCAAATCCACAAGATGAGGAGGTGCTTCAGCAAAATCGTAACCCAGCTCTACTTTGCGTGATAATGCGTAGTTACTAATTATGTAACCAATTGATTCGGTACCTGAGTCCCATTGTGTAGCCACGTTGTTGTAAGCAATCGTCTTATCTATTCCAAGTGCTAGGTACAGCGCAACCGCCACCCCTAGCTCGCCGTGTTTTTCCTTCAGTTCTTTGGCTCTCTCTCTCACGTATTTGATGAACTTGTAAAGGACGAGGAGCTGGCGGGGGTTGAAGAAGTGATGCCAGTGGGTTAGCCCGACGTCTACCACCGGCTTGAACACTTCGTTGTCTTTGTCTATCTGCGCAGTGGGCAACACGAACACTGTATCTTTTAGTTGCGCCAGCTCTTTGGCGGCTTCGACAAGAGGTCTGAAGTCTTCTTCGGCCGGTTCGCGGTAACCGCCTTTCACTTGTACCGCAATCGGTATGTAAAGCCGTCTAATCCTCTCCTCGATGTTCTCGGTCTTCCCGGCCAGGAGGTCACCTATCAGTTTCTCGTGCTCCTCCGCCCACTTCCGCTGGAGCTCTTTAACGCTGAGCGGCCTGCCGCAGTGTGGACAGACGGCTGGCGGCGTGTAGGGCTTGTTTTGTAGTTTTGCACGGATTTTTCCGTCTTTGAACTCGAAGCCGTAGTACAGTCCCTTCTCTTTAGACAATGTAGTCACCTTGACGATAGGTACAACACTACCGCATGAATGGGTAGCGCCGCGAACCCAGATGATACGTTTCATGTCGCTGGGGTAGTACCGGGAGAGCTCCTGCTGGGCGTACTGGAGTAGCTTCTTGGCTTCCTCCAGCGCCAGCTGGAAGAGCTGTCTGCCGTATTTGGCTGGGAACTCTATAGAGGCCCTTAGGAGGAGGTACGCCACGGGGTTTAGGTCGCCCGCCACGACCCTCAGCCCCAACCTCTTGGCTTCCAGTGGTATTGTGCCACCCCCGGCCATGGGATCCACCACGCGCAACGTGTAGTTGCCGAACCGCTGTCTCAACGCCTCTCTGTCCGGCTCCACTGAGAAGAGACCGTAGAGACGCCCCTCCGTCTCTATCCTCCTCCTCAGCTCCTCCACCCCAACGAGTCGCAGGAGCTCCTCTGGCGGGACGTCCTCCTGCAGAGCCGCGGCGGCGTTCAGAAAACGGGCCACAGAGAGGGGCTCCCTGGCGGGGTAGTAGTGGAGGTTGCGGAGCTTTGGCAGATCTGCGATCTTGACTTTGTCTTTTTTCGCGTTAAGGGCGTTGAGAACCTCCTCCTTCACCCAACCGGGGAGGAGTTTGAGAAACGCCATCTCGTAGGCGGCCAAGGCGTTGACCTCTTTTACGGGGAGGGTTTTTTCTATCAGTCTCATTGAGCTGTTTAAGACGTGACCTTAAAAGTTACGGTTTTGTGTGGCGTAGTTATAACCGTGTGGAGCCAGTTAGCGTCATCCCGGCCGCAGTTTAAAACAGTATCCCGAGAAGAGAGACTGGCAACTGCGTGGGAACTGTGGCGGTTTCTCTGTACTCCATCAGGCCCAACGCTGTTAACTTCATAAGCTGGGGATCCGTCGAGAAGGCTTACAACGCTGTGGGGATCTGCGCCGACAGCAACGCGTCTTTCTCATAGGTGGTTTCCTTGGGAAGTATGGCCCTCAAACGCTCCACTACGCATCTGTTGCCAACCACGTGTTGATTGAAATGCGGTTCGAACTAAACGTAGCTAGGCATGTGTATGTTCTACTCATCGCTCCGCGCAAACTTTACTGCGGAGAACAAATACGGATTAACGCCGTTGGCGCTGACAATTAAGATGTGCAACGAAGAAGCCGCTGAAATAGCCGCGAGACTGCCGCCAGAGAGCGGAAGAAGACTCTTCGAAGTGGGCGTTTAATTCGTCTACGTTTTTTCCGCAACTCTTCTCCATGGAACAGATCTGTAGTAATGTAAACGATGCCATCCTTGACGGCGATCTGGACTGTGCAGAAAAGCTGATAGAGCAGGTAGACCTCAACACGGTGGACGAGCTCGGCAGAGCCCCGCTCCACTTGGCGGCGGAGCGGGGGTATCTCGGGCTGGTGATGCTGTTGCTGGAGCGCGGCGCCGACCCCAACCTGCGCGATGGCAAGGGCCGCACGCCGCTACACTACGCGGTGGCTCGGGACAACTTCATTGTGGCGGTGCTGTTGGACGCGGGGGCGGATCCGGACATCGCCGACGACGACGGCGAGACGCCGCTACACGTCGCGGCGCACGTGAGAAATTACGACGCGGTGCAACTCCTCCTCAAGTATGCAAAGAGGCCGAACGTTAACATCCAAGACGAGAGCGGGCGCACCCCGCTACACCTGGCGGCCAGGTGGTGCCACGTTAATGTCATGTGGCTTCTCTTGGTAAACGGCGCGAATCCGAACATAAGAGATAATTCGGGCGATGCGCCGCTTCACAAGGCCGCCATCTACCGCACATGCGTAGACGGGGTGAAGATGCTCCTGGAGGCGGGGGCTGACCCCAATGTCGAGAATGAAAGCAGTAAGACGCCGCTTCATTATGCTTCAATGCACGGCAACCCCAAGATGGTGAGCCTTCTGCTGAGGTATGGTGCGGATCCCAATGTGCAAGATGACCTAGGCCGCACGCCGTTGCACTACGCCGCAGTGCGGGGGAGGGCAGAAGCGGCCGAGATCTTGTTGCGGCACGGCGCCGATCTGACGGTAGCCGACAGCGAGGGAAAAACGCCGCTGGATCACGCCAGAGAGACTGGCGCCAAAATTGCCGAGGTCATTGCCAAGGCGGCGTCTGCGGGCAGGAGGTGGGCGCCCAGACGGGCGGGCGGGAAATGACCGCTTTTTCTTCTCTCCGTTTTTCCTCCGGACAGTTGGGCTTCTTCCTGACCTCCATGCGGCCCCGCGCCGAGCAAGAGCCGTATAGCTTAAAAACACCTGTTCCGTCCTTTCCATGGAACAGAACGGGTGTAAGAACCTGATCGAGGCGGTGAGGCAGGACGACGTCGTGTGCGTTGTGAGGTTGCTGAGTGAGGGCGCCGATCCGAACGTCCGCGACGAGGACGGCAGGACGCCGCTTCACTATGCGGTGTTACGCGGTTCGTTTGTGGTGAGGACTCTGCTGAGGTACGGCGCCGACCCGGACGTCACCGACAGCAATGGGGTGACTCCGCTTCACATCGCATCAGCATTCGGTCTCCGCGACGTTGTGCAACTCCTCCTAAACCACGGGAGGAGGCTGAACGTTAATGTTCAAAATGAGTACGGAGTCACTCCGTTGCACGAAGCCGCCAGGAGGTGTTCCCCCGACGTTGTGCGTCTGCTTCTGATGAGCGGAGCGGATCCAAATGTGAAGGACAACACGGGCAACACGCCGCTTCACGAAACCGCCTTCCTCAGGCCGTGTGCAGAAGTAGCCAAAATCCTCTTGGAAGTTGGTGCCAACCCCAACGCTAGAAATAGGCATGACGCTACGCCGCTCCACAGGGCGGCGCTACACGGCGACCCGAAGCTTATAAAGCTTCTGCTGAGGTATGGCGCGAACCCCAACGTGCAAGATGACCTAGGCCGCACGCCGCTTCACAACGCCGTGATGCTTAGGAAGATCGATGCAGTCAAGATCTTGCTTCAACACGGCGCCAACCCAATGGCCAAAGATAACAGCGGCAAGACGCCGCTTGACTACGCCATAGAAAGAGGCGACGCCAAAATCGCCGAAGTCCTCGCCAAGTCGGCATCCGCGGGCGGGGGGCTGATGAAATACATAAAGACGGACACAAGACAGGAACAAGCCTAACCCCCCATTTTTTCTGCGGCTTCTTCGCCAGCTGTCAAGACTGGAGTCGAAATGGTGCTGAAGAGCCGGGTCTAATGTTTATATGTACCTGCATCTCCGTAATACATGGGAAAAAAGGTTGTAGTTAAAATGAAGAAGAGGAACAGCAGATATATCGATTATGAAGTTAAGATTATGCCTTTCATGGAGCGCTCCACAAAAATATACGGATACATCCGTGGCAACAAAGACCAAATAAAGCAGACAATACGCCGCGCCTTAAGAGCTAAAAGACCGCTTCCCAAGCATATCGAGGAATTTGTGATAAATGTGATTAAACACGTATTGTCTAACTTCAACAACGACAAGGTTGAAAAGGCTTCTATATGCATGAGAGATGCTGATGGGGGTTTTGAAATATCTGTCTGCGTCAGCATATACTACGGGATCCAAGGAATTACCGAACTTTCTGTTGCCATCCGTTTTCCCAACGGATGGCATATGGCCGAGAAAACTGTCGTAATGCTGGACGGCAAACTTAAAGATCACACCGATCGGCTGATGAGAGAGATGACAAATGTAGCGGAGTATGCCTACAACGTATACATAGAAGCCGCGCGGCATTTGAGACCTGAGCAACGCCACGTCTGAAGCATCGTATTGACGCCATCTCGACCCGTCTTAATCCGCTTTTTTCATCTCCGCGTGCATCTTTCGGTCTCTTGACAGGTGGTCGGCGGCGGAGCCCCAACGTCCGGACGTTCCTTGTGGCTTCTTGTTTGCGGCGGGGTTTGAAGGCGCTTCCCAGCGTGAAAAAAACAGGCTTAGCGTTTGAAGCGGAGAACCTCTCTCGGTCTCATGAACAAGACGTCTTCAGCAGTAACAAGCTCCTCAGCCATCTCAGCTTCGTCGAGCTCGGCAATCTCTGTGAGTCCAGTACATCCTCTGTATACGTAATACAGCGCTACGTTCAGCTTATCCCTCAGCAGAGAGACCAGGATCGGGTTGTGAGTGGTAATTACCACATATCCCACCTCGCTAAACTTCGCTATGTATTCCACCAAGAGGTGGAGGAGCCGCGGTGCCGTCTCAGGCTCCTCCAGCAAAACAATCATTCTGTCTTCTAAACTGTGGAGTTTTGCAAAGCGTGCAACGGAGGAGAGGCTTGTGAGGTAGTATAGGGTGTGGAGTAGCGAATCTGGCGGCCTCTCGGCGATGTATCTGTCAAACACCACAACTCTTCCGTCGTCTAACAGGCCAATCTCCACTTGACTCAGCTCCTTCAGCTCTGCGTTTACGTCTCTGAAGACCTCTGGCTGATTGGCCGCCACGACGCCGAAATTCTTGGCGTCTTCCCGCAGAAGATCTTGCGGGACTTTGGCCGCAGTGCCGCCGACCATACTGCCAACAGCATCGTGCTTAAACCGGTCGAAGCTGTAAAGCCTCGCAACGACGTTCTCATCAAGGCTGATGCGGCCTACGTCAGCTCTGTACTTAAGCCCGTCGTACAGAAACATGTAGTTGCTAGACGTCTCAACCGCGACATCAGCGCCGTTGAGCTCAAGCCGCGGGTCTTTTTGGAAGCGTATCCGTAGCATGCGGCGCCACCTGCCGCTGTCTATGCTGACTTCGACCGCCTTCGCGGCGTCGTAATGTGTCGAAAGTCCCCTTATTTCGTCGGTTCTGACAAGTTTAGACAGCGGTTCTACGTCGTCGTAGAATGCATACCTGTCGAAGTAGGTTGCAAGCGCTATGGCGTCCAGCACGTTGGATTTGCCAGCGGCGGGCGGGCCCAGCAGGATTGTGACCCTCCCCAGCTTCATTTGCATCTTTTTTATCGACTTGAAGTTTGTTATTGATATTTCCATGTGATCCGCAACCTCTGCAGTTTAAAAAGATGAACTCAGTCTGCATTTGCAGACTGCCCCCCTTCCCCCGCTTTCCTCAGACAGAAGATGCCTTTCTCTTTTCTTTCTTTTCTGCATATCAACCTAAATTGAATGCCGAATTCAAAAAATGTAAAGAGAGGAGGCGGCATCTTCTTCGTCGAAAGAGTTGAAGGCGTCGGCGGCTGGATGCGCCGTGGGGGCTTCTCTGAGGAGGGAACGGGGTTCCCCGCCACAGGGATGTCCTTACAGGGATTTCTTCACAGGGATAATTATCCCTGTAGGGTAATCCCTGTAGGCGTGTTAGTTCTATTTAAATCGTCAGCATGGCGCTTCTCGTGTACGTCACGACGGCTTGGGTTCCTTCTGGCGTGTGGGGGCTCCTCCAGGCGGTGAAGGAGGTGGTGGGGTATTGGCGCGACGCCGAGGTGGTTAGGCAGGCCATATTCACCGCGGCGGTGGAGGACGCCCAGGGGAGACCGCTGGTTTCGCCAGAAGAGCTCTTTAGGGTTTTTCCGGAGCTCAGAGAGTCTGTAGAGAAATATGCGGCGCGGTTCTCCGCGCAGGCGGGGAGGCTGAGGGAGGTGGCGGTTAGGCTTCCGGCGGCGGCGCCGCTCCAGCGTCTGAAGAAGGTGCTGAGGGAGAGGTGGGGGGTGCGGGCGCCCAACGGGATGGCGGTGGAGTACGCCCTCTCCACGTACCTAGCGGTCAGGATGAAGAAGCCTGCTGGCCTGCCAGAGCCAGTGGTGGGGATGTTGATGCAGGTGTACGTGAAGACCAGGTCGGCGCCTAGGAGCGAGAAGAAGGCGTCGGCGCTGAACGAGCTGAAGCTTCGCCTCGGCACGGCGAAGGAGCTGGCCAAGTCTCTGGGCCTCCCGGTGGACAAGTGGTGGGAGTCCATAATGGAGGAGGTGGTTGCAACCGACGACCCCGAGGCCGTGCTGAAGAAGTATGTAGAGAAGAGCGAGGTGCCGCGGGTGAAGACGTCTGACAGGTTTGCAGAGACGGCCTCCCTGGTGCTGAAGGAGGTCAAAGACGCGGAAGGGCTGAGACGGCTGTGGTGGCTCAAGCGCGGTCTCATGTTGCGCACCGCGGAGGGCAAGGTGGAGAGGGAAATCGTAAGGATGATAGATATGTACGTTGAGAGGGATCCGGAGACGGCCCTTAAGCTTCTGAAGGCCGTGGAGCGGGGCGAGAGGCCCCCGCCGCCTCCGCCGCCGCCCTTCGACCGCGCCGGGTTCTACGCCTCTGTGCGGACAAGGCTGGAGACCTTTGACGTAATCGCCAAGAGGGTTCTGGAGAGGGCGAAGGAGGTGGGTCTCCCCCATGCCCTCTACGGCGCTGGGGAGTACTTCCGGAGCTTTGCGAAGGCCGCGGAGCGCGACTTGAAGGTCATGATGGAGAAGGCGCCTCCGGAGGAGAGGGAGGAAGACGAGCTGAGACAGAAGCTTGAGACCGCCCTAGACGCCGCCGCCGCGGTGGCGGCCGCCGGGACGGCCGCGGGGGTGGTGGGCAGGGAGGTGCAGGAGCTCACGGAGGTGGCGGTGCAGAAGTTCCTGGCGTACTGCCGCAGATACCTAATCTCAGAGCCGACGTAGGGCGTCTAGGAGGTTGCCGAGCATTTGCTACGCACTTAGAGACGCAAGAAGCCTAGGAGGTCGTGAAAGGATGTCTGGATGTACGCATGAAGCAACTTTTCCAACCCAGATGGGATCCGCAGAGGGAGGTTCCCACGTCGAGGGGCGTCTTCACTTAACAGAAGAGTATACGGCAATCCCTCGGCACGGTTCTATCTGAGGAATCAATTAGCAGGGGGCTCCATGTTGGAGGAACGGTTCGTTTTGTGAAGACGGCGTAGGTGTTCCATGGGGTTGTTTAAAAGAAACAGAATCAAAGAAGTTGAAGCTTGTATTGTAGAAGAAAGCATGTGGGACATTTTCACCAAAGCGCCATGGCGTGTTGTTGACCTCCGCCAGGGGTGGCATTACAGAAAGTGGTCGAGACTTGATGCGCCGTTGGCGGAGCTTGTCTGGAAGACGCTAAGCGAGGTTTGGGAGGAGGTATACTTCCAGTACGTGTGGCTCTTTAGAGATGGAGCAGAAATAAACGACGCGTCGAATAAACTTTTCATATTCGACGGATTTATCTACAATGGTGTAAAATGTAAACATGTTATAGTGCCGTCGAGGAAATGTAACGAACTTGAAATGTGTAGAGCCTTGATGCTGAAGTCGCCAAGTGACACAGTAAAGAAGTTGTGGCACCTTTATCAAATATATGAAGCTAAAAAGGTACAATCTGCCTAAACCCTGCTTTTTTCTATTCTACAAGGGTTGATTCGAGGAACGTATAGGAACAACCACGCAACTATTTACTATCTGTTGTTGAGTTTGAACGTATGTCTGTACTGTCTGGCCGCTTGTTTGGTAGCAGTTCGTCGTCTGTAAGCACGGATCGGGTAGCGTACTCCGGGTACCGGACGTAGACATATCCTATCAGCTCCCATACGGTGAGTTTCAACAGTTCTTTCATCCTCTTCCTGACCTTGGGGCTGAGCTTCTCGACGGCCCTTTCTGCAAGGACTCTGCCTGCGCGGGTGAGGCGGTAGGTATAGACGTAGCCTGTGTGCTTCAGGCCGTCGATTACGTCCAGCTTGTCCACACTCTCCTCCAGAAAGCCGAGGTGCACCAGTTCCTCTATCGTGAACTCTATCTCGTAGCTCCATGGCCCGAAGTGGTACGGGATGAAGTCGCTACGCAGTTGGCTGAGCTCTTCAAACTCTTGTGCCAGAATGAACAGCGTCTTGTGTATCTTGGTCTTGTACCTAAAGATGCCGCTTCTGGAGCCCAGCTTCACTGCGGCGAGGACGCAATCCCTTGCGATTATTGACAGCTGGTCGGGCTCCATATGAACGTGGAAAGCCCGCATTATTAAACGTTGAAACATTACATCACTGATAATGGGCGGACAACAGTGTTTATCCTATCAGACCCTTGAGATCAAATCATCAATAAAGCGTTTGAAGTGGTCGGAACCCGCTAATCCAGCTGCTATCAACATGAATGTTAAAAAAGCGATAATCGCCTGAATTAGCTGGCTTGTGATGTTTGTAGCTGACCCCTTTTCTAATGTGTTGAGGATAACGACCAAAGCGTAGATAATCATGAAAATGATAAGTGCAATCTTGAGCCCGTCTATTATTTCCCTGACGATGTTGGTCATAAACCTCTGTACAGTAGAAAATAAAAAGATTGCCCACTGAAATTGTCAGAGCATTCTCTCTATAGGTTTTCGATGTGTCTGTGTTAGCAGTGTAGCTGTGTACTGATGCTGTGTCTCTAAGTTCGGCATTGTAGAAGAAAAGAGTTAGTTAATAGGTTGTTATCTGAGCAGTTCTGTAAACACGCCTACAGGGATTTGCTCACAGGGATAATTATCCCTGTAAGGTTATCCCTGTAGGCGTATAATTTATTGGTTCTATTTAAATAGACAAGGTGGAGAAGACATGATTCTTACTGTTTTAGTTAAGAAGGCGCTTAGGAACGCCACCAAAGAGGAGGCTGAGCGGATAAGGAGGGCGCTTAGGGAGGGCAGAGCGGCGGAGGTGCTTCCGGAGCTGGTCAGACTGGCCGAGAGGGAGGGGCCGCTGAGCATCTACTACGCATCTGCATCCAGGTTCGAAGCGGTGGAGGGGCAGGAGGAGGTTTTGGATGACGTAGAGGAGGCCGTGGCAGAGGAAGAGCTGGAGCCTGTCGGCGAGGTGG
>Ga0081519_100090_pt1 | contig 13451 bp, 14 predicted proteins | sample ConSprmetagenome_FD_70987 | JGI IMG/M metagenome (GOLD analysis project Ga0081519, IMG submission 70987) | Hot spring microbial streamer communities from Conch Spring, Yellowstone National Park, USA - C T=80-84 v2 (version 2) | ecosystem: Environmental > Aquatic > Thermal springs > Hot (42-90C) ...
TCAAAAAGGTACAGGAAGGAGGGTTTTGTCCCCGTTGAAATTTACGGGAGGGGTGAGGAAAACATACACGGTTTGGTTAGGAAATCCGACCTTTTGAAGATCTTACATAAAACCCATGGGGAAAGCTTCGTGATCAACGGAAAAATAAATGGAAAAACCCTTCCGATAATAATAAAGGAGATCCAGACCCATCCCATAACTGAGGAGATCTTGCATCTGGATTTACAAATGATACACGCGGGTGAGGAGATAGAAATTGAGGTTCCCGTCGTAATAGTGGGTGAGGCTCCGGGCGTAAAGGCAGGAGAGGTACTACAAGTTCTGAAGAAAACTTTAACGGTTAAGACTTTACCTGGCAACATTCCCCCGCATATAGAGATAGATGTTTCTAACTTGAACGTTGGGCAAGCTATACAAGTTAAGGACATACAAACTAAGGATTTCAAGATCTTGGATGACCCAGAAACCGTTGTAGTTATTATTGTAGGAAGTAAAGAAGAGGCTCAAGAAACGGGCGAAACGGCTCAGTAAGCGTCGGTCGGATGAAAACCGCGGTTGTAGGGCTTGGAAATATGGGGTTTGAATACGCCTTTACAAGGCACAATGTGGGGTTTATGGTGGTTGATTACATAGCGGGAAAGGAAAACTTAAAATTTGAGGACTATCCCACAATTTTCCTTGCGGAAAGTAAGAACTTCTATTTGATAAAGCCGAAGCTCTATATGAACAATTCGGGAAAGGCGCTTTTAAGCGCCCCGATACCCGTAAATAAACTCCCCCTATTGGTTATATACGACGATGCGGATCTGACCTTTGGCAAAATAAAATTCAAAATTGGTATAAATTCCGTTCCAAGTCATAAGGGATTGAGGGATATATACGAAAAACTGGGGAGGAGGGACATTATGCGCCTGAGGGTGGGTATATCAAGGCCACAAGGTGTGGATCTTGCTGATTGGGTGCTCTCAGAGTTTTCGGAGGAGGAAAAAGAAAAACTGCCGGAAATATTTGAAAAATGTTATCAGATTGTAAAGCTGGTAGTGTCGGGAAAGGCGGAAGTGTTGTATGGAAGGGGTTTGGGACTATAAAAGTTTAAGTTCCCCAGAATTTAAACCCCTTAGCTCGGAGGAGGAGAGGGAACTGTCCATAAGGGCAAGAAACGGGGATAAGGATGCCCTCGATAGGATAATAAAATCAAACGTAAGGTTTGTGGTTGCCTTGGCAAGGAGGATCCATTTGGTGACTGGGGCACCTTTTGAAGACCTAATAAGCGAGGGCCTTATAACCCTTTATGATGTGTTTAAGAAGTTTGACCCAAACAGGGGAGTTAGGTTCGTGATCTTCGCGGAACCCTACCTTTATAAGGCTATGTATAACTTCGTGAAGTTCCACAACAAGGTCCTCTCCAATATGCCAAAGCTAAAGCATAAGGAACTCGGGGAGATAATAAAGCTATATCAGGAACTCGGGAGAGAGCCAAGCATTGAAGAGATCTCCCAACGTTTGAAAATAGGGAAGAGAAGGGCAAAGAGGATAAAAGAAGCCATAGACTGGAAGATGTTGAAAATAGAGAGCCTTGATAGGGAAATAGACGAGGATCATGAAATTTTTGACACATATTCCAACCTAGCAAAAACGCCCTCGGATTTGGTGGAAGAGGAGTATAGGGAGCTAAAGATGGAGGAAATTGTAAACGCTATATTTGAATCCGACTTCCTTTCCGATAAGGAAAAGCGGGTGATTTGGGAGCATATATTTGAAGGTAAGGACTTAGCCGAGATAGGTAGGGAGATGGGATACAGCAGGGAGTATATCCGCCAGCTTAAAAACTCAGCAATAAAGAAGATAAAGGAGAAATTCCCTAAAATAGAGAGCCTGTTATAACCTTATTAAGGGTCTCCACCAGGGTATTCCGACTATTAGCAAGATCAGGGAAATTACGGTCAGGATCTTCCACAAATTTCCACCCTTCTTTGACCTTGCAAGGGCTATGTGTGAAAATATTAAGGATAGGGTCATGAGGAAGGGGTGCTCCAAAACGAAAAACCTTACGAAAAACTCGTTGGTTTTAAAACCATACAAATAAAGGAAGTTCAGCCATAGTGCCAAACCCAACAAAAACTGTAAGGTTATAAAAATCGCATAAATTCTCAAGGGCTTCACGTTGTTCTTAAGGGCTCCTAAAACCGCAAGGAAACCAAGAGCTAAAACCACCCACCTAAAAAGGTTGTGTAAGGAAAGCAAAATTTCCATCTAAGTTTCTATAAGCTCTACGTTCGCCCTAGGTATCACCACCTCTCGCCCATCCATTAACCTAACCTTTAACACCCTAACCTTTGACTCCGTCTCTATTACTATAGGTTCGTTGGGAAGATCTATTACCGTTCCTATCTCTCCGAAGTAAGGGTCCCTGATGATCCTAACCGTTGTTCCTATGTCAAGGTGTCCGCTTTCGAGTTTGTCATCAACCTCCTCAAAGGGATCCACATCCTTTCGGAATATTATCACCTCAGGCCTTTGAACCCCGGCCCTAATTTGGGTTGCCCCGTTTGCGGAAGCCTTTAATCCCTCAAACTTCTTGAAAAGGTTGAATGTTCTCTCCGCCATAGGCAGATCCCCAAAGCCCTCCGTTATTATCAGGGTAAATGGTACGTTTTCGTTTCCCGTTATGGCGACCCCTATATCGTAACCTACGAACTCCCTTAAAACCCCATCATCTACGGAACCTAAAACCAAGGCTTTTATACCCACCTCCGCCGCTTTATTTATCGCCTCTATGTCCGCAGTCTTTCCCCCCACAACGATTGCCCCCTTAAGGTTTTCGTCTATCCTATCCGATTTGAGGATCTCGTAAGGTGAATCCACAGCCACCTTGATCGTTCCTATCTTCTCTCCTCCTACCCCGAATATACCCTGAACAAGCCCCGCCACCGTCCTAATTATCACCCCCTCCCTCGGTATTACCTCCTCCACCACGCCGTCCAAATAAGCCAAAACCTCAACGGGTATAGGGTTTTCCCTTAAGATCACCTGACCCGTTATTTCCGAAAAGTCCTCCAAATATCCGTCTATGGGAGAGGTAGCCTCCACTTTGAACAAACCAAAGAAAACCCTTGCTCTAGCTATAACCTGACCCTTCTTTATCCTTTCCCCTTTCTTTACAATTAGGGCGTTTTTTAACTCGGAGGGGGAGATCCCAAGCTCCCCCGCTAAGTTCTTGGGGTGCACGGGTCCTGGAAGCAAGGCCCTTGCAACCACATCCTCCGCCTTCACCCTATCGCCCTTATTTACCAAAACGTCTCCCCAAAGGGGAAGTTTCCTCTCCTTCCTTATAACCACCTTCTCGGATACCTTTAAACCGGGCGTGTACGCGTGCGCCATAACGCGTATTTTAAACCGGTTGCCCTTCTCCCAAAACCTCCTCCACGTTTTTGTATATAGCTTCCCTAACCTCCTCTATTCCTATCCTAGAGGTTGCCGGTTCAAAGAAACCTATAACTATGAGCTTGGTTGCGGAGATCTCGTCCAATCCCCTGCTCATTAGGTAGAATAATTTTTCCGGATCTATCGGTCCCACCGTTGCACCATGCGTGGCCCTAACCTGGTTTGCCATGATCTCCAATCCCGGTATTGAATCCGCCCTCGCACCCGGATTTAAGAGCATGGCATGTTCCGAAAGATAGGCGTCCGCAAACTGGGCCTCCCTCTCAATATCTATCAAACCGTACATAACCGCCCTTGAATAATCCTTCAAAACCGCCCTTATGCTTGATTCCCCTTTGGTGTGAGGTGCGGAAAAGTCAAGGTGGGTTGAAATATCAAAATGCTGTTCCCTATGCCCCAAAATAACCTGGACATCCTCTATTTGCGCCTCTTCCCCCAAGGGTTTTATCAGATGCTTGGACATAACGAACTTCCCACCGAACCACGCCCCCACGAGTTGGGATTTACTGTACCTTAAAGATTTGACCGCCCTTTGGGAAAATACCACCGAACCGTACTCAAGGTTATCCAAGACACCTATTTTTACATCCGCCCCCTCATCAACGAATGCCTCCACAACTTCCGTATAAAGCCCATTCCCCTCAACCGAGATCACCACCTCCCCCTTGCTCTCCCTCCTCGCCCTAAGGATAATATGCAAATGTCCCCTACCTTTAATGTTTGCCTTTATATAAACGGGTTCTTCCGCCTTTATACCTTCCGGAAGATCCACCGTAAGGATCCTATCAAGCTTTGCATAATGTAAGGCTACGAACTTATGGGAATTTATGGGAATAAGCTCCCCTATTTCCCCCTCCTTTACAAAATCCACCTTAACCTTATCCGCCCCCTCAACTACAACCTCAATGTCCCCATCCGTTAAATATTCTTCCTCATTCCACCACTTTAAGGATGTGTATTTGCTTTCGGGAAGTGGTAAGCCCTTATAAATTTCCCAAGCGGTCTTGTTTATGTCTGCTATTCTCATAAGCATCCATTCTAAAGGGGATTCACCCTTATAATACTCACTTCTTGCCCCCATCGTCTAGCCAGGTCCAGGACGCGTGGTTCTCAGCCACGAAACCCGGGTTCAAATCCCGGTGGGGGCGTTTTGCTGGAAAAGATCCTAAAAGATTACGAAAGTTTCAGGGAAGAGATCGTAAGGGAAGGCTACCTGATCGGCGCGGGCTTGAAAGAAGAGCCTGAGTACGAAAAGATATTCTCAAAATACGCATACTTATTTGACCTGAAAACCATAGGGGATGTGATAAAGGAAAAGAACCAACTTCCGGAGGATGCGCCTTCGGAGGACTTTGAGGCTTACGACAGGGTAATTTTCACCCTCCTTGAAGGTTATATCTCCGGGAGATTGGCTAGCCTATACACCGAGATGCAGAAGGTTGAACTTTCAAGGGAAATAGACGGGATCCCCTTCCGGATGATAAACAATATACTGGAAAGGGAGGAAAATAGGGAAAAAAGGAGAAGTTTGAGCAAGAAGGCAAAACCTATAATTGAGGAGCTTACGCAACATAAACTGAAAATAGCAAGGGAAGCCCTTAATATAGCGAGGAAGGAGTTTGGATATCCTAACTTGCTTTCATATTGGTCCGCATCATTAATGGAGGATGTGGCGGGATACTCAAGGAGGATGGAGGAGTTTTTGAAAGGGACGGAAGAGGAATATAGGGAACTTGCGGGGGAGATCTTTGCGGGATATTTGGGGCTAAATTGGGGGGAGGTTGAGAACTTTGATATCCCGTTCTTGATGTCCGGGGTTAAGTTTTCGGATTTTAGTGTGGATGATCCCCTTGGGATCTTAAAGAAAACTTTAAATTTTATAGGCTTAAACCTTGACGAATTTAAAAACCTGCATATAGACCACGAATTCAGGCCCAAGAAATCCCCAAGGGCGTTTTGCGCCCCCATAAGAATACCGGATGAGGTCGTTGTGGTTGTCAAACCTTCCGGTTCCTTTAGCGATATATCCGTACTTTTCCACGAGATGGGGCATGCCTTACACTTCTCAAATACCGCAAGGGATCTTCCCACGGTTTATAGGTTAATGGGAAGGAGTGGAACATCCGAAATTTTTGCCTTTAATTTCCAATATATAGCGGATTCGGAGGGGTGGGTTAGGGAGTTTTTTGGAAAGAATGGGGAATTTTTGAGGTACAGGAGGTTTGCATACCTTTATTTCAGAAGGAGATACGCCGCCAAGGTAATATACGAGACAAAGCTCTTTTCGGGCGATAACTGGGAGGATATCGATCCAAATCTTTACTCGGAGATTTTAACTTCCGCCACGGGTGTCTTCCATCCACCATACAACTACTTTTGGGATTTGGATTTTGGTTTTTATAGCGTGGATTATTCGCAAGCTTGGGAAGCGGAGGAAAACCTAAGGGAATACTTGAAGCACGAGTTCGGGGAGGATTGGTACTTTAACGGGCAAAGCGGGGAATTTTTGAAGGAGCTTTGGAGGACGGGTTTAAAGTTTCCCCCATTAAAGCTTATTTCAAAGCTGAGGTTTTAGTTTCTTTTCCCCTCAAAAAATTTTCTCAAGAGTTTTTCCACCTTATCTCCGAAGGGTCCCCTCCTTACAATCACCCTATGGTTCAACCTAAGGTCAAGGGGTATCTGATATAAAGAGTACGTACCGCCGAACTTTTCGTTAGGTATAGAAAACACTATTTCCCTTATCCTCGCCAAAACTATAGCACCACTACACATAACGCACGGTTCAAGGGTAACATATAGGGTGGAATCCCTTACGTCCTCCGGATCCGCTTTTAGAATCGCCAAGATTTCCGCGTGAAAAAGGGGGTTCTTTGATGTTAAATTGTGAGCCTTTGATATTAACCTATCTCCTTTGACGAGGACGGCCCCAACGGGAACCTCCCCCTTCCTAAACGCCCTCTCAGCTTCGCATATCGCCAAACCCATCCAAAACTCATCCACCCGTATTTTCCGCCTTAACGATCCTGTACCTGTAAATGCTTGAAAGCCTCACCGCCTTATCGTATGTGATCCAATAGAAGGTATCTTTTTTAACCGTCCCCGTCAAAAACCTCTTGTCTCCAAAATCAACCGAATAAACCAAATTCCCATCGTAAAGGTACCTTATGTCCTTCAGCGTCAAAACCCACATCGTATCTCCCTTTGTCCCCACGGAAACCACCCTGTTGTTTATCACCGCCTTTCCCTGATCCGTAGGGTAAAAGGGTTCCCCTTCGGGTAGGTGCTTCTTTATCTCTTCAAGTAGTATATCAAGCCCGTCATTCTTCAGGGCGCTTATAGGAACGTACGCGGAGAAATCGTAGAGTCTTGAGTACGCATCCATTATCGGAAGTAGGGTGTTTTTATGAACGGTATCTATCTTGTTAATAGCCAAAATTACCGGAGTTTTCTTTTCTTTGGTCGCTTCCTTGATCTTTTCCGCTATATCCTCCTCCAATTCCGTTGGCATAACGGGTTCAACCACCCAAACCACCACATCCGCATCTCTTATTGACTCCACCGCTTCCTTTATCATATAATCGTGCAAAGCGTACATACTCTTCTTGAAGATCCCTGGAGTATCAAGGAGGAGAATTTGTGCATCCTCCTCGTTTATTATCCCAAGGATCTTGCACCTTGTGGTTTGGGGTTTTGGACTTACAGCCGCGAGCTTGAACTTCAGAAGGGTATTCACCAAAGTGGATTTTCCAACGTTTGGCCTACCTATTACCGCAACGTATCCCACCTTCACAGTTTCAAAATTCTACGGTTGTATAAAGTACCCTTTAAGCTCCTTTTGTAGCCATTTTGTGGGAAAGCCCCCCGTTGTATCCCTTAAATCTATCTCCAACCTCCTCCCTATCCCTTTATATGGGATCCAGAAGAAATATGATGGGAGAGTTAAAGTAGCTCCGCTTCCTAGTCCGTCCGCATAAACCACCTTTACATTTAACTCGTACTTTACCTTCTGGGCGCACATACCCATTATTGCGATCGTATCGTTTAAAACCTCAGCATGAAGTTTGTAAGCGATCGTGTCTGGTTGGGAACCCCCAATATAGTTTGCTGGAGGAAGGGTATCCCAGGGTGTATCCCACCTCAATGGGTATATTAGCGGATATATGCCAAAGGGAGCCTTGAGGTCTATGAGTATTACGGTGGTATCCGTCGGGGGCTTAAAGTTGTATTTGATGTTCAATATTAAGGAATCACCCCTGATGAATACAAAAAAGGTATCCTCGTATCCGTTGTAAGGTCCCCCGTAATATTTCGTTATCCACGTGCTGTCATTTACAACCCTTGTTGTCTCCGCCCATGCGGTTATCGTGTCCCTGACGCCCGTGGTATCGCCGTTTAAAGATGAGCCTTTTATCACTTCATAAGCCCACCAGGAGCCCGGAGTGTTAGGGAAATATCCGGATCTTCCGTTATCCGGACAATATTCTGCAACTGGCGTTGAACAGGTGTCGCATTGGGGGGGATTACTATCAAGGGGGGGAAGGGGTTTTGTGCAAGATTGAATTACGATAAACAGGGTAAAAAATCCTAAAACCGCTAACCTCCCCATCCTTCAATTTTAAGGTAGAAACAGCATTCCAAAAAGCTCGTTAAGGAGCTTCAAATTTTCGTAAAATTTTCCGTAAGATGGTAGCCATTTTAGGAAGTTTTCGTCCCCCTCCGGCAGGGAAACCCCGAGGACATCAGCCCTTATCCCCTCCCTCCTTAACATTTTCTTTATCCTCCTTATGTGATAATCGGAGCTAACAATCACGAGATTTCCCTTTAAACCCCTTAAAAACTTCACGTTTTCGTAAGTGTTCCTACTTAAGGAATCGTAAATTGAGACTTCGCACCCCAAGGTTTTTGCAACTTCCCCCATAAACTTCGCCTCCCTTTTGTATCCTGAAACCACGAGAGGGCACCCGAGATCCCTTGAAATCCTGCAACCCTCCATTACCCTCCTAATGCCCTCATCCGATACCCCCGCTCCAAATACTACAACATAAGAACACCCCCTTACCTCGTCCCCCCTTTCAAAAACTGCGGGTTTTAATATTATCGTACCCACCTCGCTTGATAGGATAAATAGGAAGATGGCCGAGGCTATTCCCAGAATAAAACCCGATTTCTTTCTTGAAAGGAAAGCCAAAAAAATGAGGATCAGTACGAATATTCCGGGGGGAAAGAAAAGGGCCTTCAGGGTTTTGTAGAAGAAGAATCCCATCCGTAAAGATTTAAAACCTCAAGGGCTATTTCCCTGAAAATCGGCGCCGCCGCCAAACCCCCGGTTCTAAAATTCTCCGGCTCATCCACGAGGACGTAAATTATATACTTCGGATTTTCCACGGGGAAAAACCCTATGAAGGATGCTAAGGTTTTATCTTCGCTGTATCTTCCGGTTTTTGGATCTATCTTTTGGGCGGTTCCCGTTTTCCCGGCTACCTTTATACCCTCTATCTTTGCCATCCTACCCGTACCGCTATCCACAACAGCAGTTAAAAGCTCCTTTAAAATCTTAAATGTCTCCTTCCTGGCTATCACCCTTGATGGGTTTGTTCTTGGAGTATCGCTCCTTAAGAGCGTGGGATATACGTATTTCCCATCGTTCGCTATGGCGATATAAGCCCTGAGGACCTGTATGGGATTTACTAAAATACCCTGACCTATTGCGACGTTTGCCAGTTTTATCCTCCTCCACTTTGAAGGTTTTTCAAGCCTCGGTATATCCTCATATAGCCCTATATCCGCCCCCTCCCCAAAGCCGTAAAGTAAAGCCCTTCTGTAAAGCCCATTCTTTGAAATTCTGTCCATCATTAAGGCAAGTTTTGACGCGCAGGCGTTTGAAGACTTAACCACCGCCCAAAACCAGCTATCCTTATCCCCAAGTGGGATCATATCCTTTATTGTTATTCCATCTATCACGATGTATCCCTTGTTTTCCCCACACCTTTCCTCAAGCTTTAAACCCCTTTCCAAAGCCTCGGTATATACCACTATTTTGAAGGTTGAACCCGGTTCATAAAGGAGGATCCTGTCGGAGTACATTGAACCCAATGAGGTCATGGCGAGGATCTCGCCCGTATTCACTTTCCCCACAATCGCCAAAGCTCCCTTTGCGTTTAAACTCGAAACCCGATTCTTCAATATCCCATAAACCCTCCTCTGAAGGAGCCCATCAATTGAAAGTACTATATCCCTCCCATCCCCCCTCTCTTCCCTAAGGTTAAATATGCTTCTGGGTGCGAGAAATACCCTACCATCCGCATATCTTAGGAATTTAATTTCCGTGGTTTTTGGCGCTAGGATGCTGTCAAAGGCGTACTCAACCCCCGACAATCCGTAAATTCCGTTAGTTTTCCCTATTAACCTCACGCATGGCTCCCCGCAGGGTAGGTACCTCTTATTAAACTGTAAAGATTTAAAAACCCCATTCACCTTTATTTTATCCCAGAGGAAGGGTGAAAGCCCCGTTATCCTCTCCCCCACCTTAAACCTGTTTATGTTTATCCCGAACCTTGAGAGAAGAACTGAATCCTTAAAACTCAACGTATCTATAACCTGTAAAGTTAGCCCCTCGCCGGTGAAAGCCAAGGGCCTTCCGAACCTATCGTATATCGTCCCCCTCTTCCCCGGCACCTTAACCGTTAAAACATGCTGTTTCTCCGATAAGGTCCTGTAAGGTTCGGGTTTTGATAGGATAAAGTAGAAGTGATAAGATAGGGCTATGAGGGGGAGGGAGATTAAAAGGAGCTTTGCAATCAGGAAATTCCTCAACATCAGGGGTTAAAATCTTCGGTTATAACGGTTATAAGCGCCTTCTTTCCCGGCGCTATCTCCCCAAACTCCCTTTCCCCCAAAATCTCCGCCCCCGCGGTTGTGTACCTATATAGAGCCTCTTCCAATCCAAGCCTCTCTTCCTTTATAGGGTGGTGGAGGGCGCCCAAGAGTCCGTAAATCGGTCCGGGGGGCATAGTATCCGAACCAAAAGCATAGTTTGCCTTTAGGTTTTCAAGAAGCCTGAACCTGTTTCCCCAAAAGAAAACCTCCCCCAACGCTCTATGGTACAAACCCCCAATTTCCCCCCATCTCCTTACGAAGTTTGGCTGAAGGGAAAGCTTTACCCCCATATCCGCCGCCATCTTGTAATGTTCCTCCCTTGGAAACTCAAAGTGCTCTATCCTGTGAATTTCTGGCTTTTTGGACCTTTTCAAAACCCTAAGAGCTTGATCTATGGCGAGGTCCCCTATGGCGTGCCACCATACCCCCAAATTCAAACTCGGTGGAAAGTACTTTGATAGGGATAATGGTAGATCCTCAACGGCTAAACCAGTTTCCTCGTTTAGGTTTGGGATCTCCTCGAACCTTTCCTTAAGAATTTTTATTGCGCTTGTGTTTAAAACCGCCTTGTGCCCACAAACCCTCCTTACAACGAGGGGCCTTTCCGTGATCCGGTCCAGATCCTCCCTCGTCAAGCTCCTTTCCCACTTTGAATCGTCAAAACCCTCCATTATTATCACATTATGCGGAACTTTCTTAACGTTTTCCGCTATGAAATCCAAGGCGGATTTTAGGTCCCCTATACCGTCAAGCCTGGGCCTTGTAAGGCTGAGGGAGTAGGGAAGGTAATGGGCATGGGTATCCACAAAGGATGGGATGAGGATCCCCGGGATCTGTGCTCTTTCGTTCGTAACCTCCACCTTCCTTATATAACCCTCCTCTATCTCCACCCTAACGTTTTTCAGTATTTTTCTTCCAATTAACGCCTTTGCGAATACCATTTTATCTCCTCAAGGGCTTCGGGATTTAAGAGGGAGGATGTATCCCCCAAGGGCTCACCCAAATAAGCGTTCCTTATCAACCTCCTCATAATCTTCGCGTTCCTCGTTTTTGGTAGGGATCTTACGAATATTATCTCCTTCGGGACAAAAGCCTTTCCCATCTCCTTAACAAAAAGCTCCTCTATCTCCCTCTTAACTTTCTCCTTATCCTCAACCTCCTCCTTCAAAACCGCAAAAACTACTATGCTTTGACCCTTAACCTCATCTGGTATCCCAATTGCTGCGCTTTCCAAAACCTCCGGATGCCTGTTCGCTATAGCCTCTATCTCACTGGGTCCTACCCTCTTTCCCGCCACCTTTATCGTATCATCCGCCCTACCAAGGATATACCAGAACCCATCCTCATCCACCAAAACCAGATCCCCATGATACCAAATACCCTCCCACTTGCTCCAGTAAGTCTCTAAGTATCTCTCCCTGTCCTTCCAGAAACCCCTCGTCATTCCCGGATTTAAATTCTTCACCCCCAGAAGGGCAACCTCCCCAATTACCTCCTTCCCCTCATCGTTTAACGCCACCGCATAAACTCCAGGAACTGGGGTATTGAAGGAGGTGGGTTTTATGGGTTTTATGACCACGCAACCTAAAATCCCACCCGAAATCTCCGTACCGCCAGAATAATTTATTATGGGTTTTTTGCCCTTCAGGACGTTTTCAAACGTCCAACGCCAGGATTTCGGATCCCAAGGTTCCCCGGTTGAACCCACCATCCTTAGGTTTTCCATCCCATAATTCTTAGCGCTTTCGTCGGACATAATAGACCTTATTAGTGTTGGGGTTATCCCGAGTATGGTTATACCGTGCCTTTCCACCATCTCCCAAAGCCTTGAGGGTTTCGGATAAGTCGGTATCCCCTCAAACATAAACATCGTTGAGGAGTTTATTAAGGATCCTCCTATGAGCCAAGGTCCCATCATCCAGCCTATATCCGTCATCCAGGTTATTACGTCGTTCTCCTTTATGTCAAAAAGGTGAAACATATCCTGGGCGGCCTTTATCATAAATCCGGCGTGGGTATGTAAAGCCCCCTTTGGCCTCCCCGTCGTTCCAGAGGTATAAATGATCATAAAGGGATGCTCGGGATCAAAGGGTGGAGCCTTAAATTCATCGCTTGCCCTTTCCGTTAACTTTTGATAATCCTCCTCAATACCCACAAGTTCGGTCTTATCCCTCCTAATAACTATAACCTTCTTTAATGTCGGGATCTCCGCGTAAGTCTCCCTTAAAACCCCCAGCATATTCACCTTTTCTCCCTTCCTCCTTGAGAAATCCACCGTTATCACCACCTTAGCCTCCGCATCCTTCAACCTCGTAATTATCGGATTTGGACCAAAGCCGGAAAATAGGGGTACAGCTATCGCCCCTATCCTTGAGATGGCAAGTAGGGATATGGCAGTTTCGGGTATGAATGGCAAGAAGATCCCCACCGCATCCCCCTCCTTTATCCCAATATCCCTCAATACATTGGATAGCCTATTAACTTCCCTCAAAAGATCGCCATAAGTGTATTTCCTCACCTCACCGTCCTCACCTTCCCATATTAGAGCCAACTTATCCGCAGGGTTCCTATCAAGGGCGTTATATGTCCAGTTAAGCTTCCCACCCACAAACCACTTCGGCCAAGGTTTCCCCTCCGAAGTATCCAAAACCCTATGATACTTCTCAAACCAAACGAAATTTACCTCCTCAAAGAAGGAAGACCAAAACCACTCATAGTCGTAAAACGACCTTTGAAGGAATTCTCCATAATCCCCTATGCCATACTTTCTCATATGCTTATACACGTTTGAGTTTTCTATCCATTCATCGCTTGGCACCCACATAGCGAAAATTTTAACACCGACAAATTTCTTAATTAAAACATTACCTTCCCCTTGTTCTACCTTCGTTCGTTGATGGGGGAAAGGGTAGGGTTCAAAAAATTCAATACTGACGGGCGTTCGTCGATCCCCCAGGGTTTTACCTCCAACCGGCGATAGATGGGTTTATAATATCAAGTTTAATATCAAGTTCGGTATGTTAGGTGAGTGTGAGTGAGGTCAAGGAAACCCTTATGGTTATTGGGAATTTTGGAGGTGGGAAGAAAAAGGGACAAGGGCAGGTTTATTACGTTCCTATAAGGGATTGAAA
>Ga0081519_100028_pt2 | contig 13382 bp, 15 predicted proteins | sample ConSprmetagenome_FD_70987 | JGI IMG/M metagenome (GOLD analysis project Ga0081519, IMG submission 70987) | Hot spring microbial streamer communities from Conch Spring, Yellowstone National Park, USA - C T=80-84 v2 (version 2) | ecosystem: Environmental > Aquatic > Thermal springs > Hot (42-90C) ...
GGATAAAATTACGAACTGTAGCACAAAGGTGGGTACGTTTTCGTCCAAATTCTCGTTGTTAAAGGTAAGTAAGGAAAATCCGATAATTGAAGGAATTAAAACGAGAAACAACCTCATCAATAGACGTTTACCACCTCCGCTTGGAACATCTCCACCACCTCTCCCAGCTTAGCCTTCCTGAAAGCCACCCCTAAATGCCCAGATGTCATCGCTATGAACTCTATGTTTATCCCTAAGATCGCAAACTTCTCAAAAACTTCCTCAAGTTTCAAAACATCAAAGAATTCCAAAAAGGAAAGACCCTTATCAACCACAACCTCCCTCGCCCCAACCCTTTCCGCAATCTCCTCCCTCTTTTTCCTGATCTTCTCCCCCTCGCTTTCGTAAACGATGAAGGAAACGTCCCCTATACCACCTACCGCGCTATCAAAACTTAGGGCCAAGAGACTCAAACCTTCTTCCTTTAAAACGTATATCAGATCCGCCGCGGTTCCGGGCTTATCCCTCAACCCCCTAAAGGTGATCTTTGCCACATTCGGCTTTAAAGTTATATACATTCCTCCCATACCTCCTTAACATCCGGAACGTTTATAGTTATACCCTCGCTTATCGGGATCCTCACATGCGGGGTAGGATATATCTTTTCCTTTAGCGTTTTCATTTCAAAAGTAGGGCCCTTAAACCGTTTAAAGCAACCAACACCGTGGTCCCCTCGTGCCCTATAACCCCGAGCATAATATTCACAAGTCCAAAAAGGTTTAACAGTACCATCACAAGGATGGATCCTATGGAAAGGGTTACGTTTTGTAGGATTATGGAGTATGACTTCTTTGAGATCTCAAAGGCTTTGGGAAGGTACCTAAGGTCGTCGGAAAGGATATTTATATCCGAGCTCTCAACCGCAACATCCGAAACCATAGAACCCATAGCCACGCCAAAGGTGGCGGCGCTTAAGGCCGGACCATCGTTTATCCCATCCCCAACCATACAGCATCCCCCGTTTTCCGAAAGTTCCTTTATTTTCCTTAATTTATCCTCGGGTTTTGCGTTTGCTATGAATTCCTCTAAACCTACCTTTCTCGCCACCGCCTCAACGTTCTCGTACCTATCCCCACTTATCAATATCACTTTGTACCCCATTCCCTTTAGGGCGCTTATTCCCTCCTTTGCCCCATCCTTCAACTCGTCCTCAAGATAAAGTAAAGCCTCATCCTTCCCATCCCTTCTGACCCTTAAAACTATGCCCTCACCCCTAATTCCATCTGCCCTTGATATTTCCCAAGTGGAACCGTTTAGATTTCCGTAAATCCCATAACCCACCTCATATTTAACCTCCCGAAAATCCAAAAGATCCAAACCCCTCTCTAAGGCTACGGATGTTATAGCATTTGCTATGGGATGTGAAACGTACCTTTCAAGGCTTCCAGATATCCTTAATATCTCATCCTCACCATGGCAGGAACATAAAACCTCCACTTTCTTCAACCTGGGTTTTCCCTTAGTTATTGTTCCCGTCTTATCCAAAGCTACCCATTTAACCTTAAAGAGTCCCTCCACCGCGGAACCACCCTTAAATAGGATCCCCCTCCTTGCGGCCGCGGATATCGCCGAAATAACGGTTATTGGGGTTGATATGACAAAGGCGCATGGGGACGCAACAACCAAATGCACCAAAAGCCTATAAAACGCCTGCGAGTGATCTTTTGTCAGAAGATAAAAGAATAGATAAACCAAAGGGAGGGTTAATAGGACCAAGAGGGTATATTTTTCCCCTATCCATTCTGCCAAAGTTTGGGTTTTACTCTTATATTCCCTCGCCTCCTCAACCAGCCTTATCAATCTATCGACCGTGCTTTCACCCGCCCCGCTTATCGCCCTAACCTTTAAATATCCATCTATTACCAAACTTCCCGCCGGAACCTTGTCTCCAGCCTCCTTTACCTCGGGAATGTACTCACCCGTTATCAGGGAAACATCAACGGATGCCTTACCCCCTATCACTTCCCCGTCAACGGGCATCCTTTCCCCCGCCTTCACCATAACCTCATCCCCAACTTTTACCTCCTCCACCGGAACTTCAACCCAATCACCATCCCTCCTCACCCTTGCCCTCTGCGGTTTTATGGATATTAGGGACCTTATGGATTCCCTGCTTATTTTGAAGGCAAAACCTTCAAGGGTATTTCCCAAATTGAATAGGAAAAGTAGGAAGGCTCCCTCGTGAAACTTCCCGATATATGCCGCACCGTAAGCCCCAAGAAGCATCAAAAGATCCACGTTTATTTTCTTTTCCCTTAAAGAATCCCAAACGGACTTTAATGTGAATGCGCTACCAAAAATGTATGCTCCAACCCAAGCCCAATCAAAAAAGTAGGACATTACAAAAAATGCGAAAGTTAAGAAGGTAAAAATTGGGCGAAAGCTCTTTCTCCGAAAACTCACCGAACAGGGAAATTAGATCCCTATACTCGGAAATATTCAACATAAACCGTTATTATAAGGATGCCAACGCATTTTTAACATCTTCCAAAATATCCTCCGCTTCCTCAATCCCCACGGATAATCTAACCAAGCTTTCATCTATTCCCCTCTTTATCCTCTCCTCGTAGGGTAGGGAAGCGTGGGTCATAAGGGCTGGTATGGATACAAGGCTTTCAACCCCTCCCAAACTCTCCGCAACGGCGAAAAGTTTAAGATTACTAACGAATTTTATCGCATCCTCCCTGGTAAAGAACCTAACGGAAAGCATACCACCGAAACCCGGATAATAAACCTCCTTAACCTTCGGATGTTTCTTTAAGAACCCAGCCAAAACCTTCGCGTTTTCGTCGTGAGCCCTCATCCTTAGATGAAGGGTCCTTATACCCCTTAAGGTTAGGAAGCAGTCAAAAGGTCCGGGAATTGCACCCGCCGCGTTTTGCAAAAATTTAAAATCCGAATAGAGGTCTTCCCTATCCGTTGCTATTAGACCTATAACAACATCGCTGTGCCCCGCTAAATACTTCGTTCCACTGTGAACGATAACATCAACCCCGTACTTTGCGGGCCTTTGGAATATCGGTGTTGCAAATGTGTTATCAACTACTATCAAGCTTTCTGGATTACGTTTTTTTCCGATTTCAACGACCCTTTCTATGTCTATCACCTTCATAAGGGGGTTAGTGGGCGTTTCAAACCAAAGTAATGCTGGTTTCATCTCCTTTACTATGTTTTCCAATTCCGCGTAGTTCGTGAAATCTACAAAACGCACATTCAAATAACCTCTCCTTTCGTAATACCTTAATATCCTCTTAGTACCCCCATAAGAATCCTCCTCGCATAGCACCGTTGAACCAACGCTTAAGTTTTTGAGTACGGTATCTATCGCGGACATCCCTGAGGAGAACGCAAGCCCAAACCTTACCCCCTCTAAGTCCGCTATTGCCCTTTCCAGCCTCTCCCTCGTTGGGTTTATTGTTCTACTATATTCGTATTTACCCTTCTTGGGTTTTCCTGGACCTTCCTGAACGAAGGTGGAGGTTTGATATATGGGTGGGGAAACCGCACCCGTTTCCGGATCAGGCTCAAGGGCACTATGCACGCATATCGTCCCTATTTTCATCCCAGTACCTCCTTAAAGCCTCCTTAACCTCCTGATCCCTTTCAAGGTTTAATACCATAATTACCCCTTCCCCTTCCACGATCCCTATCCCCTCAAGCCCAATAATAACAACCTTCCTATTGCTTATAACCAAGTTTCCCCTTGAATTCACGGATAACGGTTTCTCTCCGGAAAATGCGTTTTGATCCTCATCCTTTGGTAAGATCTCATATATGCTCCTATAGGAACCCACATCAAGCCAACCAAAGTTTGCCTCAATAACAAGAATTTTATTTGTCTTTTCCATTACCGCGTAATCTACGGAAATGTTTGGCACCTTAGCAAAGAAATCATCCATGGGAAGGTTTAAAAGTCCATATATTTCGGGTGATGTTTCCTTAACTATATCCAAAAACGAACCGCTCTCCCATACGAACATCCCAGAGTTCCAATAAAAATTCCCCGATCTTACATATTCCTCCGCTTTCGTTATATCGGGCTTTTCGTGAAATTTCAAAACCCTATATACCCCATCCCCAACCTTCTCCCCCCTTTCTATATACCCATATCCGGTGTGTGGGTGTGTGGGTTTTATTCCGAAGGTTATTATATTCCCCGTATTTTTCGCATAATCGTAGGCTTTTAAAAGTGTCTCCCTGAATCTTTCAACATCCCATATGTAGTGATCGGCGGGTAGGGCGGATATGAGGGTACTTCCGTATTCCTTATGGATTAGATAAGTAGCGTAAATAAGAGCGGGGGCGGTGTTCTTTGATATGGGTTCAGCTATCATACCAAATTCCCCCTTTATTTTCTTTGCCACTTTTGAATTGGTTAGAATAACAATTTCGGAAATACCTTTAACCCTTTCAATAGCCATATCTAATAGAGTTTTCCTGTTTAAAAGGGGAATGAGCTGTTTTGGCCTTTCTTCGGTGGATAGGGGCCACAGCCTTTCTCCCTTCCCACCCGCCATAGTGGGAAGCGGGGATGCAAAAGAACTTAAAATTTGGGCAAAAGAGGTGCAATCTATTATAATAGAACAAATTCCCCACACCCTTATGAACCTCGTATATTCCGCGGTGGACTTTGTCATAATGCCGTACATATACGGGAATATAACCGCGGTTATGGTTGAAAGCCTTTACTTCGGACTTCCTACGGTAAGCTTCAAGGCCCACTCAACGGACAGGATAATAAAAAACGGGGAAAATGGATTTTATGCGGAAAATTTTAAGGTTAAGGATTTTAGGGAATACTCCTTACTCCTTGCAAAAGAGGAAAATTTAAGGAGAAAGATTAGTGAAAATGCACATAAAACCTCAAAGATATTCCCCACGTGGCAAGAGCACACGGAAAAGATAATTCATCAACTAATTTAAGACAGCCTTTATAATACCCGCTATGTTTTGGGCGATAATAACCGCCGAAGGATCACATAAGGCTTTAAGCTTACCCATATATACCGTATTGCCTTTTGTGGGGCTCCTTTTAACCATAGGTATAATGTCCTTTATAGCCGCGAACTTCCCCCATAACCGCCTCGCTCACTTCTGGGAGAACAATTATAACAAGCTGATAATAGCGATCCTCTGGTCCATCCCTACCCTAGCCTTCTTCGGTTATATAAAGATATGGGATCCGATTTTACACAGCATAGAAGAGTACTTTGCCTTTATAAGCTTGATATTTGCCCTTTTTGTGATATCAGGTGGTATATACTTAGAAGGGGACTTGAAGGCTACACCTCTGGTAAATACCGCATTTCTTGCTATAGGGGGTGTTTTGGCGAACATATTCGGGACATCTGGGGCAAGCGTGATTTTGATAAGGCCTTTGCTTAGAACAAACGCGGAAAGGACCATAACCGCACATATACCAATATTCTTTATTTTCATCGTAAGCAACATAGGAGGTTGCCTCTTGCCCATAGGAGATCCCCCGCTGTTCCTGGGTTATCTTAAGGGTGTCCCATTCTTCTGGACACTTAAGCTGGTAGTTCAGTGGATAACGGCGATAGGAATATTACTTTTGATATTTTACATTTGGGATAGTTTCGCATACAAAAGGGAGAAGGCTTACATTGAGAAGTTGGAACAGAGGGCTTACCGTCCCTTGAGGTTAAAGGGTGCTATAAACTTTCTGTGGTTGTTTGGCGTTCTTGGCGCGGTTATATTCCTAACACCTAACAGACTTGAAAGCTGGGGTCTAACCCACGGACCCTTAAAGTTTTTAAGGGAGTACGTTATGATCGCCTTTGCCCTCCTTTCCCTCATTACCTCCCCCCTATCCTCCGAGACAAGGAAAGGGAACAACTTTACATTTGAGCCCATAAAGGAAGTCGCTTTCCTATTTATCGGAATTTTCATAACTATGGTTCCAGCCCTTGAGATATTGAGGGAAAAGGGTCCCGAACTCGGTATAACCCAACCTTGGCAGTTCTTCTGGGCAACGGGGATTTTATCCGCCTTCCTTGATAACGCCCCCACTTACTTAACTTTCTTCTCCCTAGCTCAGGGTGTTGCGGAAAAGATGCCAGGAGTGTATCACATACCTCCGGAGCTGGCTCATGTGGGGGTGCCCGAGAAGCTTTTGGTGGCTATATCCTTAGGTGCGGTATTTATGGGTGCAAGCAGCTACATAGGGAACGCCCCGAACTTCCTCGTGAAGGCTATAGCGGAAGAATGGGGATTTAAAATGCCAGATTTCTTTACTTACATTATAAAGTATTCAATTCCGATACTTATACCCGTTTTTGTGCTTGTCACGTTGATTTATTTGAGATAAAATTAAAAAATTAGTCAATTTACAAAAGTTTAAACAAAATGCTTAATTTGTGGTTTTATATTAGATTTTGTGTTTAAGTATTCCAAAAATTGCCACCCTAAAATCCCCCCTTGCGTTATCCCCTTATTTTTAATATACACAACGTTTCAAGGAGTCCTTATCTTGCGGGAAATTGGCTTTTTCCTTGGCAGTTCGAGAGACTTCTAAAATTCCTCAAGGAAAGGTTTAAATTCGGAGATCCGAAAGAACCCCTACGTTTATCCAAAGATGAGTTTTTGATAACCTTCGATGATGGACTTATGGGAGTATACGAAAACGCATATCCAATAATGGAGGGGATGGGAATAAAGGGAATAGTTTTCATTGTGGTTGATTACATAGGAAGGAGGAACCTTTGGGATGCGCACTTTTTGACGCCAGTATATCATATGGATAAGGGGGAGATTTTGGAGCTATCAAGGAAAGGTTGGATAATAGGTTCCCATGGGAAGACCCATAGGAGCCTTAAGGGTTTGAAATTTGAGGAGGTTTTAAGGGAGGTAGATTATTCAAAGAAGTATTTGGAAGATCTGACGGGAAGGGAAGTTTTTATGTTTTCCTATCCCTTTGGGATATATTCGCCTTTGGCGGAGAAAGCCCTTTATATGGCGGGTTATAAACTCGCGTTCTGCGGAATAAGCGGGAGGAGGAAAAAACTTGAAAGGTTCAGGATCCCCAGGATACCCACCTTTATAACGGACCTGTTTGTGAATTTGAAGATAATGGATTTTTACACCATATTTGATAAAGCCTTTTCTCTACCCTCAAGGCTCACCCCTATCTACCAAAAAATACTCGGTAAAAGGTTGTTAAGGTGAGGATAAAGGAAAGGGTTGAGAGAATCTCGGAATATGTTAAATAAACCCTTGAAACGGTTATGGCATCTCCCGGCGAGGGTTGATAATCAGGGGGGACTCTAAAGGCTCTTTCATTCCCAAACTTCTTGACGAATATAGCCCTCCTGTTTGCCCTCTCCGTAAATCCACCTGCAAGGTTTATGTAGTCTATAACCGTCAGTCCCGGTTCAAACTCCACCTTTTTGGGCTCCTTAACCTCACCCGTGACTATTACGAAATTGGGGAATTTAACCAAAAATATTGTATCTCCGGGAGAAAGTTTATGTTTAAAATCCACCTCTTTTTCCCCAACCACCACCTTCAGGATCCTATAAATTTCGGATGATATCCCAAGCTTCCATATAACCGTATAAACATCATCCCCATCCTCGTACTCAACGGGTTTCACAAATCCACCACTTGTGAATCCTACGACATAAACCACCCTATCCGTCTTAGGTATGAATATACTATCTCCGTCTTTAAGGAGGGGGTTATGATCCAAATTTCCCCTTAAACCCTCCCATATTGAAACTTCCCTCGAATTCAATTTTATTCTACTTAAGGAGGAAAAAGGTAGGACGTTATCGCTAAAAATGAGATCCGAAAGCCTCGTAAGGGAATTAACCTTAACCGCACCCGCCCTTTGCACGTTCCCATATAGGTATACGAAAAACTCCGAAGGTTTTAATAGGTTCAAGGATATATCCCCTATATCCTTTACGAAAAAAGAAAATTCTCTTAGGAGAACCTTGCTTGCAGAATCAAGGGTTAAACCCGCGATCTTAACGGATATGGGTTTCGTACCCCCTAATATCAGCGGGAAATATCCCCTATTATCAACATAAGCGTTGTATTCCGAAACCTTAACCTTCCTCGAATAAACGGAAACCATCAAAAGGTCGCCCGGATTTATCGTATAATCCTTTGGTACTACTATTATATCCGCCAACAATAATATCATCGCGTCGTTAGTATCAGGTAAGTGTTTAATAGTGATATAGCCATTCCTAATACCGTTGAAGCAAAGAACAGGTAATCCCTAAGATGAGATTTTTCAACGAATATCACCTCGCCTGGAAGAGGCACATAATCCCCCTTAACCTTCTTTACTTTTCCATCCAAACCTATAACCGTATATTTCCCAAGAACCACGTTATCTTTAAATCCTCCAGCCTGCGAGATATAATAGGAAACCGTAGCCATATTCATATATGGAATGGAAGAGGGTTTATTTACGTAACCGGACACTATTACACTATCAAAACCGAAAATTGGAACTATCGTATCCCCAACATCCAACTTGTCCTTAAATTTTCCCCGTCGGACCTTTATATCTACGGGTTTTACCTTTGGATCAGCAAAGGTAGCCCTTCTAAAAACCGTTAAAGCATCTTCCCCTTCCCTGCAATTCACTTGAGATATTCCCCCAAACAAAACCCAGCAAAAGGAAGAATCCGGGAGGACCTTTATAATGGAGTTGGGTTTCAAGAGGGGACTTGAGTAAATATCCCCGTCCCTGTATAGGGGTATGAGGTTTGCCGTATCCCTCTTGTGGTTTAAGGCAATTTCAAAAATATCCCTAGAGGCGTTCGGTTTTAGCGGAACAAATTTTAATATCTCGTGCAACCTTGTTAAACCGTTAACGTAAATCTCCGAATGTCCAAAAACTTCACCTTCAAATCTAACAGGAAAAACGGAGGGAGAAACAAGGAAAAGGGAAATACTATAACCCTTAAGGGACAAAGTAATTGTTCTATTGAGGTAGATTAACACCGAGTCGTAGCTCATATCGGATATTTTTATCTCAAAAAGGATCTTACCCGTAGGGGAGTATAAGGGGATCTTGCCATTATAATCTACCACAGTAGTATATTCTAGGGGTACGTTTCCCGAAAGCCTCACTGAAATGATATCCCCAGGCGAAAACGTGTAATCCTTTGGTGGGATTATATAGTATCTTTGGGTGCGAAGGGTATCAAAACGAAGGGAATCAAAAAGGAACATCCCTTTAAGTTGAAAAACCAATATTGGGATCATAGTTTTTCTATCTCTTCAAGGAGGGCAGGTAAAAGTTCCTCTTCCTTCAGCCTTTTTACGGGTTTACCCTTTATAAATAGGATCCCCTGCCCCTTTCCCGCCGCTATTCCTATGTCCGCTTCCCTTGCCTCCCCCGGACCGTTCACCTCGCACCCCATAACCGCCACCTTTATATTCTTGTTCACTCCTTCAAGCGCCTTCTCCACATTTTCCGCGAGGGATATAAGGTCTATCTTCGTCCTTCCGCATGTAGGACAGGCTATAAGCATCACCCCCCTTGTCCTTATCTGTAATGCTTTGAGGATCTCCCAAGCCGCTTTAACCTCCTCCACGGGATCTGCGGTTAATGATACCCTGAATGTATCCCCTATGCCTTCCGCCAGGAGCGTTCCTATTCCTATAGCGGACTTTATTATTCCGGTTTTCGGTGTCCCAGCCTCCGTCACACCCAAGTGAAGGGGATAATCCACAAGTTTAGCTACCTTCCTGTACGCCTCTATCATCTGGGGAACATAAGCGGATTTTACGGAAATAACTATGTCGTAAAAACCCTGATCCTCAAAGAACCTTACCCACCTAACCGCGCTCTCCACGAGGGCATCCGCAGTAACACCCCCGTACTTATCTATTAGATCCATCTCAAGGGAACCGGAGTTTACCCCTATCCTTATAGGTATGCCGTTCGCCTTAGCTGCGGCTATTACCTCTTTAACCTTTTCAAATCCCCCAATGTTCCCGGGGTTTATCCTTATCTTATCCGCCCCCGCATCCGCGCACATAACCGCTATTTTGTAATCAAAATGTACATCCACAACTATGGGTATCTTCCCTTTAAAGTGCTCAACGATCTTTTTAAAAGGCTCAACGGTTTTCCTGCTTGGAACCGCAACCCTTACGATTTCACACCCCGCATTCATCAAGTTCTCTATTTGGGCTATCGTAGCTTCAACATCGTTGGTATCCGTGTTCGTCATAGATTGGACCGCTATCGGCATATCCCCACCTATAGCTAAGTTCCCTATTTTCACCACTCTGCTCTTCCTTCTCTTAAATGGCTCAACCATAATTCTAAATTCTAAAGGTGTTAAAACATATGCCCAAGGCTAACATAAATCTTTCCCCTGTCCGTTGGGGATCTATCCTTTAAGCTCAAGGCCCAATCCAACCTAACAGGTCCCACGGGGGTATAATACCTCAAACCCAAGCCTGCGGAATATCCTTTATATCCATCAAGGTAGCCATAATCAAAGAGGAGAACAAAACCAAAAATTTCGTTTATCTTTCTCCTTATTTCGTAGTTTATAACGAACGGCCTCTTTCCCGCCTTGCATATTGATGAATAGCATTTCCCTAAAGGGGGACCTATTGAGAACCTATCGTAACCCCTCACCGAGCCTTCACCCCCCAACGTGAAAAGGTCCAAAAGTGGCAATGTATCGCTCCTTCCAAAGGGGGAAACATTTCCCATGTACAACCTTAAAGCCCACTTCCATTCCGTTAGAAAAAACCTTTGGTAAATTGAAATTTCCGCATTCCACTTTACAAAATCGTAATCCCCGAGCATATTTAAACCCGAAACCTGAATCTCCCCCTTAATTAAGCTCCCAAAGTTCGGGTCAAATATGTTATCCCTATAATCCAAAATTAAATTTTGGTAAGGCTTAAAGAGCTCGTAATTTTTCCCACCCGTCAAGGATTTCCTTAATTCGTAAGATGATCCGAATGTTGTTGATCCGTTTTTCCCGAGAAAATACGGTTTGGTTATCTGTCCAGAAAAACCGTACTGAAATATGTCCCTATCAACGTCGTAATTAATTGGCAAACTTAAACTCGCCCTTAAGTTAAGATCCAAAAAGTACGGCTCCTGATAGGTTAAACTGAACCTGTAGGATGTTGGAGAAAAACGGAGGATATCTATTGAGGTTCCAAGGGAAACTTGCACCCTCTGGAGGTTGTTGAAGAGGTTTAGGTGTTGGAATAAACTTTCAAGGTTAAGGAGAATGGGCCTTTTGTTCTCACTCTGAAGTCCTCCGCTTATGTCCAAAATCCTGGGGGGACCTTCCCTAAAATAAAAGGTTAAATTGGCGCTTTCCTCATCCACATCCTCAAGTTTCCAATATATATAGCTGAACAACTGCGTCCTGTAAAGCCTAGTTATGCTCTCCTCAATCCCCCTTTCCGAGAAATAATCCCCCTTATTTATAACGATTTCCCTCCAAAATATCTTCTTCCTCGTTAATAGGGGTTTGTCATCCGCAGATTTTAGTAATATCTCCCTTATCCTTATCCTGTTCCCCTTTGAAACCTCAAAAGAAACCTTGACCGTTTTGCTTTCTGCATCTTTGATTTCCTCCCTCTTCACCTCAACGAAAGGATAACCCTTGTTCCTATAAAAGGATAGGATTTGGTTTTCGAGATCAAAAAGGAAGGCGGAGGAATAGGGGCGACTTTTAAACTTTATTCCCAACTCAGCAGGCACGTACATTTCCGAAATCCTGTACCTCTCCCCCTCCTTTATATAAACAAAAACCTTTACCGAACTTCCTTCAAACTTCGCCTCCCAGTTAATTGAAACATCAAAAAAACCACTATCCCTATAAACCTCCTCCAAGAAGTTTATGCCCCTCTTTATGAGAAATGGGGAATACTTGGGGTAAGATTGGAAGAAAAAAAGTACCCTTTTATACCCAAAGGCGGATCTTATAAAATCGGTTTTAAAAAACTTGTTTCCCGAAACCCTTATATCCGATATCGGAAGGGCCAAAAGTAGGATCATTTATAGTCGTTTCCAAGAATTACGAAAACGGGGGCTATGTTGTCCGGATCAGGAATGTACAAAATTTTACCCTTAATAAACCTTGCTACCCTTTTTGCGTAAGAAAGATTTAAGCTGTCCCTACGGTCTATTATTAGGGTTTGGGCGTAAATGCTATCCGCGTTCCCGTAATATAGGACATCTATGCCCTTTGATCTTAGGTATAAGGATACGCTATAAGCTAGCTTTTCCCTCTTTGTTCCGTTTAGCACGACCACATCAAGCTTCTCGTCCGTTATGCTCGTTTTAGAATTTTCCTTTTTCTTGGGTATCATCGGAAAAACCAAAGTCCATATCAAAAACAAACCCGAAAATATCCAAAGGATCCTAAAAATTAAGGTTTTGCTCAAGGGGGAAATTATAAGGTAGTGGAGTAAGATAGGGAGAACTCCCAAAACCTCTTTGAGTTTTCGAACCTCTTTATGGTATAAATTTCCCCCCCTACGAATCTTCCCCCCAAACCCACACCCGAGCCCTCGGGTTTTATACTGAAAATTGCCCCCACGGAAGAGTTCATGAATTTCACCAAAGGGATCCAACCGTAGGAATATAAGTCCATCCTCTTTTCTACCCTGTAATAAGTATCTTGGAAAAACCACCCAAAATCCGATAATCTTATCCTTATGTTACCCTCAAGGTTTGAGCGGTATTTTGCCTCAATTTCAAGGTACCTGTTTAGGGTGTTTTCGGTTTCTTTAAACCTGTAAAATGTATAAAGCGCGACGATTTCCCCCCTTAAAAGGAAGTTTCCCCCAAGGTTTTCAAAACCCATAGAATACTTTCTTATTTTTTTGCTTTCGGAGGACATTATGGGGGAGAGGTAAACGTACTCCTCGGATCTTCCGCCTATGTAAGTCCTGAATTTCCCCAAGACAACCTCACCTCCGCTTAGGATCTCCCTCAATGCGGAGGATTGGTAAGAGAGATTGCCACCGTATATGTTCAAGTACCTCCTTATCCCGAAACGTAAGGAAAAGTACCTTGATTTTGGAAAGTAGAAAAGGGATATATCGTCCTCCCACCTATCCGCTCCTATGGATGGGAAAACCGTTGAATTTAAGGACCTTGATATGTTGAATGCGTGAAAGAATAGGGGTAATTCCAAATTTGCGAAAACTTCAAGCCTCACTCCCCTCTCGTTTTTGTCCTTGGTTGGGGAGGTCGGGTATCTTGAGGATGATAGATTAAAAAGGAGTTTATACCCGAACCTTTCACCAAAGGAGATATAAGGGTTTATTCCGTATCTGTATCCCGCCTCGGAGTGAAGGGGGAGGGAGTACGAGAA
>Ga0081519_100156_pt1 | contig 13319 bp, 27 predicted proteins | sample ConSprmetagenome_FD_70987 | JGI IMG/M metagenome (GOLD analysis project Ga0081519, IMG submission 70987) | Hot spring microbial streamer communities from Conch Spring, Yellowstone National Park, USA - C T=80-84 v2 (version 2) | ecosystem: Environmental > Aquatic > Thermal springs > Hot (42-90C) ...
AACCTCGGCGGGTCGATCCTCTCGCTTTTGCAACGGGGGCACCGGCTCGGCTTCTTCAGCCTCTCTCTGTCTGTGAACTGGTAGCCGCATTTTTTGCACGTGGGAAAAATGTTACGGCGGGAGCGGACAAAATTCCTTTGTCCAATCTGGCTTTTACAAATTGAAAAATTGAACTAGAAAAAGCCCCCCTCATTAATGTGCGGCTGGAATTCTCTATTTGAGATGCTGGGGGTTGGGGGCGGGCGTGCTATGAGCCGCCTCATGGGTAGGCTGGCCGCGACCTCGGCCCGCCCCCACGTATAGAAAAAATCTAGAATTTAAAAAGGTGACGCGGTATTACTCTTCGGGTTGCTGAGGCCGTGGTTGTCGACGTCTCCGCTTCTCTGCTTGAACCTTCTGCTTGAGTGCGTCTAGCTCCTTTTTATCTACAGATATTGTGTCAAACTTCTCGCGAAGCCGCGGCGGTAGCCTCTGTTTGAGTATCTCCATTTCTATGTCCATACCTGCGGCTCCACGGCCTCGATACTAATGATTTCCAAGTCCTCTAGTTTAACGGGGTTCTCCGGGTCGCCGAAGCTGATGAATTCAAGCACCTCAGGCTCAGCCACGACTTCCACTACGTTGCCGTCCGGTAGCTTGGCCGTTACTTTGACTTTCATACGTTGGGGAGCTCGTCGTAGATTATAATGATTGTGGCCGTGGCGTTGGCGCCGTCGGCCGACGCCAGGAAGAAGTCAACTCTCTTAACATCTTGCGGCGGGTTGAAGTCAAGCGAGTTGATGCCCCATGTACTGTCGAGCACCTTGTTGCCGTCGAGGTTGACGTACCATAGTGCATTGCTTGAGCCGGACACGACTATCTTCCTCACCCTAGCCGTCGTTGCGGTGAGGCTGAGCGGCGTGTACCGGACGTAGCTCGTCGAAGTCGTGCTGTACGACGCCTGCACAGACTTGGTGTAGATGAAGGGAAGCGGCGTGTCGAAGTACATGTAGACGGCGAACCTCACTATCTCGGCGTTGGGTGAGGCGGAGTAGCTGAAGAGAAAGTTACTCCGCCTCAGCCACACCCTGTCGATAGTGCTAATGATTACGCTTGTCGACGCGGTGGAGAGGGTGGCGACTGTGACGCCGTGTTCGCTGTACGTTATCGACGCCGTGTTGCCGTCTCTGCTCCTCCACCAGATCCAGATAGCGTAATGCACCGGCGCCTTCCTCTGCCTCCAAGGCGTAAATGTTAATCCATCGACTCTGGTGGGGTAGGGAAGCACAACAGCTGTATTGCCCCCCAATGCTGTGTTGAACATATGAAACAGCTGAAAGTAAACCCTAGCCGCCGAGGGCGCGGTGAGCACTAGCCGTGGAGGCGGCGGAATGCCGTAGGAGACGGGAACCCTCAGTACGTGTACGTTGAACTGCGTATCTGACACCAACGTGCCTTCATACTGCACGACACCAAAGCCATCCACCACGCTGTACAGCAGAGCCGTACCCCTCGGCGTCTTCGACGTGTCTATTCTGATCATGAGGTCTGAAATCGGCGCCGGCAGAACGCTAAACAGCGGAAGCGTCAACTGCCCACCCGCCTGGAACTCTATGCTGTAGTCGTCATTTATGGTACAGCCCCTACACGTAGCTACTCTCCTCAAGTAAGGCCACAGATCAACCGCGCCCTGCAGAAACTCGCTCCTCGCCACTGACCCGGCCTCAGACGACAGATATACCGACTGCCGGAAGGGCCTCGACTTAAACACCATAGCCCTCCTGGACTTCTATTATCAGCCAGAACCTATGCGGGACGTTGTCGTGGTTGACGCCGTAGATGGCGACGTCGCCCTCCTTGACTATAAGGTTGGGGCTTACGCTGTACTCAGAGTCGTCGCCGCTGAAATACTGCATGTCGTCGCTAATCGGCGTCGGTATTCTGACGCCGCTGTAGTCTATGAAGAACCCGGCCATGTAGCCAACGCCGGCGCTGACGTCGACGTAGACCTTAGTCACGACGCCGGCGGCGCCTCTGAACTTCCTTATCAGCTGAGGCGACGTCGTGTTTGGCGGGATTTCAATCCCAAGCGAATACACCGCCATACGTATCCTAAAAAGAAAATAGATTAATGAAAAATCAGAGGCCCGCCCTTTTCTTGAACTCCTCCAGCGATATGCCGTAGACTATGACTATCCTCTTGTAGTTACCGACATAGGCATAAGTGTAGAAAGGCCACACCCTCGCTATGCATTCCTCAACCGTTTTAAACATAAGTTTGGTATCACGGACATCTCTAAAACTCGTGGGGCGGTAAAGCGGAATTACAAAGCCGCACTCGGGGTGCTTCACGTTGATTGTGTACGCCTTGGCAAGCGCCTTGGCCAGCACCTCCCTACACCTCCTCCTCAACGCCGCGTTAACGACGCTCATGTTGCAAAAATCGGATGGAAGACCTGCTGAACCGCCGGCACGTACTTCCGCGACTTACCCGCCAAGTCTGCATAGTATCTAATCATCACCGAGATATCCTCCCACCCCACCCCCAACGCGTTCATAAGCCTCGTACCGGTGACGCCTCCGGCCACCAATTCCAAAGGCACATCAGCACGCACCAACCAGTAGGCGTGAGTGCGCCTAATGTCGTGAGGCACAAGCGGCTTGCCCGTCAGCTTCCTCAGCTTCTTGATAATGGACTTGTATAGCTTGACGGCGCGCTCCGGCGACCCCCACAGCCAGTCGTCCCTCCCACGACCCTTCTCCTCGACGTACTGCCTAAGCTCCTGGCAAAGCTGAGGAAAGAACAAGTTAAGGTTAATGCCATACCACTCCTTAGGCTCCTCCTTCGCCGTCTTCGGCTCTCTGACTGAACTAGTACAATCTCGCCAATTGATATCGCTGACCTTGGTGCCAACTATCCCTCCCCAGCCCAGCTCCTTTAGGCCGCGAGTCGACGGTTTAGAGTATTCCCTCGCCCCCGTCGTCAACCAGAGTTTAAGATATAACGCCTCTTCGCTAGATAGTTCATCGCTTTCCAATGCCGTTTTTACTTCTTCTGGCTCCAAGACGTGCTCCTCGGTCTTCATTACTCCCCGACGTACCCATTTCCCATGCAACCCTTTCAATTTTTCACGATGCTCCGGCTTCCAAGCCCACCACCTCGTCAAGTACTTCCTCACCGTGTCTGTCGAGACGCCGCGGCTGATCATCGAATTTGCGAATTCCAAGAAATCATCAGCCTCCCACAGCGCCGGGTCGCACTTCTGCTTAACCTTACATTGAAATTCGTATATCTCGGCCATCTCCTCGACAGCCGACTTTAGACTACTACGTGACCTATTGTGGACGATCCACTGGGTACACACATCCTGGATAGCTTCCCACGGCGACAGCTGTTTGCACGCCTCCTTATTCCACGCCTCGCCGCTTACTATTTTTTCGAGCAACTCGCGGTCATAAACAACCTGCGCCCGCGCCATGCGGGCCGTCTTGATCTTCTCCTCCCGCTCCTTGAGGAACTGCTGGAACTCTGGGGCTTGCTTGAGTCTTTGGATCGTCTTCTCACTCACGCCCAACGCCTTAGCGACTTCTGCGATTGTCAGTCCCTCCTCGAATAATCTCGCAATCCTTTCGTAGACCTCGGGATCGCGTACAAGCGAGGGAGGCCTGCCCCGCTTCTTCTCCTCTGCGGCACGTTTCTCCTTGATCTTCTGCTTGATTTCGTCTAGAATTTTGTCTACTGTCGACCTTCTAGGCACCGGCTAGAAGGGGCCGCGGCTGGGCCCGGCCGCGCCTACTCATGACCGAGTCTACGCGCATGCTTATATTTACTATAGATAATTTAGAAAAAATAGGGGTTGATACCAACCGGGTTACTGCTTCTGCTGAGGCGGATAGTACTCCACCTCGTAAGCCGAATTCAGACGCTGTTGCTGGAAGGCAAGCGCCGTATCACGCACCTGGTCAACCCCCACTATGCTAGCCACAGTTCTAAGAATCTCAGCACGCTCATATGCTCCGTAGTACGTCATTTGAGAAATCAGCGACTGCGTCGAGGCAAGCGTCGATGCCGCGACTGTCTGCGTCACGTCCATTGTGCGTTTCTGGAGTAGTAATGACAACCCGTAGCCGACGGCCATCAACGCAATTAGCGCTATGACTATCTGTCCGATGAGTGGATCTATGGTAGTTGTTTGCAACAACATGGCGACTGTGAAAAAAGCGGATATTCTAATGAATTACTCACGTAGCGACCGAAGCGGCAGATATAGCGTCAAAATTAGCACTCCGGTGGCGGCCGCAAGCACGCCGCCCCACACCATTGCATACTCTACTGCGCCTTCCGGCGGCAGTATAGGCACACCGCGTTGCGCCATAATCTCCCTAATGCCCCAATACACCACGTCGACAGCGCCGAGCGTCATCATCGCTATAGCCGACTTAGGCGCGACGTCCCCCCACTCTATCCATCTGTATTTTCTTCTGCACACCACGCCGTTGGTGCCAACGACCATGTCGAGACACGTCGACTTCATCGACGCTACGAAGCCGATTGCGAAGCCCAGTATAGCAAGCAGTAGCCACACGTCGAAGGGAGACATTGACCGTATATACTGATAGAATTCTAATGAAAAAAGAGGGAGTTACCTCCTAGCGACCGCGGCGGCTCTTGCTTTCTTTTTCTTTGACGTCTTCTTGCTGGGCTTTACAATCTTCTTGCCTTGCAACCGCATGACAATGGGGGCGACGTCTCTCTCGTATGCTCTGTCGCACTTTTCTTCATCGCCGGTGTGCTTTACGCAAAGCGCCTTGAGATAGACAAGCCGCCTTATCGCCAGCTTCTTGATCATTTTGATACGCTTACAGCTGTGGTCGTAGGTAAAGCCTCGCTTTAAGTCGCGGAGAATAAGCTTGGCAAACGTCCGCATATTGCTTGGCGTTACCTTGCTACCGATGACGTGTACGTGCTCTTTCTTCGCGTAACAGCTGTCTCTGCCTTGGTAGATGTTAGCCATACTCCCTTCTCGCAGACGCTAGCATAAGTGCTACTTCTGCCCTCGCCATTGCCTTTGGTACCAGCGTTTAGTCACGACAGAACTAACAATCGCAGATATCGCTCCCACCGACGCCGAGAGCGCTATTCCATCAACGCCGTTCTGGAGCGCTATGTACTCTAGAAACGTGATTGACGCGATGGCGAAGCCGCCGAGCGCCAGCTCACCCCTCATCTCTCTCTGAACGTTACCATCTACTTACTTCCCTGTCTTCCTCCAGACGTAGACAAATATGATTCCGAGAGCGGCTAATAGCAGTATGAACAGCACAAGCGGCGACGTGAAGAAGGCGGCGAGCCTGTTGCCGTAGCCGTAGCTGAAAGGCTGAGCCGGCGCGAGGCCTAGGCCTTCTTGATCCATCGGCGTGGCGAGGAAGTCCTGGCCCCAGGGTAACAGCGGGGGCCCGGGGGGCGGCTGACCAGTTAGGGCCACGTCTGTTGCGTACTGGCCATATGCCTGTCCAGCGCTAAGACCGCTTAACGCCCAGTAGGTACCGAGACCTACACCGCCACCTACCGCGGCCGCCCCTATTGTGATCCTTCCCATCGGCGATCTTACTGCTTGACGCAGAGCGCCGCCCACCCGTTGCGCGGCCACTCTGACGCCTGCGCCTATCCTCGCGGCCGCCGTCCTCAGCACGGCCGGTAGTCTTGCCGCTATCCTTGATGCTACCGCCGACATACGCCTATTGTTTCTTCTTTATTTTAATGAAATAATAGGCAACTACCGCCGCGGCCACAGCCGCAATGAGTAGCAAGAGCTTCCAACGCTTCTTAACGAAGTTCTTGATTTGCTTGATTTGCGAGATCATTTCTTCTTCTTCAATAGCATTAGTGCTAAGATGATTGCCAGCACCGCTCCGCCGATCAACAGTAGCGGCATAAATCCAAAGCCGCCGCCTATGCCTACTTCGCCACCCTCTTCGACTGCGCCGAAGCCAAATCCTGCCTCACCAACTTCGCCGCCTAGTACACCACCGACCTCCGGCGCCATGGCCATCGGCATCGGAGACGGCCTAATTGGGCGGCCTAGGGCGTCGCAGACAGGCCCTTGCGTTCCGACGCCTACACCAGCCCCAGCGCCGCCGACACTAGCCCCAGCACTAGGAGTGGGTGGAGTCCCTGGCGCACCAGCGCCAGCCCCGCCGACTGCGCCAGCCTGCTGTGTAGCTGGCGCCCCAGCACTAGGAGTGGGTGGAGTCCCTGGCGCACCAGCACCGGCTCCGCCGGCCGCGTCAGCTTGCGCCTGCTGAGCTTGTGTCTCTGGCGACGTCATCATTGCGTATACGCCATAGCCGATGAGACCCAACGCACCGAGGCCGGCGCCGTACTTCAGAACTCTAGCAAGCTTCGCCAGCCTTGCAGATCTCGTCGATGCTTGTGCAATGTTTGCGGCCGCCGCTCTGGCGGCAACTTGCCTCGCCGGCAGAGATGACGCTTGCATTGCTGTTCTCTGCGCCGCGCCGGCGGCGGCGGCCTGCGCCACCGAAGGCCTCGGAGGCTGAACTAAGCTAACAGACCGTTGAAGCTGAGGCCTCAGCGGCGTATGGAACGGCGTGACTGTCGGCCCTCTCCTAGCCGCTTCGGCTAGTCTTGACGCTAAACCTGCTGGTCTCCTGGCCAACGCGGCCGCCGCGGCGGCGGTGGCGGCTCCGGCTCCTATGGCCGCCCATGTTGGTGCCGATTGAGTCTGAGTCTGAGGTTGAGGCTGGGTCGGCTGAGCGGGTTGAGGCTGGGGAGTCACCCCAGCGCGGCCGGCGATGAGGGTTTGAGGTTGAGGCGGCGGTGGCGGCGGCGCAGACGCCATGACGGCCCTATGCGCCGCCATCGCGGCCTGGGGGCTTCCAGTTTGTGCCAGCGTCCTTTGGTACTCGGCCCACGCCCTCTCTTGTGCGGCGCGATGAGTCTCATATTGCCTTTGCCACTGCGTAGCTTGCTCCCGGATCGCCCTAAGTTCCGCCTCACGTTGTTGCTGTAGTTGCTGGGTTCTGTAGTACGACTCCCAGAACTCCCGCTCGGCTGGGGAGGGGCCTCTGACCTCTACAATGAGCCGCGCCTGTGGTTGCTGAGGTTGAGGCTGAGGCCTTGCCTCGGGGGGCCTCGCCATGGCCGCCCCGGCGGCTACTGCGCCCGCCGCGCCCGCGGCGCCGAGTGCGGCCGCCGCCCTCGCCGGCGTGGGCAGTCTTGCGACTGCTTGCCTAGCCTGTGTGGCTACCCGCTGAGCCGCCCTCGCTATCCCTCTCATATGTATGCCAGTGAGAAAGTAGATACTAATGAAGTTGGCATTGCCACCAACCGGGCCACAGCCGGAGCCGGAGCCGCCTCGGCTGTCCTAGCCCTAGCCGCTGACCCGGCGGCTGTCGAGCCAGCTCTGGCGGCTGTTGAACCAGCTCTTGCCGCCCTGGCGACTGCGCCGGCGACTGGAACGGCGAGCAATAAGTCCGCGCCAAGCCCAATCGCCGTGTTTGGATCTCTAACATCAGGCCTCCTCTGTCCTCCGACTATCTGCATCGTCGTCGTCGGTAGCACAAGCGACGCGGCTGTGCCAGCGACCGTCGCGGGCGTCACCCTGCCTCTGGAGATCAATTCTTCTTGCTGACGCTCAACCCATGCCGCAAACTCGCCTGCTCTTCTGACAGCCGACCGCGCCCCGCTTGCGACGGTCTGGCCTACCCTCCGTAGCGTGCTGGTCGCTTGACCAACAGCAGTTCTTGCCTGAGTAGCCACACTCCCAAGCGCGGCGGCTACGCCTTGGAGGTTGGCTGGCCGAGACTGCGGCTGTGGTTGCGGCCTCGATTCTATTTGGTAGTCTATTGGTCTAGGCGTAGTCATACGGCCTCTCAATATTTTATATTCTAATGAAAAACGCCGAGGTCTTCGAGACTTCGGCGTGGGTTGTCTAGGTCTTCGCCGGGGAGAATTATAGAAAAGAAAAAATGTGGATTTGTAAAAGGGGGTTGTTAGAGGCCGGAGGCGTCGAAGGCCTGCGTGTTGACTATGATCTCTTCGTGGATCAACCGTGCCCGGCCGGCCGCGGCGTTGCGAGCCTCCAGGGTTATGTCGCCTTTTGCCACCCTCCACATCCTAAGTCCTATGTTGTCATTGGTGACGTCCACGCCGTAGTCTATGAACACCACTCCGGTGAGTCTCTGGCTCAGCTGGTACTCAGACATGTCCTTGTCTCCGAGGATCTGCCACGCCTCGTTGAACAGCTCCTGCGACCCAGGCCTGTTTACCAAGCGTAGTCTTTCGACGACGCTGTCGCTGAAGGCGCCGCTTGCATCTTGCACCACGACCACCGTCCGCTTCAATAAGTTGCCGACGGGGAGTTCACTAACTACTTGATACTGTGTGCCGGGGGTGAGGCTCACCTCTTCTGCGGTTACCTTGGGCTCCATGAGGTTTTGAAGATCTGTGCCGTATTGTGCCGTAAATTCGTCTGGATCGTAGACGAGTTGCTCGACAGACACCGTCACGGAGCCGGAGAAGCTTGTGATTGACCCGATGCCGCTTCCGAAGCGGACGCTCAGCTTGAGGTCGCTCTTAAGATTAGCCAAGACCTCAGCGGTTGCCAACCTTAAGGTAATGGTGGCGCCGGAGGTGCCTATGTTCACGGGCACCGAGGACTGCTGGTCGTAGTAGTTTAACACGTACACGTCATCCCCACGGAGAGCCCAGTGGACGACGCTACCATCGCTCACGACCCTCACCTCTTGAATAGCTCTGAGGACGTCCCACAAGCTCGGCGCAGACGACGCCGAGTAGCTGAAGTGGAAGCGTAACAAGATGTCATCGATTACGTGGTCGCGCGGGAGGTCAAGCTGGTCGGTGTGGTTCGGAGCGATTGTCAGCGTCTTGTCGAGAGTGACGTTTCTTCTGACCGGCATACTTACCTAGCCGCTACCCTTACGAGTAGGGGCTGTATCACGAAGCCGTACACCAGCAACGCCGCTATCACCACCCCGAATATTATTAACGCAGTTTTCATTTTCATATGCGGCGCCTGGACTTGTCTATTCTAATGAATTATCCGCTTAAAGCTCGTCTTCATCTTCCTCGTCTTCGCGCTTGGTAGCAACCGGCTGGGAAGCTTGAGGAAGTACTATCTTCCGCGTCTTCATCGTCTTAACATCGATATATAGAAATTCGCGGGGGCGGAGCTCCTTGGCCTTCTCGACGGCTGGGCCGTAGATTCTCCTCAGCTCCTCTAGATCTCTGTAGACAAGAAGCTGACCGAGGAAGAGGTGGTCTGCTTGCTGGTATGTCAATTTCGCCAGGTCGAGGACTCTGTGCGTAGCCAACCATAAGCCCACGGCGACGTGTCTGCCCAGCCTCAGCACCATCTGCGCGTTTTTTCCAACGCCTTTCGGCCTATAGATCCAATGCGCCTCGTCGAGGATAATCGTGCGGTTGCCGCACCGTAGCACCGAGGCGGCGAATTCCTCATACTCCAGCTCTATGGCCTCGGTCTGCGGTATGTATACTGCTTTGTCGTAGACGCAGGCATCTGCCGGCGTTGGCACCAAAGCCCCGAATTCTCTGTATGCCGCCAAGACGTCGAAGATGGCGTAGCGCTTGAGCGGCTTAAGCAGTAGCTTCAGTAACGTTGTCTTGCCGTGTCCCTTGCGTCCAATTATGACAACGATTTCGTCACTTCTGATCAGCATCTTGAGAGTACTCTTCGACGATTAATGCGGCGAATTCTATGAGCTTCTGCCTTACCTGCCTCCTTATCTGCTCGTCTGTTTCGACCGCGACGACACCCCATTTTACTAATCTATGTAATATCTCCTCAACATTTGTGGCCTCCGGCGGCAGTACCGCGGCGGCCACGTCGCCTAGCCTCAGTATTATCTTCGACTCCTTGCTCTTTGCCTCGACTTCCGGCGGCTCCGGTATCATCGCCACGATCATCGAAATAAGCCTCTTGGCAATCGCCTCGTTTGTCTTGTCGATCTTCATACGCCGGCACGCGAGTAGATGGCTTTAAGCTTCTCCCGTAGATCCCTCATGTCGGGTTTTACCTGCTGTTGCTCCTCTTTCTTCTCCTCCGCCTTTTCTTCCTTCTTCTCCTCGGCCTTCTGACCGAGTGCCGATTTGGCTCCCTCTTTCGCCTTCTTTTCTCTCACTTTTGTAAAGACGTACATCGCGTCTTCAGCAATTCCGCCTAAGAGTGCCACTTCCTCCCACGGCAGGTCGCCTAGGTTGTGTTTTTCTATTATTTTCTTTAGTAGCTTTGCTCTCGATCTTGCCTTGGCCTCGGGGAAGGCGAAGTCCGGCCCCACCGCCACTACGCCGATGATCTCGACGATCCCCTTGTACAGCGACGTCAGCGCCTCTTCGTCGATCTCTACTATCGGCTGTGCCTCTTCTGCTTCGGCCTCCTCGACTTCCTCGATTTTTTTCTGCTTGGGTCTCGGTGTCTCTCTCGGTATCTCTACTTGCTGTACCTGTATCCCCAAGGTCGAGAGAGTTGAATGTGGGGTGGCTGCGCTCCCGCTTTCTGCTCCCTCGACGGCTGAGGCGGCTTGCACGGCCTTTTTTCTCAAGTAGCTTTTGGTTGCCCTCAGATACGCCCTTGGGTTCTTTACATGCGGAAGGTTCTGCTCTATCCACTTCACTATTTCGTCGTCGGTTTTTCCGGCCTCTATGAGCTCCTTTATGGCCTCGACGGCCCTCTTCTTGTTGGTGTCAACCGTACTCATTGCCTCTCTCCGCCTTCTTTCTTCTCCTCCTCGAAGAAGAACTCTCTGTATATCCATATGAACAAAAGGACAGCCGCGCCTACGGCGAGCGCTATAAACAACAGCATGTAGTCTCTGCGCCTCTCAGCCTTGCTCTTCTTTTTCGCCTTGAGTTTCTGTATTGTCTTTTCGGCTACCTTCTCAGCTATATAGTCGACGACGTCGGAGGCGTCTTCGTCTTCGCCTTCTTCTTCGGAGGTGTGGCCTGCCTCCTTGTTCTGCCTCTTTGCCTTTCTGCGCTTCTTCGTCTCTTCTTGCCTCTGCTCCTCTTGCTTCTCTTCTTTCTTCTCCTCGGGCTTTGCCTCTACCGCTTCTTGCGTCTGCTTCTCTTCTACCTTTTGCTTCTCTTCTGTCTTTTCCTTTTCTGCTACTGCGGACATACTAGATACGCTACTACGACCTCTTCGTCGCATGCTGGGAATATTTTCGAGAGCACGATTCTGCCATGAGACCCCGCCGCCATAAGTGTGTTGTTTAATCTACTTTCCAGCTCGCTGGACGTCTGCGGTATCTTGAACCTGTAGACGACCCATTTGCACATCGATAAGTCTTGTTTGCCCATGCCGAAAACGAAAAGAGTTTATTCTAATGAAAAAGTGGCGTTGTTAGCAGTCGCAGTCGTCGTCTTTTCTGAAGATTTTTTTGACGGCGTATTTGATGTTGTCTGCGGCTACGCAGAAGAAGAAAAGAAACAGCGCGGCGAGGGCTGTCTGTTGATTCACTCCGATGAGCCACAGCACAAGCGCAAGTCCGGCGACCCATGCCGCTATGTAGAGAACTAGACCAACGACTCGTCTCATAGTGCGACCGGAGAAAAAAGAATTCTAATGAAAAAATTGGGGGTTACTCGCAGAGCTTGAGTAGAGACTCAATAGCATCGACTACGGCGCCGCCGACGGCTTTGCGGAACGCTTTGCTCTCTATCTTTTCACGTAACAGCCTTACTGCCTCTTTGTCGCATCTTGGCTTTGCCGTGGGGAGCTCCGGGGTCTCTGCGACCACCAGCGGCTTTTTCGAGACAACATAGACTGTGTCGGGGACTTCGTCGACGCCGGCTGGTAGCTGTATTACCCACCGATAGATTTTGCCCTTGACCCGCTTTCTATATGGCGTAATTCCGAGTTCTTCGATCATATATGGTTGGTATCAACTGGTCTTATAAGTCTTTCTCCTGTGTGTGTACGTCAATGTGTTTTTCGTCGAATTTTCTTTCGACTGTTTTTCTCTGCGGGTCGAGACAATAATTTTCGGCGTTCATGATATCGTGTAACGTTGACGTTACGTATACGTCCGCCGTAGAGTACGCCTTTCTTCTGCGCTTATACGTCACGTACACATAGTGAAAAAAAGAGAGAGTTTATCTGCAAAGTTTTGAACGGCGCGCTTTACAAGGGTAAAACTATGACGTGAGAGAAAAGGAGGGCAACGTTGCTAGGCAGGAGGTTCGGCGTCTTTTTAGCTGTTTGTAAAGAAGAGGGAAAAGGGAGAGGGGGTTAGGGGAGGTGTGGGAAGAGCTCCTTTTTCCACTGCTGTATCAAGTCTTCTATCGTCACGGTCGGCGCGTATTTCACCACGATCCTCGACGCGATGAGGCTTTTGCCGCCGTCGAGGCCGAGCGTTTTCGCTACATACGACAGCTTTGCATCCGTCTCTGGATCTGTGCGCGTTGTCGTGACATGTCGTAGCCATGAGTGCCGCGTCTCTACGACGTCTTTCGCAATGTCTTCGACGGACTTGTCTGAGATCGCCCGTCGGAGTATGAGGTACGTTACTGTGCTAATTGTTGAGATAGGCGGAAACTTTTCAATCGCCTCAAGCTGTAGAGCGACAACCCTCCGCATCGTCTCGCTGTCGAGACGCAGAGTCAGCAAAATGTTTCTATTGAGACTCAGCCTCATAGAAGTAGCGCTCTAGGAGCTGTCTTATGGCGTCTCTTATGGCCTCGCTTCTGCTGGGGTATACCCCCTGCCTTACGAGGTCGTCGACTATCTGTAACAATGCTGAGGGTATGTGTACCGATATGAGTATCATCTTTTCTCTTTTCTCTTTCTTATTTTCTATAGAAGCTTGCGCCGCGGTCATGGGATTATCGTAGTGGCTATTCTTCCGTCTATGCACCACTTTTCTTTGATCTTTTCGACGACCTCTTTGTCCAGCTGAGCGTTTATCGTCTTTATCTCGACGTAGCATTTGCCGCTGTTGGTCATGCCGTAGATTACAAGCAGATCTACGTCGTTTTTGCGCCAGCAATACCTTCCATGTCTGTGTGTTTTCGAAAATTCTTTAAACGCAGGCTCGACCTCGACCAGCATGTCGCCGATACGTTTATATCCGACCGGCTCGTCGACGCCGCCGTATTTCGTCCTTCTGTAATACGCACAAATCAGCTCGGCCATCATAGCCCTCTGAAGGGATAGGGCTCTCTCAGCGGCTTCTTTGCTATGGTTATGACCGTGTCCTTCATGCGTGTGAAGGGTGCCTTTATGATTAACAGCTTGTAGACCTCCATCTGGTTCGTCGGCGGAAATTCGTGGACATCTTCA
>Ga0081519_100157_pt1 | contig 13319 bp, 16 predicted proteins | sample ConSprmetagenome_FD_70987 | JGI IMG/M metagenome (GOLD analysis project Ga0081519, IMG submission 70987) | Hot spring microbial streamer communities from Conch Spring, Yellowstone National Park, USA - C T=80-84 v2 (version 2) | ecosystem: Environmental > Aquatic > Thermal springs > Hot (42-90C) ...
TCTCTATCAAAAATTCCACCTCTTCTAACCTCGCAGGAACTACCTCCACAGTTAAAGGCTTTCTCATAACTCCATAAAGCCTGCGACCAAAAACTGGAATTTCTTCCTCCACCGCACGCTTGTAAAGAAGTTCCAAGAACTCCTCCCTCTGCTTGGGAGACAGCTTGTCTGTAAATACCCTTGCACCAGCTACCGAAAAACTCCTTAAAAGTTCCGTTAAAGAGTAATCCTGCTGGAACTCTATGCGGGAAAAAGCAGACACCACCACAAAATGCTTGGGCAAAGCTTCTTTAAATTCCCTAAGCGTAGGATAAAAGAGGACTTCAGTGTGCTTTAAGACCTCTCCAGTCATTTCAGTGTAAATCCTCTCCGCAAGGTCGTAAAGAAAGTAATAAGTCCACCTGCCTCCCTGATGGAGGAAAAACCACCCACCTTCTTCCAACATCTCCCAAACCTTTTGCACGCCCTTGTGCCAATCCTTCCCAAGCCAGTGGAAAGTGTTGGAAGACACCACTAAATCAAAAGCCTTCTGAAATTCAAGCTGCAGGATATCCCTACACAAAAACTCCACTCCCTGCCACTGCTTTGCCGCTTCTTTCAGAATCTCAGCATCTTTGTCTGCTCCAAGCACATAAGCGTTTGGATACGCCCGCTTCAAGGCGTAAGCCAGAACTCCATCTCCTGTTCCTAAATCTGCTATTCTCAAGGGTTCATACTCATAAAAGCCCAGCGTTTCCCTAACAAGCCTTAAAACCTTCTGTGCCTGCTTTTTCTGAACTACTGAATTGGTCATATAACTCTGCTTTATCATCTCAAATTCCTATACACCTTCCAAACGTATTGGCTTGATTCTTTTGCCTTTGACCCTTTGTTATAACAATCTACCGCCTTCCAATTGTAGCCATACCTGTTTATACACTGCCTCAAAACCCACGCACCCACAAAGGTGTTATAGCACGGTTCCCATATAAGCCTCTCATCGTCCAGCCCATACCTCTTTAAAACTGGTAGCCACCTGGAGTTAATCTGCATAAGCCCTATATCGTAGGTGCCGTTTTTGTTTTTGTTTAGGGCGTTCCACCTGAGTCCGCTTTCCACCTTGGCTATAGCCCACAGAAGCCTCGGAGAAACACCGTAATATCTACCCGCTTCCTCAAAACAATACGCAAATGCCATACCACTAACGAGTAGGCTAACAACTAACGCCCGCATCATCTTTAAAGAATTTTAGCATTAAAATATAACTCCATGCAAAGGACTAAAGGCTTCACCTTAGTGGAGTTGATGGTAGTGGTGTTGGTCATCGGCGTCCTTTTGGCAATATTAGTCCCAAGATTTTACAGGCAGGCAACAAACACCGTGGACGGTGCAAGGATAGTGGCAAACTTTCAGTATATAACCCAGGCCATAGGCAACTATGCTTCAGACTATGGGAAGTATCCAAGACAGCTGTCTGACCTAAACGCACAAAGCTACCAGTATCTTCCTGAAGTAAGCATAAACGGAAACACGATTGAACTGGATGGGCTTGTCTATACCTATGCACCTTCGGACGGTGATTGCCGTGGAGGTCCCTCTCTGTTTGTAAGCGGAGTGCCCACTGAAGCATACAATGAGGTGAAAAGCTATATTGGTGAAAGGTCAATAAAGTGGAGGTTTAATGATGGGAGGAAGACTGTCAAACTTTGTCTATAAGCGTCGGAAGGGTGTAAGTTTAGTGGAGTTGATGTTAGCGTCCTTGGTGGTTGCTATAATAACGGGACTTCTTCTTAGAAACTACATAACGGAAAAGCAGAGGGAGGTATACAGGAACTTGGCACAGGTTCTTGTGGCTTTTGACAAGGGAGTTTTTGACGCATCGCTTACTGTCCAGTCGGTAAATTCAAATCTAAGGCCTATTCTGTTTATGACCGATAGAAGAGGGACAAGCGGTAATTTCCTCTTTGTAGAATACAGCCCATCGCAGCTTGTAGCACCTTTGCAGAACACAAGGACTTGGATAAATCCTACAAATTTCCCAGGTTTTTATGACCAGCTAAACTCCAAAGTGCCCGTCAATCTTTTGGACCCAAGACTTCAGGCACAGAAGTTGGATGACAGGTATAAGATAATCGCTTGGTTTCAGGCGGTAGGCACATCTCCAAGCCCAATCACAGGCAGATACAGGTATGCCTTGTTTGAGTTGGAGATAAGGCATGCAGACGGAAGCCCGCTGACGGATGCGGAAACGGATGTTCTTCATGCCCTGCTGAAGGATAAGTTTTGTGTAAAACAACCAGAAAGGTCTGGACACTATGCTTTAGCGGGTGGGAGTTTTAAGAACGGAGATAAGGGGTGTCCTCCTCAGGGCAGTGTCCAAGCCAACTACTACGTGGTGGAACTTATTGGAAGATGATGGAGAAGTTTGTTAATGAGTATTTACCCAAGGTGAATTTTGTTTTACTGCTTGTGCTTGTGGTGATGGTGTCTGCTATAGGGCTGGACTACTTTATGGAGAAGAAGAGGAAAAAAGATGTTGTGGCGAGGGTGGTGGAGGACAGTAAGATTATAGTGGTGCTGAGGGACGGGATATTCTATGTGCTGGATGGGAAGGAGGTGTCTATAGAGAGTTTGTCTCCGCTGGTTATTAGGCATCAGGACAATGTCTTTAGAAAAGAAGGGAGGTTTTATCTATACACGAAGGGCAATGTAATTTATGTTTTTGATATTCACAATGAAAACCTGATAGGGCAAAGAAAAGGAGGTGGAACATGATAAGGATTGAGGAAAGCAAAAAGGATATCAAAGTGGGTGAGTATTATACGAGGGTCAATGGTGTGTATGTGGTTGGCGATGGTGGAGATTTAGAGATTCTGTGGAAGCTTTATGCTGCAAACGGCTACAAGAGGGTAGTGTTTGAAGAGAGGCTGGGTGGGAGGGAAGAGGTGAGGTATCACTACTTTTCCTTTGAGGAGAAGATGTATAGGGTTTACAGTTCTATTCAGGGACTTTTGGAACAGTTTGCAGATGTGTATGTGTTTGACTTGGACGAAATCCCGCCTAACAAAAAGTCTGTCAAAAAGGCGGTTGGTTTTTTGAACAGGAAGAATGTGGTGGTGTTTGGAGTTTTACTTACCGCTATTGTTGGAGTTTATACCTTTTCCTCAAAGAGGGAGGTGGAAAAGCCTGTGGTTCAGCAGCCGCCACCACCGCCGCCTTCTCCTCCTGAGGAGGAGATTATTCAAGCACCTGTATATATTCCCTGCCGCACGAACCTACCCAGCTTTGCCAAGCTTTTTGACTATTCAGACCAAGTTCTAAACGGAAGGCTTTTGAAATCCCTTGAAGAAAAAACCGTGGAGATGCCTTTGGAAGTTATGGAAGTGTCTGCAGTAGAAAAGTCCGAGGTAAAGCTTCCCGCAGGTTTGGATGAGAGAGATTTTAACATGCAGGATATGGGAGATAGGCTGATATTTAGCCTAAGTGGGTATGATAGCTGTTTGATGTTTATAGATTTGAACAAAAGCTTGCCCTTGGTGGTGGAGGAACTGACGATGGGAAGTTGCCGTTTGTCGCTGGAAAAATCCTGCATTAGAGGGTAGCCATGTTGGAGAGGTTGCAGCTGGACTTTCAGAGAAAGTATGACGATGCGGTTATAGAGGTTGTTGGACGTCTTTATGGAAGAAAGGCGGATGTTTATTTGATTGATTTGCTTGAGGAGATGTATCCCAAAGAAAAGAGGTTTGAGGAGGTCAAGGCTTTAATCAGGAAGGGAGAGGATATTTTCACCGCACTGTCCAAAAAGCAGCTTATATCTTCTCAGACTTATGAATATTTGTCTTCCGCCCGCAGGATAAGGGGGCTGAAAGAATTTGTGATGGCATACAGGGACAGCACAAAGGAGATAAGGGAAGTGGTCAATAGCTTAAGGCGTCAGCTTATATCTCCCACCGTAGCCTTGCTTATGCACTATGCGGTCTTCTGGACTATGCTTTACAAAATCCTTCCTGTGTTTCCTATAGACCAAAAGATTTTGTCTTTCTTGCCCTCTTACTTTCCCTTTCTGATTTATGCGTCTAAAAACCCATGGGTCTTTTATGCATACCTTGGTTTGACGCTTGGAACCGCACTTTTTCTTTACTTTAACCAGGACAAGTTCAACCCTGCGTATAGAATGGCTGAGAAGATGAAGTTTTACCTGTATCTTTATCAATCCACAAAGGCGGGCAAAAAGGTGGAGGAGGCGACAAAAGCCTACAGAGGAAAAGCTATAGATGTCCAAAAGTTCAACTCTGCGATGGCTGCGGGAAAGACTCTTGGAGAGGCAATACTTTATGCTATGAGGTATCCCGTGTCTCCCGTAGAGAGGACGCTACTTATATCTGCCTTAGAAGGAGACGAAGATGAAATTCCCAAAAACATAGAGGACCTCTACAAGGAGATGCTGGATATGACAAAGGTGGTGATAAGCAGGATTGGGAACGTTTTGAGTTTTACTGCTATGATAGTTGTAGCTGGGATACTGCTTTTCTTCTACGGAGGCTTTTACCTGCCACTAATAGAGGCGGTCAGGCAGGCTGTGGGATAAAATATAGAATCGTATAAACCCTTTTTAGGAGGTTAGGCTATGAAGGGAAAGTTTGGTATAGTAGCTTTACTGGTTTCAAGTATAACTTTTGCTGGTCCTGTGTCTGCACCAAACAACTTGTCCGACACTCCCATAATCTCAGGGGGTGGGACTGTAAGCGGTGGAACTTGCCAAGCGTATCAGACTAATGGGACAGCTGTTTCACTCTCTGGTGGGGAGACGCTGGTGTTTTATGGGTCGGGGGGAGGAATCTATTATTACGGGACTTTTTATCCTCAGACCTCTGGAGGTTATTTATCCACTAAAGTCAACTATTCGGGCACTGCATATGTGAGAGTGAAGATGGGCAATTGTAGTTATCGCTGGGGGGGATTCATACGCCCGTGTGCGGGAGGTTCTATAGGTTTGTTTGCACAAAACACCGACAGCAAAAACGAATTCATAGCTGGTGCAGGGGCAGGAGGAGATGGTGGTTTTAATTATGCGGGGTGGAGTGTTTATGGTGAGTATTCCTCTGAAATGGTTATGGGTGCTTCTGGTGGTGGGTGGTATGTAGTAGGTTTTTCCACGGTTTGTAATAATAGTAATCTTTTAATGGATACAAGATGTTCTTCCTCCATTATTTATGGTGGAAGTGTGTATGGCGATGATAGTTTGTGGTTTACCAACCAACGGGACATAGTGCCGGGATTTCATGGTAGTCGCCGAATAGAAATAGGCGCCGCCTCTTCCATCTCTGCATTTTATAACTCCTACACAAAGAACTATACTTCTTTCGCAACTTCTCTAACCATATCAGGAGGAGGGCATTTTGGACGACAAACCCCCACTCTCTACATTTGCCAATAAACCTTTACGGGGGCTACCTGCCCTCTCCTTTCAGATTTTTCAAGTTTAGATTTTCACACTTTTTTGGATAAAGGTTTAAGACCTTTCCGTCTATGATCTCATCGTCAAGGACTACCCTTATGCATACTGGGAATATCACAGTAAATTTTCTTCTGTATCTTGCGGCCATGTCTATTTTCTTTATCACACTTAGCCAATACTGGGCCGCTTCTTCTGACATATTTTTGCTTTTTTGCACCACCTCAATGCTGTCTGGGATTATAAGGCCGTCTTCGCTAAAGACTGCCTTTACCCATATGGTTCCAGCGTATTTTCTGTAGTCGTAGTCAAAGAGTTCTCTGTGAATTATCCCTCTTTCATCTATCCATTCCCTGAGAAGCTTTTGGTCTTTCCTCAAAAAGAAAAGCACCGCCAACTCTCTAAAGCCCTTTACGGCTTCCTCGTCTGAGATGATGGGTTTGTTAAAACCGTGTCTGATGCCTGGGTCTTCTGTGGGAGACTTCTTTTCTTTTATTCCCTCTTCCTCTTTCTCTTCCTGTGCTTTGCCTTCTCCTTCATGAAGACCTCCTTCCTCTTGCTGGCTTTCTAAACTACCCGCAACAAGCGTGCTTATAGGAATGTCGCTTTCCAACAGCACAAGGTTTGTCCATTCAGGGACTTTCTTTTCCTCTGCTGCTTTCGGTTTGAACTCAACAAACAAAGCGGCGATAAGCCCAAAGTGAATAAGCCCAGAAACCACAAAGGAATTGAACCTTAGCTTCATTGCACCTCTTTTTCTTTGACCATCACCGCCCAGTCCCTTTTACCCGCCCTCTTTAGAACGCTAACAATATCTACAAACTTTTGAAACTCCAGCCTTTTGTCTATGTGCAAAACCAGAGGAACTTCTCTGTGCTTCTCCACATACTCTTTAAACCCGTCCAAACTCAACATCTGCCCATGCACGTAGATGTTTCCCATAGCATCTACCTCTATCGTGATTGTGTAGTAGTGCTTCCTCTCATCCACCACACCACTTTCTGGCGTTGCTATGTTTATCGTCCTCTGCGTGGAGTTTATCGCCAAAAACATCATCGTTATCATTATCACAATAAACACATCCACCAAAGGTAAAACCACAGGAAAAACCTTTACCTTATTCCTCATCTCCCGCCCGTCCAGCTACTGTGTTATAGACCCACAGTGCCACAATGGAGACAAATATCCCTATCGCAGTAGGTGTCATAGACATCACTATATACCTCACTAACTGTTCCACTGGAAAGCCCTTTTCATACCCAACCACCGCCGAGTTTATTATTCCAGATACCGTCCCAAGCAGTCCCACAAGCACCGCAGAGGAGGAGATGTTCGCCAAAGGAAGCAAAAAAGCGGAGTAATCTCCCACCCTCTTCCTCACCTTGTCATAACCCATCCTCAAAACCACACCAAAGACAAAAATACTCATCAAAAGCAAAACCACATGAGAAAAGTAAAACAAAAACACAAACAGCCAATCAATCCTCTCCACAAAGCTTGCAAACTCCTTCATCCTGCCTACCTCCTACTGAACTCCAGAGTAGCTTAGATACTGTTCTTCTGTTATAAGCCCTTCTTTGTATAGCTTCTCTATCTGCTGGTTTAGCGTCATTCCTTTCTCTTTCAGCTTTTCCCTCAACTCCTCAAACCGCCCTTCTCTGATGAGTATTCTGTCTTCATGGTCGGGAATTAGATACTCCACCACAGGCTTTAGCTTGCCGTTTTTTAACCTCACAAGCACCTGATTGACCGAAATCAAAAGGGTTGAGGACATGTTAAACCTCACATCCTCCGCACTCATCTCACCCGTTTCTATCGCCTTCAGAATAAACCTCTCTATGGCACCTACGCAATCGTTGGCGTGAATGGTCGTATATGTGAGGTGTCCAGACATGGCCGCATCTATGGTGTTTTTGGCGGTCTCTCCGTCTCTGGTTTCTCCCACCACGATTATATCTGGGACTGCCCTCATGCAAGACCGCACACCATCCGCAAAGCTAAACTTTCCTATAGGCATCTGAACAGTTCCCTTCACCTTCATCTCCACAGGGTCCTCAAGCAGGATTATCCTCCTCTTCTCAGGGTTTGCTTCTAAAAGCATAGCCTTTATCAGCGTAGATTTACCCTGCCCAGTGGAACCGCTAACAAGGATAAGCCCGTTTTTTCTTATGGCTAACTTCCTCACTTTCTCTATAAAGTCCTTCTCATACCCAAGTTCCTCAAGGCGTTTGTTAAAGTAGCCTGCAATGTTGAATATCCGCACCGCCACGCTTTCTCCTTCTACTGCGGGCTGAAACTCAAGCCTAAGTTCTATTCCAAGTTCTCCTACCTCTATCCTTCCACTTTGAGGCCTGTCATCCACATTAGCCATAACTTCCGAATACTCAGAGGCCCTGTTTTTTAACATCTGCACAAGCTGCCCTCCCTCTTTTTCAGTAAGCGTCAGGACGCTGACTTTCCCACCTCCAAGCCTTTTGTAAAACACCTTATAAATTGACCCTTGTCCCTCTATGAGAATGTCATTAACCTCACTTACCAAAGCATTCCTTACTATACCCATAAACACCTTCCACAGGTCTCCCTCACCCACCGCCTTCTCCTCACCTCTACTTTCATTTGCCTTCCTCATATAAACACTTTTTGGCACCAAAATAACATCCTTGTCCATCGGTAAATAGTGATACTTAAACCCTGTTCTTCTATCCACCAAATACCCATCCTTGTCCACAAAGTAGTCATCTCCCTCAAGAGACAGCACATACTGAAGGCCATAGACCTCAGAATAAACCTGCACAAGCCTCTCTTCTTTCACTCCTTTTTCCATCGTCAGATAGCTGTATCGGTCTTTGCCCGACTTGATGATCTCATCAAGGATGCTGTCTGCCAACTCTGGACCAAAAAGCAACTCTATCACCCGCCTTGGCTTTTCATAAAGGGACGTATCCACCTTTACCACAGGCACCGCCTTTACTTCTTCTTCCTTACCTTTACGCAGCCTCAAAAAATCCAACACCTTCATCTTCCCACCTCCTCAATGGCATACATATCCAGTTCTTACAATCACTAAGTGCCCTGCGGAGTTGTTTAAGGGATAAGCTAAGGTGCTTCCTCCTACTCTGACATACCTTCTGTCCATGTTTTGCAATATTGGAATAATTCCCTCCGCACCCGCTAAATTCATTCTTATTTCCACCAATTTCTCCAACCGCCCAGCGGTTATCTCCTGCCCATTTTTATCCACCACCACTTCGTAAGGGTTTTTCACAGGAATAGCACGAAAACCCACCCTCCCTTGCAACACCTTAGGTATCATGTAGGTGTTCAGATACCGCTTATCAAGAATACCATCTAAACACAGCTTGCGTTTGTCTTTATCACACATCCCGTTAAAGTCTGCGGCATTCCCACCACACCAGGCGTTGTCGTCATCAGGTTCATTAAAACACCTAAGCATACAATCTCCATTCATCAAAGCCCTATAGACCGCATCAAAGGAAGTGCTTGACACCATCAAATAAAGCCCTCCATTGTCTCCTTCAATGCCTGATGGGTTGGGCGTTCTAAAAGAGGAACTTTGCAAAATCGCATTCACTATAAAAAGCCCTTTATCCACAGCCTTTACAAACTCATCCACCTGACGGGCTGTTTCGTAGTCTGCGTTCGTTTTGTATATCCTAAACACCGCAACCATAAGCCCTCCGATGATGAGGGCTACAAACATGAGTTCCACTAAAGTAAAAGCCTTACGCATGACTATTATCTTGGCGGTGGTGGTGGAGGTGGTGGAGGCACTGGAGGAGGAAATGAGGGAACTCCCACAGGTCCTCTGTCTTCAAAGGAGGGCATACCTGTTAGAAGCTGTGGGGAAGACACGACCATGGTTTCCACCCGAGGATACTTTATGTTCTCCATAACAGGATAGGACACTAAATACCCTCCCACATAAACATGCCCATCCCTAACCACAAGTTTGTCTTTACCCTTTAGAGTAGTTCCGTCTTTTAACACAAGCCCGTTTGTTATTGCCATGTTCCCTACCACACCAGAAATGGGAATGCTGTAATAGTATGGGAAAGACATCTGCACCTCAAGCTGCTTGTTCTTATATCTCTGGGCTTTTAGGGCGTATTGGGCTTCCAGCCGAGTTCTTTCCAGATTAAGCTTATCTATGCTTATTGCCTTTTCTGCTTTTTGATACTCACTTTGTGCCTGCTTTAGCCTGGTCCTCTTTTTGAGGTCTATTATTTTCTTATCCTCGGGCTTTAGTTCAATGGGAGGCATTGGGCTTGGGCTTGGGTTTGCTGGAACTGGTGGTGCTGGTATAGGTTGGGCTGGTATAGGCTGCGACGGGTCAATTGGCGTGGGCATGGGTGTAGGTGTTGGCATAGGCTGTGTATAAGCCCAACTAAACAAAAGCAACCCTAACGCTAAAGGCCTTTTCATTTTTGCAAACCTCCTTAATTTTGTATTATAATAGAACCAAAACCTTTAGGAGGTGTTAGGATGAGGCACAGAAAGGGCTTTACACTTATTGAGTTAATTGTAGTTGTCATTGTGCTGGGTATTTTGCTGGCCATTGTGGTGCCCAGACTACTGGGTTCCACCAACGACGCTAACGCTAAGCTTATAGTGAAGTCCGTGAAGGACATAAGGGATGCGGTAGGAATGGCGAAGTTGAAATGCTTAGGTGCTATCAACAGCGCTGCTGGTTCTGTAGGTTGGGACACTCAGGCTTTGTTATCTACCCTGTGGGGTCCATCTTGTCAGGTCTTGTCGCCCAACGCATACACGGTGGATGGAAATGGTTATGCAAGGGTAAAGGACTTTGGAATTCAAACGGATTATCAGAATGCAAACAATCTCCTTGTGGTGAACATAGACTGTCAGGGTAATGATGTTGTATGCAACAAAGTGAGGGAACAGCTAAACAAAATGTATGGCGGAAGTTCTTGTCCCAACCCAGCAAACAACGGCTTTCTAACATGCTATCTACAAATTTAAGGAGGTGTTAGCGGTGCATATGCTGCTTTTGATAGGTGTTTCTGTAGGGTTTGCTTTGAGTGTTTTGACTTTCAATAACTTCCATGCGGAGAAGTCCTTTACTTCAAGTGTAAATCACTGGGAGTGTAATGTCATGAAGGCTGAAAGATGTGAAAAGCAAATAGCACGGGACTCTGACCCTTCTTGGAATAGAGACTGGTGGTATTACGAAGGTAAAAGTGAAAGCTTAAGCAGAAAAAGCTTTTGGGAGAGGGTAAGGAACTTTTTCAGACGTCTCTTTTGAAACAACCCCGCCTCCCCTTTCCCCCTCCTCTTTTTCACCATCTAACAGACTTTCCGCTGGGTTCATTGGGCGTTCTATAGCTTATCTTTGTGGAAACCCGCTTGCTTAGGTTTGCGTCGCACAGTCTTCCCGCAATCCTTTGTTGAAAGCTTACTTCTCCCTTTAGGAGACTGGTGAGGTCGTGGTTGGTGGTGATAATGGTTTTGCGTGGGTGAGTGTATCTGTAGTCTATGAGGGAAAAGAGTTTCATGAGGAACTTCCCTGGAAGGTCTGGAGATAACACAAGGTCGTCTATGGCGAGGATTTGGGTTCTGTAGAAGAACTCTTCCTCCTCTTTCCATAGCCTGGGCATATCCACAAACCTTACAAACTTGAGGTCGTAGACTCCCACCTTCTCATTTCGGGCATACTTTTTCTCTGCTAAAGCCTTAAGATACTGCTTGACTGCAGTGGTTTTGTAGGTGCCAGGAGGTCCCCAAAGGACGAGGAACCTCTCATGAGACAGTTCAAACTCTTTAAGGGCTAACATAAGCTTATCTGGGACTTTGATTTCTGGCACAACTTCAAGTCCAAGTTCAGCCAGAATGTGTTGCATAGCCCACCTCCTCTAAGTAGTTTTCTACCCAATTTATGATTTCTCCCATGCTACGGGTATTTCCCATGTGGTCTTTGAAGTATGTAAGCCCTTTTCCGATGGAAAGCCTGTATTTGAGGAAATTCCTGAAGAACACCTCATCGGAAACGTAGAACCTCAGGTTCACATAGGCATAGGTTTCTAAGACTGCCCTTAGGATCTTTGGAAAGTCCTTCTCAAAGTCATAGCCTGACTCTGTGAGATACTCCGCAAGGGCCTCATCCAAAAGCCTCATATACCGCTTCATATCGTCCTTGCTATGGATAAGGCGGGCACCGAGATACTTCCATGAGAACTCGTTCAGCCTCAAAAGAATAAACGCAAGCTTTCTGTGTGGGAACCTAAGCCCTTTGCGGGCTTCTAAGGTGTATTGAACCCTCTCTTTGAGTTCTTGAATGTCTTTATCCATCTTCTCAATGAGGGTTTTTACCTCCTTTGACTCCACGTCTTTCAGATGGGCTTTTAGCTTCTGCATTCTCTCATGAAGCCTTTCCGCTATGCTAAGGACTCCCTTCAGCGTAATGCCCCTTTTCTTCTCTTCCTCTTCCTCCTTCTCCATCTCACTCAGAACCTGCAAAAGCATCTCCTCCTGAAACTTTAACTCTCTCTCCGCCTTTAGCCTTTGAACATACTCTCGGAGGGTAGCAGGAGAAATAATTTTACCCGTCTCCCGCCAGTATTCAAGCCTGATTTCCTCTTCAGATAGACCTTCATCCAGCATCCGCCGTGCCAACGCCATGTGTTCTTCGTCTCCCGCCTTTGGACGCCCGCCTAACGCATCAAGAAATAGCTGACTGTATCGGGCAAAGATTTCTCTGTCTTCATCAGAAAGCTTTTCTCTGAACTCCTCAAGGGAGGAGTATGGGTGGGAGTTAAATTCCTCCAGAAGTTTTTCTGCCCTTTTCTTTCTCTGAAGTTCCTCAAAAAGCTTTCCTGCGTTATAGACCCTGTAGCCGTTGTTAAGTAGCCACTCTTTAAGTTCCTCAAGGGTCTCTCCCTGAAAATCTTTTAGGTCTTCCAGCTTGGCAGTCTTCACAAAGTTAAAGGCTTGGAGAACCTCGTGGTAGTATTTCTTGAGAACCTTCATTTCTTCTGGGCTTTTAGCAATACTATCCACACTCTGCACATGAGGGTCCTTTGCCCTTTGAAGGAGTGCCTCCAAAATTGCCATCTCCCTTTCTCTTTCCCTCTTTTCTTTCTCCTGCCTTAGCCTTTCCCAAAGCTTTTGCAAAACCGCTTGAGGAACCCTGTGGTGCGGATACCGTGCTTTTATCTCCCTCTCAAAGTCCTCCCGTGAAAGCTGTAGAAGACTTTCATCCAACTCCACATCCTCCGCATTTAGCACAGGCAAACTTTGGACACACTCTTTAATCTTCTCTTCCTCCAAAGCGGAAAGCCTATTGAAGTGTCTGAGAATAAAGCCTGACACAATAGAGTATTCATTTCCCTCTCCAAACCTGCCTTTGGTTCTCTTCTCATGTAGCCTCTCTTTGATAAGCCTGTAGACGGTTTCCTCCGATACCGCCTCATCGTGAAAACACAACTCCTCCACAAGACTTCTAAACTCCTGCTTTGCCTTCTCTATCACCACCACCACAGACTTGGCATGTTCATAGAGGTTCTTCAAGGCTTTTTCCGACACAGGAAGCTTTTCCTTCATCAGATACACAAAAAAGTCCTTCTTCCCATGACTTTCCAGCATTGCCTCCTCCACAACACTCATCACCCAATCCCTAAACCTCCTCACATCCTCAGCCTTAAAGGCGTTCCCATACTTAGCCAAAAACTCCTGAACACGCACGCCTTCCTCAAGCTTGCCATTCAAAAGTTCCAAAAACTCCTTGTCCAGCGTGCCCTCGTCGGTCCATATCCTCTTTACCGAAAAGTGTTCTACTGAGTAGAAAAATGGGCCACCTTCGCTTAACCAACGGGAGATGGTAGACCGTGGAACACCAAGAAATTCTTCT
>Ga0081519_100158_pt1 | contig 13239 bp, 11 predicted proteins | sample ConSprmetagenome_FD_70987 | JGI IMG/M metagenome (GOLD analysis project Ga0081519, IMG submission 70987) | Hot spring microbial streamer communities from Conch Spring, Yellowstone National Park, USA - C T=80-84 v2 (version 2) | ecosystem: Environmental > Aquatic > Thermal springs > Hot (42-90C) ...
AGGGATTTTTTAAGAAGACTTATAAACTCTTCTGCCCTTTTAAGCTCATCAAACTCAAGGATAAACACTGTTTTCTTCCGCTTTTTCTTTACCTCTACCTTCGTCCCAAGAAGCTTGCTTAGTTCTTCAGATAAATAGGCAAGGTCAGAGTCTATCCTTCTCTCTTTTTTCTGCGGTTTCCCTTCAAGGATTTTGCGAACAATCTCTTCTGTCTGCCTTACCGAAAGCCCCTTTTTTAGAATAAGCTCTCTTACTTGTAGAATGCTATCAGTATCTTGTAAGGATAGCAAAGCCTTCGCATGTCCAACAGATAAGCGACCCTCTAAAAGGTCTTGTTTAACTTCTTCCGGTAGCTTTAGTATCCTTAGAAGATTGGCAACCGTTGCTCGGTCTTTGCCAACCCTTTCCGCAACCTCTTCTTGGGTAAATCCAAACTTTTCCATCAAACTTTGATAGGCAAGGGCAGTTTCAATGGGGTTTAAGTCTTTTCTTTGGAGGTTTTCAATCAAAGCAATAAGAAGCGCCGAGCGGTCGTCAAGTTCTTTGACTATCGCTGGAACTTCCTTCCAGCCAAGCTTTTTAACTGCCCTAAGCCTTCTTTCACCAGCTACGCATTCATAAAGCCCGTTCCCTAAGGGTCGAACAAGAATAGGCTGTAAAAGCCCTTCCCTCTCGATCGAGGCTAAAAGCTCCCTAAATTCCTCATCCTCCCTAAAGGTTATCCTTGGCTGAAAGGAAGAAAAAACTATACTTTCAACGGAAATTTTTTGGAAAGCTTCTTTTTCGCTTAGCTCGGGGATTAACTCTGAAAGCCCTCTTCCAAGCCTGCTCTTTTTATTCATAGATCCTTTAGAATAGGAGGAATGAGCTCTAAGTTTAGCTCCTTTTCCATCTGATAACCAAGAGATAGCACAAGGTCGTCTCCAAAATGGGGTCCTATAATCTGCACACCCAATGGTAACCCATCTTTTGTGAACCCGCTCGGTAGACTTAATCCTGGAAGACCGGCAAGGTTTACGGGAATGGTAAAGATGTCAGAAAGATACATCTGCAAGGGGTCAGAGGTCTTTTCTCCGAGTTTAAAGGGTGGGGTTGGGGACACAGGGGTTAAGATAAGGTCTACCTCTTCAAAGGCTTTTAAAAAGTCCTGTTTGATAAGAGTGCGGACCTTGCTTGCCTTAAGATAAAAAGCATCATAGTAACCAGCGGAGAGGGCATAGGTGCCAAGCATGATCCTCCTTTTTACTTCCCTCCCAAACCCTTCAGCTCGGCTTTTTTTATACATTTCTATAAGGCTTTTCCCTTCAACTCTAAGTCCATACCTTACACCATCGTAGCGTGCAAGGTTTGACGCTGCTTCTGCCGGAGCAATAATGTAGTAAACGGAGACGGCATACTTTGTATGGGGAAGGCTAACTTCTTTTACTTTATGGCCAAGCCTTTTCAAAAGCGAAATCATCTCTTCAATGTTTTTCCCAACTTCAGGATGGAGCTCGTGCTCAAAGTATTCTTTCGGTATACCTACACGGAATTTACTATTTGCATTTTCTTGTATGATTTGAGTAAAAGAGGGGACTTCCCTTGGCGCTGAGGTGGAATCATAAGGGTCATGTCCTGAGATCACCTCAAGGAGAAGGGCTGTATCCTCAATGTTTAAAGCAAAAGGTCCGATCTGGTCAAGGGATGAGGCAAAGGCAACAAGCCCAAAACGGGAAACCAAGCTGTAGGTTGGCTTCATCCCAACCACACCGCAAAAACAGGCAGGCTGTCTGATTGAACCTCCAGTATCAGAACCTAAAGCCCCCAAGCCCATCCTACAGGCTACAGCAACCGCTGACCCACCTGAAGAACCACCAGGCACCCTCTCCAAATCCCAAGGGTTTTTAGTAGGAAAGAAGGCAGAGTTTTCAGTAGATGAACCCATGGCAAACTCATCAAGGTTTGTTTTACCAAGAAACACTGCCCCCTCTTTTTTAAGCTTGAGAATAACGGTTGCATCGTAGGGCGCAATGTAGTTTTGCAGGATCTTTGAGGCGCAGGTTGTAGGATGCCCTTTGATCAAGATGTTATCTTTTATGGCAAGGGGAATACCAAGAAGCTTTCCAGGCTTTCCAGCCTTTCTCCTCTCATCGGCAAGCCTTGCCTGCTCCAAAGCCCATTCTTCGTTCACATAAATATAAGCTTTGACCTCGGGGTCTACTTTTTTGATCCTTTCAAGGCAAGCTTGAGTAAGCTCAACGGATGAAATCTTTCCTTCATCTAAAAGCTCAAGAGCCTGTTTAATGGTTAGCCTGTTTAAATCAAGGGAATTCATCTATCCTTCCTCCAAGCGGGATTATCGCTCTAAGGCGCCTTTACTACCTTGGGAACAACTATCATATTTTCCCAAAGCTCAGGCGCGTTAGCTAAAATAGCTTCAATATCTTCAAAGGGTTTTACTTCGTCTTCTCTCATGGGTGTATTCCAGGTCAAAGGATGAAAGGTTGGTTGAACATTATCAGTATTGACCTCTTTCAGCGAAGCAAAGTAATCGAGTATTTTAGAAAGCTCCTCGGTGTAAATTTGAGCTACCTCTTCAGGTAATTCAAGCCTTGCTAAATGGGCAATCTTTTTTACTTCATCGATGCTTATACCCATAAAAGCCTCCAAGGTCTTAGATGCTTTGCTCTTAATATAATCAATACTTTTAGAAATGCTATTCAGTTGATAGTTGATATTTCAAAGATAAAACATGAAAAAACTTTTAAATCTTGAAGAAAAAAAAACAAAAAAAGGAATTGTTAAGATTTTTCAGAAATTTCTTCTCTTGACTTTTATCAAAGATATTTAAAATCAAGGTGTAAAGTTTATCCTAAATCATAGGAGGTGCATGATGTCAGAGGTTTACTTCAAAAGACCGATGCCACACGGTGGTAAGCTTGTTGAAAGGGTCATTTCTGATAAGAAGATTGCAAAAAAGTATGTTCAAGCATGCGAGAAGTATGGCGCTGTTTATGATATTAAACCAACTCTTCATTACAAAAGAGGTGTCCCTGTCCGGAATGTTTATCGCGAGATCATGTCTGTATGTTATGGCTTCTTCAGCCCTGTTGAAGGTTCTATGACCTCTGCAGAATTGGAATCTGTTTTAACGAAAAGGAGGCTTTTGAGCGGATGGGTTTTCCCTTATCCTATTCTCTTTGACATTTCAAAGGAGGATTATAAAAAGTTAGGGGTCAGTGAGGGAGATAGGCTTCTTCTTAGGCTTAAGGGGAAACCTTTTGCTATCTTAGATATTGAGGAGATCTACGAAATAGACCCAGAGGAGCTTGCCAATAGAACTTTTGGTTCTCCAGAGACAAATCCAGAAGTAGTAAGAGAAAAATTTGACGATAAGCACCCTGGTTGGGTTATCTACAGGTCCCATCAGCCAATCATTTTAGCTGGTAAGTATACTATAATTAACGAGCCTATTTTTAAACCGCCCTTTGATAGGTTCTGGGTGCCACCAAGAAAATGTAGGGAGATCTTTGATCAAAAGGGTTGGAGAACTGTTATTGCTCACCAGACAAGGAATGTTCCTCATGTCGGACATGAGTTCTTAATGAAGAACGCAGCTTATACGGGCGATGTTGAACCCTGTCATGGAATTTTGGTTAATGCTATCATCGGTGTGAAGAGGCGTGGTGACTATCCGGATGAGGCAATTTTGGAAGCGCATGAGGTAGTGCATAAGGCAGGTTACATTAAGCCTGAAAGACACATGGTCACCTTTACCCTTTGGGACATGAGGTATGGTAATCCGCTTGAGAGCCTGCTCCATGGTATTATCAGGCAGAACATGGGTTGTACTCATCATATGTTTGGTCGTGACCATGCAGCTGTTGGTGAATATTATGATCCGTATGCAACTCAGATCCTTTGGCTTAAGGGTATTCCAAGCTACGGGTTCGATAAACCTGTTAACGAAGTGGAAGGTGGACTTTTGATTAGACCACAGAACATGAAAGAATTCTGGTATTGTCCGGTATGTAAAGAAATGGCTTACAGTGATAGCTGCAATCACACAAAGGAAAAGGAAAAACTTTCTGGTAGTCTTATCCGTGGGTTGGTTGCTGAGGGAGTTCAGCCACCTACAGTTATCATGAGGCCAGAGGTATTTAAGATTGTGGTCAAATGGTGGAAGAAGTTTGGTTATCCGTTTGTTAACGAAAAGTATGTGCAGTGGAAAGAAGAGGAACTTGAAGTTGACCTTCCCGACCTTGATTAATGATAAAAAAATACTGGGGGTGAAAAGATGGAATACATTATAGAGGTTTTTCTCGATGATTACAGATTGGAAAAGATTAAAGGCTCAGCAGTAGAACAACAGATTGAAGCTGTCTTTGGTGGAGAGTTAAAGGTCTTAAGAGTTAAGGTTGGAGAAGAGGTAAAGAATGAGGTCTTGAAAGCCTTTGAATCAGCAAGGATTGATTCTCGTGCTTGCATCACTGACACACCCGTGGCTTTTAGGAGGGCGCTTTTTGAAGAAATCGCCAAACAGAAGAGTTTGAGTGAAGAGGTTGTTAAGGCTGTTATTGCAAGAATCGATGAGATAAAGGAGCTTGCGGCAAAGGAATCTGAGTATCTTCCCCCACCAGAGATTGAGACTGATTAGGCTTGGTAAAACAGGACTTGACGAAAGAAAGTTAATGTATTATAATAATAAAAACAAAAACCACAGAGGAGGTTGGCTATGCCAAGCTATGTAAACCCTGAGAAGTGCGATGGTTGCAAGGGTGGTGACAGAACAGTTTGCATGTATATTTGTCCTAACAACCTTATGGTCCTTGATCCGGAGGCTATGAAAGCTTACAACCAGGAACCCGAACAGTGCTGGGAGTGTTACTCCTGTGTAAAGAGCTGTCCTCAGGGAGCTATTTCTGTCCGTCATTATGCCGACATCGCACCATTGGGTGGTACTTGTCAGCCCATGCGTGGAACTACTGACATCATGTGGACTATTAAATTCAGGAATGGTTTAGTTCTTCGCTTTAAGTTTCCTATCAGGACAACACCTGAAGGTTCTGCTGACCCGACGCTTGGTGGGAAGGAGCCTGACCCAGCAAAGATCAACACAAATCAGCTCTTTACCGAGGCAGTTGATGGTGTAGAACCAAAGAAGCCACAAGCAGTTTTGAACAAAGTATTCCCATGCATTAACAAGACAATGACTATCTAAAATTAAAAAAGGATAGGAGGTGGTAATATGCCTAAAATTTGGAGTTATAACTTTGGATTACCATGTGCTGAGCCAGAGATTGTTGAGAAGGAAACAGATATTCTTATCGTAGGTGGCGGAATGGCCGCCTGCGGTGCTGCTGTAGAAGCTGTTCGTTGGGCTAAACCCTTTGGTATTAGGATCATACTCTGTGATAAGGCTGCTATGGAAAGGTCTGGTGCTGTGGCTATGGGGCTTTCAGCTATTAACACCTACATTGGTGAAAACACGCCTGATGATTACGTGAGAATGGTTCGTTGCGACCTCATGGGTATTATTCGTGAAGACCTCTCCTTCGATGTAGGTCGTCATGTTGATGATACCGTCCACGCCTTTGAAGAGTGGGGTCTTCCTATTTGGAAGCAAGATCCCAACACAGGTAAGACTCTTGATGGAGCTGAAGCAAAGGCACGTGGGCTTACTCTTAAGGCTGGAGCAAAGCCTGTCCGTTCTGGTCGTTGGCAGATCATGATCAATGGTGAATCTTATAAGGTTATCGTTGCTGAAGCAGCAAAGAATGCTCTTACTTCTTATGATAAGGCAGAAATCCTTGAAAGGTGCTTTATCGTAAGACCACTTCTTGATGCTAACGAAAAGAATAGGTGTGCTGGTGCAGTTGGATTTTCAGTAAGAGAAAACAAGATCTTTATCATCAAAGCTAACGCAACTCTTCTTGCTACTGGTGGAGCAGTTAATGTTTATCGTCCTCGTTCCGTCGATGAGGGTAAGGGTAGGACTTGGTATCCTGTATGGAACGCAGGTTCTGGATATGCTATGTGTGCTATGAGCGGTGCTAAGCTTGTCCTCATGGAAAACAGATTCGTTCCTGCACGGTTCAAGGATGGATATGGACCTGTAGGAGCATGGTTCTTGCTCTTTAAAGCTCGGGCAACAAACGCTTTTGATGAGGACTATGTTGCTAAGCACAAAGAGGAGCTCAAGAAGTTTGCACCTTACAGTGAAGCTTCTGTCGTCGGTACCTGTTTAAGAAACCATGCCATGCTCATTGAAATGAAGGAAGGGCGTGGACCAATCTTTATGCACACTGAGTGGGCGCTTCAGGATGCAGAAAAGAAAATGGATAAGAAAGAATTTAAGCACCTTATTGCCGAAGCTTGGGAAGACTTCCTTGACATGTGCGTAACCCAGGCAGGACTTTGGGCTTGCTTGAACATTGAGCCTGAGAAGAAGCCATCTGAGATTATGCCCTCTGAGCCTTACTTCCTTGGGTCACACGCTGGATGTGCTGGAGCTTGGTGCTGTGGTCCAGATGAAGAGTGGGTGCCAGAGGAGTACAAGAAACCATGGAGAGAAATTGGTCTTTACAATAGGATGACCACTATAAAAGGGCTCTTCTGCGCTGGTGACACTGTGGGTGCTTGTGGACATAAATTCTCCTCTGGTTCTCATGTTGAAGGTCGTATAGCTGCTAAGGCAATGGTTAAGTTTGTTCTTGATCATAAAGATTACAAACCAACCATTAAAGAGACGCATGAAGAGCTTAAGAAAGAAATCTATGGACCTTGGTACAGGTTTGAGCAGAATAAGAACGCAACAACTGTTTATGAAGTTAACCCCAACTATCTCGTTCCCAGGCACATTCAGGCAAGGCTTATGAAGATTATGGACGAGTATGTTGCTGGAACCTCCACTTACTACATGACAAACAAAGTTATGCTTGAGAGAGGTCTTGAGCTTTTAAGAATGCTTAAAGAGGATATGGAGCTTGCTGCAGCAAGGGACTTGCACGAGCTCATGAGAGCTTGGGAGAACAGACACCGTGTATGGACTGCCGAGGCTCATCTCTTGCATATCCTCTTCCGTGAAGAAACAAGATATCCTGGATATTACTACAGGGCTGACTTCCTGAACATCGATGATGCTAACTGGAGATGTTTCACCCTTTCTAGATGGGATCCTGAGACTAAGCAGTGGACATTAGAGACTTATCCATATGTCCAGATCATTCCTGATCCTCTTGGACCGTAAGTAGGTTGAATGTTTAGGGGGGCTTATCAGCCCCCCTTTTTTTATACTTCCTTTAAAGAGAATACATATAAGTATTTCCTTTAAAGGAAGTATGAGTTTATAATTAAGGAGGTTGCTAATGTTCAAGAAGCCGATCTTGGTAGTTGGTGGAGGAATAAGCGGGATAACTGCGGCAATTGAAGCGGCAGAAATGGAAGCTGATGTGATTTTAGTTGAGTCTTTACCGACTTTAGGAGGCAGGGTAGCCCAGCTTAGGCATTATTTCCCAAAGTTGTGTCCACCTACTTGTGGACTTGAGATAAACTATAAACGCATGAAAGCTCGTGGAAATTTAGAGATGTATACCATGGCAGATGTCTTAGAGGTATCAGGAAGTGCTGGGAATTTTAGGGTAAAGGTAAGAATTAGACCAAGATATGTTAACGACAATTGCACGGCTTGTGGAGAGTGTGAGAAAGTTTGTGAGGGTGAAAGGTTGAGCGATTTTGATTTTGGGCTTAAAAAAACTAAAGCCATATATTTGCCCTATCCGATGGCGTTTCCAGCGAAGTATGTTTTAGACAAATCAGCTTTAGCGCCGGGTGATTTAGACCGGATCATGGCAGCATGTAAATATAACGCCATTGACCCGGATATGAAAGAAGAGATAAAGGAGTTTGAGGTAGGAGCTATCATTTGGGCTACAGGGTGGAAACTTTATGATGCCACAAAGCTTGATAATTTAGGGTTTGGAAGGTTTGCTAATGTAGTGACGAACATGCAAGTGGAAAGGATGGCCTCACCTTGGGGTCCAACGAACGGAAAAATCATAAGACCTTCTGATGGAGTTCAGCCAAATAGAGTTGCCTTTGTTCAGTGTGCTGGCTCAAGGGATGAAAATCATTTGCCATATTGTTCATATATCTGCTGTTTGGCCACTCTTAAGCATGCATTATACTTAGCAGAGCAAAATCCGGATACAGAATCCTTAGTATTTTACATTGATATACGCACGCCTGGGCGTTATGAAAAATTCCTGTGGAGGGCTCAATCAGAAGCAAAGGTCAATTTTATTAAAGGAAAGGTAGCCAAAATCGAGGAAGATCCCGATACAAAAGATTTGATTGTGACAGCAGAGGATACTATATCGGGGAAAAGAGTAAAGGAACGGGTTAACATGGTTGTTTTAGCTATGGGTATGCAACCCAGTATGGCAGGAATTAGCATACCAGGAGTCTCCATTGATGAATACGGTTTTGTGCGTGAGACTGAGGGAATTATTCCAGTTGGTTGTGCTAAGAAGCCGTTAGATGTTATGACATCAAATGAGACGGCAACAGGCGCTGTGATTAAAGCTTTGCAGTATGTTAAATAATATAAAAACAATCAGTTATCTTAAAGGAGGTATAAGATGGAGAAAATCGGGGTTTTTATCTGTAAAAGTTGTGATATAGGGGCTCGTCTTGATATAGCAGAGCTTGAGGCAACTGCAAGAGAGGAGGGTATTACTTCAGTTTATTCTGCTGAATTCCTCTGTTCAAAAGAAGGCAAAGCTTTTATTGATTCTAAAATTCAGGAAGATGGATTGGATGCTGTGTCAATCTGTGCATGTTCTTTTAGAGTAAATTATGATGTATTTAATTTTGGAAAGGTGGCTGTTGATAGAGTGAACTTGCGTGAGGGTGTTGTTTGGAGTAGGTTCCCAGTTGGTGAAAACGGAGAAGTATTAGACGATAGCGTTGAGGTAGCAAGTGGGGTTAGTTTTAAGGATGAGCTAATGGCTTTGGCTAAAGACTACATTAGGATGAGCATTGCTAAACTTAGGGTCTACAAGTTGCCTGAATCTTACAAGCCAGAAGAAGAATTATCAAAAACCATATTGGTGATTGGAGGAGGCGTTGCTGGATTAACGGCAGCTTTGGAGTGTGCGAAGCTTGGTTATCCTGTTGTTCTTGTGGAAAAAGAAAAAGAGCTTGGTGGATTTGCGGCAAAATTAAAAGCTCAATGTCAAACGAATTATCCATACACTGAGCTGTTAAAGCCAATCGTTTTTGATTTAATAAAGGAAGTCGAAAGTAATGACCTTATAAAGGTTTACAAGGGAGCAACCCTTACAAGTTTATTTGGTGGACCAGGTCTTTTTACAGCTATGATTAAGCAGGATGGAAAAGAAGAAGAAGTTAAGGTTGGTGCTGTAGTATTAGCAACCGGTTTTAAACCATACGATGCATCTAATCTTTCCCATTTAGGATATGGAGTTGTGCCAAACGTAATGACCAATGTAGAGTTTGAGTTAAAGGCAGCTAAGGGGGATTTTACTCGTCCTTCTGATGGTGCTCCCATTAAGAGCGTTCTCTTTATTCAGTGTGCAGGGCAGAGAAGCGAGGAGCATTTGCCTTATTGTTCGAGTTATTGCTGTTTAGCCTCTCTAAAACAAGCGAAATATTTAAGAGAAGCCGACCCAGAGAGCAAGGCCTATATCGTTTATGAATACATGAGAACCATGGGAATATATGAAAACTTTTATAAGACTTTACAGAATGACCCAGGGGTATTTTTAACTAAGGGAAAGGTAGTAGAAGTTTCTGAAGGAGGAAACGGAAAAGTTAAAGTGGTAATAGATGAGACTCTTTTTGGAGAAAAAATTGAAGTTGAGGTAGATGCTGTTGTTTTAGCTATTGGGATGGTTCCTACTACCAAGGATGAACCTATTCTTAATCTTCAATACAGACAAGGTCCAGCTTTACCTGAGCTTGAGTTGTTCTATGGTTTTGCAGACTCTAACTACATTTGCTTCCCGTATGAGACAAGAAGGACGGGTGTATATGCAGCAGGAGCTGTTCATCAACCAATGACTATTGATCAGGTAATCGACGATGCTCGAGGAGCTGCGTTAAAGGCGATTCAGAGCTTAACTGCTATTGAGATGGGTCATGCAGTTCATCCAAGAAGCTGGGATTTTGCCCATCCAGAGTGGGATTTGAAGATGTGCACTCAATGTAAGAGATGCACTGAGGAGTGTCCTTTTGGGGCTTTAAACGAGGATGAGAAAGCTTTTCCAATCCCGTTTATTACTCGTTGTCGAAGATGTGGAACCTGTTTCGGATCTTGTCCACAGAGGATCATAAACTTCAAGGACTATTCGATAGAGATGGTTTCAAGTATGATAAAAGCCTGTGTAATGCCTGAGCAAGGATATGAGCAGTATAGATTTTTAGCCTTTGTCTGCGAAAACGACGCCTATCCAGTACTAGATATGTTGGCTTATCAAAGGAGGTCTTTGCCAGTAGGCATTAGGGTAATACCAGTTAGATGTTTGGGAGCGGTTAATGTGGCCTTTATCAAAGATGCCATGAGTAAAGGGTTTGATGGAATATTGTTACTTGGTTGCAAGTTTGGTGAAAATTATCAGTGCCACTTCATCAAGGGAAGTGAGCTTGCAAACAGAAGAATGGAAAACGTGCAAGAGACTTTACAACAGCTTGCATTAGAGATGGAAAGAGTAACCATCGACATGGTGGCAATTGATGAAATAGATAAGGTCATTAATAAGGCTAACGAGTTTGTCGAATTGATAAAGAGTTATGGTGAAAATCCATTCAAAGGATGGTAAAGGGGGGGAGGAATGGAGAGTATAACAAAGATAGATGCTAACTTAGCAGCTGTAAACCAAATTATATCAGCTGGCGGAGATACGGTTAAAAGGTGTTATCAGTGTGCAACCTGTTCATCTGTATGTTCTTTAGCCTCAGATGAAGCGCCTTTTCCAAGAAAGCAGATGCTTCTTGCTCAGTGGGGATTTAAAGAGAAGTTACTCTCAGACCCAAGCATTTGGCTTTGTCACCACTGTGGAGATTGCACAAAGTATTGTCCAAGGAATGCAAGACCTGGGGATGTATTAGCCTCGTTAAGGCGTCAGGCAGCAAGAGAGTTAGTCCCCTTTAAGTTTATGCATACTTTTTACAACAATCTTTGGGGCTTACCTATATTAATACTAATAGCTTTAGCGGTCATCCTTCCGATTATGTTTTTAACCTTTCAAGGTATCCCGTCACTTAGTAACCCAACCTCATTCCCATATTCACCTACTTATTACAAAATAGGTTTTATGGAATTGCCTGCTCGTGTGGTAATGAACGATTTGATTTTTTTACCATTAGCTGTGTTTATTATAGCAATCATGGCAAGTGCTGTAAGCAGAATGTGGAATAGTTATTTGGAAACATATAAAATCCCACAGGCTTACAGGATTGGATTCGTAGGTGTAATAAAAACATACTTAATTCCGGCTTTAAAAGAAATTCTTGCACATAGCAGGTTTGAGAAATGCGGAGCAAATTCTTGGAGGGCAAAACCGCATAAGATGCTGATGTTCGGATTTATAATTCTATTCATCGTTACTGGAACAGTTTTCATTCTAGCTGACATTTTGGGAATGCATACTCCTTGGAATCCTATAACACATCCTGTTAAATGGCTTGGTTATATTGGTGGAATTTTATTGCTTTACGGTGTCATAGGGCTTATAGTTGGAAGAAATCGGGCAGTTTTAGAGAATAGTTTGCGGACAACCTACGCAGATTCCTTTCTACTTTGGTTAATTTTAATCGTAGGTGTAACGGGATTTCTATTACCTTTTGCAAGGATCTTCACCTTTTATTATAATTATGTAGGGTATATCTATCTTGCCCATATTATCGCTGTTTTCTTACTTTTCTTATCGGTGCCCTATTCAAAGTTTTCTCATTTAGTTTTCAGAACAACGGCTGTTATTTTTGACCTGTATTATAAGGATGTACAAAAAAAGCTTTAACTTTTTAAGCTCATAGAGGGGCTAAAAAGGAAGTAGGATTATGCTATTCAAAGACAAAGGATCAAAGAAAGGGCTTTACATTGGGACAGCAGGTGGGTTGGTGCTTTTTGCACTTTTAGGTTTCTTCCCAAGCGCAATAATGGGAGGGTATATAGGGATTAAGCTTGCTGAATTGATCGTGGGTGCACCAGCGGTTGGTATTTTGCCTTATATCTTTGCAGCCTTTAGCATGATAGGAGCGGTAATCTTTACTGGGTTAGTTTTTGTATTGGGTGGAGCTATCGCTGGCTGGATTGTAGGCACAAGACTTGAGCTAAAAGCAGAAGAAAGCAAGGCTTAAAAACCCACAGGGGACAGTTTCGCTGAGGGGAAATAAACTCCCATAAGCCCCTAGATGCGACCCTGTCTTCTCAAGGAGGTGATAGGGTACGAGGAAGGCTAGAAAAAGTTTATACATTGGAGGGTTGATAGGTGTAATATTTTTTTGCAGTGTTTGGTTTCTTACCAGGGGCATACACTGGTGGGTTGTTTGGTTTGAAGTTAGCTGAATTTCTCTGGGGTCATCCTATTGAACTAACGTCGGGTCCTCGGATCCTCGCAGCTCCTTTTAATAGTAATTCAAGTGATAGTGCCCGAAGTAGTTTTTATGTTAGGATGTGCCACCATAGGCTGGATAATTGGTTATCTTTTATCTAAACCGCAAGGGAAGTTAATCTTTATTAAGTAGTGAGTGAAAAAAGAAATTAGAATTCTGAAAGAGAAACAGTAGGAGAAGGGGGGGAGGATGGAGAAAAAGAACAATCCAGTAGCTGAGGGCATTATTAGCAAAGAAGAGTTTAATCAAAATTGGTTGCAGTTTCTTAAAGAATTCTTATCTGGTTCTAAAGGCTTTTATATTTTATTACTTCTTTCTGGTTTGATTGTTTTAATATCAGCCATTTTTGGTGTTAATGCTATGTATGTTGGCTATAGTCATGTGTATGGAACTTATAGAGAGATTCCCTGGGGGATATTAATATCAGGCTATGTTTTCTTCGTTGTTATATCGACAGGTTTAACAATTATTTCTTCTATTGGACATGTCTTTGGAGCAAAATCGTTAATACCAATTGGTAAACGATCTGTCTACTTATCAATAGTTACTTTATTTACAGGATTTATGGTAATCTTTTTCGATATTGAAAATCCATTTAGAATGGCTATTTGGAATGTGCTGTCA
>Ga0081519_100159_pt1 | contig 13148 bp, 12 predicted proteins | sample ConSprmetagenome_FD_70987 | JGI IMG/M metagenome (GOLD analysis project Ga0081519, IMG submission 70987) | Hot spring microbial streamer communities from Conch Spring, Yellowstone National Park, USA - C T=80-84 v2 (version 2) | ecosystem: Environmental > Aquatic > Thermal springs > Hot (42-90C) ...
ACCCAGGGCCGAGCACAGCCCACCCATCCCTAGTAACAATCCGGCTCCAAACCATACCCCACCCATACAGACAATATAAAAATACTGCCATAACAAGAAGAAGGTGTGGACGCCGCCGCCGGGATTTTTAGGCGGCCTCTAGCCTGAACCCGGGACCTACGGGTTTGCCAACGCCGCCTTGCAAAACGGGCGTTAGTGCAAAATTGAATAACTGGGGAAAAGGGGGGTGTGGACTGAAGCGCGGTGGTTTCAAGCGAGCCGGCGCGGACTTCCCCCGTTGGGGGGATTACGCCACGGGGACGGTTCATTACGTTCAATTGATCACAGCGCCTCATGGATAAGGTTGAAAAAATTGGAGAGATACAAAATCTACCTAGGCGTAAAAGACGTCAAGTTGGTGGTGAGGCCCTACAAGACTAGGATTGCCTTCACCAACTTGTCGAGTTCTCCGCCTACCATCTACCTAAATGAACACTTAATCGACGACGAGGAGGTTGTTGAATACTTGATCCGCGAGTTGATACACATAAAGCTCAACATGTACCGTTCGAGGAACAGCACGGAGAAGTTCGACGTTCTCTACTTCTTCATAAAAGGAGAAGGTTGAGGAAATTAGGGAAAAGACGATGAAAAAACTAGAGGTGAACCGGAGGCTTCAGTAACCTCCTTTTTTCTCTGGAGGCCGCCCCGCGCCGCCTCGTGCCCCGCGGAGGGCTCCTCCGGTAATGTGGACAAGAGATGGGGAAGAAGAGGCTTATCCGCCTGCAGGTACATCCCTACAGGGATTGACTCACAGGGATAATTAGTCCTGTCAGTCTGAACCTGTAAGGAAGTACCTGCAGGTGTTGGCGCCTCAGACCTTTTCACCGCACAGCGGGACGACCTCTGCGTCAATCTCTACGTAGTATATTCTGGCGCCGGAGAACAGCGTCTCCGCTATCTGCTCCGGCGTCAGCTTGCCTGACACAGGGAAGCTGACCCTGTATCCGCTCTTAACGCCGAGAGGATTCACCTCTACACAGCTGTCGTCGCACGTCTTCACCAGCTCCACGTCAACTCCTATGCGCTGTAGCGCCACGGCGGTGCCGAGGAACAGCGTGCCGTTGAACAGGCGGTGTGCAACCGCCAGGCATGAGCCCATTGGGTCTGATGCTATGAGCTCCCCCGGCACCGTCCACAGCCTCTGGCCGTAGGCGTTAACCGCCCCCGCCTGCCCGCCGAAGGCGAAGTAGAACGCGTCGCCGCTCTCAGTGGGCAGAACCGCCGCAACCGCCAGCACCGCCGCCCACAGAACTGGAATTGCTATTCTGAACATGGCGGCTCATAGAAAACCAACAATAAAGAACCACATCCGGCGCCCGGCGGCATCATCGAATTACATCCGCCGCCTACAGGAATTCCCCTACAGGGATTACCTTACAGGGATAATTATCCCTGTCAAGACATCCCTGTTAGGTTATCCCTGTGAAGAGGTGTGATCCGGAAGCGTTATTTGGCTCTCCGCGCAGAACGCCCCACGCCGTACGCGCGCAACCCGCTAGGGCTGGGTTAAAAACAGCGCCACGTATACCCAGAACCCTACGGCGAGGTGGAGGACGTAGGGGAGTCCGTACTTCGCCTTGACCCAGCCTTTTATCTCCATGGATGGGTCGTATTTCTCGAGGTCTTTGACGCCGCCTACGACGTATTTCACCGGGTTTTTTGCAAATTCCTCGGGCGAGACGCATATGTGGGTCAGCTTCTCCAGCGCGCCCATTCTGCAGAGGCGGCCGCGGTTCTTCACGTAGAGCCACAACATAGTCGCCGGAAGCAACGCGGAGCCGGCCGCAACCGCTGTGAAGGGGGCCGGGAGGAAGGCTGTGGGCGGCGCGGTGGAGATCAGCGCTAGGGCTATGGAGTCTGCGTAGCCTGCGCCCGACAGCCGCGTCAGCAGGGCGAGGAGGGCCCCCACCGCGAGAGAAAACGTGTAGAGGGGGTTGCCCCAGTTCAGCCACATCGACACAGCTACGGCTACGCCTGCGGCGGCGAAGATTCTGACATCTATTTCTCTAGTCTTCACGTCCTGTCAGGCCGCCGCCGTAAGGGCCAAGCCCAGCGCCAAGACAGCCGCCTCCCGCAACACCGCCAGAGACAGAGCCCCCATGCTAAATCATGAATTACACGAATAGGAGGTACAGGGATGACCCTACAGGGATTTCCCCACAGGGATAATTATCCCTGTAAGGTTATCCCTGTAAAGAGAATTGAAGAGAAAAAACGTTTATTTTTTCCTCCTCCTTAGCGCAAGAACAACCGCAGTTGCTACTGCGGCGGCTCCGGCAACTGTGTAGGGGCTGACGGGGAACGCCTCGACGGTTGGCTGGCAGAGCTCTCTGGTGTAGGCCGCAACCACGGCAGAGCCGTCCAGCCCAGCCTGCGCCGCGGCGTCGCAGAGCTTCACCGTGGCGAGGGGGTTAGGCACGCCCAACACGTCTCTCACCGCCGTCTTATACACGGCGTAGAACATAGGCCTGTAGACGCCGGGATTCCACGCGGTTACGACCTCAGCCGGCGTGTACTCCACCCCGCCTACCACGGTGGCGTTAAGCCTAACCACGGAGCCCGCGTCGGCCCATCCCTCCCATCTGTTTACTCCCTCAATCTTCACGTAGTGTTGCCTCTTGGCGTATTCCACCTTCAACACAACCGGCCCCTTCACAGCCACCTCTCTTACGGAGGGCCCCACCAGCCGAGTCCCATTGCCGAGGTTGATGATGTCTGGGAACTTCAGCACTGTGCCTTTCGGCATCCAGCCGGCCGTCTTGTTCACTGGCGTCTCGACAACGGCCCAGTAGTAGACCTCGGCGTACTGCGCCTTCAGCGTTATGGGCCTGTCCATGCGGAACTCCCTAGCCGACGTGCCGTTGACTAGCAACCTCTTAAACAGCGTTCCGTTGCCTGGCTCCCAGGTATCCGCCAGATCCACCTTGAAGACGGAGCCCTCGTCGGCCCAGGCCTCCGTGGAGTTGACAGGCGCCTCCAGTCTCACCAAGTACTGCCTTCTGTAGCGGAGGGTTACGTCGAGGGGCTTGTCCACCTTCAGCATAGTTGCCGTCTCGTTAACTGCGCGGCCGTTGATGATTATTTCATGCGCCACTAGCCTGGTGCCGTTTTTCAGCACAACGACCCCTGGCATGTGTATCTCGCCGCCCCGCGGGCGCCACGACTCGAAGGTGCCATTGAACCCCGACACCCGCACGAGGTAGTAGACCCGGCTGTAGTTCACGCGCACCGCCTTCGGCCCGTCTACAAACACCGAGACTGGGTCGGCCTCCATCCTGGTGCCGTTGGCGTAGACTATGGGCGGAGGCGTCCAGACAAACGTCTTGTTGAAAGGCGCCTGCACCGCCGCGGAGGTGCCGTTGGGGAGGAGGAACTCCACTGGGTACTCCGTGCAGTGTATCGAGGTGGGCCCCCTCACCTCCACCCAGCCCCCCACCCAGCGGTACTGGCCAGACACGACGGCGCCGCCTGGGCAGAGCTTGGCGGCGTTTACCAGCGCCCTGTACGGCAGTTCAACCGGGCGGCCGTGGATCCTCACCGGCACCACAGGCCACGCGTATACGGTGGAGTTGTCGTAGGTGCGGCCCGGGAGCACCGTCACGCCCTGGTCGTACCTCAGCTCCACCCGGGCCTGGGTGAACGCCCAACCCTTCTCCTTCAGCACGTACCTAGGCGGAGCCATCACCGTGTCGTTGCCTATAAGCAGAAGCGCAGACCCCAGCGGCCTCAGCACAACGCCAGGATAGTTGAGGTCTACATAAGCGGTTACCATTGTTCTCCACAAATATGTTGGGAACTCGTAGGGGCCTGTGTACAGTTTGGCATTGGGCCCGTCTATCCATACGGTGTCAAAGCGGGCACCTTCTACGTAGATGTCTAGGCGGCTCTGCCTTCCGCCCCAGGGCGACACCACTGCGGTGATGTTTCTAGGGGGCCTTTCGGCGGGACGGCAGTAGTCGACAAGTATCATACCACCTCTTCCGCCTGTCATGTACTCTGCCGCGTTGAACGATTCGGCGAAGATGCACAGCTTCTTTTCCCCAGTCCACGCGTACATGAAGTAGACGTCAACGTAATACACGGTAGAGGTGTTGCCAAGGCATGTGGCGTTGTAGACATTTCGTCTGATTGGTTTTAGACAGCTGAAGTCCAGCGGGGGCCTGTCGTCGCTTTTTGTAGCAACTACCAAGCCGTAGCGGATGCCAGCAGGTCTACGCCACCAGATGTCGTTGTAGTGGATGTCGAAGACGTACCACTTCACGTCCCTCCTCACGTCAATATCTTCAACGGGCTCGAACATCGCGGTGGCGCGGGTGAAGGTGTACTCAATAATTGTCCCGTTGGGGAGCCATGGCGATGCCCTCATGCCAGGATCCATGCCGTATATCGTAGTGCGGCGGTACCGGGAGCGGTCTCTGATCAGCCTGTCTGGTGAAAGTCCGTCGAGCACCACTTCCTCGACGGTTCGAACCTCCCACTCGCCCAAAGGTATCATGTCTTTAATGACCGTATAGCCGACGAAGTAGAATTTGTTAAGTGTACACCGAGGCCCACACATAGTATATACGGTGTAGTTAGTTTGGTAAAGTGCATACGCCGACGCTGTCAGAAGCGTCAAGCCTATCAACAACACTACTCCGACCCTCATGCAAAAAAAGACGGGGGGAGTTTAAATAGAACCACTAGCTACATGAATTCTGCCCTGGCGGAGGACAGCTTCCACAGTAGACTACGCCGTTGCAAGTTCTCGCTTGGTCGTATCCGCAGACCCTTCCGCAGGGATCTGTTACTTGGTATATGTTGCCGTTTGCGGTGAGGGTTGTGACGGAGGTGGCTACTCTGTATGTGTAGCTGTATCCGCATCCAGTCACGCGGATTATGTTGTAAACGATCACCTGGACTGAGTAGCCGTTGCTACCCGTGTTCAATTCTCTGTGTTCTTGGTCTTCACCGATTTTGATCCTGGTGGGGGTGCAGAAACTGACACTGCCGCCTCCTGAATATTCGATCACTGGTGCTGGGGGCGGCGGGGGCGGGGGTAGCGTGTAGGTGGTCAGCATGTAGTACCAGCCGTAGAAGGCGTCCAGCGCCGCGGGATTTCCGTTGTAGGTGAGGTTCATCACGCCTCTGTACGTCACGTTGTACACTTCGTAAACTGTATAGCCAAGTTGCCACGATCTGATCAGCTTTCTGTCGAAGGCTATGGACAGCGTCAGGGTGTAGTTGTAGGCGCCAGAGGGGTTCCACCGGTAGGCAAACGGCACGGAGACCCTCGTGGTGTCGGAGGTTATTCTAATCGGCGGCGCATGGGGGTCTGTTCGGTAGTAGTATACGAGGTCGCTGTCGTAGAGGTAGCCAGGTGATGCAACATACATGCGGCCGTCGGGGGTCCACGCCAAGGCGGCGGAGAGCTGGCCGAGACGCGTGCGGCGCTGAAGTACGCCGTCTTTATACACCGAGACGACGCCGTTGTTGTCTATCGACCAGGAGATCCATGTTTCACGTCCTCCTGCAAGACATTGTGCGGTGGAGTAGGGCCAGTTGCCTCTAAAGGCACACCTAGCTCTGCCCTCTGTTACGATGTGGGGTACCCATTCGTATCGGTCTCTGACTCTTTGGTACACAAATCCTAGTGCTATGGCGTAGGAGTCGCCGCGTTGCGTGGTGTTGGCGTAGATGTAGACCACCTGCCTGAAGCCCGACGGTGCGTTGTTGGGTCGGTGGAGGGGTTCCTCTAGGTAGAAGGTGCCGTTGGGCGTGTTGAAGGTGAGCATCTTCACGGTGCCGCTGTCTGTAGCGTATGATGCGAAGACGGTGCCATTACTGGCCCTCAGAGCCGTCAGCGATCTGACCATAATCGGCATGACTGCCCCGAAGAGTCTCTTGTCTCCGCCTAGGTACGGCGCAGGCGGCATGACGTGTATGGGGCGGTTGAAGCCCGCCTCGCCGTAGCGCGGTCCTGGGACGTTGATCATCCTCACCCACCCGCCCCACGGAGAGGCCCTTCCCTTCGTTGCAATTAGAGACACCGCCTTGTCCCACACAGGCCTGTCTCTAACCCAGAGGCAGTTGCACGGCGCCAAGACGTACCTATACCGCCAGTAGTAGAGCGTGACGTTAGCCGTGTTTGCGTCTATCGGTGTGAACGTAATGCGGAAGCCCTGCGGCGAGGTGAAGACAGCCGCCCGTTGCGGCGGCGTGCCGTTGTAGGCAAGGGCGTTGTTGACCCAAATCCGCAACGCGGAGCCGTTCCAATCCACCACCACGTTTATCCACCGGTACATGACAGACGCTACATCGCCATCCTCCACCCCCAAAGCTTCCACTAGCTCGGCGGAGGCTCCGCTCCATATGTCTCTAGCCTCCAGCGGTATCAGGTTTATGGCGTTGTAGTCGGGCGGCCACATTCGCCAGTCGGAGACTGTGATGTTTTGCAACACTTGGAAGGCGAAGGGGGCTATGTTCTGGATTCCGACGTACATGGAGCCGAACCTTATATATGCCGTAATCGCCGGGATGGATTTATACAGCACGTAGTTGGCCACGTAGGAGGCGTAGTCGGTCAGCTGGCGGAACACCTCAGTCACATCAGCTATGTCTACGCTGTCCCGCTGGAGACACACCGGAGTGAAGGAGACAGCTCTGGAGGCTGTGCCGTACCGCGTCGCGACGGTGACGTTGGAGAAACACGGCACCGCGACGGGCCTCCCGTCGGTTGTGTTGAGCCACACCGCCCCGTCTGCGGTAAACCTGGTAATGGGGACGTCTACCCACCCGCCCTTGTACTGGTACTTCAGCTCCACTACCTCCACTTTGTCTGCGGAGGGCTTTACGCCGAGCCAGACGTGGGTGGCGTTGAGGGGCTTGACCAGGGGGTAGAAGGCGGCTTTGGCGTGGTCAACTGGTTGCTGGGGGTTGAAGTAGTACAGCATGACAGCCGCTACGCCGAGGAGCGCAACCGCCAGCGCCACCGCCACTATGAACGTGCCTAGCTCCTCCAGTATCTGCATGAAGGGGAGGGGGTGGGAAAAAACGATGAATTATTTGCTGAAGACGTAGGCGGTTCCGCCGCTCAGCGTGGCTACATTCGCCAGCGGTTTGGTTATGTTGACGGGCAGGACGGTGGTGGCGAACACCGCACCCAGCGAGAAGGAGTAGGGCATCTGAACGAAGAGGACGCGGCCTGATTGGTCGTAGGCAGACGGCCGCATCAACACGTGATTCACCACGGTTTCTGTACGCGTCACGTTTATCCTCGGTATGTTGAACTCAGCCGTAGTTGGGTGGCGGAGCGCCTCAACAAAAAGCGTCCTGGCCTGCTCATCGGAATTAAGGTATTCGAGGAATTTGTCCACAAGTCCAATTGACTTCAGCGAAACTATGAGATCCATGGCGGTATTCACAGGGCCATATCTGGTATGTATTCTCGTGTCAAACCGAGGCGGCGGTGGTTGCGTGGTTCCGCTGGATATGACCCGGAAGCCGTAGGGAGGATTACCGCCTTTGTTTTCATATATCGCAATAGTGGTCTTAGTCCTTTTGCCATCTGACCACTGCAGGTAGAGATTGTATATCGCAGAAGCGTTCACCTCCTTGTACTCTGTCCAAGTCCTTGTGTCGGTTACGGAATACGAGTATTCGTTGTCGGGACAGTAGGCGAGGGTGGTGCCGTTCATGGCCACGTACCAGCCGTAGGGGTAGGCGCCGGAGTAGTATACGTGCAGGTTAAGCCAGATCCGGGCGCCGCCGGCGTACTGCGCCAGCGGGGCGCCCGCGGTTTTAAGCACGTCTATTGGGCCGCTGTAGAGGGTGGGTTGACGACTTGCCGGATCCCATCCTTGGGCTACAATGCTATATGTCTTGCCTAGTGAACAACCTGAGGTGTCGCATATCAAGACGTCTGGGGTGCGCGGAATTATGTGTACGGCATAGTAGTAGAAGTCACTGTCGGGTGTAACATTGCACACCCCTACGATGTCTACTGGCAAGCCTGTCACGTCTGCGTTGCCTGCCACGTCTTGCGCCGCCAGCGCCGTTCTGATTTCAAAATGCGAATTAGTGAACTGTTGACTACCGCCTGGCGCCTTTATGGGTTGGGTACAGAGTATGCGTCCCTCCAGCTTCTTGATGCCGCTGTGGTATTTAACCACGGCGGCTACCTCGTCGCCGCACTTCGCCGCGGCGTCTGTGCCGGGGCCTCCCGATGCGGCAAGCCGGCCGTTGACGTAGAGCCAGACCCGCTCGTAGGGCACGCCGCCGAAGTCCTCCACCCAGAACCTCACGGCGTTTGCGGGCCTGTCGAACTTGACCTTGAGGTACGGCAGGGGGTTGCCGTAGGCCAGCTGATCCGTATTCGGCCACAGCTGTAGCGCTACGCCCAGAAGCCACACTGCCGCCGCGGCGGACAGCGCAAACACCAGCACCGCCTTCGCGAGCTCGTTCATGTGGATGAAGGGGAGGGAGAAAAACGATGAATCGGCAGATGGCGCACAAGGCGGCGGGTCGAGGTATCTGCCGAGACCTGGCCTTCCTAAGCGCCGCCGAGGAAGACGGCGGGAACCGCAAGTGGTAAGCCGGCCTCATAGAGGCCAGGAGGAATTAGTCAGACCAGCGCCTGCAGGTACTTCCTCACAGGACTTGACTCACAGGTATAATTATGCCTGTGAGTCTGTACCTGTGAAGTAATACCTGCAAAGACGGTTAAAAAGAGAGAGGCCGCGCGCAGCCTGTTACCGGAAATACGGCTCTTAGGCGGCCCCGCCCCGGGCTACCGCATCGCGGGTTGGAGCTGGGAGGAAAAAAGGGGAGGTTATACATGCTTTAATCTTTCCCTAAGGACGTTGAGGAGCGGCTCGTCGTCTTTCTCGTCTTTGGGGTATATGAAGACTTCCTCCTCCGGCGTCACGGCGCCGTCTCTTTCGGCAAAGTAGATGAGACGCAGGGGGTAGTCGTAGCCGGCTTTTCTGTACAACATACGCATTATCTTGGCGGCAAGTGACCATTCCGCTTTTGTTTCCCACTCCTCTTTTCTGAGTATGTGGCTCTTCAGCTCCACCAGCTCCCTCCTCCCGTCGGCGTACTTCACGAGGAAGTCGGCTTGGGCCGTGAACCTAGTCCCGTCGATTTGGAAGACGACGTATGGCGCGGGCTCGGCCTCCGCGACCCTCCTGGCCCACGGCGTTAGCTTCATCAGCTTCGCGAAGGCGCCGGTGTGGGGCTCGCCGTAGTGCTCAATGAAGGCGCGCATGGCAACAGCTACATCCTTCGTTTTCAAAAAAGTAAAAACAGCCCTCTCAAAGGCCTTTCCATAACGTGAACTCAACACGTCCGGTTGCTTAATTCTTAAGATGTCCGACAACTTCACCATAAGGACGCGAACACCCTCCGCGTGCCGAGGGAGGTGCGGCAAGCAATCCGCGCGGCGAAAAACAGATTGGAAAAAAGGGGTTAGACAGATTCGATCTTTCTAGCTTTCTCGTAGAGACGCAGTAGTCTTTTAATTGCTTCGTCTGGCGTTAATAGCAACGCTCTGCAACCAAATTCATTGCAATGCCACGATGGTACTATAATTTTCTTACATTTATATACATCCCCGTCTTTATAAATAAATCCGTCGCAGTTGATAAACAGCTTCGTTGGCCCGTCTTCTATTTCTACTTCATACGGGTGAGGAAGATTTCCCCTAAGCCACGCGTATTGTATGTACTCTTCTTCCCAGCTGTTTAGGGCGATCCATTTTAATTCAATACATCCTTCTTTCTCGGAAACATGCCGCGGCACCTTGGTGAAAACGTTCCACATGTTCCTCAGCCACTCGCTCACAACACACGTCTCGACTTCGATGACGGCGTTCTTCTTTCGTTTAAACAACCCCATAGAATATCTGAACTATACTCACAAGATGAATCGCTTCAACGGGAGGCCTGTTTTTTCTTCTGCGTGTCGGATTGACGCCCGCCTCTCAGACGGGGCCGTCTTAAGGCTCGAATGTGGGCAGGATCAGTAGGTGAGCCTCCTCACGCGAGGCCTCTCCTCTGTGTCAGGGAAAGCCCGCCTAACCACGCGCTGGCCTAAATACTCGTCATCCTCCACGACCTCTTCGACCTCTCCCACCGGCTCTAGGCCGTCTTCTGCAACCGCCTCTTCAACCTCGCCTACGGCCTCCTCCCGCTCCTCCGCCGGCTCGAAGCGGCTTTCGCGTACGTAGAAGACGCCGGGGCCCAGCATTTCCGCGATCTCCCTCTTTATCTGGTCTGCCTCCTCCGGCGGGGCGGTCTTGAGCCTCTCTATGAGCTCAAGCAGTCTGGACGTGCGGCTTCTATGCTCACTCATCATAGCCTGAGCCAGGTCTTGGCATAGTTCTTCACGGCGTAGACTGCGGGGTGCTCCGGGGGGAGGGGCTTCTTCTGCTCCTCTGCCTCTTTCGCGGCGTACATCAAGCCGCCGGGGCGGCAGTAGTACGCCACCTCAAGCGCCGACCTCAGCCTGGCCCCGAGCCTCTCCGGCAGGTCGCCTCTAAGCGCCGACTTCGCCCACTTGTAAAACGCCTCGAAGAACTCGGCCCTCTTGTAGATAGCCTTTTCGACACCCTCCGGATCCCTCAGCACATCCTCCACCGCCTTGTCGAAGAGGGCAAGCCTCTCCTCCACCTCAGCCTCCGCGAGACCTGGATCGGGCGGCTCCGGCGCCGGGATCTCCACCCTCTGCCCCCTCGCCGCCATCTCGGCGAGCTTCATGGCAAAATCCGGGTCTGCGTCTACTATGCGGGATATGTAGTCCACCAGCTCCCTTTCGTATTTGTTAGCGGCGGCCCTCCTCAGCGCCTCCCGCCGCAACCACCACAGCCGTTTGAACTCCTCCGGCGTCTTGGCATCTGCTAGTAGCCTGCCCATCAAGTCGCCGAAGAGATTCGAAGAAGGAATCTTGGGCACCTCGCCGCCTAGATACCTCCTCAACACCTCCAGCGGGTCTCCAGACGCCTCCACCTCCTTGGCTATGGCCATCCACCACTTATCCACCGGCAAGTCAAGCGCCTTAGCCAGCCTCCGCGCCGCCTCCATCCTCAGCCACATCTGCTGAACCGCCGCCTTCCTCCGCTCCCCCCGCGGCGTTTTCGCCACCTCGGCAAACACAAGACGCAACATGTCCCGCACTGGCTCCGGCAGGCCGGCGGGTCTCTGCCTCAGCACTTGGATGTACGTCGCCAGGGCCCACTCCAGCGCCACGCCCATGGAGGCTTTGGATGCGCCTAGGCGCTCCGCCACCCACTTCTGCACGCGCTTAAGCGGTATCGGGGACACCAGCCTCACCGCCACCTCCCTCAGCCTCCCCAGCTGAGGCCGGAAAGGCGCTTTTCTCTCCACCTCCACCGACGCCGGCGGCGCGAGGCCGGCGCCACGCGCCACCTCCACCACCGCTGTGTTCACAGCCGCCCTCACCACCTCCGCATACCTCCTAAAGCCAGAGAGGCGCGCCGCCTCCTCGAGGAGGGCCCACCCCGCCTCGGAGAGCCACGCAGTCGAGACGTAGACGTCCACGCCGGACTACAGAAGGCAGAAGAAAATGAACTAAAAACGGGCCCCCTCTCCTGGGCCCATCACTTCTATGAAGAGCAACGTCCCCGGCGCATCCAGCCGCCGACGCCTATCCGGCCCCTTCGGCGGAAAGAGACGCCGCCTTTTTCTTTACGTCTATAGAAACTGGACTAGACATATTCTCTAATATGTCTAAGAGAAAGCAGAAGAGAGAAGGCAGAACTGAGGAGAAGAGGGGGGCGGAGGGCACTTCCTCGTCCCGAGAGAGGGCGGATCTGAGGGGGAGAGGTCTCTCCCCCTCTGAACAATTCTTTGCAGGTACTTCCTTACAGGTTTTTCCTTACAGGTATAATTGTGCCTGTTAGTCTGTCCCTGTGGGTGAGTACCTGCAAGGGCTCAGTTGAAAGGGGACACGCGCCGAATTACCTCGGCTTCTTCAAAGGCCTGGGTTGGGTCTAAAAAGGGGGTTACCCCGGCGGCTCTGGCAGATCTACGACGTAGCCGAGGAGGGTGCCGTACTCCTTCAGCACAAGTCTTTTGAACGGAAGCAAGCCCTCTTCATGTACTACTTTTTCTACGCGTCCCATGGCGAATTCCCTCGCTTCCTCTCTGGGGGTATAGAGCCAAGTGTACGCGTCGTACGCGGCCTCCTCCCACCGGCCCGGCACCTCGACCTTGTCCTTCGTCACTCTGCCCACGTTGCCGAACTCGTCGGCGAATATCACCACATCTCCGAAGTCTACGACGGCGAGGCGCATTCTGCTACGGCCGAACCTAGTGAGCAAGACTCTGACCGTCATATCTCTCCTCCCTGTACATACTTAAAAACTTTGGCGATGTGAAGCGCAAGCTGGTTTTAAACCCTCTATTATGACGTGTACTGCGTCTACCTCCTCGCGGCGGGCGGGAGGATAGCCTACGCAGGCTCCTCCGGGCGGGTGGAGGAGAGGTTGCATAGGCACTTCAAGGGCTACTCCTCTGTTGCTGTCAGAGGTCTCCGACCCGACGCCGCCTACGTTCTGGCGTGCACAAGGAGCAGGTCGCTGGCGCTCGCATGGGAGGCTTGGCTGCACAAAGCCCACCGACCGCCCTACGCCGCGAAGACCCCCGCCGAGAGGCCGAGGAAGCCTCCCCACCCGCCACCCGGGTGGTACATCCCCCACAACGCGGTCTACGAGCCGGCCCGCCCCACCCTCCCGCCGCCCGGCAGATACCGCCCCCCTCACCCGCCGCCGAAGCTCAAGCCCAGAGCCAAGACGTGGGACGGGGTGAGAGACGGAGGCCCCGGCGCGCAAGAGGCGTCCGCTGAATCTGCCCGAGGGTTCTATCTAAGCGGATTCGCGTGTACAGACCGCCTCTGCCCCGCCGCTTGGGCATATGATTTGCAGGTACAGACTTGCAGGTTCCTTACAGGGGTAGTTAGACCTGTAAGTCTGTACCTGTGGGGAAGTACCTATGTGCGGGGGCCGCGGCGGACTGCGAGGGGGGTGAAGTCGTTACAGTTCATCATACACAGTGGCATTTATCACGGTCATGGATAGAAACAAGATAAAAGAACGCTTGGAGCTCGCG
>Ga0081519_100161_pt1 | contig 13125 bp, 14 predicted proteins | sample ConSprmetagenome_FD_70987 | JGI IMG/M metagenome (GOLD analysis project Ga0081519, IMG submission 70987) | Hot spring microbial streamer communities from Conch Spring, Yellowstone National Park, USA - C T=80-84 v2 (version 2) | ecosystem: Environmental > Aquatic > Thermal springs > Hot (42-90C) ...
CTGAAGTCGGGCGGGGGGGGAGGCGGGTATCTCTTAGTGTAGATCTTCACCCTGCCGGTATTGAATACGGTAGCCTCAACCTTTTCTTTCAGCAGGTAGTACCTCACCCCGGTGTCCAGCTGCTCCGTCGGCACGCCTTCTGGCAAGTACACAACTTTCTTGCAAGTTACAACTACGTTTACGATGTCCATTGAGGCTGTAGAGCCTACTGCTGGAGATAAAGATCTGTTTCCCTGCAGGGAAAACCCTGCAGGGAAGAGTTCCCTGTGGGGAATTCCCTGTCAGCGGCAGGAGGACTTGCCGTCTGTCACCGCGTACCTCCCGCCGACTTGCCTCACGCAGTAGAGCCGGCCGTAGACGGCCCACCTGCCGTTTTCCAGCCGCCGCGAGGGGCCCACGTAGCAGTTGCCCTGTAGCTTGTAGTAAAAATACGCGATGGGGCGGTCTGTCCACACCTCTGCCTGGATGTAGCGGGGTAGGAACTTGGCCCAGTTCAGAATTCTGCACAAGACGTGGAGGTCTAGGCGGGGTGGGGGCGGCTCTCTTAAGATGACTAAATACCTGTAGCCCTCAGCTACGACTTTTTCCACGTTTTAAAAGCGGTTCCTATTTATATACTCTGCTTCTCCAATGGGGGGTAGATCTTGACGAATATGGGCGATTTCGCCTCTATTCTGACCAGCCCTACCCTCTCCTCGGGGAGGCCTTCGTAGGCGACGCGCTGAAGTCTGGAGGGGTCTATGTGGAGCCTTGCAGACGTCTCGGGGACGGCCTCAGGCTCTATGGCGAGGATGAACTTGATGCCGGAGTTTTCTATTATGTCGCGGGGGATGTCGGCCACGGACTGGCTGAAGACGGCGGCTTCTACGCCGAACTTCCGCGTCTCGCGCCACGTCTTGGCCAGGGCGTCCATGTTCTTGAGGAGGACGTGGCCTTCATCTACTACGAGGAGCATCCTCATCCTGCACGGCGGCTTGGGGCACGTGGCTTTTGCAGTCACCGCGAAGTAGGTGATCCACAGCGCAAGCTTCATGACAGAAGACGGCGAAGTGTCGCCTTCGGAGTGCACCACCACCGGCTTGGACAAGTCGATTTTGGCGGGTTGCATCTGGGCCATGACGGCGAGGCGGCCGTAGATGCTGTCTACGGCGAAGGCAAAGGCTGGGTCGGCTCTGAGCTGGCGGAGGTGCCTCAGCACGTTGCTGAGGGATGCGTCGCGCTCGTTGGCGGCTCTGCGGAGGGCTTCTAAGAGGACTGTGAAGTGGGCGTCGAATATCTGGACGCCCGCGGCGCGGAGGGCGTCTAAGAGGATGTCGATATCGTCTTCGTCTTTGAGCACAAGAGGAGGAGCGTAGCGCCTGGCATCGATTATCTGCACATCTGGAAACCACTTAGTCAGCTGCACCCAGTGGCCGTGGGGGTCTACAACCACAGGTACAACTCCCCGCTTCTGCCTCAGCTGAACTGCGATGGAGAGGCCGAGGGTGGTCTTGCCGGCGCCGGTCTTCCCCACGGCCAGCATGTGTGGGGTCTTCAGCTCCTCTGGGTTGAGGCAGACGTCCCTCCCGGCGTCGTCCTGGCCTACTACAATGCTGTCTTCTCTGCAGACGGAGGGGGACATGAGGAGGGCCCAGGGGGAGAAGGGCGCCAAGTCGCGGGTGAAGGCCTCTATGCGGGCGGCCGGCCTCCCTGTTGCAAACGTGGCGACTTTTCCGTCTATGAGGCCGTTTAAGATGAAGCCCTTCTCGTGGAGGGAGTAGATCCTCTGCCGGGCTACGTGCACGATGTCCAGCCTCTGGAGCCTCCACTGAGACTGCGTCCACCAGGCGATGCGCTCGGTCAAGCTGCCCTTTTTCTCCAGCCGCACGGTGTAGTATGGGTCGTGCTTCCAGACGGCGAGGACGGTTTCTACGAGCGGCTGAGAGGCCAGGGCTATGGACAGCACCGCCTCGTTGTCGGGGACTGAGTAGTAAGATGCGTTCGAGGCAAGGGGCTGAAGAGGCGGCTGAGGCCTGTGGCCTAAGTCTCTAAAAGTCAGCGCCGCGATGAACATGGCTGGGAGGGTTGCCGCGGCGGCTGCGGCCGGCCCCCCGGTTAAGGCGGCTAGAAACGGGAGGAAGGCCCAGGGGAGGTACTTAGATGCCGGCTCGTTGGGGAGGACAATGGGCGGGGGCGAGGGGTGCGGCTCCACCACCACTCCGAACCGCCTGAGGACGGTTCTGGCGGCCTCGACGTCGGAGCCCTCCTCCAGCAGGATCCAGGCCTGGCCCCTGTCGTAGTATATCCCGTTGAACTCGTGGAGGGTAGAGATGAGGAAGTTGCTGAAGTCGTGAGGCCCCATCCCGGCCACGTCTCTGAAGACCCTCTCCACCCTGTAGAACTTGAACCGCCCCACGCCGGGCCACACCAGCGCGTCGCCCTCAACCCAGAAGGGCGTTGTGTTCCTCTTCCACAACGACAGCAGAGCCACAGCTGGCAGGGCAGCAAAGATGAAAACCGGGTTCGCGGCCAAGAGGATGAAGGAGGCAATGCCTGCGTATGCCTGCCATGGTAGGTGCCTGAAGGAGGCCTTCTTCCTAGGCCGGGCCTCAGCCTTCTGGATCTTCAGCTTCTCGACCTTAGGCAGACGGGGGAGTTTGAGAGAGGGTTTGAGCCTGCGCTCCTTGGGGGACTCCAGCAGAGGCTTCTTCCTCTGAGGCTTCTGTTGCTGGGCGAGGTAGTGCTCAACGGCGCATGCGTAGGCCCGGAAGATGTTGCCTGCCCTCCTCGCCTCTTCAAGGCACCCCTCAACGACGTCGGGCGGGAGGTCGTCCCTCCACCTCCGCCGAAACTCCTCCTCCTCATAAGGCTTGAGAGCCATGGCGAAATGGCAGAAAGGAGAAAAATAGAATTAAGACGTCCCCACAGACAGCGCCGAAGTTAATTCCTTTTCTAAATACAGAAGACGGGTGAACATGGAGCTCTTTTTGATTTTCATAATAATATTAATTGCCGACATTGCGACGACGTTGATAGGTATAAGGAGGGGCCTCGAAGACGTCTGGTTTGGCAGGAGGGCGGCTCCGATGTTTGCTTTGGCGGCTGTTCAGATAGCTGGCTTCTATGCTATCATGATGCTTCTGCCGATCGTGCCGTACATGGAGTACGTGGTTTATGGAGTTTTGGCGTTTAGGGCCGCTGTGGTGGTTTGGAACATATATTTAATTTTCACAAGCGAAAAAACCGGTATTTTTTTCTATCCCTTTTTCAGCGGACGGGGATTCTTGCGGCGTAGCCGTAGTCCCAGACAACCCTAACGTATCCGTCTACGCCGGGCGGGTAGAAGATCACCAGCACGTCTGCGTACATCGGCCTTATAGGCCTGGCTAGCGGCGCCTCCAGGCCGCAGAGGCCGTCGCAGGGGAACCTTGACAGCTTAAGGACGTTGTCTATCAAAACTGCGTATTCGAAGAAGCCGCCTCTTCTTTCGAACTGGACCTGCTCAACTGCCGTAGCCATGCTCCGCGCGTCGCATTTGAACCAAACCTCAGGGTCGTGGACGGTGAAGCGCAAGACGCCGGGTACAAGCACCTGTCCTTCGGAGTCTACGAGGCGAATTATGGCATAGTAGCCGCCGCCGGTTTCGTTCCCCCACCTAATCCTATCCCAGACGCCGGGGTTGGCTAGCACGTTAAGACGGAGGACGCAGTGCTGGCCCTGCTGCTTCCACTCAGCATATGTAGGAAATGCTCCCTCAAACTGTGATAGTCTCTGCACCTGTGCCTGGAGCGTCGAAACTTGCTGCTGAAGCTCCGCCTCCTTCTGCGCCCCCATGAATACCAACACAGCCAGCGCCACAGACAGCGCAATCAGCCCAATCACTACAGCTCTCTCCTTCCAGCTCCAATATTCAAACATGGGGTCAAAACTTCATAAAAAGAAAAAGAACTAAGAATCTACACGGCATCACCTTTTAGCTAAAAAAGAGACTCCTTAATCTGTGTCGCAGTGGGCTAACTCTCCTTACAGCCAGATGCCGACCCCCACCGGTGGCTCAGAGCGCCATCAAACACAGAAGACAGCTATACAGTTGCCGTCACCACGTATTAAGCGTGACGAGTAACGCTGAAGCTAAAACTTCTTTTAGCTGAAAATGATAAAACAGAAGGGGGAAAAAGGGGGTTGGGTTTAAATGGGGCAGAGGTTGTCTACACAGTTGCCCGCTACGCCGTGTATCTGGTTAGTACCACCGCCACCAGAATCAGAGGATGTTCCGCTTGAGGTCGATCCGCCAGATGAGCTCTCATGTTTTGTGATTTTTACATCGCCGTTGTCGTATGTCCTTGTCGTTGTTATGGTATTACCGTCGCTCGTAACAGTTTTGGTGTTTGGTACGTTGTTAAAGTCCCTAGGATCGCCATATGCTACGTCGCCCCTCTGGACAGTAGTGCCGCCCCCGCTGTTTGGAGCGCCGGTACAGTCAGTGCACCAGTCCCACGGAGGCGAGTCGTAATCATTGTTATTGCCATTGTTGCCGGCACCAGTGCCTGGAGTAGTCGGCATGGGTTGCGGCTTCGCTTCGGTTGTTGTAAATCTGATGGTGGGTAGAGTTATTGTTGTGCCGCTTATAACAATTTTATCATCTGATGGTCTAGTTACAGTAATGTATACTACTATGTATTCACACTCCGGCGGTCCAGGCCCTGCCTGCGTACATATCTCAACAGTACCGTCTGGCCTAACGATACAAACATCTCTAATTACACACCCCCGAGTTGTTGTGGTTGTTATAGTGGTTGTTGTGTACTCCGGGGGCGGGTGGCTCCACCATCTGTCAGTGGTAGTGCTGATAAACGTCGGAGATCCCCAGATGGTTGTACCTGTGGGAGTTTGTGTAAACGTACGAATTATGGTAAACGTGGTGTGTGTATAAAGCGTGTTCCAGATGCCAGTGAGAGTTGTTGTGTACTCCGGGGGCGGGTGGCTCCACCATCTGTCAGTGGTATGCGTAATGATTGTCCCGCCGCCACCGCTACCTCCTGAGCTTCCGGTGCCTGCGCCGCCGCTGCCGCCTTGACCGCCTCCGCTACCAGGGTTGCTGTTTATGTTGACACCGGAACCCAGCTGTTGCTGTATGACGTGATCGACGTAGTTCTGGAGATAGACCTGGAGATGTTGCTGTATATGCTGGGCGTATTGGCTCGCGTAGTGCTGTGCATACTGCTGGGCGTACTGCTGGGCGTACTGGCTTGCATACTGCTGTGAAAAGACGTCGCTGAACTGGGCAACCATGGCGGCTTGGGTCTCGGGGCTGAGCTTGACGAACCTCCAGCGGAAGATCTTCTCAACGCCGCTGTTGGGATCTTTGACTATTACATACGTCAGGTTGTAGTCCGGCCTGTCTAGCCTCCAGCTGAAGTGCCTGCCGCTGGCGCCGACGTCTCTGAACTTGACGCCCACCTCTTGCCCGGTGCGGCCGTCGTACCAGCCGTACCCGATCTGCTCAACAACCACCGGCTGGTTGAACTGCACGGCGAAGACGTCGCCGTCCAGCACCGCCTGGCCTTGCATCAGCGCCTGCGTCCTCATGCTGTCGGCCTTCTGTATTTCGCCGTATGCCCACATAGCGCCGATGCCGAGCAGTGCGGCGGATACGGCTACCAGCAGTATCGTCAGCACTAAGGATACGCTTACTTCAGTTAGTCCTCTGAGCTTGGGGTTCGGCATGAAAGGGAGGGATTGAAAAAGTTTGAGGATTTAGACCTCTACCCCGCGTTCGTGGAGGAACTTGAGGAGGTAGCTCTCCCCCTCCTCCTTCGCCTTTTTGAGGAGCTCTTCTGCGTCGCATTCTGGGTCGTTGTAGCAGTAGTACAGGGCGTTGTAGAGGAGGTTGGGCGACACGCCGAGCTCCTTGGCCTTCTTCTTGGCCATCTCCTGGAGCGGCTTGACCGTTTCGCTTGTGTTTAACTTCTTGACCGGCTTCAGCTTCATGGGGTCGGTGTGGATGACTCTGCGGAAGAAGGCCTCAGCCTTGGGATCTTTGATCTTCTCCTTTTTCCTCCACATCATCCGTAGAGCAGGAAGAACAGCCTCAGCAACGGGTCGTTCTGCGCTATCTCCTTCAGAACTTCTTTAAGCCCCTCTCTGTTGATCAGGCGCATGAGCTCTTCTGGAGGCGCCGTCCTTAAGAGCTCGTAGAGGCATTCCTTCCAATCTCTTGAGCCTGCTACCTGTAGCTGAGGCGCCGCCTGCACCTGATGCTGTAGCTGAGGTGCTGTCTGCATCCGATGCGGACGCATCGGCGCGGCAACCTGTTCAAAGGCCTGCTCCTCCTCTTCTAGGCTTATTGTTATTGGGCCCGACATAGATGTAGCAGTAGAGAAGGTCTTTATTGATTTGGACTGCACCTCATGGAAAAGGTTTGCAGGCGCTTAGACATGCTGGTCGGCTCAGCAGGCTCGGGGAGCTGTCGGTAGCCGCCTAGGGGAAGAACGTCGCCGCTTGGTGCCTCCTTACGGCTTTGGCCTCTACTATCTTCTTGGCGATTTCGTTAACTGCGTCTCTGAACTCCTTGCACTTATCGCAGTGTTTGTACTGGAGCTTGGGTATCCTGCCCAGCGCGTAGACCTCCGGGAACGCCTTGATGCGGAGGTAGAAGCCGCCTGGGGTTCGGAGGGACTCCTCATACGTCTTCTCCCCCATCCACATGTTGGTGACTATTGAGATTATGGGCGGCGGCTTGTAGTGCTGGAGGACGAAGTTGTAGGCTGCCTGTAGCTCGTTTAGGGAGGACTGCGTCGGCTGGGTCACCAATACCAGCAGGTCGACGTGGCGCATCAGCGCCTGGAGGAGCGGGTCGTGCTGTATCTGCCTGCCTGGGTAGTCCACAACCACGAAGGGGAACCTCCTCACCACTGCGCCTATCAGCCTGTCGATGCGCTGGGCAAGGACGTAGTAGTCCAGCTTCAGCACGACGTTTTCGCGGCCGCCGGGCGGCGCGACGTAGAGTGAGGGGAGCTCGGAGGGGCACAGGGTGAGGGCCATCTTGCCGCCGTGGGCCTCCGGGAAGCTGTAGATCACGTCGTAGATCCCCTCCGTGCCGCCGCATCCAGGCGCGAGCATGACCGTGACGGTGCGGTCGGCGCCGGAGAAGTCCATGGTAAGGACGTTGTACCGCGTCCCCAGCACATACGACGTGTTGGCGGCAAGGGTGGACTTGCCGACGCCTCCCTTTCCGGCGTAGAACATCACCACGAACATGAAGAGGGCAGAGCCGGGAAAAAATATGTAATTGGTTAGCCGTATATCGTTGCCAGCGGAATTGTTACGGTCTGGCCCGACACCGTAGCCCGGACGACCTTGACGTAGCAGGCCGACTGCAGTGCCACGATGTCGTTGAGGTCGGCGTATACTCTATCCCCTTCGCCGTATCCGCACTTGCCGCCGTGCCAATATCTAGTCATCCCGGGGCTCCGCTCTCTATCTGTTTGGCAGTTCGGGTCGTGGGGATTCTTCATCCAGACGGTCTTTCCCGGGAACACGACTTGCCGGGCGTTTGGATCGTAGTACGAGTTGAGGCAGTTGTAGATGTCGTCCATGGCCTGCTTCGCCTCTATGAGCTTGAGGTTCTGGACTGTATGCACGACTTGTTGCTGATACCACCAGGCGGCGGCGTACATTGCGGCAAACGTCCCCAGCACTATTATCCCCACCAGTATGTAGTACATAGGAAAAAGAGCTGAGGAGGAAAAAATTGATTTGTTGCTTACTGAGCCACTACCTTGAACGACTTGGTGAACTCGCTTCCGGTGCCTGCGTCTCTCACCGTGACTTCTATGACGTAGGCCTTGCCGCGGTAGAACTGCGTGCTGGCTGTGCACCTTGCAGTTATCTTGTCGCCGCTACTGTAGACGCCGCCGGAAGGCGGCGAAGAGGTGATTGTACATGTGGCGGCTGTATTTCCAGTTTCGGCATCTAGGATTGTAATACGCGGATTTTCAGCCCCAGATGTGCCGGTGGTGACTGCCACAACAACTGTGCCGACCTTGCCGGTTAACAGCGTAGACGGATCCAGCGTCAGGTCGAGAGCCGCCGCCGGCGTGAACCACTTAGATATGAACAGCTGGTAGAGCATCGCAACGGCGACGATGCTTATCACCACCAGTATTAATACCACTATCACCGTCTCTAGGCCTCTGACTTTTCTGCGCATCTTTTGGTTTGCTGTTTTTGGCATGGGGGAAAAATAGAGTTTAGGAATAACGAACTAAATTATGAAAAACGCCGCTAGGGACATAGCCATGGCGAATGGGGCAACGGCGGCGAAGCTGTCGAACATCCTGCCCACAAGCAGGGCGACGGGCGGCACGAACCAGCCCAGGAGGGATAGGTCGGGCACTTCAAACGTTGGAAACTCGACCCCAGGCGGCGACTGCATCCTCTCCAGTTGCTTCAAGGCTTCAATGCTGAAGATCATGGTGACGACGAATTTAGAGACTAAGACCGCCGCTATGAACATGATGGCGATTGCAAGCGCCCGCTCTTTGGCTATTGCCCTGATTTCCGACAGGTACCTCGCGTTGTACAGGAGGAGCTCCCGCGTCTGTATCTCCAGGTCGTACGAGCCGACGGCCTTCACGTGTTCGTACACCTCCTTCGCGATCTGCGCAATGTGCGTCCTGCCGGCCGCGATGTCTTCCTTTGCGCCTTCGATTACCTGGTCGATCCTCGATATCTCCTTCTCGTAGCGCCTCCAGTGCTTAAACCAAACCACAGTTTGAGGTACGGCGCCGACGGCCACGCCGAGGAGGTAGCCCTTGACGCCGCCTAGGAGCGCCCCCAGCAGGGCGCCTGCTATCATAAACGCCGAAGGCCACAGGGGGTACGGCCCGGGCTCGGGCACGTAGGCGGCTATTACCGGCGCCAGCAGTACGGCCGCGACTGCCGCCACGCTGAAGAGCAGGATGCCTTGGGGCGCGAAGATGCTCATGAGGCTGCCGAGGGCTGCTGCGCTTATTACCGTAGCGGCGATGGCCATGAGGAACATGTCTATGCGGTTGCGGACGGCCGCTATAAGCGATGTGTATATTGAGGTGAGGTAGAGCTGGATGGACACCGCTGCGGCTTTCCTCTGGATGCCAAGCTGTTCGAGCGCATGTGCCAGAGATATCACCATGGCGAAGACGGAGCGCTGGAGGTGGAGCACGCCGAGGTCAAACGCCACCAAGTGCTTCTGTATCTTCTTATCTCTTGTGTCCTCAGCCAGGCTTTGAAGCGCTTGTTCAGCAGGCTCAACCCTCCACCTCACTATGAACTTGGTTATTGTAACAAGTTCCCTCCACACAGGAGGAGAAAGGAGAGGGGGAAAAAAGAACTGGATTTGCTTAGCGGCAACGCGGATATGCTGGATCTCTGATCTCTATTGCAACCAGCACGTAGTGCATATAAGGAGGTCGATAATCGCGGTCGCCGTGTAGGGGCGCTATGAGGCCAGGCCTCAGATAGCCTTTAACTATCACCAGCCTGCCGGTGCCTACATACTCGATGAAGAAGCCGCACAGGTAAAGCTTTGCGCCGCGCCACTCAAGCCTGTAGCGCTGGCCGTCTACAGTGGCAAAGTAGTACTCAGTCCGGCCTGGGTGGCGCATCGGATCGACTGGGTCGATCACAACCGCCTCTATGTAGCCCATGAGCTCCACCAGTTGCACAGCCCGCGGCGGTATGACGGGCGGCTCCCTGATAGGCGGCGGCCAGGGCGGCTCGGGTATCGGCATCCTAGGCGGTTCCGGCATCCACCGCGGAAGGTCTGGGATGTCATACGCATATGCTTGTGCCGCAACTAGTAGCACTGCCAGTACTGCTACTGTTGTTAGTACTCCGCGCATGAACGAGAGGGGAAAAAACGTTTCAACGATTTATCACCGTGTAGTCGGCTATGCGGCAGAAGGTTGCTCTCCACTGCCCGCCTGGCGAGAGGGGGGTCCACGTGTAGTTGTTCGTCCCCAAAACAACAACGGTGTAGAGGGCGCCGTCGTTTGGCAACGCCACGTCTATGTAGACCTTGTGCCAGCCCCCACCAATGGGCTCGTGCTTCAGCTGGTAGAAGCCGGTCTGGTTGCCGTAGCCGTAGAAGCCGCGTATGAGGTATGCCCTAGACGGCATGTCTTTAAACACGGCCGCATAAAACGGCGGCTTCAGGTCGGGTGAGGCTAGGTACACGCCTACAACTCTTTCGCCGTCCTTTTTTATCGGATCCATCCAGATTCCGTGTATCGAGAGCATATACACGGCGAGGTAGAACCTGCCGCCGTCCCACGCCGCCGCCACGGCCGCGTGGTTGTTGCAGGGGTCTAGGAGGGAGTCCCTGTGGGCGAAGCCCGCGGCGGAGTTGTTGTAGATCATCAGCCTCGTGTTTTCAACCGCCTCCTTCAGGGGGTTGCACCCGGCGGGGCATATAGACCTGGCTATGTTTTCGTCAAAGCCGTAGAGGCCTCCGTCTAGCTTTGTGAACCAGTAGCCCGGGTGCCTCCCCTCCAAGTCGTAGTGCGTAAAGATGCCGTGTTGCAACAGATATGCGGCGCGGAACCAGGGGGTGGTGAGGTTGATCAGCTTAACCTGCGGCAGGCCCATAGAGGCGCGGGCCTTGTTTATCTCCTCAACCACCTTCACCGGCACTTCGTAGCGGAGCAAAGCAGACGTCGCGGCAGAAAGAGCCGCGCCTAAGCTTGCGGCCCGCGTCTTTTCGGCGTTGAGAAGGCTCTGCATGTGGCTGAGGGAGGCGTTCATCTCTACTAGCTGCCTCTGCAACAGGGCGACCTTTACCTCAAGCCTGTCCCGCTCTGCAACCACCTCGCCGAGCTGTGCCTCCACCGAAGCGAGCTTTTGCCTGCAGGTGTTGACGCTTTCCGCGCTGGCCTTCAGCATGTTTTTTATGCGTTCGGCGTATACAGTGCACTCCGCGTATTGATTAACTACGTTGATGTACTGCAGTACAACCGCAGTCAGCGCAACTAGGAGCACTGCCACAGCCACTACTGCTCGCATGTGGAGAGGGAGGCGGAAGCCCCAAAAAAGATTTGGCTTATTCAGAGGCGATTGCGTAGCTGAGCGCCGTCTGCGGGTTTTCGTAGTACTGTTTGAGAAACGCGAGCCACTCGTCGGCGTGGTGGTACGCCGGGTTTCTGGCCAAGACGTGGAGGATCTTGGCCTTCACAGCAACCTCCGGCTTAACTGCGTAGTTCGTTTCGGCGAGGGGCGCCCAGCTACCGTCCTGCGGCAGGTATACCTCCCGCACGAAGCGGTGCCCCGGCACCTTGTCCATCAGCACCACGATCATCCTGTCGCGCAGGAACTCTATTGCGTCGGTGGGGACGCCCATGCTCTTGAACCTGCCGACTAGGTCGTCTGGGGAGGCGGCGTGGATGGTGGTCATGACGCGGGTGCCTATGGTGGCGGCGAGGAACAGCGCCTGAGCGTCCTCCGGCCCCAGCACCTCGTTGGTCGTGATGTAAGGCACGGACATCCTGAGCGCCACCTTGATGAGTTGCGCCATCCGTATCTCGGGGATGTCTGTGCTCAAGGCAAATCTTTCGGCTAGCCTCACCCTGGCCTGCGGCGCGTTTATCTCGCTGACCGACTCCACAACGGCGAGGGGCTGGTCAGGCGGCGTGGCGGCGGTGATTACGTCTACAAGCGTGGTCTTGCCGGTGCCCGGCTGGCCTATCACTATTATAAACGACGGCTTGCCCTCGAATCCGTTGATCCAGACGTGCCAGAGGAACGCCAGTTGCTCCGGCCTGGCAGACCGGAGCGCGACGTACCGCGGGGGAGTCCACGCCGCCCTGGAGACTATTCTAAACGCCATCGTGGTGCGGGGCTGGCTGACCGGGGGCACCGTGACGGTTGCCCTGACGCGGAAGCGCTGATCCACCTGCGAGATCCATCCGGTGAAGCGAGACGCCGATATCCCCCGGCGCGACAGCGAGTTGCGGAGGTAGTCCCTGTCGCGTTCGCCCAGCTTGACGTTGGTGGGGTAGCGGCCCTTGAAAACCCAGCTCTCCACCTCCACCACGTCCTCCTCTGCGGCTGGGTTCGTGATGTGCACCAAGACGTCTGTGACTCCGAGCTCTAGGTGGGCTTGGTCGCTTATCAGCGGCGTCAGCGCGCCGTATGCGTACAGGAAGCGGTGGATGGCTGAGGCGTATACGTTGGCATATTCCTTCTCAGCTCTCGGAAGCGCCTTCGCCATATGCTTAGCAATTAGGTCTACGTATTCCAAGGAGTACGGCCTTATGCCCCGCTTGATAGCCTCCTCGCGGACGTCGGTGAGGACTGCGTCCAGCTTAAGCCACAGCCTGGGGGGGAACTTCGGCATGACGTCGGCCACCACAAACATCTTGAGGTTTTCGTCGAACCCTGCGATGCTCTCTAGGTAGTAGTAGCTCGTCTTCACAGACTGCACGAAGTTGGTAGTGCCTAGGTCGTGAAACGCCTGAAGTAGGGCGGGGATGTACACCGGAGCTTCGCCTTCCTTCTTTTTCCTTATCGCCAGAAGCGACATGGGAGATGCGGAGGAGCTGGTTATGTTGATTTAAATACTGCGACTTCTGACATGACGTAGTTGGCGGCATATCCCGCGGCGACGCCTACCGCGTAAGCGGCGTACACCCAGACGCCAAGGAGGTGCAGAGTCAGTGTTGTTGCGTAGTTTACCGCATTCCCCACGGCAGTGGCTACATGATATTTGGCCCAGCCGGTGAGGAGGGGAGTGCGCCTCTCTGCAAAAGTCCACCTCCGGTTGAGGAGGTAGTTAGAAGTTAGACTTGTCTCTATGGCCAGCGCCACAGAAAGCGGCGTTGGTAGTGACGAAGTCAAATAAAGCACGATAAAGGCGACGCCGACGCCCGAGGCGCCTACCGCGGCGAATTTGAAAGGACGCCACCGGGCAAGGGCGAGGACTTGTTTGAGATAGTCTAGTATATGTCTAGTGCCTAGCTTTGAACGGCCCCGCGTCCTGAGGCCGAAGACGTAGGGAATCTCCACTACGCATTTAGGCCTACATTGGACGAGGACGTCTAGGAGGATTTTGTAGAGGCCGGTGGGGCTGACTGAGGCGAGGCAGTCGCGGTGTACTGCGAAGAAGCCTGA
>Ga0081519_100162_pt1 | contig 13092 bp, 10 predicted proteins | sample ConSprmetagenome_FD_70987 | JGI IMG/M metagenome (GOLD analysis project Ga0081519, IMG submission 70987) | Hot spring microbial streamer communities from Conch Spring, Yellowstone National Park, USA - C T=80-84 v2 (version 2) | ecosystem: Environmental > Aquatic > Thermal springs > Hot (42-90C) ...
TGCCGTTCGCTGTAGGCCTTAAGACTGTTAGACAGGATCTAGAGGTTACAGTGATAGCCGGTGATGGCGATCTACTAGCTATAGGTGGTAACCACTTCATACACGCTATTAGGAGGAATGACGATATAAACGTTATACTCGTAAACAACTTCATATACGGGATGACGGGGGGCCAGTATGGGCCTACAACAACCCTAGGTTCCATCACGACAACCTCACCCTACGGCTTCATAGAGGGTTCATTCAATGTACCATACCTAGCGGCAGCTCTGGGGGCTAACTTCGTGGCCAGATGGACCCCATTGCACACTAAGGAGTTGACAGCCACTATAAAGGAGATGTTTAAGGTCGACGGCTTCGCCATAATAGAGGTTGTATCCCCATGCCTTATATACAGTGAGATGAACAACCTACCACCACTAGAGGTCATGAAGATATTCAGGGATAGAACCGTCATAGACCACGAGGCAGATCTCTCCAAGACAGACATCGATCTAAGGGATCCTAGGAAGCCAATAGTGCTAGGTAACTTCGTTAGACGTAGCAGACCATCGTACCAGACGCTGGCTAGAGAGCTTATAAGGAGAGCTCGTGGAGGTGGGTGAGCGTGGAGGTTAAACTAAGGATAATAGGAGCTGGAGGCCACGGGATACTACTTGCGGGTAACATTATAGGTACGGCTGCAACTGTGTACTCTAACAAGTACGCTACAATGGTTATAGCCTATAGCCCCGCCCAGAGGGGTGGGTGGAGTAGGGCTGATGTGGTTGTATCAGACGAGCCCGTGGACTTCCCCATATTCGATAACCCTGACGTCCTCGTAGCAACAACCCAGGAGACGTACGATCTGGAGATAGCTAGTGTTAGGAGCGGAGGTCTAGTCGTATACGAGGAGGATACCGTTAAGCCAACCAGTAGAGGTGATGTAACACAGCTTGGAATACCAGCTTTTAGAACAGCGATTAAGGTCGGGTTTAGGATGTCAGCTAACATGGTCACACTAGGCTTCCTAACGGAGCTCCTCAAAATACTACCACATGAGTCCGTGAAATCAGCCATCAAGGCTAGGGTTAAGAGGAGGGTTGATGTAAACCTTCAAGCCTACGATGAGGGGGTTAGGTTGGCTAAGGGTGTCCAGCTATGAGCGGAGGCCTACCCAGTGGGGATGGGGGCTCAAAGGTTGGAGATGGGGGTAACACTGTCCTAGTCATGGGTGGTGGGATAGCCGGTATACAAGCTGCCCTGGATGCAGCTAACGCTGGTGCTAGGGTAATCCTGGTGGAGAGGAGCCCCGCCATAGGGGGTGTTATGGCGTTCCTCGATAAAACCTTCCCAACGCTAGACTGCTCTATCTGTATTGAGGCCCCCAAGATAGGGGATGTGATTAGACACCCTAACATCGAGGTTATAACGTTAGCTGAGGTGATAGACGTTAAAGGGGAGCCTGGAGACTTCGAGGTCACAATACTCCAGAAGCCTAGGTATGTTACACCCGATTGCACTAAATGTGGTAAGTGTGAGCAGGTGTGCCCGGTAGCTGTCTTCAACCCACTAGATGGTACTAGTGTTAGGAAGGCAATCTACCTACCATACCCCCAGGCCGAGCCGGGATGGTATGTTATCGACATAGAGCATTGCCTGAACAAGCCTCCGGGCTACATGCCATGTGATAGGTGCTCTGTTGTATGCGATAGGAGGGCCATAGACTTCACCATGACACCGAAGGTTGTAAAGAGGAGGGTTGCATCAATCATAGTCGCTACGGGCTTCAAGCCAGCGGATGCTAGGAAGTTCAAGGAGTACGGTTACGGTGTATACCCGGACGTCCTTCTAAGCTATGAGCTAGATAGGCTTATGAACGCCTCCGGGCCTACTAACGGTGAGGTTCTAAGGCCTAGCGATGGGAAGCATGTTGATAAACTACTAATAGTATCGTGTGCTGGGAGTAGGGATAGGAGGTACTACGAGTACTGCTCTAGGTTCTGTTGCATGTACAATCTCAAGCACGCCATCCTAGCTAAAAGCCATGGGGTTAAACATGTCAAAATGCTCTTCATGGATGTAAGAGCTTTCGGTAAGGGCTTCGAAAGCTTCTACAGGAGGGCTCTAGATGAGGGTGTAGAAATTGTTAGAGGTAAGCTTGCCAGAGTTGAAGAGGAGGGTGGAAAGCTTGTAGCTGTATACGAGGATACGTTATCAGGTAAGGTTGTTAGAGAGGATTTCGACATGATAGTAATAGCGCCTCCCGTCGAGCCCCCGGAGGGCTTGGATAGACTAGCCAAGATTCTAGGGGTGGAGGTGGGCAAATACGGGTTCCTTAAACCCCGTACACCCTGGAGTCCTGTTGAGACGACAAGACCTGGAATCTACATGTGTGGTTCTGTAGCAGAGCCGAAGGATATATCAGATTCAGTTCAAGAGGCCGGCGCTGCCGTGGCTATGGCTTTACAACATGTGGAGGAGCTTAAACCCTATGAGGAGGAGTATGAGGAGACTATAACAGAGCTTGAGCCCCCGAGGATAGGGTTCTTCCTATGCCATTGTGGTACTAACATAGCTGGTGTTATAGATGTTGCTAGTGTTAGAGAGTTTGCCAAAACAATACCAGGTGTTATCCACTCAGAGAACCTAGTGTTCGCATGCTCTGCTGCAAGTGTAGATTACATAGCCCAGGTTATAAGGGAGAAGAAGCTTAACAGACTTGTAGTAGCAGCTTGTAGCCCAGCAACACACCTTAGAGTATTCATGACAGCAGCTGGGAAGGCTGGGCTTAACCCATACCTCGTGGATATGGCTAACATAAGGAACCTGGACTCCTGGGTTCACTCAGCCCACCCGAGGGAGGCTACGGAGAAGGCTAAGGATTTCGTTAGAGCGGCTATAGCGAGAGCTCGTAAGCTTAAACCTGGAAGGCCTTTGAGGTTACCCGTTGTTAGGAGGGTTCTAGTTGTAGGTGGTGGGATAGCGGGGATGAAGGCTGCAACCGCTGTAGCCAAGGCTGGTATAGAGGCTGTTCTCGTTGAGAAGAGTGATAGTCTTGGTGGTATGCTTAAGGAGCTCTACACCCTAGCACCTGAGGGTTACGAGGCTAGGAGGGTTGTTGAGGAGGCTGTAGTTGAGGTTAAATCAGCTGGTGTTAAGGTCTACCTAAACACTTTGGTTAAGAGAGTTGAGGGGTTCGCTGGAAACTTTAGGGTGGAGCTTAGCAACGGTGAGATCTTAGATGTCGGTGCTATCATAATAGCTACCGGGGCTAGGGTGCATGTTCCAGAGTATCTAGGCTACGGTAAGGTTAACAATATGTATACGTTGCTGGATGTTGAAAGAGCTAGATATGATATACCGGGAGATAATATTGCGTTCATAGCGTGTGTAGGTTCGAGGAATGGTAAGAGGGGTTGTAGTAGGTACTGTTGCACAACCATGATACACCAGGCCTTAGAGCTTAAAAGGAGGGGGAAGAATGTTGTAGTCGTATACAAGGATATTAGAACGTACACTCCGGAAGCTGAGGCCTTATACAAGGAGGCTGCAAGAGAGGGGGTTGTATTCCTTAAGGTTAACAGCATTAAACCTATAGAGGAGAGCGTTAGGTTTGAGAACGGATCCATAGTTGTGCTGGAAGAGCTCCTAGGAGCTGAGGTGGAGGTTCCCGTAGACTCGATAGTCCTAGCTACAGCTCTAGATCCAAACCCTGAGGTTGAAGAGCTCCTACTACAGCTTAAGGTTCCAAAGGATGCTGAAGGCTTCCTACTAGAAGCACACCCCAAGCTAGGACCTGTAGACAGCCCTGTGGGAGGTGTATACATAGCTGGGGTAGCCCAAGGCCCTAAGGATGTTAAAGAGTCTATAGCTCAAGGTCTTGCAGCTGCAGCTAGGGCTATAGCGTTACTAGCTAAAGGTTACATCGAGAAGGAGCCTCTAATAGCTAGGATTGATGATGAGAAGTGTATAAAATGCGGGGCCTGTGCTAGAGTGTGCACGTACGGTGCTATAAAAGGTGAGATTAAGAAGAAGTTTGAGGTCATACCAGCGTTATGCGAAGGCTGCGGCAACTGTGTAGCAGAGTGCCCTGTTGGAGCTATAACACTACCGGGTTACGATGAGGAGGAGGTATTGAAACAGATAGAGGAGATGCTCGCAGAGGAGCCTGAGAGGAAGCCCATAGCATTCACATGCTTCTGGTGCTCCTACGCTGCAGCAGATAACGCTGGTATATTCAAGGTACAGTACCCCACATCACCTAGGGTGGTAAGGCTACCTTGCTCTAGTAGGGTTAGCTGGAAGATGGTTAAGAAGGCTTTCGAGCTTGGAGCCCCAGCTGTAGCTATAACAGGTTGTAGACTACAGGATTGCCACTACCAGTACGCTAATAAGCATACTGTTAGAAGGTATGAGCATTGGAAGAGGAGGCTTCAAAACCTAGGCGTGAGGCCTGAGAGGTTTGTGTTAAGGTTATTTGGAGCCCCCGATGTGCCTGACTTCGTCGAGGCAATGAACTACCTAGATAGGATGGCTAAGGAGGTTTCAAGAGAGGAAATTGAGGCTACAAAGGCGAGGTTAAAGGAGGTGAAGTAGGGGTGGCGAGGCTTAGATTGGATTTTGAGGTTAGGGATAGGGTTATGAAGCATAGCTATGGAACTCTAAGCCTATGCTACCAATGTGGAGTGTGTACAGCTTCATGCCTCATATCGCCTGGTATAAGTGTTAGGAGGATCATAAGGGAGGCCCAGATAGGTGTTGTTACTAGAGAGGATTCGTGGAAGTGCCTTACATGTAGGTATTGTGAGACCACATGCCCTAGGGGTGTTAGGATTGCTGATGTAATACTAGGTGGGAGGATTGTACTCTATGAGCGTAAGGTAGCTCCAGATAAGCTTGTTGACACCCTTTGGAGGGCGTACGAGACCGGGAACCCCCTTGGATCTCCTAGGAGGGAGAGGGGTGTCTGGGCTAGGGGTTTAAGTGTGGAGTCTGGAGGTGATATACTTTTATACACATGTTGTATGAACGCCTATGATAGGAGACTTCAGAAGGTTACTAGGAGCCTCGTAGAGGTTCTAGCTAGGGCTGGTGTTAGGGTAACATATGCTTGGGATGGTGAGGGTTGCTGTGGCGATATAGTGTATAGTGTTGGCGAGGAGTACTTCCTAGAAGAGCTGGCCCAGGGTAATGTTGAGGTGATGGAGAGGTTTAAACCAACACTAATAGTTGTTACATCCCCGCACGCGTATAACATGCTAGTAAACGTCTACCCAAGGTATAAGGCTAAACCCCCGGCCCCCGTGGTGCACTATACCCAGCTTTTAGCAGAGCTCATAACATCAGGTAGGCTTAAGCCTGGAAGGTTAGATGCTAAGGTAACCTACCATGATCCATGCTATCTCGGTAGATGGAATAATGTTTACGAGGAGCCTAGAACGATTCTACAACATGTTGAGGGCCTTAAGCTGGTGGAAATGGAGCATAACAGGTCTAATAGCCTCTGCTGTGGAGGTGGTGGAGGCGCCTTCTGGTCTGAGAACATCGAGGCTAGAAGTGTGACTAGGAGGAGGCTTAGAGAGGCTACAGCCACAGAGTCCCAGGTGATGGTTACAGCGTGCCCTTACTGTATAAGGATGTTCGAGGACGAGTTGAAGATCTCCAAGTACCCTCTAGTAGTATCAGATGTTGTCGAGGTGCTAGCCAGCACCCTAAGGTGATATTGTGTGAGGGACATATGGGTTTTCATAGAGCAGGATTCAGGTGTTGTTGAGGAGTCTTCACTAGAGGTTCTAACAAAGGCTAGGGAGATAGCAGATGCTAGAGGCTATTTGGTTACCGGGGTGCTATTAGGTAGAGGTGTTAGGGGGATAGCTGGGGGCCTTGGCAGGTATGGGGCTCACAGAGTTATAGTGGTGGAACATCCAATACTTGAAAGCTACCTAGGGGAGCCCTACGCTAGTGTAATCGGAGACTTGATAGGTGAGAGGAACCCAGACTACTTCCTAGCAAGTGCTACTAGGAATGGTAGAGATCTAGCTGGGAGGCTGGCAGTAAGGTTTAGAACAGGGCTTCAAGCCCACGTGGTAAACCTTGATATAGCGGAGGACGGCTCCCTAGTAGGCCACGTGCCAGGCTTCGGAGGCAACATTGTAGCTGTTGTTAGGAACGTTAGAGGTAGACCTCAAATGGCCACTGTAGCCTTAGGGGTTTTTAGACCCAGGGAGGCGTGGGGTGAGGCTGAGGTTGAAGTTGTGGAAGCAAAGCTGGATCCATCGAAGCTCAGGGCTAGGAGGGTTGAGGTTGTAAGAAGGGGGTATGTGGATTTATCCAAGTCTAGGAGGGTTGTTGTAGGAGGCATGGGTACTGGGGGTGATCTAACACTTGTAAGGGAGCTCGCTAAGATAATACAGGCTGATGTAGGCGTCTCAAGACCCCTATCTGATATAGGGGTTGCACCTAAGGATATATACATTGGATCTACAGGTGTATCGCTTAACGCAGATTTAGCTGTAATAGTGGGGGTTAGCGGGGCGCCACACTTCGTATCAGGTATAAGGAATGTTAGAACCGTAATATCCATAAACAAGGATCCAGAGGCTCCTATAGCAGAGCACTCAGACTACTTCGCCATAGGAGATCTATTCGAGATAATACCAAAGCTCGTAGAGAAGCTTAGGAGGGGGGTTTGAGGTGGGCTTAAGGAACATAGTTGTCACATTGAAGGTTACCCCTAAACCTGAGGAGATTAGATTCGACCCTGTAACCAAGACTATTGATAGGAGTAAGGCTACAAACGAAATAAACCCAGCTGATAAGAACGCCCTTGAAATGGCGTTACAGCTCAAGGATAGGCATGGTGGTAGGGTCATAGTAGTCTCAATGGGCCCCCCTTTCTGGGAGCCCCTCCTTAAACTAGCAGTAGCAATGGGGGCCGACGACGCTGTGCTCGTAAGCGATAGAGCTCTAGCAGGCTCAGACACACTACCAACAAGCCTAACACTAGCTAGGGCTATCCAGAGGATAGGAGACTACGATATAATACTAACAGGGGAGGAGAGTAGCGATGGGGGTACAGGACAGGTACCACCGGGGGTGGCCGAGTGGCTTGGAATACCACATGTAACATACATAACATCGATAGAGATCATAGAACCTGGGAAGGCTAGGGTTAAGAGGACTATTAAAGGAGGCTATGAGATCCTAGAAGTTGACATGCCATTCCTAGCATCAGTAGAGCTCGGATGCAACACACCAAGGTTCCCGGATTTCAGGAGGAAGAGGTGGGCTGAGAGGGAGTTCAAGCTGAAGACCTGGAGTATAGCAGACCTAGGTTTAAGCCCTGAGGAGGTTGGATTCAAAGGATCAGCTACAATAGTAGACACGCTAATGGAGCTTAAACCACCAGAGAGGCTTAGAAGCAGGATAACAGGGGCGCCTGACGAGATTGCAGAGGAGCTAGCAAGGATCATAAGGGAGCTCCTAAGATAAAACCCTAACCTCCCCCTCAACCTCAAGAACCCTACCATATATAACATGCATACCGAGCTCCTGAGCCCTCTCAAGAGCATCACTGAAGATGTTAATACAAACTATTATCCTCCTATCAGGCCTCCTACCCAGGATCTTCTCGAAGATATCACATCTAAGGTTAAACCACTCCACGTCATTAACCTCAACGAGGCTCTTAACCTCAATGAAGTACACCTTATCATCGTGAGCATAGATGTCAATCTCAAGCCTCGCACCCCTCCTAAGATACCTACCATCGACGTCCTTCAACCTAAGCTTCTCAACCTTCCAGATTCCAATGCCCTCTTGCTCCAACACGTCCCGGTATATGTTTAATATCATCTTCTCCATATCAATACCCGTCCTTGAAGTAAATCTACCAACGGTTACCTCTAACCTAGCTAAGCTCCTACTATGCTCCTCTAGAACCTCTAGGATCTTCTTGAAACCCTCGAACGTGTACGTTGCCAGCTTGTTTAAAGCATCTACTACTAGCTTTATCTCCTCACTTCTAGCTTGCTCCACAGCTTCCCTAACAGCCTTCTTCACGACAGCCTCTAGATCCTCTAGGGTCCACGAAGCCCCTTTACCACTCAATCTACCCTGTACACCATCTATGGTTGTGGAATCAATTGTTTAAATAATTTCATGGGCTCTCGTAGATCTTCTCCAGCGCCCTTCTGTATGTGAGAGCTCCTAGTAGTAGTAGTGTTAAGCTCAACGTTATGGCTGGGAGTGCGTAGGCTAGCATCTCCTCTAAACTCCATTCCCCAAGGGTGTAGTATACCGTGGAGTATATGAGTCTCGAATGTGGTATCACCTCAGGGAACACCTGGAGCCATGATGGTAGTATCCACTTAGGTATAGTGAGACCACCTAGGAACATTACTGGGAAGGCTATAGCGTTACCCAGGGCTCCCGCAGCTTGAGGTGTCTTGGTGAGCACAGCTAACACCATGCCAAGCCCTATTAGGCCTAGCACGCTTACAACCATCAATGTAAGAGATACGAGTAGCCTATGTGGGGGGATCTCGTGGAGGGGTGCTCCGAGGGCTAAGCCTACAACCACTATAGTTGTTATTGATATGAGTGCCCCCGCTAGCACAGCTACTATCTCTGATAGTAGGAATTGGTGTGCTCTAATAGGGCTTGATAGTAGTGCTTGGACGTAACCCTCATACCTCTTCTCAACCACAGCATACAGCCCGCTTAGGATACCTGTGTATAGAAGTGATATCCCTATGACCATCATTACCACGTGTACCTTGAATGCTCTAACAGCCGGGGCCTCCGTTGTTCTAACAGGGTATGGCTCCAGAGCTAGAGGGTTGGAGATGAATTGTATGTAGCCTGACATGATGTTCTTGAAAGGCTCGGGCATGTTACCTACGAACACCTCGGCTGCAATACTAGAAACATTATCCCTAAACCCTGATATGAAGCCTTTGAAGACGTCTAAGGCCACCCTAGACTCCTGAGAGCCCTCCAGGTAGTAGACTTTTATCGAGGCCCTGCTAGCCCCTGTAATGTTGCTGGTGAAACCCTCTGGTATCACTACTACCAGGGGGTATTCTCTCCTCCTAAGAACCTCACCTACATCTACTCCACCTCCGAGAACCACGGGGTTGAGGACCCCTGTTTCATTCAAAGCCCTAACAATAGCCCTGGACATCTCACCCCCATCCAAGTCTATAACGCCTACCTCGAAGGACACCATGGCCTCCCTAGGTGAGAATATGAAGTTTATCATGAGTAGTAGTATAGCTGGGAACACTATGAGCCAGAATAAGAGATCCTTCCTCCTAGGAAGGCTTTTAACGAAAACCCAGGTTTCAGCTATTAGAATCCACGGGTTCACCGGCCCTCAACCTCCATGAAAGCCCCTGTGACCTTCTTGAAAACCTCTCCTAGCCCTGGTTTTCTAACCTCGATCTTCTCAACCAGACCCCTGAGGTTTAATAGGTTTTGTACGCATAGACTTTGATCTACGGCTTCGTAGGCCGCAATTCTACCCATTCTCCCTAGTAGACTGCAACCTTCAACCTCCACAATGCTTTCACTTGCTAGCGTAACGTATACGATGGGGTTTGGTGTGTAACGTTCAATGAGCTCCAAGGGCCTACCCGTTACAGCAACCCTACCCTTGAACATTATTGTAACCCTATCTGAGAACCTCTCAGCCTCCAAGGGGTTATGTGATGTGAATAACACTGTTCTACCCTTGGATAGCTTTAGAATCACAGACCAAAGGCTGTCCAGAGCTCCGGGGTCTAAACCTGAACCAGGCTCGTCCAGCACTAGAACCTCAGGCTCCCCAACTAGAGCTGATGCTATGACAAGCCTCCTAACCATACCACCACTAAGCTTCCAAACACTCTTACCAGCATGCTCCCCCAAGCCAACAAGCTCTAGGAGCTCCCTAGAACGACTCCTAGCCTCCACCAAACCCAAACCCCTGATTAGACAATGCCACACGAGGTTGTCATAAGCTGAAACATCAAACCTCAAAGGAGGCCTCTGAGGAGCGTAGCCGACAAGACTCCTAGCCTTAACCATCTCACCACCAGAACCCCACATATCAAAACCCATGATCCTAACAACACCAGAGGAGGGTCTAAGAACACCCGAGATCATAGACACGAGCGTGGTCTTACCACTACCATTAGGGCCCATTATAGAGAAAAACTCCCTACCAACGGTGAAAGAGACAGAGTCAACAGCCCTAAGAGAGCCGAAAACCTTACTCAACCCATCAACAAAGACAACATCAACCAAACAACAAGCACCCCCTATAGGCTAGGATAGAACCTTTATAAAGCCTGGTTAAGCATTTAAGGGTTGGAGGTTTAGGGTTTCCAGTGGATGATGAGTGACTCCAATGGGGATCCATGTGACCTAATCCACCCATCCTGACACCCCTAGGCCCTTCTAGAGCTGAACTCCACCCTAGCTAGACCTCCTGTAACCTCGATCCTAGCCTTTACCAGTGCCTTCGCCTTCTCCACGTTCCTAAGCTTCTCATCCACTGTTACGCTCGCTAGACCTCCCATCCTCACTGTTGATACCTCCACTCTAACCCCCTCTGGTGCTGTTGCACTCAACTCCATTAACCCCCCGGTTAACGATAGCTTTACCTCGGACACCCCCTGGAACTCCACGTAGTCTAGGTGTACTTTGAACCTACCACCTGAGGCATCCAAATCCACCCTTGTCTCCCCCGCTCTAGCCACCTTTAGCTCTGCTAGCCCTCCTGACAGGCTACCCTCGATCCTTCTCACGTTATCGCCTAAGTCTATGTTTAGGGCTCCTCCACTCATATCGATTTCAAGTAGTTCGAGTGGCCTCCTAGGCAGCTCTATGCTAGCCTCGCACCCTGATAGATCAACTTCTACGATGCCATCCTCAACGTCTACATCGTAGCTACACCTACCCTCCCTCCCCTCAATCCTAATGAGTGCTTCCCCGCTCTCAACACTTCTAACCTTGGCGAACCCTCCTGATAGGTCGAGGCTAAGGCCTGTTATGCTAGGGAACCTCCACTCGTAGAGGAGGCTTTTAGCCTCCTCGACCTTGGATAGGGGGCCTGTTGTTGAGAGCGATTCGAGCATCGATGAAACCGTTGATACTACGGGCTCCACTATGCCTGCCACGAGGCCCCCCATGTCTGGTATGAGGCCTAGATGAGATCTACCAGTTGTTATGCCAAGGACATCCCTGGACTTCAGCGTGGCTATTGATCTTAGGTGTTCTGGTACACGTAGCCTGATAACACCTCTTATAGACTCTACGACCTCGGAGAACAGCTTTGCGTCAACATCGTCTGTAACATCAACGCTTATAACATCTCTTACCACAAGCCTCTTACCCTGGGCTTTAACGGTTTCAAGTAGACTCCTATCTATGGTGACCTTGATGGAGTCACTTATGTAGACTATATCCGGCTCCAAGCTCTCAGAGCTCCTGGGAGCCTCGACAGCCCTGGCTCCGGGCTCCTCACGCCTAGGTTCAACCCCCCCATAGGCTATTTTTATGAGCTCGTAAGCCCTCCTACCAAGATCTGTTAGCTCGTAGTCACCCCTCTCATTCTTCCTAATGAAGCCAGCCATCTTCCTAAGATGGAATGTTAGGGTCCCTGTATCCCCTACACCTGTATCCTCCATGAGCTCTGTGAAACTCCTAGGACCCTTCTCAGCGATACTCTCGATAATAGACCTCCTAACCCTATGGCTTATAGCCTCGAAAAGCCTATCCACATCCCCACTCAAACCCCAGACCCTAGGTGGAGGGTGGAGCTCGTCAACTATAAGTCTTTGTGCTCAGCCAGCTCCACTCATATGCTGAGAGCTCTCAGCACATACCCTTATCTCAGCTTGCTGGGGAGGCTCAACTCTAAAGCTTATTGTTGACGAGCCCTGTTAACATCTAATGTGAGGTGGTGGTTTTGGGTGGCGAGGCTATTGTTGCCGAGGGGCTGGCTAAGCTCTACCCCGGAGGTGTATGGGGGGTTAGGGGTGTTAGCTTCACCTCAGGCTACGGGGAGCTCGTAGTCCTACTAGGCCCTAATGGTAGTGGTAAGACTACGACGATAAACATGCTAGCTACGCTCATCAAGCCCACTTCTGGTAGAGCTCTCGTGGGCGGTTTCGATGTTGTTAGGGAGGCTTGGAGTGTTAGGAGGATAGTAGCTGTTATGCCCCAGGATGGTAGGCCTGATCTCAACTGGACCCCCATGGAGGCTGTTAAATGGTACCTTGTAGCCCGCGGGTTTAGTGTTGCTACAGCGGATAGGGAGGCTAGGGTTTGGCTTGAAAGGCTGGGACTATGGGATGTTAGGGGTAGGAGTGGGTGGGAGCTTAGTGGTGGTCAGAGGAAGAGGGTTCTAGCGGCCATGGTTCTAGCTACTGGCGCACCAGTACTATTCCTGGATGAGCCTACATCGGATGTCGATGTTGAGGGTAAGTATAGCATTTGGAGCTCCATAAGGGAGGCTGTCAGGGAGGGTAGGAGTGTTCTATACACAACACATGATATGAGGGAGGCTGAGAGGATAGCTGATAGGGTTGTCATGGTGAAGGAGGGTAGGGTTGTAGCCGTGGGGGCCCCCGGGAGGCTTATAGAAAGCCTACCATTCAACTACAAGATGGTGGTTAGCGGTAACGCCAGCTGTAGTAGTAGGACTGCTCTAGTAGAGCTAGGTGGTACGAGGATACTCTACTTCAAGGGTAGATCTGAGGCTCTAGCATGCCTGGCTGAGATGGAGGGGGTTACGGCTACGGTCGAGCCTGTGAGCCTTGAGGATGCCTACATATACCATACCATACTAGGGGGTGGCGTGGGTTGAGCCTCACGAGAGGAGTCCTGGGGGTCGCGGTTCTAACATCACGTTGGCTTGTAAGACAGCCTATGTGGGTACTCCAGGATCTAATGCTCCTACTAGGCTTCACCATAATAGTGTACGTCTGGGGCCGGGTTGAGGGCCTGGGGTTCCTCATATCAGGCTGGATTACATCAATAGGGTTCGCTGTAGGCGTTAACGCTGTAGGGCAGGAGGTGGGCTACCATAGGATTATGAAGGTCTTAGATCTCATGATAGCATCG
>Ga0081519_100163_pt1 | contig 13090 bp, 9 predicted proteins | sample ConSprmetagenome_FD_70987 | JGI IMG/M metagenome (GOLD analysis project Ga0081519, IMG submission 70987) | Hot spring microbial streamer communities from Conch Spring, Yellowstone National Park, USA - C T=80-84 v2 (version 2) | ecosystem: Environmental > Aquatic > Thermal springs > Hot (42-90C) ...
TATCCCTGCAAAATTTAACAAAAAAACTATGTCAGAATTTATATCCAATTTAATAGAGTTAAATAGTAACAATCCAGATAAAACTTTGGAATGCATAGATTACATGTACAAATTAGGACACTGTTTATCTACTTTTGCATCTTTTTCTATATCACTAGATGATTTATTACAATTAAATGAGATACGTAAGCAATACATAAAGGAGATTAAAAATACTGCGAACATCATAAATAAAAATTTATTACTCGATAAGTATTACAATGAATTCAAAACATCCTTAAAGGAAAGAAATAATTTGCTTGTCAATATTGTTGATAGTGGAGTTAGAGCATCAGATATACAATTAAGACAAATGTTACTAGCCAGAGGTTATATAGAAACAGCACCTGGAAAACTAGTATTTATTGAAGATAACTATCTAGATGGATTATCTCTGCAATCTTTGGTTAGATCTGGAGAAGGAGCTAGAAAAGCAACCTATGATAAAGCAGTTTCAACATTTGAACCCGGCTATCTAACAAGACAATTCATTTACAATTTATCCCATATCAGATTCAAAGAGGAAGATTGTCATAGCAATCAATATATCATCTACAAAGTAACTGAATCAAACTTTTACAATCTTGTTGGTAGGTATTATTATGACATTAGAACTAACAAAGAAAAAATACTAACAAAAAATGATAAACATTTAATCGGACATAATATTCCCTTTAGATCGGTTCTCCATTGCAAAACAGATAACGGTATTTGTAGAAGATGTTTTGGAGATTGGTATTATAAAGATTACGATGAAATAGGAATAATCACTGCTCAAACTTTAGGAGAAAGAGGAGTGCAACTAACATTAAGAGTATTTCATACAGGTTCTGCTGTTAACATAGCAAACACATTTAGTAACTTACTAACATCCTATCCTGATTTATTGAGAATGGACAGAAATATCATTATACTTGATAAACCAGCTGACATAAAGTTTGACACAAAAATCTTAACTGTAAAACATATATTATTACATGAAACAAAAATGATAATAAAACATAACGATAAAAGTATAGAGATTGATTTACAACCAGGCTATCTACTCTTCATAGATAAAAACGTGGATAACTATCAAGGACCTCTGTTTACAATAAACTATCATTCAATTGTAAACTCTATCAAACTATTAAAGAAGATATTAAACAGTAAGTTTGTAATTGAAGATGAAAAGCATCTCTATAAGTTAATAGAGGTATTGTTTAGTATGCTCTCATACAAAGAAAGAATTCCACTATCTATGATTGAGCTATTGGTTATGGCTCAACTATTAACAAAAGACAATAACATTTACTTCTTTGATAGAAAGTTTGATTTTCCAATGACAAAAGAATCAATTAAAATTATGCCACATAGATTAGGTCTAGGATTGTTGTTTGAAAGAGCATCTCAATCATTTACATATGAGACAAAAAATATTAATGTAGAATCTCGTATAATCCAGTTAGCAGAGGAGTGAAATTATTTTTTGGAAATCTTGAGCAGATTGAAATTAGCATTAGGAACTATAAGTCCTTTTTGAGAAGCATATTTTTTGACTTTTGCACAATCTATGTCACAAGCTATTCCTTCTACTTCCATATCATTATTTATATTTGTAGCATTTTCAAATCTTATACTTTCAATGTATGCTTCACGATGTGATGGTCTTATAACAGCATCATAACAAATAATTCTTATAGGTGGAACTGGTTTTGTGTAGTCACTTTCTCTGATCCAGCTTGCTAATACTCTAGCAGAAAAACCTATTGCTCCCATTTGTGCTAACTCAATTAAATGCTTTCCATATGGACCTGTTGGATAGATAACACCTTTAAGTAGTTTTTTGTTCTCATCAACTTCTACATCTCTAATTATATGAGATACAAACTGAGGATGAATTGTAACTAGTCTCTCTATATCGTTTGAGTAGGGATGTCCAAATTCACCAAATGCTTCTCTGTTAGCAACTAATTGTTTGAAGTTTTCTATTGCAGGTTTCATTGTTTCAAATGGATAAATTCTTTTATTTATGTTTGGAACATCAAAGCTTTGTAAGGTAGCATAGATTATTGGTTTACCCTTGTCAGATTCAATTTCTACATCAAAACTAGCACTCTCATAGATAAGTTTTGTTTCCATTGAAATTAAAGCTCGCAAAAATATGTCTAGCAAGAGAAATACAACATCAAAAAACATTATAAGTTTTCCTCTAGCTGATGGTAAAAAACTTGTCTTCAAGAGACAAAGTGAGTTCGTATACAATCCAGATATAATACAAGGTTTACTTGAATCAGATGAATTTCAAAAATTTGTTGAACAACTTGATTCACATAGTATAGAAAAGGATAAATTCAAACTAGTTGATGCAGCTTTTGAAACTATAAAACTATTAAAATCAGAACATGATGCTAATAAATACAAAGGTGTATTGTTAGTTGCTTTAGATTTTGAAACAGACAGTATAACTATGGATTTAATAAGAAGATTATATAACATTGATACAAAAGCAGAAGATGTTGTAGCCTATGCTTTGTATTTAGCTGCGTCTGGTCAAGCATCTAAACCACGACTATCAGATAATACAAGATTACGTTGGGCAGAATTACTAATACAGGTCTTCTACAAAGAGTTTGTTAAGTCCTTAAAACTATACCAAAAAATACAAGATAAACCAGATGCTAAACTATCAAGATTTTTTAATCCATCAACCATAGTTCAAAAATTGTCAGATAGTACAGCATTCGGATACCGTCTACCCGAGCTGCTACAAATAGCTGAAACATCATCTCCACTAGAGGAACTATCGTTAGCTTTCACTCTGAAACTAACAGGACCAGATGGAATTAAACGGGAAGCATCAGTAGCAGACATAGGTTACTTAGATGAATCGGTTTATGGTAAGATAGCTGCTTACGATACTCCAGAGAATGCTAACACATCTAGGACAAACAGATTAACACTTGGAGCATACATATCAGATTTATCAGGTAAAATAAAAAGAATAGAGTTATCTGCTTTGGAAGGACATTATAGTATATTGTCTCCACTTGAGAGCATGATACCTTTCATTGAACATAATGATGGTAATAGAGTCTTGCTAGCAACAAACCAACTTAGATCAATTGTTCCATTAGAGAATAGCGAAATACCTATTGTCGCAACAGGTATAGAATCAATAATACCAAGGCTTACATCTGGTCTATTTACCATACGAGCAGAAGATGATGGTGAAATTATAGAGAAAGGAGATGGATATATAGTTGTTCAATATAAAGACGGAAGGAAAGTATTTTATGATACTGGAGCAAGAATACTAAACACAGGTAAAGGTAAATATTATGTTAATATGCATATAAAAACTAAAGATGTCTTCAAAAAAGATCAAATTTTAGTTGAATCAGATTATATTAAACAAGAAACATTATCTTTAGGAAAGAATGTGCTTACGGCATTTATGCACTACAAAGGTTATACATATGAAGATGGTATTGTGGTATCTGAATCATTTGCTAAGCAACTAGGTGTAACAAAAAAGACTTTTATAGTTAATATACCAATTTGGAAAGATCAAAAGATTGTAGCAGTAAATCCAAAATTGCTTAAAGGTGAGAGATTTAAAGATGGTGAGATAATGTTCAGAGTTGAAATGTTAGTAAATGAAAAGCAAGATATAGAGGAAGAAGAAGACGAACATCTAATAGAACAATCTGATAGCGAATTTGTATCAGATTCTGAAATATCAATAGTCAAAGAAGTAGCAGGTAGAGTTATTAACTACAGATTCAAAGGTAATGATATATTGGATTTTGCTATTTACCTAAATGTTGATATAAATGATGATAGGGTAAAGGAACTTAAACCAATATATGATAAGTTTATAACCAAATACAAAGCCTATGTTCAAAATTATACAAAATACTATAGTGACTTTGAATCAAGATATTTAATACCGGAAGATATATCAAAACTAAAAGGTTTTAGATACAACGATAAGAAACCAATTGCTATACTGAGTTTTGTATTATCAAAATATAATCATGCTAGATTAGGAGATAAGTTATGTAATAGACATGGAAACAAAGGAGTTATTGCTGCAATCATACCAGATGAATTAATGCCCAAAACAGAATATGGTGAGACAATACATGTTATATGCGATCCATTAGGAGTAGTCAACAGAGCTAACATTGGACAGTTATATGAACTTGCTGTATCTTACATAGCAAAACATGTTTATCAAAAGTTTGTTAAGGATCTCAAAACCTTTAAAGAGACTTTTATAAAATTCTATGAAGCATTATACTTTAACTCCAATATTTTGGATAAACTAATGAAATCATTACATGCATTAAGCGACTATGATTTTAATAGGATATACGATAGAGCAAAACAGATACAGTCCATTCCTGTTATTATACCACCATTTGCAAGTCCATCATCACATGGAGATGATACACAAGCTGCTATACAAAGGCTAGAGAAACATTTTGGTGTAAGCACAAGTCAAAAATTATATCTACCTGAGTTTAAAACCTACACTACCTATCCTGTTAGCATTGGCTACATGTATTGGTTTAGGTTGGAGCATACAACAGATGAAGTATTACATGCTGTAGCAGATGCTCCAAAGAGAGCTCTAACTGGTCAAGCAATGAAAGGTAAAAAGATATCCGGTGGACATAGAATTGGAGAGTTTGATAGTTGGGCAATATTAGCTCATGATGCTCCAGCAGTGATGAAAGAATTGTTCATGTTGAATGCTGAATCTTCTGATTTTCTTGATAGTGTTATACCAAACATAATACAGCAAGGTAAAGCTACATTGCCAGCAGAGTTAAAAATAAAATCAAATCAATTGTTACAACAACTACTTTATAGCTTTCATATAAAATCGCAAAAAAGTTAACATATTTGAGAAATAGTTTTTTGTATATCTTTTAAGACATTATTTAATTCATTTGTTAGTATATGTTTGTGAATCTAATTGTAGATATTTTCCTTTTATTTTGACTTTGTAGTCTGTTAATATATTTGGATTGCTATCATTAATTATATCATCTATCGGATCAACAGAAAGAGCAGGATTTTTGTTACGAATTGTCGTTATGTAACTTGCAATACATTCTGCCAGTGCTAATAATGGTAGAGTAACATTTAGTATATTATTAATGCTAAAGCCAATGTTACTCAGTAATGAACTAATATCATTAAGTAAAGTATTTATAGATTGTAAAATTGCAGCTAGAAAGGAAGCTAAAACATTAGATATTTGTTTTAGTAAATGAAATATAGGACTTCGTTGAATAATATTTGTAATTGAACTTATTACATTATCAATAACTCTTAAGACTGTATTAACTATACTTGATAGTTGTCTTATTAACAAAGGTAAAGAAGCCGAAGCTAAATTGATCAATAGTTGCGTTATAGCAGCTGGTATCATAGACAAAATGGAAAATAAATTACATATTTTCGAAAGTAAGTTGTCTACATTATTAGGATTTAATCTTTTAACTTCTCTTTTTATTGACTCAAACAAATTACTTAATTCTCTAATAGTTTGATCTGTAATGTTAAGTAGCATAGTTTTTAATTTTGTTTCCGTTATAATTTTTAGTTTAGAATTTGTACCTGAATTACTGTATGTTGGTGAAAGTATGTTTTGAGTATTATTACCATTTTGTATGTAAGATGAAACCTCAACATTATATGGATGATAAGAAATAGGTGGACCTGGATCGCGTCGATCTACATGCACAGATCTAAGTATATAACCTCTGATAGGTTTACTACTTAGTATCGATATATTTTCACCTAGTATCTCTATTTGTTTTGCATGCATTGTAATTTTTGTAGGAGTCATTTCAATTATTGATTGATCTGCGCCTTGTTCAACTACAAGCAATATTCTATCGTTTTGTATCTCAATTGTTGAACGTGTGATATTATTGTCACTAATATTTTTAGTTTCAACTTGTAGTCCTATTATAGACCGGGTATCTGCTGTTTGTTGTGTTACTATAGAATGAACTATTGACCTTCTTGTTGCATCAAGTCCAGTTGTAAGTTGATAATAATTTGCAAAATTTTCCTGCTTCACAAATAATCTTTTTTCAAAATTAAATGTTTTGCTGACTCTTCTATGTAGATAAGGTTTTTCAAAGGGTAATGTTTCTACTTTTTCTCTAATCACAATAGTGTCATTATTGATACTAACAAGTGGTTGGTAGTAGAATTTTTTGCTGTAAGCAATTGATTCATCCACTTTTAATCCACCTGCATTAACTATCCTACCATCTTCAGTCTTATATTCTACAATTCTAGCATTAAACAAGCCAGTATTATTGTACTGATTTATGATTAGATTATTCAGATCATATGTATGCACTTTGCTATGTGCAAGTATGTGATTCATATATGATTCTCTTCCACTAGAGATTTGATTGTAATTTTTATCATCTTGATTTAACAAATCTAACAACAAGGGTCTGCTTCTGTGTAATAAGAATGACGAACCTATTGGAAAAGATATGTTAGGAACTTTGAATTGAAAAGGCTGTTCATTATTTATTTCAGCATTTAGTCTTGTTTGTGCAAACAATGCTTTTTCATCTACATTTAAATGTTTGGATAAACCTGTAAGTAAATGAATATTGTTTTTAATCAAATCATCAAAACTAACATTGATATCAATAAATTCATTCGTTTTTGCTCCAAACAATGTTCCAATATTACACAAAGCATCAGGATGTCCAACAACTAAACCACTAGTGTATTGATTGTGAAAATAACTTGGTTCTGTAACAACAATGTTATTACCCAAAATAGATTTGTATAAAGCTGTCATATTTCTTAGCAATTCTCCTTCTTTTATAATTTGCGGAGAACCTATTATAATACCTAGATCTGATTCTGGCCACATATAAACCAAGACAAGAGAACCTATAGCTATGTAAGGATAGCTATAAGCTAAATTTCTTCCATACGCATAAACAGAAGTAGATATAGGGAATGCTTTGATAGTTCTTTTCGGTTCTCTAAGTAATAACACTTTGTATAAACCTTGTTCAAATGTAGGATAATCATAATCTTTAATTTTAAAGGTTTTACCCTCTTGTTGATCAAAATCAAATCCAAGTACTATACCCAACTCTAACATTTGATTAGCAGCTCCGTTATTGATGCAAGTACATATAGCATTAGGTAAATTGTTGCAGGATGTGTCAGACAAAACAATTGAATATAACAATTGGTTTTACGAATATAAGGTAGATGGATTGAGAACTCTCATTTTTAGTGACGGTAATATTGTAAGCAGATATGGAAACACTCTATATATTGATGTTAACAAAGACATAATCAAACAGATACCAAAAGGATATGTTTTAGATTGTGAAAGTTTTGCAAATAACGTTTGGCAAACTATGTCAATCAAATCAAAAACAAAATCAAAGCATATACAAAACAATATAAAGATCTATGTTTTTGATATAGTTGATCAAGATACAATACTAAAAGGCAAAGTTTATGAAGTTCCATACGAACAACGTAAACAAGAACTACAAAAGTTATTGAAATATATCTCAACTAAGGATAAGAGATTTAAATATGTCCAACATATACAAGCTACAAAAAATAGTAGAAAATATTTTATGGAAATTGCTAAACAATATTACAATAGAGGTTTTGAAGGAGCTATGTTTAAGAAAGCTGGACACTTTTATGTTCCAAGCAGAACATCTAATTGGATCAAAGCTAAACTATTTGCAGATATAGATGTTAAAGTTGTGGACGTTATCATTCAAAACAATAGAGTAAAGGCTTTTGTTTGTGAGTACAAGGGTCATAGATTTAATGTCGGTTCTGGTTTGACAGAAGAACAAAGAAGATTTGTAGCAGAACATAAACAAAAGTTTATTGGCAAAAAGCTAAACATAAAGAGTATGCATTATACAGAAGCCGGTATTCCTAGAGTTCCGATATTTGTTGGCTTCTATGCAACTGATTTTGATAAAGATTTTGCTCAGTTACTAGAACAAAAACAACTCTTGAAGTTATCTTGAGCTGAGTAATTATGGATATTAACAAAATCACTTTTAAATCAAAAAAAGATCTAAATACATTTTTAAGACAAGTATTTAATGAATATGGACCAGAAACAACTGCTAAATTAATTGCTGCACTACAAAAAATCGGATTTGAGCTATCAACAATGCTAGGTATGACAACTAGTTATAAGGATTATGTTGTAATGGAAGTAAAGGATTTAAGTGATAAAGTTGATCCAGATACTTATGATAAAAAATTAGAGGAATATAATAAACAATATTTTGATAAATATGCTACGTTTAATAATCCAAGTGTGTATGCTATGAAGATTGGTGCTGCAAGAAACAACATCAAACAACTAGCCATAAGCAGAGGATACTTTGTAGATGTTAGAAATAAGGTTATACCCAGGCCTGTGGTAAACTCTCTAGCAAAAGGTATCAATCAACGTGAATTCTTTGACTATGCTAATGCTGCTAGAAAAGGTATATTGGATAGAGTTATGTTTACTCAAAAGCCAGGATACTTTCTAAGACAAGCCATTTATGCTTTAAACGTTGAAGTTGATGTAAATAAAATATGTGAACCAAAAGATTTATTAATTGTAACTATAACAGACAAAAACAAACATAAATTCCTATACAGATTCATAAAACAAAAAGATATGGATATATTGTTGGATGAAACTAATATAGATAAATTTGTGGGCAAAGAGGTCAAAATGTACTCACCTATATATTGCACATTACCTAATAACAAAATCTGTAAACGTTGTGCTGGACTTATATATGAGAAACTAAACTCAAAACAACTTGGTGTGTTATCAGCTCATGCGATATCTGAATTTGCATACACAGGTCTACTAAAGTCTATGCATACAGGTGCTCGCGCAAAAGTAATACATAAAACAGCTCAAGATTTAGTTAACTCACTTAAAAAAGGTGGAATGTAAAATTATAATGATAGTAGAGCTCTAGCTAACAAAACCGGATTAAAAATTTCACCAGCAGTTTGTATATTGCTATTGATTAATATGGCATATCTATAATCAAAGCCGATGTTTTTATTAGCATATTTTTTGATTAAATTACCATCAAGACTAATATAATCAGCAGAGGCGTGAGTCGTTTCCATTATGTTATAGAGACTATCCATAGTGATATAATCATGTTCTGTTGACAAATATAATTTGCTTAGAGGGAACAATAATTTATAGGGATACATAACAAAGGAGTTAAACCAACTTACATTTATTATGTTAATAAGATCTATATCTATGTCTGTTAATAAAGATATAAAACCGAGTAAAGCTATATAACTCATAATAGGATTACTGTTAATTACATCTATCAAGTTCCTGGGTAGAGCTTTCCAGAATATAGATGATAAATCAATTAAACAAATCCTACTCTCGTTATCTGTAACGAGACTTTCAATCAAATCCATATAGTTAGGATCAGGTAATGTAATTGAATTCGGAACATCTATAGTTGTTATAATTCCGGTCTCTGTATAATTGTGTATAATTAAATACGCACATATGAAAGCAATTAAAAGTTGAACAGGTGTAAGAGATATGACTGTATTCTCTATCACAACATTATAAACATCAGTTGAATTTAACAGTTGCTTAATTTTTTGTATGAAGTAGTTGTAATCAATATAAGCCTGATTTAGAGTTACAAAATACGTTGTTTTTATCTTTTTGTTAGCTGGAATAAAGTTTGGTATGAAAAGTCTGTCTTCACTGTTTGCTAGCAAGTGAATATTTTCTTCAGCTATGTAGTAAAACAATCCATTATCATTTTTTATAATGTAAACTGGATACAGTATAACTTCATTTCCCAATATCCTCTCTATAAGCTGTTTTATGTTTTCTGGTGTTGGTTTAGTTTCACTAAATAGATGATCTATTATAACTCTTTCAATAAATGGATTGGAAGATATAATGTTAACAAAATTACCATAGATATTTTCAATTATTTTGAGTTTTGTTGTATCCAAAGAATGTCTGATAAACCAATACTCTAGATATCCGAATGCTGAATAAATTGAAAATATGAGAGCATACAACTCAATATCTCTCGCTTTCAGAGTAGGTACGAATTTCTGTATGGTTTGTTCTGCAGCTCCGATGTTAACAAGATTAACAACATTAAACTTTATTACAGTTTTTTCCAAAACAGACATAAATAATTCATCTGATGCTAGATTATTATCTATATCATAAACCATAGATCTTATGTCATCCATAACTAATTGTCTTTCTCTTATTTGTTTTAAGATCTCTTTGTAAACCTTTAAATACTTCTGAGCAATATCATTAAATAAATTGTATATAAAATCTCGTGTTTGATATAGATTCTCTTTAAAATGAGATTGAGGATAGTTAAACATTTATCTGTTTGCTGTAGTCATTAACTTACTGTGAGAAAAATTTCTCAATCATTTTGCCAAACAATCCTATCATAAAGCCTAGTAGCAAGAATATCAAACTCTTTGTCATATCACTCATCCTTTTCTCTCCTTGAGCTAGTTTATTTTTTATTTCCTCAATTTGTAACTCCATATACTTAATTCTCTCATTCAAAATTTGTAGATCTTTAGTTATCTCATTCTTCGTTCTATAATCTAACATCTCAAGCTCTTTTTTTATTGTTGCTTGCTGAACTAATATGTCACTTACTTTTGTTAGTTCTTTTGATATTCTTTTCATTTCTTCAATCAAGAAATCAACTTTTTGATTTAAACTTAATAGTTGTTGTATATGTTGTTGTTGTTCATTGTATTTTTCTTTTAACACAGCAATATCATCGTATATGCGACTCAGATCTTGTTTGCCGCTTTGACTTACCATAGTTCCATGAGCTTTTAAAAGTCATGTTTGTCACATCATATGGTTTACCCATAGATGGATTTATCAGTGAGAAACAAGAATCAACTTACATTAAAAACATAGAAAGAATATTTCGTGCAAGCAAAGAATACAAACAATTTGTAACAATGATCAGACAGGAATATGATGGAGAATATTGTAGAATAACTAACGAACATTATATGGATGTAGAAGTAGAGTTACATCATTATCCACTTACATTATATGAGATATGTTTGATTGCTACACATACATTACTTAAACAGAAGCAGGACATACTAACAACATTTGATGTAGCAAATCTTGTATGTAAGATGCATTTTGATTTGAAAGTTGGTGTAGTTCCAATTGCAAAAACAATACATGAGAAGGTTCACAACCAAGATTTATTATTGCCTCGTGAATGGGTAATTGGTAATCCATGGTCATTGTTAGAAGATCAGGACTTTGTAATTCCTGAAGAGTTTATTATTTGGAAACTAAAACAAGCAGAAAATTTTACTTTACAACAATTTGAACAACTTTGTAAACCTATATTATGGCCTTACGTAAAGCAGTAAATTATGCAAACAAAAAATTATCCTTTATTCACACCTGTAGATAGAATATATGGCTTAGATCCTAATATTGTTAATCTAATCTCACTGTTTGTAGCCATGGGTCATAGTCTACTTAACAAAATCAAAAGCAAATATCTTGTAGAGAATTACAATAAATTAGATTTTGTGAGTAACATACCACAACTAACTTTCTTCAGTAAAGCAGCTAACTCCTACAATTTGATAATAAAAGAGATAAACGATAGTGTTTATGATGAAAACTTTAATTTTCTGCTAACATACAACCCTGATATTATTTTCGACACTTATCATTTTATACTTGAGGGTTTTCTGGAAGGAGCAATAAAATCATATTATCTGCAAGACAAAAATGGTGTTAAAGCATTATCAGCAGATATTTTATCATTTACAAATGAATTAATTAAGGCTATTGTAAAAATTAGACAAGAGTTAGAGAATACAAGTATACAAAGTCTTAGAGTTTTAGATGAGTATCTTGAAAAACTTAGTTCTTTTATTGTTGTTTTGTGGTGAAAAATTATCTCTTAACAAGCTGTTCTTTAATTGTTAATGCTATGAATGCTTGTCCTATAGTTAGTTTTTTATTATCAACATAAACGTAATCAAAGATTGTGTACTTACCTGCTAACTTTGTTGTTAGCAATTCTCTAAGCTCTTGTATGCTATTAACATTGAATTTAAATTCCTTTGGATTATATTTATAACCCAATTCTTGACTTGTTTGTGATCCAACTATTAATCCAAACAGAGCATTTTTATCTATACCATATGTGAAATTATTTATATTTTCTGATGAAATCAAATTTTTTGAGAGTGACATTTTTTCTAAGGCTTCTTTCTTTGCTTCTTCTGTATGTAGTGTATACACTATTGCAGTATCTACAACAAATATACCCGGTGAAATATGAAAGTAACAATAATTAGAGTCATCAACTGAGATATCATACAAAGTTAACTTTTGTTCTGGTTTAAACTCAAACCAAGAACAAGGTATGAAAGCTAAATCTTCGTACTGCTCTATCTCTATATAATTGTTGAATAGTTTCTTTGGATAACCAATAAAACAATAGTTGTCTGGATTGCGAGAAATTTTCTTTGGTGTAGCTTTGATTATTTTCTGTTTGCTAACATCATAAACAAGTAAAGAATGATCATTAGATACTTTAAAATTAGTTTGTTTCATTTTTAGATTGTTAGCATATTCATCTTTTAGTTGTATGTTATATCCATCCAAATTTAGATGTACACTTACTTCTACTATTTTTGACCATCTTAATTGTCCATTAAGGTTTATTGTTAAAATCTCAACTTCATAATCCTTATCTACTGCAAATACAAGATTTGATAGATCTTTATTTACATATTTGATTTTAAAAAGCATATCGTTATACATTTCCAAGTTGAGAGCATATTGAAGATAAGGAATGTTGTTTATGTTCTCATTAAAGTCGTCTACATTAAAATCTTTCAAATTAGCATGTTTAAATATCTTTCTAATTTCTCTTTCCTTCTTTTTAATCTTTTCCAGTTCAAGTTTTTGTTTAAGATTGTTCATACTTAGACA
>Ga0081519_100165_pt1 | contig 13012 bp, 12 predicted proteins | sample ConSprmetagenome_FD_70987 | JGI IMG/M metagenome (GOLD analysis project Ga0081519, IMG submission 70987) | Hot spring microbial streamer communities from Conch Spring, Yellowstone National Park, USA - C T=80-84 v2 (version 2) | ecosystem: Environmental > Aquatic > Thermal springs > Hot (42-90C) ...
CTCTCCTCCACGCTGTTCCTCAGAATAGCGTTGTCAACCCTGCTGTTCTTCTTAACCAGGCACACCTCGCCCACCACAACCCTGTCGCTCGGGTTGAAGGCTATTTCAAGCCTATCCCTCCTCCCAGCGATCCTGGCGAAGGGATAGTAGAACAGGGAGTGCCCGGGGACCGTGGTCAGCAACAGGTAAACCCTGTGCCTGCCCGGGAGGACATACCTGGCTTTAAAACCCGCGAGGCATCCGAGCCACTGGTACTCCTTGCTCGAAGGGTTGAAACGCTTTTCAAGAGCCGGGACAACATCCCTCAGCATTACTGTGAGCCCCCCGCCTCTGCCTGAAAAACCATATAGCGGAAGCCGCTCCCAGGATCGCTGTGAAAGCTATAATCCCGTATACTAGGAACAGGTCTTCAATGCTCGCCCAACCACCTCCACAAGGCTTTCAAGCTTCTTAACATCCTCAAAGCCATCCGCAGGCCTCCCGAGGTAGCTTACGAGGATGACGGGTTTTTTAATGGAGGACAGCTTTTCAATGAAACCCCTTTGCTACTGCTCCACACCCATTCCCCGAGCTATTTCATCGGGGAGGATCTTGTTGAGCACGAGAGCCTTGACGGGGGCCCCGAGCCTCTCCTCCAGGAAGCCGACCGTCTCTCCATCTCGTAAAAAGGAAGGGGCTCCGGGGTCGCCACCGCTACGTAGGAGGTTCTCTCAGGGTTCTTCAACAAGCCTATGAGGCTGAATAGCGCTCCCTCATGTCGAGAAGCATTGACAACGCCTTATCCCTCAGCTCAACCTTCCTCCCCATGGTTCTCGCGATAACGTATCTCAGGGAAGCAATCCTCTCCCCAACCTTGATCAGCTTGTCTAGCCAGACCATGTAGAGCGCTGGGAGGTAGAGGGTTCTAAGAGTCACCCCTGTGGGAGGCGTGTCAACCACTATGAGGCTGCAGTCCCGGCTGGCGTAGACGTCGCTTAAAACCCTTAGGAAAACCTCCTCAACACCCGGCATATGCTTGACAACGTCGACAACGCTCTCAATATTCAAGACTGTGAGGGATGGGAGGAGGTGTTTAAGCATGCTGGAGTACTGGTCCGCCTGCCTGGCAACCTCCTTCTCAATATCTAATTGCCTTACAGCCAGGTTGTACTCGACCTCGTGCTCCCTATTTACAACCTCTTCCCCAACATACTTCGCCGAATGCTTAGCCGAGCAACACCCATATCAGCGGGAGCTCCCAGCCCCAGCGATCGGTGCGAAGTGGTGGCCGTAGAGAACATACTTGTTGGCCAGGACATAGTCGACACCGTCGAACTTGGTCAGCGCAGGGGTCGGCCTGTTGGGATCCGCCTTGGTGACCCGTTGCTCAAGTATTTTCCTCCCATAGAAGACGTAGGCTAGTCCGTATATGAATAGAGCGATCAGGAGTGTGAGGACCGGGTACGTTCATCCAACACCCCCTACTTCTGCTCCAGCTTAGCCCCTGTCTCAGCCTCAACGAGCTTCCTAACAGCTGCAGGAACCTCCCCAAGACATAGTTATGGCCCAACAAGTATTAGGATGAACCTGCAACACCGGGAGCTACCGCTATATCCCCCTTCACGACACCGCCGGTTGATATGTAGGCGTAGAATATTATCCCGATCGCGATCACGGTTATTACTAGTCCCAGAACCTCCTTGGGGCTCGCATAATCCGCATCTTCAATTAAATATTTATCTCAGTAGATAGTATAAATATCCCTCTAAACCTCTCATTTAAGCACGAGTCCCGTAAAATACTGCGCGAGGGTTGAGAACCCCGTCCGGTTGCTAGGGCGTGGCCAACCCTATTTTTCAACAGTATTACAGTAGAACTGATGCATCCGGCTGGAGAGCGGGAGCCAGGTGCCTCGGTTTTTAAAGAGTATTACTGGATAATAGATCAGAGTTTGCGAGTATTTAGGGGGGTTTGTCTAAAATGTCGAACAGTGTCGAGGGCGTTGAGAAGTATAGGGCGATAAGTCCTGCCGAGTTTTTCTACAAGTACAGGGAGATTGCTGGTTTCTCAAACCCTGTTAGAGCATTGTACCAGACTGTGAGAGAGCTCTACGAGAACGCTTTGGACGCGACCGATGCCCACGGAATACTCCCCGACGTCAAGATATCCATTAAGAGGGTTGACGAGTTCCAGGAGTACTACAGGGTGACCGTGGAGGATAACGGCATAGGCTTGCCGCCCGATGTTGTTCCAAACGCTTTCGGAAAAGTACTGTTCAGCAGCAAGTATGTTCTGAAGCAGACCCGTGGAATGTACGGGCTGGGCGTTAAAATGGCAGTGCTCTACGGGCAGATGACCACTGGGAGGCCTGTTGAAGTGATCACGAGCAAGCAGGGGTTTAAGAGAATATACTACTTCAAGCTCAGGATAGATGTTAACAGGAACGAACCGGTCATCCTTGAAAGAGGGACCTGGAGGAAGAGCAGGGACTGGCACGGCACAATAGTGTCTATAACGCTCGAGGGCGACTGGGCAAGGGCTAAGCCCAAGATCATGGAGTACTTGTCGCGCTCAGTAGTGGTCACCCCCTACGCGAACATAATATTCCTGACGCCGGAGAACGAAATAATCTACTACCCCAGGGCGATAAGCATCCTGCCAAGGCCCCCTGTAGAGGTTAAACCCCACCCGTTCGGCGTCGACCTCGAGATGATGAAGCAGTTGAAAGAGTTGAGTGCTTCAGACACTGTTAAAGATCTTTTAATCAAGAGCTTCCAGAGCGTTGGGGAGTCAACAGCTACGGAGGTTTTAAACCGGGCCGGGGTCGACCCTTCGAAGCCCGCTGGATCCCTTGAAGAGGATGAGCTGCTGAGAATTGTGAACGCGATCAAGGGGTTTGAAAACCTCAAGCCGCCCTCAGCCAAGGCGATTTCCCCACTGGGAAGGGAGATTATTGTCGCGGGATTGTCCAGGATGTTCAAGCCGGAGTTCGTTGAGGCTGTGACTAGGAGGCCGCAGGTTTATCAAGGACATCCGTTCATCGTGGAGGCTGGCGTCGCCTACGGGGGAGGCGCGCCTCAGAGCGAGATGGACAAGCCCGTGATACTTAGATATGCTAACAAGATACCGCTACTGTACGACGAGGGCAGCGATGTGACGACCTTCGTGATCAAGGAGGATATTAACTGGGCCAACTACTCGATAGCTTTCCCAGCACCCATCGTGGTCCTAGTCCACGTGTGCAGCACAAAGATACCTTTCAAAGGAGTTGGCAAGGAGAGCATTGCCGACGTGCCCGAGATCAGGAGGGAGATAAGGCTTGCTTTAATGGAGGTTCTGCGAAGGCTGAAGATATACCTGGTGAGGAAGGCCAGGGAGGAGGAGGTTAAGAGGAGGGTTATCCTCCTAGCCAAGTACATCCCGGAGATGGCGAGAAGCCTCCACACAATCGTGAGGGGTGAGGACGGTATCGACCGGGAACTCCTCAAGCAGAAGCTTGTCGAAATAGTTGCTAAGAGAGCCGGGCTCTCGCTCGAGGAGGTTGCCCGGAGCGTTGAAACAGTTGAAATAGGTACTTGAGGCGGGGAGGCATGGTTACGAAGGCAGACCTGCGGGCGAGGGCAAGGGCCAGCGAGCTGATGAAGAAGAGGTTTCTCGAAATATCCCAGTTGATCGTAAAGGGGGAGAGGCCCGTCCTCGTAATGCCCAAGAGAACCCTTTCCAACACCATCTACGACCACAAGAACAAGCTACTCCTGCTGGGGCCGGAGACGTTGAAGAGGAGCTTCACCGATGTCAACGAGGCGAGGAAGTTCATGCAGACAGTGCTGATGGCCTCGATAATCTACGACTCGCTAGTCAACAACGAGTACCCTACAATACGTGATCTCTACTACAGGGGCAAGCACACCATCTCCTACAGGGATATCGACGGGAAGGTAGTGCACGAGAACAGCTGGGAGGAGCAGAAGGAGTCCGACAGCGTTATAAGGGACTTGGAGGTTTTCCTCAACGTCCTCAGGGAGGAACTGCTCATCCTCAGCAAGGAGAAGGGCAAGGTTGTCGGCAACCTGGTTATCAGGAGCGGGGACGACACCATCGATTTAAGCAGAATGGGGCACGGGGCATACTCGATCGAGCCCACCCCGGACCTCATAGAGTTCAAGGATGTTGACGCCGAGTACGTCCTGGTTGTCGAGAAGGACGCTGTCTTCCAGCAGCTCCACAGGTATGGCTTCTGGAGGAGGAACAAGGCTATACTGGTGACGAGCGCTGGCCAGCCCGACAGGGCTACTAGGAGGTTTGTGAGAAGGCTCAACGAGGAGTTGAAGCTCCCCGTGTACGTGCTAGCGGACAGCGACCCTTACGGATACTACATCTACAGCGTCTTCAAAATAGGCAGCATAACGCTGTCCTACGAGAGCGAGAGGCTCGCGACCCCGGGGGCGAAGTTCATAGGGGTGATGATGACCGATGTCTTCGGGGACGCCCCGTTCACCGAGGTTTTAGCGAAGCTTGACAAGGGCCTGCCCGGGATGCCTAAATCATCCCTGGTAAGGCTCCGCGGCAAGAAGGCCTACCTGGATGAGAAGGAGAGGAGGAACTACATTATCAAGGCCAAGCAGAAGGATATTGAAAGAGCCGTCGAGCTCGTCGGGTTCGAAGTAGCGGACGTCTGCATGGACGAGGGTGACTTGAAAAGCAAGGTTAAGAAGAGGAAAGAGGGCTTGACGGGCTACCCGTGGTTCAGAAGCCCCGAGTGGGTTAGGGAGCTCTGCGTATTCTTCAAAACACTCAGCAAGCTCGAGATCGAGGCAATGGCCAGCAAGGGTCTTAAATTCCTAGCCGACAACTACATCCCGGAGAAGATTGAGACAAAGGATTGGATAGACTAGGGTTAAAACCCTTTAAACACTAAGATTTAAGCGATGATGAGAAAACGGGCTTGACGCGGAAGGGATGAGAAAACCTGTCTCATCTGAAGCAAACCTAAGATAAACCCGGAGCCGTTGCCGCAGCCTACGGAGTCATGGTGCTCGAACCCTTCTCCACAGTGGCTGGCCGTTGCGTCGCATACCTGGGGAAGCCACGGCATGTTGACAGGGTAGTCCGATCGTCCGAGGATTTGAGAGAACACCCCCGGGGCCTGCTAAACGGGTTTGCTGAGAGGGTCTTCTCGGAAGCTACTGCTCGTTTTCCACGCGGAATCCTCCGCCACGCCGTGTTGAGGAGTGGGGGCCCGCTGTGCTTTCGCGAGCGCGTTATTAAAGCCGTGTGTCAATTAATGTGGAAGGGTTGACTCCCATGAGCATTGTCGAGCTGGTTGTCCACCCCACGTGTTTTTCAAGCTACAGGTTGTTGAAAACGCTGGGCGAGAAGGGCTTCTTAAACCGTTTGAGAATCCTGGTTGCTGACAAGCCGTCGATAGGCTTTGAGAAGAAGGCTTGGAGCGTCCCGTGGCTCCTGGTGAACGGTGAGCCAGCCGCGGCCGACCCCTTGGAGGCGTGGGAGGTTGAAGCCGCGCTCGAGGGGAGGGGCCTCCAGCCTCCCGCAGACCCAGCTGAATCCTTCATGACGAGCGTGATGCACAGTTCCTACGCTTCAAGCCTCGTAGTGCTGTGGGGGTCGCTGGAGCCCGTGCTGGATAAAGGCTTCGCCAAGGCTGCTTACAGGGCTCCCCTCACAGGAGTGGATGTCGACAAGGCTCTTGAAGAAGTAAGGGGGAGGATGAGGGAGCTTTACGATGAATGGGTTGACAAGCTTAGGAGGACTCTCGCAGTAGCCTTCGCGAGAGAACTATACTGGTCTTCGAACAGGAGGCTTACGACGGATGACCTGGTTAGTGCTTCGAGGCCGGAGGTGATCGGGGCATGGCTCCTCGCCAAGGCAAGCATTGGGAGAGTGGGGCTCCCGCCGAACCCGCTGGGCGCGGGAATGGCGAACGCCGAGGAGATCTCAAGCTTCATATCTAAAACCGGAAAGGGAATCCTCAACAAGGTCGAGAACGAGGCGAACACTCTATTCAACGATAAGGAGTATTGGGAGATGGTTAATCGTTTAAAAAACGGGGTTTGAACACCAAGTACTGAGTAGCCAGCATTCAAGCACGGGCCGGAGCCCCCGCACGCCTCCGGCGAGACCAATCCCTGGAGGCTTTAAAGCTGAGGCGGGTGGAAAACATTGTTGCCCGTAAACACGCCTGGTCTGGGATGCGGTTTAGAAAAGCGTTAAACCCTAATCTGCGCCGCCTCCCCTTGCCCCGGTGCACTTCTCAACGGCCTCGGCAATCCTACGCTTAACATCCTCAAGATTCACCCCCAGCAGGGTTGAGGATTCAAGGGTTTTGAACGCTTCCTCAACACACGCTGGTTCTCCGCAGCCCTTTAACCTCTCCTCCAACCCCTCCAGGGATTCCTCCGGGTAGATGAAGAAGTCGCCAGAGATAATTATTTCCTGAACCCGGCAGTCATCGCTTAAAACCAGGTCGATCTTCACCGTCTTCCCGTGTCTTAAAACAATGGACTCGCTCTTCAACACGCATCACCTCTTAAACACCCACCCTGGATCCCTGTACTTGTCAACCAGTTTCGACGCCGCCTCCAGCTCCCTCTCGGACAGCTCGTCGACATATACTTCTGCGTTTAAAGATTTCGCGAAGCCCTGGAGGAGCGCCTCCGCCAGCTCCTCAAGGCTCACCCGCCCAATGACCTGCTCGAGTGTTACGACTCTTTCCCTAATGCTTCTCACTCCTTTACTCTCAAGCTTCTCGCGAGGCGCGGCAAGGGTTTTCTCCAGAAGATCCAGGTTTGTCGCATACATTAACGTGCCATGCTGGAGGAGGTATCCAGCCCTCCTCGTCTGAGCGCTACCGGATATCTTCCTACCCTGAACCAGGATATCGTTGACGGGCGCGAACTCCGCTTTCACGCCAAGCTTCTCCAGCGCTTTCACGAGACCGTCGCATATGATCCTGTAGCTTTCCTGGACATCTGTTAAATCCCCCTTGATCGGTAATACCACGCTGTACGTTAACTCCCCGTTCTCGTCGTGGAAAACCGAGCCTCCCCCCGTTATCCTCCGGGTGAACGGTATTCCCGCTTCCTCGAGAAACCCTAGGTTGACCGAGTCCCTAACCCTCTGGAAATACCCTATTGTGACGGCGCTGGGCTTAAACCTGTATATTCTCAGGGTGTCGGGAATCAAGCCCTCTCTCCGAAGCACTAGCAGTGCTTCATCAATAGCCATTTGCCAGTAGACATCGCGTCCCCCTAGGTCGAGGATAGCCCTAAGCCTCATGCAGCATCTCCAGCACAATCTATAAGGGTGGCTTCATTATTTTAACATTTCGGGGAGGAGAGCTGGAGGCAACATGCTGGTGAGGGCTTCCGCTGGAACATTGGCGAGGCTGGGGCTGATTGAATTTAAAACGCTGGAAGAGCCCTCCACTGCTTACCTATTACAGTATTCCGAGAAGGGTTGCAACGCTAGATGCGGCTTCTGCCTACAATCCAGAAGCTCTCGCAGAGAGCCCAGGGAGTGGTTGGGCAGGGTCTCCTGGCCCGCTGTAGGCTTGGGGGAGTTGAAGAATTCGTGGAGAAGGGTGTTTAAACGGATTTGCTTCCAAACAGTTTTAAAGCCGGGCTTCCACAGCGAGGCTTTGAAAATCCTGGGGGAGCTCAGAGAGGTCGACCCGGAAACCCCCTCATCCCTGGCTATAACACCGGTCCCTGAGCACGTGCTCGAGGCTTCCAGGAGGCTGGGCGTGGACGCTATCGGAGTGGGCCTCGACGCCTCGACCCCGGGACTGTTCGAGAAATGGGGTAAGCCGTACAGCTGGAGTGTTTACTGGAGGTTTATCGAGAAGGCTGTGAGGGCTTACGGGGCTGGAAACGTTTACGTACACCTTGTAGCAGGGCTCGGGGAGTCCTTGAGAGAGATTGTTGAAACCATGCTGAGGGCTCATGGAGCAGGCTGCAGGATCGCGCTGTTCGCGTATGTCGACCCGCGCGGTTCCTCGAAGGCCGGTCTGAAGCATTACAGGCTCGCCCAGCTTGCAAGGTTCCTCATAGAGAACGGTTTAAACCCGGAGCAGTACATAGACCTCGACAAGGAATGGGTGAAGAGGGATGTTCCGCTGAGCAACCTGCTCGAAGCATTCTACACGTCGGGCTGCCCGGACTGCAACAGGCCCTTCTACAATGAAAGCCCCCGGGGCCCCCTCTACAACATACCCTCAGCCAGGGCCATGGCGAGCTATCTTGAAAGGCTTAAAGAGGAGCTTAAGAGCATAGGTGTTGAAGCTTGAAAACAGCCTACTTCATCCCGAAGCACAAGTATAAGCCCGTATCTCTCACCGGGGGCTGGTGCGCGCTCAGCTGCAAATTCTGCAGTAGAAAGTATATTGAAAACATGGTGCGCGCGACCCCTTCAAGCTTCACGGACATCATAGCCCAGCTCTACTCGGAAGGGGTTAGAGGCGTGTTGCTCAGCGGCGGGTTCAGGAGAGACGCCTCCCTCCCCATAGAGCCTTACATAGAGCCTCTTCGAACGGTGAGAAAGACCTTCAACCTCGTAATCAGCGCACACCTGGGGTTGACCAGGAATAAGGAGCTCCTGGGCGAGCTTAAGGGTTTGATCGACGTAGTGGACTTCGAGTTCACGCTCAACCCCTACATTGTTAACGAAATCCGAATGCTAGACACATCCCCGAGCACTTACGTGGAAGTGCTCAAGCACATGCTGGATGCTGGGCTACGAGTAGTGCCCCACGTCTTCGCATGGCACCCCGGGTTCAACCCCGAGGTGTTCAGGGCGGAGCTCAAAGCCCTCTCAGACCTCGGGGTCGGTGAAGCAACCCTTTTAGTCTACATTGACCCAGCCGCCCAGGAGGAGGCTGCGAGAATAAGTAGGAGCGTGGTTGAAAACGTTGAGCTCGCGAGAAGCGTTTTCCCCGGTAAAATATACATGGGGTGTATGAGGCCGTGGTACGTTAAGCCGCTCGCGGACCAGGTGCTCGTTGAAAAGGGGCTTGTGGATAGGGTTGCAAACCCGTACCACAAGGTTGTGAACGCCATCCCAGGGGAAGCCTACGACGCATGTTGCTCGATACCCCTCAGCGCTGACGTGGAAAAGACCTTCCGTGTGAAACATTAGAGTCCACCCTGCGGTAGGGGCTTCAGAAACGCCCCCAGCCCCTGACAGACTGTGCTTGATCATCGCTGGGAGAGGCTTGGGATCAGCTCGTTAAGGACCATTATAGGGTTGAACAATAATTACCCTTCTACATGTTGGAGGAAAACATACTCGTACCTGGCGGAACCATCCTAGTTGTCGATTATGGAGGACAGTACGCCCACTTAATAGCTAGGAGGCTGAGGGAGCTAGGGGTTCTAGCTGTCATAACACCTTACACCAGGGTTGGAGACGCGGACTTGTCGAAGTATTCAGCGATAGTTTTATCGGGGGAGCCACAGGAGTGTTCTCGAAACGGACCCGGACGTGCTGGAGTCAGCCCGCAGGATCCTTGGCAACTCGGGCATACCTGCCCTAGGGGTTTGCTTCGGCCACCAGCTCATCGCTAGAACGCTTGGAGGCGTCGTGGAGAAAGGATGTGGGGAGTACGGGAGGGGTGGGGTCGTGACCGGTGAGCTCAGGGCCGGCGACGGGGGTTTCAACAAGCCTTGGAGCCGGCACCTAGACCCTGGCACTGCGCGCGTTGCGGATTTAACAATAGAGCTGTGTGACAGAATGCCTTCTTTCGCGGAGGCTGAGCTGGACTATTGGCTCAACGTTGTCAAGCGATACTGCCCCTGGAGTGGTAGAGTGGTTGCTGAGGAGCCCTGGCATGATCCGTGAGCCCCAGGGCTTCGATATATGCCATTGGGTTGACGGGGCAGTGTCCCTTCCCGATTTTAAGCCCGCGTTCTATAGCCATGTCTATGAAGCTCTTTGACGCTTTCACAGCCTCAACCACGCTGTAGCCTTTCGCGAGGAAAGCTGTGATCGCGGCTGAGTATGCGCAGCCAGCCCCGTGGAAGCACCCGTGGGGAAACCTTTGCGACCTTAAATAGTGGATCTCTCCGTTATAGTACAGGACGTCGACCACCTCCTCGTGTTTCAAGTGCCCGCCTTTAACGACGACGGCCGGGACCCCGTACTTTTCATGGATAACCCTGGCGGCTTTCTCAGCATCCTGAATACTCTCCACTTTAAAGCCCGCTAGTATCTCAGCCTCGAAAGCGTTGGGCGTCACGATGAGCGCGAGGGGGAGCAACTGGTTCTTCAAAGCATCCACGGCATCTTCCCGTAGGAGTCTGGCCCCGGACTTAGCAACCATTACTGGGTCTACGACGAGCTTTATTTCAAAGTTTTTAACAGCCTGCGAGACGCTCGCAATGATGTCCGTGTTGCTGAGCATCCCCGTCTTCGCCGCATCAATCCCCATGTCCTCGTGAACAGTCCTTATCTGCTCGTAAACCATCCAGCCGGGCAGGTCGAATATCGCCGTCACGGTGAGAGTGTTTTGAGCTGTCACGCTGGTCACGGCCACCGTCCCGTGAACCCCTAGGACGCTGAAGGTCTTTAAATCCGCCTCAATGCCTGCTCCACCGCCGGAGTCGCTCCCGGCGATAGTCATCGCAACCGGGACTCTTTTACAGGCAGTCAACCCAGGCTCCGTTCCCACAGGGGACACCAGTGATTACTAGGTGATTACAGATAAATAAATCCGTTGTCCCGGCCCATAGGGTTCGCGCTAAGCGTTTAGCGGAAGACACGGGTTTTTCGAAAACCATGCTTAAAACCGTTCACGAACGCTACGTGTCTGAGCGTCCTGCCGGGGGCTCTCCGTGAAGATCCTTTAGCGGTAAGGGACGGGTTTACTGCGCGGTCAGCGGCTCCAGGGCTCCCTTCGCCTTGTAGCCCATGCCTCGGGGGAGGGGAAGGGGGTGTGAAAAAGTGCTTGAGGAAAACATCCCCCGCTACTCGTGCCTTGAAGAGGCCTTTTGCATAGCCGCTAAGGCTTTATCCACTATGCTTCTAAGCCTGGATGTCGCCTCCTTAGCGCTCGGAGCCCCCATGACGGCTGACACGACCGCTATCCCCGCAACCCCTGTCTCCAAGACCTCTAGGGCGTTGGACTCGTTGACGCCTCCGATAGCCACTGCTGGTATTTTAACGGCGTTGACGATCAGCCTTAAGCCGTCCAGCCCGATCACCGGGACCCCCTGCTTCGTAGGGGACGGGTATACGGAGCCTGCTCCCAGGAAGTCCGCCCCAGCCTTCTCGGCCTTCAAGGCCTCCTCCAAGCTGTACACGGAAGCCCCTATTAACAGGTTTGGCGCAACCTCCCTTGCAGTCTCAACGGGCATGTCGTCTGGGCCGAGTTGCACGCCGTCAGCTTTACAGGCTAGGGCTACATCAACCCTGTCGTCCACGAAGTAGAGCGCGCCGTACTCCCTGGTCAGCCTCCTGATCTCTAAGCCGACCTCTATCATCTGCCTGGTCGAAGCCTCCTTCATCCTGAGCTGTATCGACGTGGCCCCGCCCTCCAGTGCCTCCCTAACGGATTCGGCCACGTCCGGCCTCAGCTTAGGCTCGGTTAGGACGAGCAGCCTGAGGTGGTTTTCAAGCCTCACGAACCCTCTCCTCCCCGAACCTCGCTAACGCGTCGCCATCAAGCCTGTAGAGCCAGTCGTAGAGCTTGACGTGGAAGCTCCCGGGGTATGAAGCCTCCTCGGCCGCTTTCTCAGAGGCTAGTTTGAAAGTGGCGATGCCGGCTATGGCGGCTCTCAACGGGTTTTCAACCCCCAGGTAGGCCCCGATCAACGCCGAGACAACGCATCCCAGCCCTGTCACTCTTCTAACAAGCTTTTCAACCCTCTCCTCAACGCTGGGCGGCCCCGGGTTGATCGCGTACGCCTTCACTCCGTCGCTGACGTAGTCTACTTTCCCGGTGACAGCCGCCACGGCTCTGCAGTTCCGCGCGACCGTGAGGGCGAGCTCCCTGGCCCTTGCCTCATCATACGCTGCCGTGTCAACCCCGCGGGTCCTTCCCAGCTCCCCTGCTAGCGCTGATATTTCGCCGAAATTGCCTCTGATAACCCTGACGCCTCCGAGGCTGGCGAGGTGTGACGCAACCCTTGTCCTAAGCCTTGTCGCGCCGGCGCCCACGGGGTCCAGGATGACCGGTTTCCCGAGCTCTCCAGCCCTGAGCACGGCCTTGATCATCGAGTAGGTGAAGGATTCGTCCAAAGTCCCGATGTTGACGACGACGGAGTCAGCGTGCTCAACCAACTCCTCAACCTCCTCGGGGGAGTGCGCCATTATCGGTGAAGCGCCCAGCGCGAGCAGGGCGTTAGCCGTAGTGTTCATCACCACGAAGTTGGTTATGTTGTGGACAAGGGGCTTCCTAGCCCTAACCGACTCCAGGGCCTTCCCGAGCCACTCCAAGAAGCATACACCTCCGTATATAGGAACGGGGTCGCAGGGTTATATCTCTTAAACTGTGGATGCGTGGAAAGCGCCTGCACGCTCCGAGCCCCTCGCTCGGCTCTACGGGGAGCTAGGCGAGGAGTGTAGCGGGCGCCGCTCCAACCAGGGGAGGCCTGAGGCCTGGAGGGCTGGGGGCCAGGGTACCCGGTGTATGGGCTGATGCGCTCGAGGCTTCACCGGGAAAACCCTGAGCTCGCCACGATCCTTTCAAGCCTTGTCAACCCGCAAAGACCCGTCTAAACCGTAATGAATTGAAACATTGAGTGGTGTTTGAAGCGGTTTTTCTGCTTTTTAATCTACGGGTTTCTCCTTCCCCGCTTGTTCCTCTCTAGGAGCTTGTTCAACGCGTTCTCAACCTCTGCTCTGATGTCTCCCGGTAAGACTCCTTCGGATATTTCTATTCTCCAACTGGTTATTGAGCTGAGGGATTCCCAGGTCTCGTAGATTTTGTCTAAGTGCGTGTAGACGTCCGATAAGGTGGAGTTGTTGATTCTCGCTAAGTGTTCTAAGGCTTCGCTCAACCTCCCAGTAACGCTCGCGT
>Ga0081519_100168_pt1 | contig 12931 bp, 11 predicted proteins | sample ConSprmetagenome_FD_70987 | JGI IMG/M metagenome (GOLD analysis project Ga0081519, IMG submission 70987) | Hot spring microbial streamer communities from Conch Spring, Yellowstone National Park, USA - C T=80-84 v2 (version 2) | ecosystem: Environmental > Aquatic > Thermal springs > Hot (42-90C) ...
AGCCAGCCCGCCGCCTGTAGGACAAGGGCTACTAGGCCTGAGACGTGAGGCGTGGCCATCGAGGTGCCGCTCCAAGCCGCGTAGCCTCCTCCCGGTACCGCGCTAGTGATCGAGACACCTGGTGCGGATAGATCGGGCTTCACGTATGTCGAAGGGTACGTGTCGAAGAAAGGCCATCCTGTAGGAGGTGAGGGCCATGTAACCACTTTACCGCTACTCCAAGGTGCAACGTTATCATTGATGTCTGTCGCGCCTATTCCGAAAACGCCCCATATGTTGCCAGGGTTCCCCGTTGTTCCGGGCCCGGAGTTACCTATCGCTGCCACTGGAATAATGTTCGCCAGTAGCATATTCTCAATGGCCGGGAGCAGGTCGTTACCGTAATACTCATTAGCACCGAAGCTCATGGATACGACGTGAGCTGGTAGCCCGGTGTAAACGGGGGTTCCACCAACCAGGTAGAATGGCTCCACAGTCCACTGCATCCCTGCTAGTACCTGTGCAAAAGTACCGCTTCCTCCAGGTAGAACGAGACAGTGCATCAGGGTGGCCCCTGGGGCTACGCCTATAAGTATTTCAGAGGTGTCTCCCCCCAACGCTGTGCCACTGACATGGGTTCCGTGGCCATCCGTATCGCGAGGCACGCTTAAGACAGGGTTGCCGTTAGAGTCGAACTCCATCCAGCCCCCGGGATAGTAGGGGCTTGAAGGATCGAGTGTCAACATCTTACCCGCGAGCGCTGGATGCGTTATATCAACGCCAGTGTCGAGCACTGCTATCCTCACTCCCTCACCTGTGTAGCCGAGAGACCACGCTTCATTGGCCCTTATCTTGAATATGCCCCAGCTACTCACTAGTTGCTCTGGATCAATGTTCTTCACGTCTACAGGACGTATTACCTCTACTCTGAAGTTTTCAAAGATCTTTACAACATCGGGGTGAGTAGCGAGAATTTTTATCAGCGAGACAGGGACTCTGGCGAGAATAACGTTGTCTAGCCAGAACCTGTTGAGAACTACCCCTCCTTTCAAACTTATCATTCTTACTACGGGCTCCTGCGTGTATGAAGCCCATGATTTTAAGCTAGTGACGGCTAGGTCGTAATCCCCTTTAACAAGAGTTCTCACATGCTCGGGCAGAGGTTTCAGCCTTATGACTGCTTCAATGAAAACGTCACCTTCCAGCGTCTGTATGTTTTTCAATAAGTTGGGGTCAATCTTCTGGACTGTTTCATTGCTTTCTTGACTTGCAACAAGAGGCGTTGAGAGGGATGTTACTAGTAGGAATATTATGAGTATCGTGCTTACATTTCTATAATACACTATTCCCACCTTTCATGAATAGATTATGCGGTTAGGGTATATAAGTTTTGTTAATTATTATGGAAAGACTTTCAACATAAGCTAATTGATATTGCAAAATATTCTCGAGCGAAACCTATTCGGTTCTGAAAACATAGAGAAGGTAAAGAGTTGAAGCGATGCCGATAAGGGAGGAAAGTATAAGGGAGATCCCTGGATTTAAACCCACGTATAGAATGCCAGCGATCATTGAAGAGAATGCTGCCCCCACGTTTTCCATAATTCGCTGGAAGCTAACCGCCCTCCCCCTTACCTCCTGAGGGAGTATACGTGTTAGTATGGTTGAGACGGCTGCTGAAACTATGTTGTTAGATATGGATATTACGACGTTGCAGACTGTTATTACCAATAATGCATTGACACTGAAGAAATATGGGAGAGAAATTACCGCGACCGCTATCGAAGCGAGAAGTGAGGAGATAGTGGAGATTTTCGTGAAATTCGTTAGAGTAAGCTTAAAGACCAGTATTGACCATGCTATGCTCGCCAAAGTAGACACACTGTTGACTAGACCCCATTTAGGCTTCACTATCCCGAGTACTTCTACAGCATATATTGCCCCATAAGTGTTTAGCACGCCGAAGGCTAACTGCCATAGTAAGGCGGTGAACAAGTATACCTTAAAAGCTTTAGATAGCACTGGCCTGTATCCTGAAAGCTCGAAGATCAGCTTGCTGAAGTCTTTATCTTTTTTCGAATAGGTTTCCTTGAAGCCTTTCATTCTCAGAGCTAGGACTATTACGCTTATCACTCCCGATAGTATGAAGCCCATCCTTACTCCAGTAATGCCTAGTTCTTGGTAAAGTAATCCTCCAACAATAGGCATGAATAGCCATGGAATGCTTGGAACAATGTTCAATAAGATGAAGCCCTTAAACGTCTTATCCCTGGGCATCGAATCCATTACTATTGCGCTCAAAGCGGGCTGGTAGAAATGTAGTGCAGAATCCAAGACCCAAATTATTGCGAACTCTCTCCAATCCCTAGCCAACGCGTATAGGAATTGCACTAACGCTATGCCAGTGGTACCGATAATTATTGTCTTAACCCTTCCAATATAATCAGTGATCAATCCTCCGGGAATGAGGGACAGGCCAAGCGATAGCATTCCCAGGGTTCTCATCCATGCGAGCTCTATGTCGCTTGCACCCAGCTCCTTAGCGTAAATCGAGAAGAAGGGCTGAACCAAGGACCCGCTTAAGGAGAATAAAAACCATGAAAGAGCCATTATTCCAACGTTTCCGGAAAGTAAAATACGAGCCTCACTAACGTATTCTTCGATAAATCCGTGCTTTCTCATAACGAGTTCCTGATCATCAGCTATTTTGAAAGAATCCTTAAGTAGGCTCTCCCCTCAAATATTTCTCCAACAATTCTCTAGCGTAATCGTAGCGGATACGCCCGTCGCTAATCATCTTCTCGGCAACCCTGTCTATCAAATCACCAGTCGCTCCCGCCATCATAGCAAGGTTTCGAGCGTGGAGCCTCATGTGTCCTTTCTGAATACCCTCGGTAACTAGTGCTCTTAAAGCGGCAAGATTCTGTGCAAGACCAACAGCGGCCATGACTTCAGACAGTTCTTTCGCGGTTTTAACGTTCAATATTTTCAAAGCAATCTTGGCAACAGGGTGTACCCTCGTAGCCCCTCCCACAATACCGACTTGAAGCGGGAGCTCAATGCTACCGACCAGGAATCCGTGTTCATCAACCTCCCAGTAGGATAATGGTCTATAATGACCTGTTCGGCTCGCGTAGGCGTGGGCTCCTGCCTCTATCGCCCTATGGTCCTGTGCAGTCGCCAATGCAACGGCTATTATCCCGTTCATGACCCCCTTGTTATGGGTTACAGCCCTGTAGGGGTCGATCTCAGCTAGGATACTTGCCTCCGCGATCTTCTTAGCGACGTCCAACCCTCCCACTTCGCCATCAGGAGTCCTGGCCCAGGCTCTCACAATCCTCCTGGTAGCGTAATTAGAGACTATTTTAAGCCTTGCCTGCCCACCCGTAACCTTTTCGAGCATTGGAGCAATGGCCTCCGCCATCGTATTAACAGTGTTAGCACCCATCGCATCCCTTACATCAACGATCAAGTGTACAATTATAACAGGGCCCATTCGTGAATCGATGACCCTTACCTCTAGGTCTCTGGGTCCGCCACCGTATTTTAAGAGCGTTGGGTCCTGCTGCTTAGCGTGCTCCAGGATTTCCTGCTTAGCCTCAATTATCTTCATAGCCTTATACTGCGGTGCTGTAACGTTTACGAGATGTACCTGGCTGATCATTTCCTGGGGGCCGGCCTCAGCCCTTATCCCCTCACCATACCTCAACATCCTAGCCGCGTTACTCGCTGCCGCTACAACGCTTGTCTCTTCTATAACCATCGGCACAAGATAGTCAAGCCCGTTGATTTTGAAATTAGTAGCAATGGCGAAAGGGTACGTCATCCCGCCTATCACGTTTTCGATCATGCTGTCCGCAATCTCGGGAGGCAGGTTCCCTAGGTTGCCGAGGGTTTTAACCTCGTCCTCGCTCAAACCCGTCATCTCAGCTATTCTTCTCAGCCTCTCCCCCATAGGTAGTTTGTAAAAACCCTGTATTCTGCTGGTTCTCTCAGCCATGTAAATCTCCAGTCTCTTTATATTGGCGACTACGTATTAAATATTAAACGGTGGACGCCGTGGTTCACGAATGGGCACTAGCGGAGTCGATAGTGTTGTTTCTTGAAAACAATGGTTTTCGAAAAGTAAAATCACTTAAAATAGGGCTTGGAATACTTCAATCAATAGACAAGGAGATATTTTCCTTCAGCCTCCAAGAATTATTAAGGGAAAAAGGCTTTAGTGTGGAGAAACTGGAAGTAGTCGATGAGGGCGCGGAGCTCGCGTGTCACACTTGCGGCTTCAGGTGGAGTTTAAGCCCGGAGTCCATGGATGAGGCTATTAGAGAATCAATCCACTTTGTACCAGAGTCCATTCACGCCTTCGCCAAATGCCCCAGGTGCGGTAGCAGAGATTTCACAATAACTCAAGGAAGAGGCATCAGAATAGTAGAGGTGTTACCGGGTTGAGCTCGGACCCCCGTTTCCACGGCGCGGTTAAGAGACTGAAGCAGATTCCAAAAGTATACATGGTTTTGAGCAGTAAGGGGGGCGTTGGAAAATCGATCGTATCCACCCTGTTGTCATACTACTCCTCGCTCAAGAACACCCCAACAGGGCTACTCGATCTCGATTTCACTAACCCTTCCACACATATCATTCTTGGCTTCAGACCCGAGGAGCTATCTTACAGGGAAGAGAAGGGGTTGGAACCATTTAAGATCGGGAAACTCTCGTACTTCTCTATAATCTCTTTCACGAAGGATAACCCCTTGGTTCTGAAGGGGGAAGAGGCTAGGAACGTAATGAGAGAAGTCTTAAGCATAGTGAACTGGGTAGGTGTGCAAAAACTTTTCATAGACACTCCGCCAGGTCTAAGCGATGAACAGTTGGAAGCTATCTACAATCTCAAAGGCTTGGTGAAACCCATAGTCGTGTCAACCCCCCATAAACTCTCAATTCAAAGCGTTTCGAGACTAGTGAGAATTCTCAGGGATGCCGGGGTCAGCGAAATAATCCTTGTTGAAAACATGGGGAGCGGTGAGCTTAAAACATTCGCCGATAGCGAAGGTCTGAAATATGCAGGATACATTCCATTCGTAGAAAATATTGAGGAGTGCATTGGGTCTATTTCAAAACTCGAGAATTGTCGTATCCGAGAGTATTTCGAGGCAATTCTAACTAAAATATGATCGTCGCGGGGAGTATATGAAATTTTCAGAAGAGTGGCTAAAACTCGTCGGAACTCAACGACCTGTCCCCCGCATCACCTATACCAGGGACAATGAAAAATTCCTGGTTGAGAACCGGGTCCACGCTTAAAGCAATAACTCTGATCCCGGGAAACCTCTTCCACAAGTTTTCAAGGCCGGGCTTCGACGCTATGATAGTGGCTACAAGGTAATCCTTACATCTCAGTTCATCAAGCTTCTCTAGAACTTTTATCATAGTATTACCCGTCGCTAAGGTAGGATCTACTGCTATGGCCGTATGTTCCGAGAGGTCTTGGGGAACTCGTTCATAATATAGTCGGACGAGAACCTTGTTCTCGACCTTAAACCTCCTCGCAGCGACTATTCCAAGACCCGCCCAGGGGAGTGCCTCCCAAATCCCGTGCATTAAGGGTATAGAGGCGCCTAAAACCCCTATAATGTAGACCTGTTTCCCCGGGACGATTCCCTCGGTTCTAGCGACTGATGTTTCTACGAATACGGGTTTCCACTTCAAAAGCCTCGAGACTTCGTAGCCTATTATGTAGCCTATTTTCTTAACATAGTCCCTGTAAACAGCTGGCCTCGTGTCTCTTCTACGTAGCATAGTAAGATAGTACTTGGCCAAAGGATTATCTATGATGATCAGATTCTCGTTCAAAAATTCACCCAGAAATAAGTTCACAGTAGTGAATATAAAGGGATTACTATTCGCCACCTAACAGCTGATTAACGAGATTTCAGCGCTTTTTCTAGAGTGTTGAAACTGTTTTTTGAACAAACCCTTAATAGTCTTTAACAGAGTATCCCCTTCTCCTTAACCATTCTTTAATAGAACGTGCAACTCTAGGTCCAAACCTGGGGAGTGAGGAGAGTTTTTCCAGCGGGGTCTCGGCTAGGTCGTTAATACTTTTAATTCCGTTTTCGATCAGTATTCTAGCCCTAATCCTCCCTATGTTTTCAACACGTGTTAATTCTAATGCATCCTCTTTAACTCCCTCTTCAATCCTCATGGAAAGCTTCTGTAAATGCTTAGCCATCATCCTATTACCTAATACGCTCTCTATTTTAGCAAGGGATGAGACTATCCATGTGGCCGTCTCCTTAATGTTGAACAGGTCTCCGGAACCTATCGAGTACTTTCTAATAATCTCATCCTCTGGGGTTTCATTTATCCAGTCCATTAACATCATTGCGTAAACGTAGCTAGCTAACCATTCATCATATTCAACCTCCACCTTACCGGGAGATGGTATAGTTCCATGCCTGCCCATTTCCAGAGCGTCTTCTTCAAACTCCTCGATAATTTTACTCGGTATGTATGGTGAACTCCTCGAGAAGTCAGGGGTTAACGTTACCACGTGCAAGATGTATACGTCTGAGGGCAACTGCGGCTTATTCCTTCTCCAAGTATCCACGGTCGCCGGATCCAAGTAAGTGTAGGAAGTGATTTTACCCAGGCTTGTTGGCTCTAAGAACCCATTCTTTTCAACCACCATGTTCGTGTTTAGCAGATAATTGATTGTCTCCTCCATAAAAGACTTGAGAAACTCTTTCGAACCCGCGTAGTAAGCGGAAAATGTTAACCAGAATGTTTCGCTTAATTCTTCAATACTCGCCGCCTCTTTGGAAGCCAGCAAGGATAAGGCGTGAATCCTCAGATTCCTAGAACTGGCCAGCTTTCCTCTCACTTCCTCCGGACGCCCCCTCAGGAAGGCCAGTGCCTCCTTATCGCTTGAAGCATCAACTATTATGCTCTCGCCTACCCTGTCATACCTCGGCCTCCCCGCTCTCCCAGCCATTTGCTTGTACTCGCTCACGGTGATGTTTACCATTCTCCCCTTTGACGCATCGTAGCGTTTAACGGATACAACCACCCTGCGGGCCGGCAGGTTCACGCCAGCTGCGAGAGTTGGGGTTGCGAAAACTACCTTCAACACTCTACTTCGGAACGCTTCCTCGACTACTCTTCTCCCCACGGTCGACAAGCCCGCGTGGTGATAACCCACTCCTTTTTTCAATAAGCTCGTTAGAGCCTCCCTCTCCATAGTGCTGGGATCGTCTGAAAGTTGAGAAGTGAAATCCTCTATCTCGTCATCAGGAATGGGCGGGAGTCTATGGCTTAATTTCTCAGCATATTCTTCGACTTTTCTCCTGTTATGAATGAAGACGATTGTTTGATAGTCCATTCCTAAATTGTGAAGCACTACGTCAAGTATCCTATCACCAGTATTGATCTCCACGCTCTCCTCTACTCCGTTATCGAAGATTATTTTCTTGGAGCTCTTAGAGTAGTATCCTTCAACCAGCCTCACAGGCCTCCAGGGAGTATCCACAAGTCCCCCCTTAATCCACTCGGCTAGCTGGTGCGGATTCCCAATCGTGGCGCTTAGTCCAAGAATTTGAACGCCTGCTTTCAAGGCTCTGGCAACAATCATTTCTATGATAGGGCCTCTGTCAGGATCCCCTATGGTGTGCATCTCATCGATAACTATGGCTTCTACCCTGTTAATCCAACTGGGTTTCAGCCTTAGAAGACTGTCAAACCTTTCGTACGTGGCTACGATGATATCGTAATCCCCTAGTTCCTCGGCCGGATTATCGTAATCACCGGTCGTGATACCTGTTTTAAGTCCGATCTGGGAGAGCCTGCTAAACTCTCGATGCTTCTCGCTCGCGAGCGCTTTTAACGGTGTAAGGTAGACCCCGATCCCCTCGGTTGAAACAGTTTTAACCAGGAGCATTTCCGCGATCAATGTCTTACCGCTGGCAGTTGGGGTCGAAACCACTAGGTTCCTTCCTTCCAAGACACCCTTATTAACAGCATCCGCTTGAACAGGGTTCAACGCTACAATACCTTCTCTCGCCAGAAGTCTCACATAACTCTCAGGCAATCCCTTGCTCGTTAGTTCCTCGACGCGCATTTTAATCCTCTTTAAAAGATTTAACCTTATCAAATCCATTAATTACATGACTGTTTAAAAGGAGTTGGCTATGAGCAGGAAGATTTTTCACGCACTGGTCGATCCTGATGAGGCTATCAGGTTGGTTATTGAAAAAATAGATCCACGCCCGCCCGGGGTTGAAAAAGTCTCATTATCCAATGCCTTATACCGGGTTTTAGCCAAGGATGTTTACTCGCCAATAGACCACCCTCCCTTCGACAGAAGCGAGGTAGACGGCTACGCTGTTAGAAGCGTTGACGTAGAATGGAGCGACGAGCTATCGCCTGTTTACCTGAAGATAAAGGGGCGTGTAAAGCCGGGTGAAAAACCTGTTTTAGAGGCCGGGGTGAAAGACGCCGTAGAGGTTGCGACTGGAGCAATGATCCCGAGAGGCTACGATAGTGTGGTTATGGAGGAACATGTTGAAAGAGACGAGAATGTTTTGAAGGTTTATAGAGCGACTCCTCCCGGAGAAAATATTTCAACAGCCGGGAGCGATATATCTTCAGGAGACCTTGTGCTTTTCAAGGGAACACTGCTCAACCACGGTCACCTAGCCTTGCTTGCTGGTTTAGGGATTAGTGAAGTCGAGGTCTTCAAGAAGCCTAAGGCGATAGTGTTTTCAACAGGCGAGGAAGTTGTTGAACCAGGGAGCATCCTAGAGGCTGGAAAAGTATACGATGTCAACGGTACCTTGATAACTTCTTACCTAATGGAGCATGGTGTCGAAGCTTACTACGGGGGGCTACTCCCCGATGATTATGATGTGATTAGGAATAGGGTTCAAGATGCTTTAAAAAAGTATGACATGGTGTTCACAAGCGGTGGAACCAGCGCGGGTCTTTCAGACCTGGTTTATAGAGTGTTTAGCGATATAGGGGAAATACTTGTCCACGGCTTGAAAGCAAAGCCTGGTAAGCCCACGGTTATAGCAACGAGCAATAAGAAACTCTTGATAGGTCTGCCAGGTTTCCCGCTCTCATGTTACATGATTCTCGTGAGAGTTGCTAGTGAGATTGTAAAACTCTACACTGGGGGATTGTGCAACGTCAAAACTATTGATGCTGTAATACCTGTTCAGATAAGGAAACAGGTTGGTAAGACGTGGCTGATACCTGTCATGCTGACTGAGTCTGAAAACAATTACGCCGCCTACCCCGTTTCTATGAGTAGCGGTGCCGTATCACCCCTAATACTCAGCGATGGGTTTGTGGAATTGAAAGAAAGCGTGGACGTTGTCATGGAGGGTGAACAAGTAAGAGTTCACCTTTTCCGCGATCTACCCGAGAAAACCAGGTTAAACGTGATAGGCAGTAATGATCCCTTGTTAACGGAGATACTGAGGCTCAAAGGATCAGCTAGCACTTCAAGAATTCTCAACGTGGGTAGCACCGGTGGCTGGAAAGCTGCGGCGAGAGGTGAGGCCGACGTTGCTCCTACTCACTTGCTAGATGAAGAGACCGGGTGCTATAATACTCCGTTTCTCAAGAAGTATGGGCTCGAGGATAAAGCCGTTTTGATCAGAGGTTATGACAGGCTCATAGGAATTATAGTAGGGATGGGCAACCCCAAAAACATCACTTCCATAGAGGATTTTCTAAGAACCGATGTCAGGATTGTGAATAGGAGTAAGGGATCCGGAATCCGTGTGTATCTCGACATGGCGTTGAAAAGAATCGCTAGTTTAAAGGGGTTAGACCCCAGCAAGATCAGCAAGATAGTTAACGGATACACTTACGAGGTTAAAACACACACGGCTGTAGCAACAGCGATTAAGCAGGGGAGGGCCGATGCAGGCTTAGCAGTAGGTTATGTAGCGGAATTACTCGGCCTCGACTTCATTCCGTTAACATGGGAGGAGTATGATTTCCTCATCCCGAGGAAGAGACTGGTTAAAGACTCTGTTATCAAACTCATAGATGCCCTTAAGCATCTCGATGAAATACTCGACGAGGTTGGACCTTTGTTTAAAAAGTATTTCAGAGCCAGCGAGAACTCCGGCTTTGAGAAAGTAACATGTTTTGAGAAGACGTAATCCTTTATAGATGCTCAAGAAGGTTTTTCATCAGCCTCGCGTTTTCTAGCATCCAGTGGTCATTGTTGAAGAAAACGTAAACAATTTCAGGCTGTAGATCTATGATTTGCTTGACTATTTCGGCGAGCTCCTCTTTCGAGTATTCATAGCCATACCAGTCTGTTGATCCGTGTAGGCGCATGTAGAGCACGTTATTCGCGGCTACTACCCACCTGGCTACTGGTGCATCTATGGAAACTATAGTGAGACCAAGCTTCTCTCCCCATTCCGCGACACCACTGTTAAAACACGTTGAATGCCTAAACTCGATAGCAAACCTTCTTCCCAATCCGGTTGACACGTAGAATCTCTCTATGCCTGATAAATTCTCCCCCTTACAGGAGAAATTCGGTGGGAGTTGGAAAAGGTAGAAATCTATTTTATCCTCCAAGGGTTTGAAACGTTCTCTGAATTTCTCCCAAGTATTCAGAGCCTCAGGCTTGAGCCTCCTCAAGTGCGTAATGCTTCTATGTGTTTTCACAGACCATCTTAGATCCTTAGACTTCCTACTCCACGCTTTCACCTGGTTAGGGAATGGAAACCTATAACAGCTGGCATTTAATTCGACAGCGTTCAGCCCGCTGAATTCAACATACCAGTCCAAAGTAGCTTCTTCATTCCAATCGTATAGCCAACCACTCGTCCCGACATAAGCCTTCATAGGATCCCTAAAAAGATATATTCCCTGCGAAACTAATTTAGGTTTTTCAAGGGTTAATTTTATGAGTATAACGCTGTGCATTGGGTCTTTAAACCCTGTTAAGATAAAGGGTGTCAGAACCGCCTTCGAAGAATTTTTCACTGTATCCAAGATAGTTCCTAGGAAGGTGCCAATCAGTGTGCCCCCTCAACCCTTGGGGCTGAATGAAATATTAAAAGGTGCTCTCGAGCGTGCTAAGGGTTGCTTCGAGCCCGAGTGTGACTACGCGGTTGGGGTTGAAGCTGGATTTTATGTTGTAAACGATGAACCTTTTGATGTGGAAATATCGTATGTGATAGAGAAGAACGGTTCCTACTCCTACGGTTTCTCACCCTCATTCCCTGTCCCCAGAAGGTTTTACGAGTGGATCTTAACAGGTAAGTATAAGGAGCTGGAGGAGGCTGTGGAATACTTAACCGGTGTTGAAAGAATTGGCGAGAAACAGGGATTTATAGGGTTCTTGACAAAGGGAAGGCTGGAAAGATACATGTTAAGCTATGCGGCAACCATTATGGCTCTTGTGAAATTATTAAACAAGGAATTGTACGGGCTGATATGATTACAGGGTGGTAGCTTGAGGAAGAAAACCATACTTGTTAACGGTCTCCTCACTTATGATTCTGGGAAGACATGGTTTACGATAAGCCTTTTCAAAACCCTCGCCAAGAATGGCGTGAAAGCAGTACCCTATAAGCCTGTAGCAGCCCATAACATCTGGTTTAGTGCTAGAACAATCAAGTACTCGATTAAGATGAAAAAGCTTGTGGGAAACGATGCATACATGTATTTCAGGGAAACAGCGGAGCCCCCAGAGCTTTTAAACCCGATCGCGCTAGCCATTGCCCCATTAGATCCTGTTAACTATGTCTCCAACATTGAAAAATACTTGGATGATGCATCATCATTTCTTCCACAGCTGGTACTAGGGCGTATCTCACACTACACCCGCGGAGAAACAATCCATTTCGCGATCCAGGAGAACGTGGAGAAGACTGTCAGAGATGCTCAAGAAATAGTAAAGATCTTGAAGAAAAAGTTAGGAGCTGTTGAAAAAAGTTTAAGAGAAGTCGGCGAGCTACTGGTGAGCCAAAGGATCGATGAAATTACGAGTCAGGTTCTTAACACCCTGTTGGAGAAATACGATATAGTCTTGTTGGAAAGCTTCAACGACGCGGTCATCCCTAGCATTGGTTTAGCAGAGCATGTTGATCTAATAATAACGGTTACTCCCGGCAGGGCTTTCATATACGATAGGACAACCACGAAAAGTGTTTTACAGTACTTAACCCAAAGAGTTGTAGATCCCTCTCATCTCGTTACCCCCAGGTTCTTCTCAATCTTTAAGCCAAAGGAGATTCTAAATACACCTTTAATGTTCAAGCCGGGGAGCCACAACATGCTTAAACCAGTAGTAGATTTCATCCTACGAGAATGATAGGGTTCAACTCTTCCACAACTCTGTCGTCTTTAAAAGATTACCCGGGTCGACAAATATTTATAATTTATGATTCAATAACATAGATTTGGTGTTAGAATGGCTAAATACAGGGTAATAGTAGACAGAGTTGCCTGCCTAGGATGCGGGGCCGCCCCTGCAGCATGTCCAGAGATTTTCGAGCTGGGGGATGATAATGGTAAGAACCGGGTAGTTGCAAAATACAGTGTTCAAACAACCAATGACATATCAATCGGGGAGATACCCGAGGAATTATATGAGTGTGCTAAAAGCGGGGCCGATGTTTGCCCTGTAGGCGCGATACGAATTGAGAAGATAGAGTGAAACATCCAGGCATTTCGCTCTTCAAGGTCCCCCATACTTTTTCAAACATTAAGCATGAACGGCCTCGAGCTTTAGGGTCTTCACGATCAATAGTTTATTAAAAACCAGTAGAAACTTATTTTACTCTTAGAAATAAGCGTGTTGAGACGATCAAGATTATGAGAGATAGCGTCAGAGGAATTAAAGTCTTGTACAATCCGCCCAGGACGAGTAATGCGAAGAAATACGACCCCCAGACTGGTGCTATAACGGTTACCGACAAAA
>Ga0081519_100170_pt1 | contig 12845 bp, 10 predicted proteins | sample ConSprmetagenome_FD_70987 | JGI IMG/M metagenome (GOLD analysis project Ga0081519, IMG submission 70987) | Hot spring microbial streamer communities from Conch Spring, Yellowstone National Park, USA - C T=80-84 v2 (version 2) | ecosystem: Environmental > Aquatic > Thermal springs > Hot (42-90C) ...
GGATAGGTTCATTGTCCTCCACAGGGATGGAAGGGTGAGTGAAGATGAGTTAAAGGCTTATGTGGACATCTTCAGTAAAAAGTATAGGATAGAGAATTTCGCTTTAGTAAGCATATTAAAGTCTGGAACTCCCAGAATTTTCCAAATGAAAGGCAATGTAGTAGAAAACCCTTCTAAAGGGCATGCTATTTTACTTTCTAAACAAGAGGCGGTTATTTCCACTTACGAGCCATCACTTGGAACCCATATTCCATTGAGGATAAAAGTTCTTTATGGTGATTATCCTTTAAATGAAGCTATAGAGGACGTGCTGAGGCTTACACTTCTAAACTTCTCTTCCTTTACACTGAACAAGTTGCCCGCCACTGTAGCCTTTGCGGATAGAATAGCATGGTATAACTTGCATGGCGTTGGTCCAGAGGATACAGATGGAAATCTTTTCTTCTTATAGCAATCCAATAAATACGGATACAACAGGTGAGAAATTTCCTCCATATTTGAGACTTCCTAAAAAATCTGTGGTCTATAGCGTAGCCATAAAGGTAAAGGGTAAGAAATAATCAGCTGAGGCTGTTCTACAAATCTACAAGTTCTGAAGATGTTTCAATCCCCTATAGGCACTTAATAAACTCGCCAGACCGTTGATAATGAAAAAACTTGACAGCTTGTTTCAATCCCCTATAGGCACTTAATAAACACACAGCGCCCACTCTACCCAGCAGACCCCGAACGCTTGCGTTTCAATCCCCTATAGGCACTTAATAAACGCCCGTGGTTTCGCTGGTGTCAGGACAAACTCAAGAGTTTCAATCCCCTATAGGCACTTAATAAACAACAGTCCAAGCCCTAATCTCACTTGGGTTATCTTTGTTTCAATCCCCTATAGGCACTTAATAAACGTGGGAAGGGAAAACGGAACTCGTGAATAAAGCGGTGTTTCAATCCCCTATAGGCACTTAATAAACTAGAGGGTATCCCGACGGGACCGCGACAATGTTCCTTGTTTCAATCCCCTATAGGCACTTAATAAACAACTGAAGATAGCAAGGTATATCTGGACAGACGGCTGTTTCAATCCCCTATAGGCACTTAATAAACTCTCAAGATTTCTCTGAGTTCAGAAATTGCGTTGTAGTTTCAATCCCCTATAGGCACTTAATAAACAGAAGAGGAGGGTATTTTATTCTCGCAAGCAGGTGCTGTTTCAATCCCCTATAGGCACTTAATAAACCAAGCTGAACTGGTTTGAGTTCTACTGGTATTTCCTGGTTTCAATCCCCTATAGGCACTTAATAAACATGACAAAGGTTCTTGCGGTTCTCGGAGAATTTCTCGTTTCAATCCCCTATAGGCACTTAATAAACAGAAGTGGCTGAATGAGTTTGCGGAAGGAAAGGGTAGTTTCAATCCCCTATAGGCACTTAATAAACCTCTCCATAGCCACAGAAAGGTCTTCATGTTTGAACTGTTTCAATCCCCTATAGGCACTTAATAAACCCATTGCGGAGGAGAGTTCTTTGCCCAAGGACATCCGTTTCAATCCCCTATAGGCACTTAATAAACTGGCTAACCGCTACGGGCAAAAGTTTAGCCTTCCTCGGTTTCAATCCCCTATAGGCACTTAATAAACTCCATACCCAGCAGAAAAACACGCACCCGCAAACCTTAGTTTCAATCCCCTATAGGCACTTAATAAACACAGGTGCTCAACTTTCTTGAATTCCACAAGGACTATTGTTTCAATCCCCTATAGGCACTTAATAAACTCTGTCCGTGCTTTAGTGTAGCCCCCTCTCCCAAAAGTTTCAATCCCCTATAGGCACTTAATAAACAACTTTTGACCACCTTATAAAACCCATCTTTGTCCAGTTTCAATCCCCTATAGGCACTTAATAAACAAACTTTTCAGCTTTGCATTTGCCCCTGTTAAGTGGTGTTTCAATCCCCTATAGGCACTTAATAAACCGCCCAGTCTATTACGAGCGACCTTGAACGGGAGAGTTTCAATCCCCTATAGGCACTTAATAAACATAAACACTACAAAGATCCAAGCTATCTATTCAAACAATGTTTCAATCCCCTATAGGCACTTAATAAACAATTACCAGGTGGATAATCTCTTTCTCCTTTGAATTGTTTCAATCCCCTATAGGCACTTAATAAACCAAACATCCGTATTATCTCTCATATTCAGTTGCCAACTTAGAAACAAGGGACTTTTAAGAGCCCCTCTACTTCATTGCCCTCATGACTATTATAAAACATTTCCCGTCCATGTCCAATAGAAGGAAAATCCCGGAGGATAGACAGGAGTTTGTGGCTTATACCCAGCGTTAATATATGAAGTCCTCGTGTGAAGGTTTAGGAAAACCTATCTCTTCTCTTTCATAGTAATTTTTAGTCCTGAACTTGTATATTAAAACAGAATCATAATTTTCATCAATGGTAGATTTTATTTCTTTGATTAATTTTAGAAAATTACCTTCCGTTATTTCTCCCTCAAAAACAGATCTTTGCACCCAAGTCAAATATTTCCTACATATTTTATGGGCTTTTTGCACTCTTTCTTCTTTAATGTCATAAACTAGTATGATAAACATGTTACCATTCACTGACAAAGGGTCTATAAACGTCTTCTTCCAAAAAGTGTTTATACAACTTATAACACTCCATCCTTATAAGCCTTCTGTAAGATACATTTCCTACATTTTTATATTTAATCGTAGTTTTTAGTTTTTCTTCAAAGGTCTGCACAAATATTTCACGACCCTTCTCGTTAAGATGAACAAAATCAATACCTTGTTCAAAGTGTTTCTCTTGAATTTGTTTTTTGTTTATCAATTGAAATATAACCCTATCCACTATTACAGGCTTAAACACTTCAGCAATATCAAGGTTAAGGGTAAAACTCCTCTGGTTTGTTTCATGAAGATAGCCTATCCGTGGGTCAAGGTGAGTTCTGTATATTTCACTCAACACAGTTGTATATAACAAGGCATTACCAAAAGATATCATAGCATTTAAAGGATTCTTGGGCGGATTTTTGGTTCTTTTCTCAAAGTGGAATCCTTCAATTATTAGATTAAAAGACTCATAGTAAGTTTTTCTCGCATCACCTTCTAACTGCATCAAACTTGAAATATCCTTTTTACTTCTCACTTCTTTTAATTTTTCTTCTATATACTCTATAGTAAAGCTTAGTTTTTCCTCGTGTCTTCTTTGGTAATATTTTAAGTTTTTCAATATGTTAAGGAAACTTCCAACAACAAAGGATTTAGCTAAATAAAGTCTTTTTTCTATATCTATATAGTGCTCAGTTTGTTTTATTGTTATTAAACCAGAATTCATAGAGTTCCTAGGATAAAATGTCCCTATGTAGTAGCCGTAATAGTTAAAAAAATGAACAGGTATATCATTTTTATCTAAAAACTCAAGAAGCCTTTTATTTAGCTCTATCTCCCCAAAGACTTTTATATCACTGATAGCCGTTATTGGAATATACTTTTTTCCTCTATCAGATACCCAATGAAGGGTATTATCTTTTCGCTCAAGCCTTCCGCTACTGAATAGATAAAGCGTCCTTGCCATTATTTATGCCCAACAAATTTCTTTGTAGGCACAGTTCTTACAATAAGGAATCTTTACAGGAGGTGGTGGTTTTGGTAAAGATAAAATGTCCTCTATATTTTTTATTTTCTCTTCAAGCTCTCTTTCCAAAGGTTCATCCAGCTGCACTTCTACAGTCTTTCTTTCACTAGGAATACTAAGTTTGCCTTTTAACTCAACTCCCTTATACTTTTTCAAGTAATAAAGATAAAACGCTAATTGCATAATAGCACTTTTGAGATGCTTAGAACTGGACTTTATTTCTGCTATTAGCTCTTTCCCTTTTACTATGTCTATTTTTATTGTGTTATCTATCAAAAGCTCTTTAGTATATTGCGGGTAAAACACCTCGTGTATTGCTCTTCCCTTTTCAAGAAAGGGATTATCCTGAGGGGCCTCTATTTGATGTCCTATAAACCAAACCTCTCTATCACAAATATAGCTGTACCATATTAACGTCCCATTCACCATATAAGCTCCCCTCCCTTAATGCGAAAACCTATTTCACCATCGTAATACAAATCTATATATTCCTTTCTAACTACCCGAATTTTTAACCTTTCATCTAATTCAATCTCACTATCTTTGCTTAGTGCCACGCTTATTACATAACTGTAGAATTCAGCCTTTAGTCTTTCAAACGCTATCTTTGCCTCCCACAAATGGAGTTCTTTCCTTTGTCTTCGTTCCCAGATCTCCTTGACTGCATTAAGCACACTCTCCGCTTTTTTATCAAAAACCACAAAAACATCCTCTTTATAGGGTTGGTCTTCTATCAGCTTAAAGTTTTTATAAAGAAAGTCGTGTTCAACCTTATCCAATGCTTCAAGCAGTTCATCAGACTTGTCGTGAGATATTTTTGTCCATAGTGTCTCAAAATACTCATCTATCACATCCAAGAGCTCCCTTTCCGTTAGTTCTTTGGTTAAAAATTTTTCGGTAGCGGAAAGCAAAACAATATCATATATTCGCCTTGAGTATTCCCTTCCGTTATCATCCACAAGCTTTACCACTCTTACCTCCCCCAATCCTCTAAAGCCATGCCTATTACACCTTCCCGCGGATTGATTTATGCTATCCAGAGGGGCAAAATCTCTATACACTACATCAAAGTCTATATCCACACCTGCCTCTACCACCTGCGTAGATACCACCACCTTATACTTCCCTTGCTTTATCTGTTCTATTCTTTCCCTTCTTTGTTTTGGGATCACCGCAGTGGAGAGGTAAGCAATATCCATATTCACCAAGTCTTTAAGCTTCCTATAGAATTCCTGAGAACTTTTTATGGTGTTTAAGATTATTAGGAAAGTTTTGTCTTCCTTTCTTACCCTCTCCGCCACCTCCCGTGCTAAATCTTCAACGGTCCTTTTCTCAAGATCGGGAATTACCCTGAACCGATGCAAACCTTCCCTGTATTTGGCTTTATCAACTAAATGCAAAACATTGTCCTCTTTCTCAAACACAAAAGGATTTGTAGCGGTCATCAAAATCACTCTACTGTTTAACTCTTCTGTAAGCTTTTTAAAGCATTCCTTTACAAACCGCCAGTATCTATGCGGTAAGGCTTGCAGTTCATCTACTATTACCACACTGTCTTTAAGCTTGTTGAAGCGTCTAAGATAGGAGTTCTCCGCTCCAAGCAATGCGTATAAGAATTGATGGAAAGTGGTCAGAATAACACCCGAGTTCCAACCCTCAAAGAATACCCTTGCGGTGTCAAAATCGTATTCTCTATTTCCCTGAAAATAACCAATTTCGGAAAGATGATGATGAACTATAAGTTCTGTGCTGTCTTTTAGACCAATACCTCGTAAAACCAATTCCGTTTGGTCTATTATGCTAAGGAAAGGAAGACTATACACAATCCTTTTTAGTCCAAGGCTTTCGGCAAGCCCTGCCGCAAAAGATAGCCCTGTGAGGGTCTTGCCCATCCCTGTAGGAAGCGTGAGTGCGTATAGCTTGTAGTCCTTGGCGGTAGGCAGTTTTGCCATCACCTCTTTAAAAGCCTCTTCCCTCTTTTGATTTATTTCTGAACTGTTATTTCTAAGCTGTTCCCTGTATATCTCTATTCTTTCCAAGCTTACAACCCGCGTTTCAGGGACGCTATCCTCTTTACTTCCAGCCTGTGTTTTGTCTGCGTCAAGCAAAACAGAAAAGAAAAGATTAAAGTCAAACAGGCCCTTTTTAAGTTCCCGCCTAACCACAACCACAATTCTTTCAAGATGATTTTCTACAATCGATCTTAGCCGACTTAGAACCTCTTTTTCCAAAAAGGCTTTATTTTTCATGCTTTCAGAAATGTCAAGCAACTCCACAAATCGGTTGAACTTCTCCACCTCAATCGCTTCTATTTGCTTTAGGAGAATGTCCCTTCTTTCCTTTGATAGGAGGTCATCAAATGTGTTTTCTAGTCCCTTTAAATCTGTGTGATGTTTCAGAGGATATAGAAAGCATTCTCTCCATCTGTCCTTAAATTCTAGGGAGAGTGCAAGGTTCAAACAATACACTGCAGAAAGATAGGAATGGTCTGAAAATTTGGTCTTCCTACCACTCAATATGTATTCTTGAAAATATTTAGTAGATTTGCCAAAGTCGTGGAAAGCTAAGGGAATATAAAACCATTCAGGGATATTCTCTCCATAAAGCTGTTTGGCAATTTTAATAACTCCATTTATATGGTCTTCCATGAAAACATTGGGATGGGAATAAAGTCCGCTACTCATGGGGCATAAAACAGACACCTACCTCACCGCTTGGCATTTCAACAAACCACAACTTTTTAAACTTCCCCTCTATCGCAGTGTTTGGCTCTTTCGGATACAGCACTTCCGTATAGCTTGCGGTCCTATCCTCTTCCATACTATAAGGTATAAGTTCTTTGCCGATCCTTATAGAAGTAATCCGCAAATCCTCCAACAACTCCAGAGGGCATGCACTATAGCATCTACCCTCTACATCTTCCAACTCTTTAACTTCAAACCTCCCAACATACTCTATCTCAGCTATATGTTCTGAGGTGCCCAAAACAGGTGTATAGAAAAACTTTCTCAGTTCTAAATGTTCTCTCAGTGTTTCAAAAACATTCCCATCTCCCAACACAAAGACCCTGTAGCGTGGGTCTTTTAACAACTGTTGAATAACTTGAGTCCGTGCCTGGTTCCTTTCCTTTCGCGAAGCCCTTAAAGATGGTTCAAAGCTTCCACCTTCGCTTTTTGTGTTTATGAAATTCACAGAAATTGTAAGAGTTTTTACTGGGCTTAAGATTTGGACCACAAATTTCAAATCTTTGGTGTGCGTTAAGTATTCTTCCCTTTCTAGCCCAATTATGGCACCTACCAGACCACGCAGGACGGTGGGTGGAGGAAAGGGATAGGTTAGGGCAGAAGACGTGGTGTAGAATTTCCTAAAATGTCCTAAGCTACCAAAAACTTCAAAGACCAAAACTTCCATCAGAATTCCAACTTTTCAACCGTAATACCTTGAAATGCATCCTCAATAGAAGGTTCTACACGCAACTCCTCGTCAGCAATATACCTGATTTTCTCTACTTTGTCCTTAAACCTTCGTATCTTCTGTGCTAATCTTTCAAGAGAAAGCTTGTAATCTTCAGGACCTCTTATCTCTTCATCGTTCTTATCAGACACAATATCCACAGCCCTATGAAGTCCTCCTATCAAGTCAAGGGAACCTTCTTTATGGACTACATCAATCAAAAGCCTTGACATATGTCCAATTTTTGACCCAGTAAGCAGAACACTACCGCCCCTATGCCCTATCCACAGAGTATTTAACATAATCTCAAAGTCCTCATCCGTCATTCTTGTATGCTCCGCAGCATTTTGATTAGCTACACCATAAACCGCAATAAGACCGTAGGCTATCCTGTAATCGTCAAGCATAGTGCCCTGTTTTTTTCCTTTTTTCTCTTTCTCTTTCTCTTTTGGTTCTGAAGGCATAACGGATGTCCCTTTTATGTTTAGCATCTTTACTCTATGTAGGGATACTCCGTATGTGAACTGAACAGGACCCGTCCAGGTCTGAGTATTGTTCTGAATTGCAAAAGTTCCGCCAAAAAGCCTGATATCTATGTAATTCTCCAATACATTATCCAAACCACCAACGTCATCTATCTTTTCACTTTTTGTTTTTAATGTTCCATCGGGCTTCCTTTCTTCTATGATACAAACAGGGTACCCCATTTCCGCGAGCGTATCCCTTATAGTCCGCTTTATCCTCGCATCCCTTACAAATACCCTGCCCGTTTCCTCATCGTAGCGTGGTCTGTTTTCATCCAAAGGGTCCCCATTAGGATTTGCCATACTCACATCATACAAAAAGAGTATTTCGTGCCTTCTGCTAAGGATACTCATTCCTCTACCTCCTTGTTGGTTTGTTTTCTATTAAACATCAATCCTCCGTATTGATCATAAAGTCCCATCCCACTTGCAAAATAAAAGTTTAGTTCTCCTACGCTTGCCTTAGGCTTAACAGATCGTAAGAGCGTCTGGGAAATCTCTCCAAAAAGCATCCTAACCCACGAATAATCAAAGACTTCATACTCTTCCAACTTTTGCCTCAACTCAGGAAGTAGCTGTACGATGTCCTGCCAATCCATTTTAAGGCTTTTGAGTTTTTTCAAAAATGGCTTAGACCCTCTTTCTCTCCTTTGTTCTTCTAATAAATATTCCGTTAAAAATCCCATTAGAACCAATCCATATTTCCAGTCTTCTGAGCCAATGCTTGGTAGGTTTCTTACCCAAACAAAAAACTCTTCAAGGCTCTGTGGATTTTGGCTGTCCCGCATGCTTAATCCCTCCGTAGTTATTTTAATAAAGAGATATACCGCTAAAGCTTCATTAATCAACCGACGATCTGTACGCTTATCCCACTCCTTGAAGCTCTCCTTTATAACATTCATCAACCCGTCACAAAGAAATGCATTCTCAACTCTCTTGCCCCAGAATGTAGCCTCAACCATTTGGTAGAACCCTTCCTCTTTGAAAAACTTTTTGACAATCCCATAATTAAAATTTCTGACAATCCTAAGCTTTTCAATAAACTCTTTTACCTTAAAAAGATAGTCAATTCGTGAAGGAAAAACATCTGAAATATACAGTTCTATCGCTTCTCTACTTTGTTCCCTCTTTATAAACAGAAAATGTGCAATGATAATATCTTTAAACCTCCTAAATATTGATAGGATGTCAAGCCCTTTTTGTCCTGAGATTTCTTGAGGGTTATCAAGTATGCTAAATAGCAGCTCTTCATCCTCTTCCCTTACAAGTCCTTCAAGCAGGTCGTATAGATGGGCCTTGTCTAAATTAGCAAGGTTTAAGTTGTTTTTCCTGAGATATTCAAACAATCCCTTAAGCTTCTGAAGATTTTCCTTTTTTAATGTCTCGGGGATAAGCATATACTCTGTGCCTGCTAATTTAAAAGTAGCGGACTCAAGGTTTTGCCTTGCTATTCTGATTTTTTCATAACAATCAAAACAAATCGGACTGTTTTTGTAGGCTACATCTTTTCTAAACCCACCAACTATATATCCAGGCTTGTCATAGGTCAAAAAATTAAAGGGTAAGTCTTTAGCCACTTTTTTCTCCTCTCCACATACGGAACATATGCCATTTTGGTTGTATGAATTCTCCTTTATGAAATCGCCAACTGCTTTGATATATTCGGGCATCTCTCCTATGTATTTTCCATTGAACCTAATGGTAAGCAGGTAGGAGGTTGATTTCTCAGTTCCTTCTATCATACCCCGTATCCGTTCTGCAACGCTTTCTAAATCAATACTTATCTGTGGAACATTCTTTAGTCTATTGTTGGCTGTAGTAAGGTTATTCAAGGATGTTATAATGTTTTCAGTAAGGCTTTTCTTTTTATTTTTACTAAGATGTAAAGTAGGTGAGTAGGAAGGCGGGTTGCCTGTTTTAGTCCTTCTATAAAGATACTTGCTTAACTTATCCTCTGAAAACTCTTCAAGGCTAATATCTTTTAAAGTTGCGTTGCCACTGTCGTCAATTTCAAACTCAAGCACAATAACCTTGTCCGCTTCAACTTCACCGTATATGGGTCTTTCAAAGAGTTCGCCCCACTCTTTTAACGCCCTAAGCATGTTCCTTCTTCCTTATTCTCTTATTTTAACAATACAGCCAAAACCCGCACTGTTTTTCACCCCTAATCCACATTCCAGCCCAACCTTCAGCATATCCCTCTTAGCTTTTATTTTAAACAAACCCTCCCACGCTGTAATAAGTGTTCCCTTAAATACAATCTTCTTTTTGTGAATACGATTCGTGTCAACTGGAGCTATTTCAATCTCTCCCGTATACCTCTTGCCATAAACAAGTTCATATTTTTTCATCAAGTTGCTTTTAAGCATAGCGTAGAACTGCTCCTCAAATGGTGAGAGGTAAATGTGTCTTCTTGAACCCTCTGGCGTCCTATAGACCACAATAGGAGAAAGACAAACCACAGTTATCTCCTCGCTTTCTATTTCCTCCTCTAACACCTCAACCTCTGAAAGGAAAATATATTGCTTATGCATAAGCAATCTTTCTTTTTTCAGTAAAGACATGGCTATAGACTTCATATGTGTGGTTATCGGAGTGGAAAAATAGACATGGACGTCTGGAGGGTGGAACAAAATGTTGTTTTCGTTCTTTTCCTTAATCTTGCCAAATATTTTTGAGAATGTGAAGAGTTTAAACCTTCTGTGGTTATACACAAAGCCCACTTCATGCAATATGCTGGCAAGGATTTGGTCCATGTTCTTATAAAAGAATCCCTGGAGCACGCTGTTGTAATACTTGGGCAAACTTAAAGGCTGGTCAAAGCTAAACTTGAATTTTAACTTATAGCTTTTATAAGTTCTTTCCGTCATAACTAAGCATGGTAAATCCGTCCTTTATAAACACAATTCCTCCAGGCATCTCCGTAAAATCCCAAGTGTCTGCATAAGATAAAAATTTTACCCTATGTCACTTGTCATACTTGAAGATGTCAAGTTTTGGCATCCATAGATTTGACTGGTTAATAGTTAGGACCTGAAGCAATTCTGATTCGCTTAGAAATATAAAGATATTACAAGCAATAGAAGAAATACTAAACAAAGTTTTTAAGTGGTATGGATTTTCTGTAAGCCTAAAAGCAGAAGCTGTGCCTCTCTGTTTTGAGGGACTTTCTCTTCTAACAAGGATTATGAAGTAAGCATAGAGACTATCAGAGAATGATTCAATGCTGTAGGGAGAGCCCTTCGGGCAATATACATAGTTGCTTTCTGGGTTTATGTAGATGAGACAAAGATTAAAGCAGGGGATAGAACCTACTTGGTATTCCTAACCCTTCACACGAGGACTTCATATATTAACGCTGGGTATAAGCCACAAACTCCTGTCTATCCTCCGGGATTTTCCTTCTATTGGACATGGACGGGAAATGTTTTATAATAGTCATGAGGGCAATGAAGTAGAGGGACTCTTAAAAGTCCCTTGTCTCTAAGTTGGCAACTGAATATGAGAGATAATACGGATGTTTGGTTTATTAAGTGCCTATAGGGGATTGAAACTGATATATCTATCGCCATTATATAGTTGAGGTGCTAGTTTATTAAGTGCCTATAGGGGATTGAAACGTTAATTCTTCATAAAACCTGAAGAAGTAAACATAGGCAGTTTATTAAGTGCCTATAGGGGATTGAAACCTGGCTGTGTGGAGATTTTGAGGGATGAGAACGCTAAGTTTATTAAGTGCCTATAGGGGATTGAAACTAGATTACCTTGAGTTTTTGGAAAAGCTGTTAGAGAGTTTATTAAGTGCCTATAGGGGATTGAAACTCCTCCTTCTGGTGTAAATTGGCAGGAAAGACGCCGGGTTTATTAAGTGCCTATAGGGGATTGAAACTTTTGCGGTTCATTGGATAAAGAGGAAGGCGTTGCAGTTTATTAAGTGCCTATAGGGGATTGAAACGATTTTCAGACTATTGAAAACGAGAAGAAACGCAAGCGTTTATTAAGTGCCTATAGGGGATTGAAACTAACAGGAAGCACACCAACGGAGTATAGGATGAGAGGTTTATTAAGTGCCTATAGGGGATTGAAACCCAGCAGAAGTAGGCGCAGAAACTACCGCATTCCCACCCTGTTTATTAAGTGCCTATAGGGGATTGAAACTTTAGTAGTTTAGGAGACAGTAAATAAAACTCTTGACGTTTATTAAGTGCCTATAGGGGATTGAAACTTGCTTGAGACTGAGAACATTGGCGTGCTTGAGGATAGTTTATTAAGTGCCTATAGGGGATTGAAACAGAAAAGCAATAGCTTTTGTTGGATTTTGTGCGAGTAGGTTTATTAAGTGCCTATAGGGGATTGAAACCGATCAGACGGAGTTCTGTCAGGAGGGAGGTCTTTCAAGTTTATTAAGTGCCTATAGGGGATTGAAACGCTTCAGCCCTTTGTCTATGTGGAAAACAACTTCCTCGTTTATTAAGTGCCTATAGGGGATTGAAACGCTTCCTTGCCTTCTCCAGCTCCCAGCCCCATACCTCGTTTATTAAGTGCCTATAGGGGATTGAAACGAGATCAGGGCAGAGGTCGGGCAGCTAAGGGCACAGCGTTTATTAAGTGCCTATAGGGGATTGAAACCATAGAGTGGAGGAGTGAAGCCATGGTAAGAAAGTCGTTTATTAAGTGCCTATAGGGGATTGAAACGGAGAAATGCTCCGGGAGTGGCTGGATGAACAAACGAGAGGTTTATTAAGTGCCTATAGGGGATTGAAACCCTGCTGTGCGATGTTCTCAAGCCATTTGAGTGCCCTTGTTTATTAAGTGCCTATAGGAGATTGAACCTGAAGATGGTAAGGGAGGAACCCACACCTTTGGCATTGCCTCGTTTATTAAGTGCCTATAGGGGATTGAAACATCTTTAGAACTTGTAAAGTTTTAGGGCAGCGTCAATTCTAACAGTTAGACTTCTACAATCATACAGAGTCTCGCTAGTTTGTTAATATGTTGATAAATTTGTTTATTAGCCTATTAATAAGCTAATTAGCTTGCTTATTAACAAGTTATATGATAAACTTATTAACATGAAGACCTTGGCAGTGGTTAACCACAAGGGAGGTGTGGGAAAAACAACGCTTACTGTAGTCCTACTTCATCTACTTGCAGAACGAGGTTTGAAAGTTCTTGCTGTAGACCTTGACCCTCAGGCAAACTTGACCCTGTGCCTTACTC
>Ga0081519_100172_pt1 | contig 12754 bp, 11 predicted proteins | sample ConSprmetagenome_FD_70987 | JGI IMG/M metagenome (GOLD analysis project Ga0081519, IMG submission 70987) | Hot spring microbial streamer communities from Conch Spring, Yellowstone National Park, USA - C T=80-84 v2 (version 2) | ecosystem: Environmental > Aquatic > Thermal springs > Hot (42-90C) ...
TATAGTTAAAAGAATTGAAGACCTACCCCGCATTCTAAAAGCTGCCTTTTACATCGCTAGGACTGGAAGACCAGGTCCAGTTCATGTTGACCTTCCCAAAGATGTCCAACAGGCAAAAGGGGAGTTTAATTATCCTGAAGAGATCCATCTTAGAAGCTATAACCCTGTTTATGAGCCCCACATACGGCAAATAGAAAAAGCGTATCAACTTCTGGAGAAAGCCGAAAGGCCTGTTTTCCTTATTGGGGGTGGGGTTATTTCTTCAGGCGCAGCTCCTGAGGTGCTTGAACTAGTTGAAAGACTAAATCTTCCTGTCACGATGACACTTATGGGTCTTGGTGGTTTTCCTGGAGATCACGATCAAAGTCTTGGTATGCTTGGAATGCATGGAACCTACTATGCTAACATGGCGGTTGCTAACTGCGATGTCCTTCTTGCAGTAGGAGCAAGGTTTGACGATAGAGTTACAGGAAGGCTTGATGCCTTTGCTCCAATGGCGAAGATCATTCACATTGACATTGACCCAACTTCTATTCAAAAAAACGTTAAGGTAGATGTGCCTATAGTTGGCGATTGTAAAAGGTCTTTGCAAAGGTTACTCGAGGTGGTTAAACAGGTAGGGCAGCCCAAAAAATACTGGCAAGAAAGGTTTAAAGATTGGTGGGAACAAATAGAAATCTGGCGCAAACGCTATCCTTTGAGGTATAAGTTTGACCCAAATGTTATAAAACCACAATTTGTCATCGAAAAACTCTATGAATTGACTAAAGGGGAGGCTATTATCGCCACCGAAGTTGGTCAAAACCAAATGTGGACAGCCCAGTTTTATAAGTTTAAAAAACCAAGGACTCTTATAACTTCTGGTGGACTTGGGACGATGGGGTTCGGTTTTCCAGCTGCAATAGGAGCCCAAATAGGGAACCCAGGGAAGCTTGTGATCGACATAGCTGGGGATGGTTCGATACAGATGAACATTCAAGAAATGGCTACAGCTATGCAAGAGAGGCTCCCTATTAAGGTTATCATTCTTAACAATGGCTACTTAGGAATGGTTCGCCAATGGCAAGAGCTTTTCTATGAAAAAAGATACTCTCAAGTTAGCTTAGCAGTCCAGCCAGATTTTGTTAAACTTGCAGAAGCTTATGGTGCCTTTGGTATGAGGATAACTAAACCAGATGAGGTTGAACCAGCTCTTAAAAAGATTTTAGAGATGAACACCCTTTGCGTGCTCGATGTAAGAATTGCTCCGGAAGAGGGAGTTTTCCCGATGGTTCCCGCAGGTAAAGCTACTACTGAGATGATTTTAGTTTAAGGAGGAAGCTCATGGCTGAAAGAAAATGTACCCTTTCAGTTTTAGTAGAAAATACACCAGGAGCCTTAGCGCGCATTGCTGGACTTTTTAGCGGGAGAGGCTTCAACATCGATAGTCTTTGCGTAGCAGAAACGTTAGACCCAACCCTTTCCCATCTAACCTTGGTGACAAGAGGTGATGACCAGATCATCGAACAGATCATCAAACAGCTTAGACGATTGATTGATGTTTATAAAGTAGTTGATGTTACTCAAGAAGGTGACTACGTTGAAAGAGAGATGGCTTTGATTAAGGTCAGAGCTGAAAAGGAGAATAGAGCAGAGATCATGAGAATCTGTGAGATTTTCCGCTGCAAGATCGTTGATGTAAGCCCCAAAACTTATACACTTGAGGTAACAGGTGACCAGAATAAACTTCAGGCAGTTATTGACCTTTTAAAACCAATGGGAATTAAAGAGATTGTCCGCACAGGACCCATTGCTATTAAAAGAGAGAAAAAAACAGCCTAAAAGCTCCGCGCCTAATCGATAATACCCAACCTCATTCCTTGCAACAGGGAAAACCTTGATAAAAGTTGATGTTAACAAAGAATACTTAACTGTCGAGGAGGTCTCTGCCTTTCAAGAGGCTTTTAAGCGTTGTGCAAGACGCATAATTCTTGCCACAACCTTAGCGGGAAGCGGCCACCCAGGAGGTTCACTTTCATCTTTAAGTCTACTTCTCATGGTTTACGCTATCGCAAAAGTTGATCCGAAAAATACCAGGAAAGAAGATAGGGATAGAGTGGTAATAAGTCATGGACACATAAGCCCTGGGGTTTATAGTGTTCTTTGTGAATATGGGTTCTTCCCTGAAGAGCCCTTTCTACTTGAATTTAGGAGGGCTGGTTCTGCTTTTGCCGGACATGTGGAACAGGCTGTTCCTGGAGTGGAATGGAATACAGGGAACCTTGGGCAAGGTTTATCAGCTGCCTGTGGAATGGCTAAAGCTTTAAAGCTGAAAGGACTTACAAGACATGTCTTTTGTCTAATGGGAGATGGAGAACAACAAAAAGGACAGGTAATTGAGGCTAGACGCTGGGCCGTAAAGTTTGGTTTAAACAATCTTATAGTTCTTATTGATTACAACAAACTTCAAATTGGTGGGAGCATCTTTGAAGTGATGCCTCAAGACATAGCGAAAGAGGTCGAAGCTACCAATTGGAACCTCATCGAAATAGATGGGCACGATTTTCAGCAAATTTTTCAAGCTCTACGCAGTGCAATTTTAGGCAAAGTAAAGGACCCAAGCAAACCTACTGCCATCCTTGCTCATACAGTTATGGGAAAAGGTATTTCCTTTATGGAAAACGACCCCAAATGGCATGGCATGCCATTACCTTATGACCTTGCTAAATTAGCTTTAAAAGAATTAGGATTTCCACCAGACGAGCTCGATATTTTGATGCAAAAGAGAAAAGAAACTCCAGTAAGGTTCCCACATCAACCCCATGACCCTCTTCCAGTATCAATTAAGCTTCCTTCTGTAATAACTATCTATCCTCCCGATAAAAAAACGGATTGCCGAAGTGCCTACGGTGTGGCTTTAGCTGAGCTTGCTAAGCTTAACAATCTTGGCGAGGTTCCCAAGGTCCTTGGGTTAACTTGCGACCTTGAACCCTCAGTAAAAATGACCGATTTTAAAAAGGTTAGTCCACAGGCCTTTTTTGAATCCGGCATTCAAGAACATAGCACGGCTTCCATAGCTGGCGCTCTCTCAAAAGAGGGTTTCCTCACCTTCTTTTCTACTTTTGGCGTTTTTGGCATCGATGAGGTTTATAACCAACTAAGGATCAACACCTTAAATAAGACGGCCTTAAAGGTGGTTTGCACCCATTTAGGAGCTGATGTAGGAGAGGATGGTCCCACCCACCACTGCATAGACTATCTCGGATTACTCTTAAACTTACCTGATTGGGAAATTTACATACCCGCAGACCCAAATCAAACTTTGCATATCATCTATGCGATAGCTCAAAGAAAAGGAAACATTTTCGTTGGGATGGGACGCTCAAAAGTCCCTATTGTGACTAAGGATGATGGGAGCCCATACTTCGATGAAGGGTATCAATTCCAGCCTGGTAAGGCTGACTGGTTGAAAGAAGGACCTCATGGCGTAATAGTGACTTACGGAAATATGGTCTCAAGAGCCTTAAAAGCTTGGGAATTACTTAAAGAAAAAATGGGAATTTCTGTTTCTGTGCTTAATGTAGCCTCTATCCGACCTTTTCCTGAGGAAGATCTAATAAAGGCATCGAGCCTCAAAAATATTCTTGTCGTAGAAGACCATCTAGTAGCAACTGGGCTAGGTGTTCATATAGCAAGCTTTTATGCTCAAAAAGGTTTAACGGTAAATTTAAAACTTTTAGGTCATAAAGAACCTGCAAGCTCAGGACATCCGGATGAACTTTTTAAGCGCGCAGGCTTAGACCCAGAGTCGATCACTAAGTCCATGATAGACCTAATTCATGGTATCCGAAGCTAAGGATGCCCCTTTAGATTTAGAAAAGAAACAACCCTTTTGGGAACATCTAATAGAGCTTCGTTTTCGCTTAATTAGAGCTTTTATAGCCTGGATTCTTGGCTCAATCTTAGCTTACATCTATTCTGACGACCTCATCTCTCTTTTGATTAGCCCTCTGCAAAAAATACTTATACCATCTCAACATCTCGTTTATTTCAAAACTTTACCTGAAGTCTTTAGTGTTAAAATAAAACTCTCTCTTATTTGTGGTTTTTTTATCGGGAGTCCCTACATTTTTTATCAAATTTGGCTATTCGTAGCCCCAGGTCTCTATCGACATGAAAAAAGATTAACTAAGCTCGTTTTTTTCCTTTCTTCCTTTGCTTTTCTCATTGGCATACTCTTAGCTTATTTTTTTTTCCTTCCTGCGCTGATCTACTATCTCTATTCATTTGGAGAACAGTTTTTACAGTTTAAACCTTATCTCAGCGAATACATAAACTTTGTCTTAAAACTTTTTATCTTCATTGGAGTTTCTTTCCAACTTCCCACAACTCTTGTGGTTTTAACAAAGCTTTCTATAGTATCTAGAGAAACTCTAAAGAAAACAAGACGTTATGCCATTTTAGCAAGCTTTATCGCATCTGCCTTCATAACCCCAACCACCGATCCTGTTAACCAAATTCTTTTAGCCTTATTGTTGACTTTTTTGTTTGAATTGGGTATATTTTTATCATGGATAATCAAATAGTCCATAGGAGGATAACATGCCTTTCGGTTTAGGTGGACAAGAATTATTTATCATCCTTTTTTTGGCTCTCCTTATTTTTGGAGCTAAAAGATTACCCGAAGTAGGGGCTGGATTAGGAAAGGGTATACGTGCCTTTAAGGAGTCCCTAAAAGAAGCTGATGCTTCTGAAGAATTAAAAAAGCTTGATGAACCTAAAAAAGAAGGACCTCACGCTAACTCTCAGCAGACAACTGTTAATAAATCCTAAAGCATCATAGTGAAAGCTTTTCTCTTAGCTGCGGGGAAGGGAGAAAGGCTTCTCCCTTATACTCAGTTTCTTCCAAAGCCACTTTTTCCAATCCAATTCTTGGTGTTCCTATTCTGGAAATCCAACTGAAAAAATTACTTAAATTAGGCATACAGGATATTGGAATTAACATTTTTCACTTAAAAGAAAAATTGTTAGATTTTTTTAAGGAGTTTTTCTCAAAAAAATCCTGTTAATTTGTCAATCTTTGAAGAAAAGGAACTTTTAGTAACAGGAGGCGGTAGTTTTAACGCCAAGGATTTTTTCACTAATTCAACATTGATTATTAACTCAGACATTTTATTCGATTTTCCATTAGAAATTTTGATAGAGTATTATCAAAAAAATAAGAGTCTTATAACTTTAGTTTGCACCTCTAATTCTAATTCTAAAAATGTTAAAGTAGATTTTAGAAAAAATAAAGTTTTATCCTTTCGTTCAAAAGATTCAAACGTTTTTTATCCAGGAATTCAAATAGTTGAACCAGAAATTTTTGAATTTTTAAGCCCTAAATTTGATTTGATCGGTACATACATAGAAGGCTTGTCTCAGGGTCTTAAAATTTCTGCTATAGTGGTTAATGATTACTCATTTATAGATATTAGAACTTATCGAATTATTTTATTACTCATGAAAGAATACTTTCAAATAAACTAATACTCCTAGAATTAGGAAAAGTGGAATCTCCTTTTATTATCAAGACAAAGGGATTTGATTCAAAAAAGTTTTATTTATTGACTGGGTGTTTATCGATGAAGGATGTAAATTAACTGGAAATACTGTCTTAAAGAAGGTGATTGCCTGGAAGGGAGCAACCATACCCGAAGGAATTCATGAAGAAAAATTGTTCTTTTAAGACCTCCACGTCGATGAATTTAACTTTAACCCATAGACATAATTCCTCTTAAAGGTGATGGTTCTGAAAGAAAGTTTTTTAGAGTTATACTTAAAAGAGGAACTGTTATCCTCATACTTCCCCAGGAAGGAGAGTCTGGTAAAAAAGAAGCCTACTCTTACTATAAGATTGGAAAATTTTTAAAGGAAAACCAAATTCCTGTGCCAGAAATATTTGATTATGATGAAGAACTTGGTTTACTTTTAGTTGAAGATCTTGGTGACTTTCGGCTTTATGATATTCAAAAGAGTGACATAAAAAAATACTACTATAGAAAGGCTATTGAAAATTTAGTTAAATTTCAAGCTCTTATAAAACACTTTGATCCATCTTGGAGTTACGACTCAAAAACTTATGATTTACAGTTTTTATGGGAAAAAGAAATATTGTACTTTAAAGAATGGTATGTAGAAAGATACAAAAATAAATTCTTATCCTATGATTATTTAAATGAACTAAAACTTTGTTTACAGCATTCATTAAACTTTAATGATAAAGAAGGGGAAAATCTATATGATTGATTTTTCAAAGCACAAGAATAGGACCTCCATGGTATGACATAGCAAGCCTACTTTATGACCCTTATTTAAAAGATTGAAATTTAAACATTGATAAATCTTTAAACTATTAAATTGAATTATCTGTATATGATAAAATTATAGCTATAAATCAAGTTTATTATTTTGCAGTGATAAGATTAATACAAGCTTTGATTGCCTATGTGAAACTTAGTTGTATGGGTAAAGATTGGTTTAAAAATTATATAAAATTTGGAGAATTAAAATTATTTAAAATTTTAAGTTCTTACAAATTTGAGGAGCCCCTAAGAGGGCTCCTTAAGTTTATCGATTAAATTGCCCTATTATTCTGGTTTTTCTACACCTGCTTCTAATCCCATACCCACGCCGGGCAACCCATACATCACGGTGCTACCTGTAGAAAAGTATTCCAATTTACCTTCCCTTACCAGCTCATTGGCTGCATTTTTAATGTCCCTTGGGTTGGCATCAGGTATTTCTCTCTGTAAATCTTTTAGATAAACTTTGGTTTTACCCCCTGAAGCTACTTTTTTTTGCATTACTTCTAAAATCTTTTGTTTTAATGTTTCTTTATCCATACATTTCACCCCTTTTTAGTAATTATATTCTTAGTAATTATATTCAGTCATGGGTTTTACATGTTTTGTGAACTTAAAGTGAATAGAAGTTCTGTAAGTGTCATAAGCCAAACGATAATCATCGATCAAATGCCAGGTAAACGGAATGTCGGTAAGTTCAAAAAATTTCTCCCATCCAATCCTTTCAATCCAATCTCCAACTCTTTCATACTTTTTAGCATGCTGAGAATAGATTTCGAGAATTTTCTTAATCCATTTTACAGCTGTTGGCCACCTTGGTGGCTCATTGGGAATGTAAGGAATAACCACTTTGGAAAATCTGGGTGGCGTAATTCTATTTGAAACCTTACCTCCAACCACTAAAGCTAATCCATCCCCCTGTCCGTCAGCTATTGGCATGGCTGGGCACATGGTGTAGCAATTTCCACAGAACATACACCTTTCTACATTAACTCTAACGGTCTTTCTCTTTTGTCCGCCAATTTCAACGGTTGCAGGTTTTATTGCACCTAGGGGGCAAGACGCTATAACAAGCGGAATCTCACAAACCTTATCCAGCCTGTCATCTTCAATTATGGGTGGTTTCCTATGAATACCCACAACGGCAATGTCAGAACAGTGCACAGCCCCACACATGTTCAAACAGCAAGCAAGAGCAATTCTCACCTGAGCAGGAAGCTTATGTGACCCAAAGTATTCAAAAAGCTCATCCATAATTGCCTTAACAACACCCGAAGCATCTGTGGCTGCAGTATGACAATGGATCCATCCTTGTGTATGGACAACATTGGTTACGCTTGCTCCAGTACCACCAATAGGAAACTTATAGGAACCACCCGGGTGTTTACGAGATTTTAAATCTTCAATCAAGGCTTTAAGCTTTTCTTCATCTGTAACGTGAAATTCTACATTATTTCTTGTGGTCCAACGGACATAACCATCGCAATACTTATCTGCTATTTCACAAATTTCACGAACGTAATCAGTCGTCTCTAGCCTTGGAGTACCACAACGGACTACATAAACAACTTCTCCTGTCTCAGAAGTATACTTCAAAACACCAGGCTGAAGAATTTCATGAGATTTCCATTTTCCATAGTTTCTCTGAATCACAGGAGGTAAAAATTGCCAATAATGGGGAGGTCCAATGTCGGTGATCCTGTTTTCCATAGGTTTTTGAGGATTGTATAGTTTTTCAGCTAAGGTTGGGTCGTACGGTTGATTATAAATTGGGTCTGGTCTTTCTGGCTTCTCTCTCATCCCTTCCCCCTCCTTATTATTAATTTATTACACTGGATGACGTTTTCTAAATTCAGCAACGTCTCTTGTCCAACCACCCTCAACTTCTTCTTCTTTCCAGAAAATGTAAGGGTTGGACCTTGGTTCTCTTACATGTTGCGGTAATGGTTCTAAGCCCAATACGTCAACGATAAATCTATTTAATCCGATCCTTTGGATTAGTTCCCCAAGTCTTTCCCGATTTTTACCATTTTCCATCCAATAATCCCAAACTTTATAAATAAGGTTCTTCAGGTTGTCATAAGGTGGTTCTAACTTCATGAATGGAACGATGACCGTAGAAAGTTGAGCCCCTTCCAATATAGGAGCTTTTGCTCCCATAAGAATGGTTGCTCCCCTGTCATCACCAGGTCTTAAGGCTTCAGGCATTACATTGATACAGTGCATACAGCGATTGCATTCTTTATTGTTAATGTAAAGCTTCTTTTCCCTTTCATCCCAGAACATACATTTTGTTGGGCAAAGGTCAATTACTTCTTTTTTAATATCAAATGGACCCCAATCTCTATCTGAATGAGCACCAGCATTGGGCTTCAATTCCCCACCTACATAAGCTCTTACTGCTTCTTGGTCAATTTTAATATTATCAGCCCAGATCCCGATAATTGAGAGATCAGCTCTGGCAATAGCAGCTACGCAGTCATTTGGGCAACCAGAAACCTTTATTTTAAACTTGTAAGGGAAAGCAGGACGATGAAGCTCATCCTGAAATTGCATGGTCAACTCGTAGGTAATATCCTGAGTATCAATGCAAGCCCATTCACAGCGAGACATCCCCACGCAGCACTCAGGAGTTCTTAAGTTTGAACCAGAGCCTCCCAAGTCCATCTTTAATTGATGCGTAAGGTCATAGAATATATATTCAAGCTGCTCTGTAACTGTACCGAGAAGAATTATATCTCCTGTTGACCCATGTAGGTTAACGATTCCACTACCTCTATGGTCCCAGAGGTCGCAAAGCTTCCTTAGGAGTGATGTATGATACCATTTAGCCGCAGGCTGGTTAACACGAAGAGTATGAAAAGCCCAAATCGCAGGGAATTTATCCTGCTGGTCTGAATACCTACCGATAACACCACCGCCATAGCCAAAAACCCCCACTATTCCACCATGCTTCCAATGAGTTTCCTTGTTTTTGTAAGATAGCTCCAGTTGTCCAAGGATGTCAAAGGCTGCTTGTTTCTGATATTTTTCTGCATAATTGTAAATGTCATCAACAAAACTTGGCCAGGGACCACTTATAAGCTCATTTAACATCGGAGTATCATGTTTCTTAACCTCCGCCATTGCCCCCTCCTATTTGGATGATTTTTTTTTAATTTACTTAAAAAATAATTCATGTCAAGACTAAAAATTTTGTGCTTTTTTACAATACTTAACTATCTTATCAAAATTCAATGTAAAAAATTTTTTTTTATACTTTTTTTTAAACTCAAACTTTATTTTACACTGCATTCTAACAATCAAAAAAGTTAGTCTCAAAGGCGACTAAAATAAAATTTAATCGGGCCAATTCCTCTTTCAACCTTTCAATGATATAATAAAAAATATGAACAACCAGGCTCTTTTTGAACTTATCGAAAAGTATCTCCAAAATCCTTCAGCCTTTGAAAATCAGCTTGAAGAAGAGATAAAAAAAAGGATTTCACTAAAAAACATAAGTCTTTTAATTTTTGAATTTTTAGAATTCTCGCAAAGACCGGATTTACCAAGGGAAAAAAGGATTAAGCTTTTAGAATGGCTGGGCAAATTTTTGCTTGAAAATTTAGAATTAGAAAAGGCTATAAAAATTTATAAGCTACTCTCTAAAGAGACTTCCAAGGATGAGTATACTCAAATATTAGAAAAATTAATTTTTCATAAAGATTTAGAAAGGTTTAAAAAATTAAGAGAAAAGATCTTTATTAACTTTAAAGTCGCTGTTCAACTTGCCGAAGAAGCAGCAGAACAGGGTAAAAGTATTGAAAGCTTTATCCTTGAAAAATACCGTATCCCAAAGGTAGAAATTTTAAAAAGTATTGAAGAATTTTACAAAATCCCTGCCTTAGACTTAAAAAGACTATTAGCTCAGCGTCAAGTAAAAAAATTGCCCGAGGTAATAAACATAAAAAGTTTCTTTTTTAAGGAACTTTTGTCCATTCCATATGTCTATCAAGATAAAGTTTACATATTTACCTACCACCCCAAAGACCCAGAAAGAGTAGAAAAGATTAAAAGACTTCTAAATTTAGAGGAAGTTGAAATTGCCTTTGCTTTTAAGGAAGATGTTTTAAGCGCCATAGAGGCTTACTACCAAGAAGGAATACTTGAACTTTTAGTTGAAGAAGAAGAGGTTCTTACTGAAAAAGAAGAGGCTGAAGCATTAGAGTTAGATTCTACGGTTGTTCAACTTGTCAACCAGATTATTGAAGAAGCTTATAGAAGAAGAGCTTCTGATATTCATTGGGAGAGCTTAACTGGTAGAAGGGGATTACTGGTTAGGTTTAGAGTTGATGGAGAATGTTTCCCTTTTATGACGATACCCGAATCGCAAAAGAGAAGTTGCATATCTCGAATTAAGATTATGGCAGGTCTTGACATTGCAGAAAAAAGACTTCCTCAAGATGGAAAGATTAAATTTAAAACCAAAGATGGGCAAACCTTTGAAATAAGAGTTGCAACCATTCCTACTATAGAAAACAATGAAGATGTAGTGATGAGGATCCTTGGGGGGATAGAGTTTCGTTCCCTCGAAGAGATTGACCTTTTGCCCGACCATTATGCTATGTTGAAATCTATCCTTGACCTGCCATACGGATTAATTTTATGTGTAGGACCAACCGGTTCAGGTAAAACAACGACCCTCCATGCCTGCTTAGAATATTTAAACAAGCCCAATAAAAAAATCTGGACAGCAGAAGATCCCGTTGAAATAGTTCAGGATGGTCTAAGGCAGGTCCAGGTTAACCCCAAGATCGGTTTAACCTTTTCGCGAGTGCTAAGAGCTTTTTTGAGAGCAGACCCTGATATTATCATGATAGGAGAAACAAGAGACCAAGAAACAGCACACACTTTGATTGAGGCTGCTTTGACCGGGCATTTAGTTCTTAGCACTCTACACACAAACAGTGCTCCTGAGACAGTAACAAGACTTCTTGGAATGGGCATTGACCCTTTTAACTTCGCTGATTCTCTTCTTGGAATAATTGCGCAGAGGCTTGCTAAAAGGCTCTGTAAATACTGTAAAAGGCCCTATACTCCAGAGCCTGAAGAAATAGAAAGGATTAAGTTTGAATACGGAGAACATCCAGTCAAACCATTATCAGATTCTCTTATAAGAGAAGCAGTGTTTTATGAACCCGTTGGATGTGAAGAGTGTAATTTTACCGGGTTTAAAGGTAGGATTGGCCTTCATGAAATCCTTGTACCGGATGAGGATCTTAAAGATTTGATCGTTAAAAATGCCCCGGCAAATGAGATCAGAAAAGTAGCCATGCAAAAAGGAATGATCACCTTAAAGCAAGATGGTATTTTAAAAGTTTTACAAGGAGAGACTACGCTAAAACAGGTTCTTGCCGTAACCTTAAGGTAAAAAAAGAATAAGACTTCCGCAAAAATTTCTTTTTTTGGAGTAGCAAAAGGGGTAAAACTCGCAGTTCTTATTTGTTAGAGGTATGAGGAAAAAGATCCTCATTGATTGTGGACTTTTTCAGGGATTGGAGCATGAAAAAATCGTCTTTCCTTTCTCTGTCAATAGAAGGATATTTCTTAATCGATTTTAACCCATGCCCATCTAGACCACTGCGGAAGGATCTCCTGTTTAGTTAAAGAAGGTCTTAGGGGGGAAGGTTGTGGCAACAAAACTCACTTTGCGACTTGCCAAAATCATGCTTCTTGATGCAGCAAAGGTTATGCGAGAGCATTATAAAAACACTTTATAAAAAGTCTCTAAGTTGAAACTTCTTACGATAAAACCATCATACTCTTTTAAGAAAGATTAAAGATCACTTATAAAGACGCTGGGCACATTTTGGGGTCCTCTTTTTTAGAGATTGAGAACCTTGAAACAAAGAAAAAAACTTCTTTTCTTTGTCGACCTTGGGAATAAAAATAAGCCCATAGTCAACGACTATACTTATCCATCTCCTGATGCTGATTTTGTTTTGATAGAAACTACTTACGGTGATAGAGATCATAAACCCTTTGAAGAGACTAAACAGGAGTTTCTTCAAGTTATCCCTTGAAACCTTCAGGAGAGGGGGTAATGTTCTAATACCAACCTTCGCCTTGGAACTAGCTCAAGAGCTCCTTTTTGTTCCCAGAGAATTCTGCGATCACGGACTTCTCTACCCTGCTATATCTTTCTTAATAGCCCCTTGGCTATTAAGGCTACAAAAATATTCTTAGATAACCCAGAGTATTTTGACGAGTAAAGACTAAAAGTTTTTTCGCCAAAAAGACTCATTTAACCTACCCAATCTTTACATGAGAGAGGATATAGAAGAGTCAAAAGCCATCAACAACATTAAATCCATGATGGCTATAATCATCGCGAGTTACGGCACCTTGAGCGGGGAAAGGATCCTCCATCATCTAAAGTACAACCCATGGTG
>Ga0081519_100068_pt1 | contig 12677 bp, 11 predicted proteins | sample ConSprmetagenome_FD_70987 | JGI IMG/M metagenome (GOLD analysis project Ga0081519, IMG submission 70987) | Hot spring microbial streamer communities from Conch Spring, Yellowstone National Park, USA - C T=80-84 v2 (version 2) | ecosystem: Environmental > Aquatic > Thermal springs > Hot (42-90C) ...
ACTTAAAGTCTACTTAAAAGCCCATCCTCGAGCAAAAGAAGATTCCTAATTTTATTGCTAAGTCAAACCCTCTGGAATAAAATAAGGCAAAATCTTAGGGCAAAAATTTCCATTCTGGAGGGACAGATGAGCGAAGAAAGTCACTTAATCAAGGTCCGTTTAGAAAAGTTAAACAGACTGCGAGAGCTTGGGATAAATCCTTATCCAAACGATTTTAAACCTAAGGATCGTGCAAAGTATTTAAAAGAAAGATTTCAAGAGGTAAGCGCTGAAGAGCTTGAAAGGATGAACATAGAAGTTTCAGTTGCCGGGAGATTAATGACAAGAAGGGAGATGGGGAAGCTTATCTTTGCCCATATTCAAGACTTCACGGATAATATTCAGATAATGGTTGCTAAAAACGAGGTGTCTGCTGAGACCTTTGACTTCTTTAGAAAGCTTGTAGACCTTGGGGACATTATTGGAGTTAACGGTAGGCTTATCAAAACCAAAACCGGAGAGGTAACAGTTTTAGCTAAGGAGCTTCGTCTTCTTACCAAGTCCCTTCGTCCCCTTCCAGAGAAGTATCATGGTTTAAAAGATGTAGAGTTGAGGTATAGGAGGCGCTATCTTGACCTTATGATGAACCCTGAGGTTAGGGAGCTTTTTCGGAAACGGACAAGGATCATCCAGTTCATACGGGAATACTTCATCTCTGAAGGTTTTTTAGAGGTGGAAACACCAATGATGCATCCTATTGTTGGAGGAGCAGCAGCCAAACCTTTTATTACCTACCACAACGCCTTGGACATGAACCTGTATCTTCGTATAGCTCCAGAGCTTTATCTAAAAAGGCTCATAGTCGGAGGGTTTGAGCGAGTGTTTGAGCTTAACCGGAACTTTCGTAATGAGGGGGTTTCAAGCAAGCATAATCCTGAGTTTACTATGTTAGAATTCTACGAAGCTTACGCCACCTTTGAAGATTTGATGAAAAGGACAGAGGAGCTTTTCTATCAGCTTGCCTTGGAGATTAACGGTTCTCCAAAGGTTATTTACCAGGGGCAGGAGATAGACTTTACTCCACCTTATAGAAGGATAAACTTTCTTGATTCCCTTGTGGAGATAGGGGGTGTGCCTCCTGAAATTTTAAGGGATAGAGCAAAGCTTCTTTCTTTTGCCAAAGAAAGGAGGATAGAGCTAAACGAAAAGGACCCAAGGATAGGCAAATGGTGGACCAAGCTTTTTGAGGAGCTTGTTGAGCCAAAGCTTATTCAACCTACCTTTGTGGTAGGTTTCCCCGTTGAAGTCTCCCCTTTAGCTCGGAGAAACGACAAAAATCCTGAGATTGCGGATAGGTTTGAGTTTTATGTTGCTTCCTACGAGGTCGCAAACGCCTTCTCTGAGCTTAACGACCCATTAGACCAAAGGGCACGCTTTGAGGAACAGCTACGCCTTCGGGAAGTAGACGAAGAAATCCCACCAGAGATAGATGAGGATTTTCTCCTTGCCTTAGAGTATGGGATGCCACCTTGCGCTGGAGAAGGGATAGGAATTGATAGGGTGGTGATGATCTTTACTAACTCTTCTTCCATAAGGGAAGTCCTCCTATTCCCTCATCTTCGACGAAAAGAAAAGCTCTGAAATGTCAAAAAGATTATTACCTTGGACGCTTTGGCTTGCTTTACGCTTTGTCCTTTCTCCTAAAAGGGAAAGATGGACGGGATTTATCTCCTTTATCGCCCTTCTTGGCGTAGCTATTAGCGTTACCGCCTTAACCACGGTAAACGCAGTAATGACGGGATTTAAAAGAGTAATCTACGAAAAAGTTTTAAGCTTGAACCCCCATCTCATGATCACCTTCCTTCCAGAAAACAAAGATGAGGTATTAAGGGTAATAAAGAACAAAATTCCAGAAAGAGAAATAGTTAGTCTCCAAGAGGTTTCAATCCTTCAAGGTCTTTTGCTTAAACAGGGAAGATCCTTTGGGGTGATCGTTAAAGGGGTTGACCTTAATCACACAGCGAAGGAAGTTGCCTTTAGACGGTTTGAATATCAAAAAACAAACCCACCAGATGTCCTCCCTATCATCGTGGGTGAACGTTTAAAACAAAAGTTAGGTCTAACCCTAGGTGAGGAATTGAGCCTTCTCACTTCAGAGGGCATTCATACGCCCTTCGGTTTTTTTCCCAAGGTCTATTCCGTTTGGGTCGCGGGTTTTTTTGAAAGCGGGGTCTACGACTACGACTTAAGCTTGGTGTTTACTCCCCATTCTCAGCTTAAAGGAAAAGTGGAATCCAAAGAGAGGGTGATAGAAGTAAAACTGCGGGACCCATTTTTGTCTTCAGAGTTAAAGAACCGTTTGATAAAAGACCTTGGGCTTAAGGCAAGGGTTGTTGATTGGCAAGAGCTAAACAGGAACCTTTTTTCAGCGCTAAAGCTTGAAAAGTTTGGGCTGTTTGTGGTCTTATCCTTAATGGTTGGAGTTTCTCTGTTTACGGTTATCTCAGCCATGGTTATGCTAGTTTCTGAAAAAAGGCTTGACATCGGTATCCTTAGAGCTCTTGGAGCTAAAAAGAAGGAAATAGAAAGATTGTTTTTCTTTTGTGGGTTTATCCTTTCTTTTTTTGGTGTGGTTCTTGGTTTAGCTTTAGGGAGCATCCTTTGTTTAGTACTTTCTAAGTATCCGGTGATAAAACTTCCCGATGAGGTCTACCCCGTTGAGTATCTACCCATCAGCCTTGAGGTTTCGGACCTAATTCTCATCTCAGCCGTGACTTTAGTCTTAGGGGTTTTATCAGCCTTTTATCCAGCAAGAAAGGCAAGCGGTCTTAATCCTGCAGAAATCTTGAGGAAGGAAGGATGAGCCTTCTTACCTTAAAAGATGTGCAAAAGAGCTATAAGGTTGGGGGGGAGGTTGTTTGCGTTCTTCGTCGAGTAAACCTTGAGGTTTTTCAAGGGGAAAAGGTCGCTGTCCTTGGTCCCTCAGGTTCAGGTAAAACAACTCTTTTAAATTTAATATCTGCCCTTGATAGACCAGATGCGGGAAAGGTTTTTTATCTTGGTAAGGATGTCCACGCCCTAACCGAGGATGAGCAGGCAGAATACCGTTTGCATGAAGTAGGATTTATCTTCCAATTTTATCATCTACTACCCGAGCTAACTGTTTTAGAAAACGTTCTTCTACCAGGAATTATCGCTAAAAAAGATTTAGCGGTTTTAAAAGAAAGAGCCTTTGAGCTTTTAGCGCATCTTTCCCTTGAAGGAAAGGCTCACTACAAAGTTTATCCCCTTTCAGGTGGCGAGAGACAAAAGGTAGCCATCGCTCGAGCCCTTCTTCTTAAGCCAAAGCTTGTCCTTGCCGATGAACCAACAGGAAACTTAGACCCCCACAGCGCAGAAACTGTAATAAACCTTCTTTTTTCCCTTTGTGAACGAGAAGGCTCAACCCTCATCTTAGTGACCCATAATCACGAGTTGGCAAGAAGGTGTGAAAAAAAGTATTTACTAAGAGAGGGACATCTTGTAGAATGTTAAAAAATGGCTAAAGAGAATTTCGTTTTTCGACTTCTTATATTCATAGTAGTTTTAATCCTTTCCTATTTATTATTAGCAAGTTTAGCCTTCTCAGCTCAAAAGGTATTAGTCTATCAAGCAAAGGCCTTAGGTGATGTAGGAAGTGAGGAGTTGTTGCAAAAATATCTTTCAGAGTTAAAAGCGAAGCTAAGCGGTCAATACGAAGTAGATGTTAAGAGGCTCACGCCAAAAGAGGTTGAGTCCCTTTTAAAGAGAGGTGAAGTCTACCTTGCGGGAAGGCTTACCTTTACTTTGATTAGAGATTCTGTTAGCGCAGATTGGGTCTTTTATCGGGTTGGGAAATCGGAACTTTTTATGGTCTATGCCATAGCAACTAAGGATAGGCTTGATTTTTTAGTAGAAGAAACCATAAAAAGTTTAAAAGTATTTTTGGAAGAAAAGACCTTGGTTGAAAAGGTTGAATTTGAGGGAGCAAAGAGGGTAGGGGAGGACTTGCTTCGTCCTAAGCTTAAGCTTAAAGAAGGGGACATCTTAGACCTTGCTCTTGTTAACGAAGACCTAAAGAACCTCTACCGAACTGGCTACTTTGAAAACATTGAGGTTGAAGTCAAGAAGGGGGACCGAGGGGTAATCGTTGTGTATAAGCTAAAAGAAAGGGATACGCTCAAGGAAATTCAGTATAAAGGAATAAAGAGAGCTAAAGCTGAAGACTTAACAAAAATATCGGGGCTAAAGATAGGTGAAATCTTGACCCCAGAAAAAATTGATAAAGCTTTAGAAAACATCAAAGCGTATTACGAACAACTTGGTTTTCATGGAACGGAAATAAAGGTCAAAACCGAAAGGGTGACACCCACGCAAGTAAGGCTTGTCTTCGACATCAAGGAGGGGAAGAAAAAGTATATTTCCAAGATCGAGTTTGTCGGAGCTAAGGCTATTCCTGAAAAGGAGCTAAAGGCTCAATTATCCGTTTCTGAAAAGTCCGTATTTTCTCCGGTGAAAAAGTATGTCGGATATATCGCCTCCTTTTTAGCACAAGAACCAAGGGCTGAGCCTGGAGTTTACAACCTTGCCTATCTATACAGAGACTTGGCTAAGATTGAAAACCTATATAAAAATAGAGGCTACCTTGATGTCAAGGTTGGTGAACCCATCGTTGAAGAAAAGGAGGATGAGGTCTACATAAAAATTCCCATCGAAGAGGGTCCTCAATATCGAGTGGCAGAGATAAGGGTAATTCAGGACCTATTTCCTGCTGAAGAAATTTTAAAAAGGATAAACACCAAACCCGGTAAGGTGGTCAATCTCTCTGAGTTAAAGGTTGATGAATCCATCGTTACTCGTCTCTTTTCGGATTATGGATATGCCTATGCAAAGGTAACAACAGACATCGAGAAAGTTGGGGCAAATCAAGTAAAGGTCACCTTTAAGGTAGATAAAGGACCGGTTGTCTTTATAAACCGCATAGAGATTGAGGGGAATACCAAGACGAGGGATAAGGTGATAAGAAGGGAGATACTTCTGTCTGAAGGATGGCCTTACATTGCAAAAAGGCTTGAGAAAAGCGAAGAGAGATTGCAAAGGCTTGGCTTCTTTGAAGAAGTAAAGATAGAAAAGGAGAAGGGGACAAAGGAAGAGGAGTTAAACCTTCGAGTTAAAGTCAGGGAAGCTTTAACCGGGACTTTTAGTGTAGGAGCTGCCTACAGCTCTTCAGAAAAGTTGGTGTTTATAACTGAGATTACCCAAAGAAACTGGCTTGGTAAAGGGCAAAGGGTGGGTATCTCTGCAAAGATTGGCACAAAATCAAGCAGATACTCCCTTAACTTCTTTGATCCCTACTTTATGGACTCCCGCTACTCTTTAGGATGGTCCCTATATAACTATGAAATTGAGTATGAAGACTTTACCAAGGATGCTAAGGGAGGAAGCGTCAGAGTTGGTTATTTCCTTACCCCAGAATTTTCAACTTACCTTGGGTATAGGTATGATGACTCAAAATTGAAGGACGTTAAGGATAACTCTTCTAGGATAATCCAAGAATCTATGAAGATTCATGTAACCAGTGCTCTAGAAGCTGGAATAAACTACGATTCTCGGAACAGGTTTTTCCTTCCAACCAAGGGGTGGGTCCATGGACTTGCCCTTTCCTATGCTGGTAGTTTTCTCGGTGGTGATAGTGAGTTTCTTAAGTTCACAGGCGAGCATCGGGTGTATTTTACTCCCTGGAAAAACTTAACCGCCCATTTAAAGTTCGGCTATGGCTACATTACTGAGGGTTCTGGAAAAAGGGTTCCGGTCTTTGAAAGGTTCTATTTGGGTGGTATCGATTCCGTGAGGGGTTATAAATACGGAGATATCTCTCCAAGAGACCCAGAGACTGGTGAAAGGATTGGCGGAACAAGGATGTTTTATTTTCAAGGCGAAGGTATCATCCCCTTGATAAAAAGCATCAACCTTCATGGAGTTCTCTTTTATGATATGGGGTCTGTATGGAGTAAAGAGTACCCCTTTAAATCCTCGGAGATTAGAAAGAGCGTAGGATTTGGAGTAAGGTGGCTTTCACCCCTTGGACCAATTCGCATAGAATGGGGCTACAACATTGATAAAAAACCAAAAGAGGAGAGGACCAATCTAAACTTTCAAATCGGCGGTGGCTTTTAAGTTGATATAATCAAAAATTGATGCTATATTATCTTATCTAAGTATCCTCGGAATTTCTTTAGACACAGGAGGGATGAAGATGGCTTGTAGGTGCGAAATCTGCGGTAAAGGTCCAAGATGTGGGAACCAGGTTAGCTATTCCGGAAAAAGGTCAAGCAGGTGGTGGCATCCTAACATTCAAAGAGTTAGAGTCAAATTACCCAATGGAACAGTCAAAAGAATGAAGGTTTGCACAAGGTGTATCAAGGCTGGCAAAATTCAAAAAGCTGTAAGCTAAAAAAACTTTCTTTCTACTTTCAGCACGCCCTCAACCTTCAGAATATTAGCTATTACCCTTTCTAACTGGCTTTTATCTGTTACCTCAATGCTGATATCAAAATAAGCCTTTTTATCGGGTGTAGTTCTGACCTCAGCCTTAAGGATGTTACTTTCTGCGGAAGATATGGCTGAGGAAACTTCAGCTAAAAGCCCCTTTCTGTCAAAGGAGACTACATGAAGCCTAACGGGATAAACTTTTCCGTCTGGTGTGTCCCATTTTACTTCAATCATCCTTTCAGGTTCTAAATCCTTAAGATTTGGACAATCTGTTCTGTGGACTGAAATTCCTCTTCCTCGGGTAATATAACCTACAACCTCATCTCCAGGTATGGGGTGACAGCATTTAGCAAGATGAAATAAAAGGTCGCTTTCACCAAGAGCAGAAAGTGAGGTTGGATAACGTTCGGATGTTTTTTCTTCAGGGTAAGAAATAATTTCTTCTTTGGGTTCAGGTTTGAATAACTCAGAAACTTCTTGATAGCTCTTTAAGAATTGTTTTAGTTGTAATTTACCAGCTGCTATTTGGATAAAGAGCTCATCGATGTTTCCGAGGTTTAATTTCTTAAGAAGTTGAGGCAGGGATGGGTCTTTTAAAAATTCCTGAAAGCTAAAAGAATGTTTTTTTAACTCCTTGGCTACTATCTCTTTGCCCAGTTCCTTTAGTCTTTCCTTTTCTTCCTGTTTAAACCATTGTTTAATCCTTGCCCTTGCTCGGCTTGTCTTAACGAATTTTAACCAGTCTCGGCTCGGTTTTTGATGCGGTGAAGTTTCAATCCTCACCACATCACCAGTTTGGAGCTGATAGTCAAGCGGCACAAGCTTATCGTTTACAAATGCTCTTGCACAATGATGCCCCACCTCAGTATGTATTGCGTAAGCAAAATCAACAGGGGTTGCTCCGGCTGGTAAAACGATTACATCTCCCTTAGGGGTGAAAACATAGATTTCCTCTGGAAATAGGTCAAGCTTTAGGGATTCCAAAAACTCTCGAGGATGCTTAAGCTCCCTCTGAAGTTCGATCAGCTTATTCAACCATTCAAGCTGTTTATACTGAGAATAATCAATTCCTGTCCCTTCTTTATACAAGAAGTGAGCAGCAATTCCTTCGTTAGCCACCTTATCCATCTCTTCGGTGCGGATTTGAGTTTCGATCTTCTTGCCTTTTGGTCCGAGAACCGTGGTATGTAAGCTCTGGTAGCCGTTTGGTTTGGGAAGGCTGATGTAGTCTTTAAACCTTCCAGGAATGGGTTTCCAAAGAGCATGGATTATCCCAAGGGTTTTGTAACAATCTTCTACCGTTTCCACTATGACTCTAAAACCTATGATATCGTAGATTTGGTCTAGGTCTCCTATGGTTAAATTATACTTCTGGAGCTTCCGATAGATGCTATACAGGTGTTTAACTCTACCAAGGACCCTTCCTTTTATACCGTTTTTTTCTAAAACCTCTTGAAGAGTGGACTTGACTTCATTAACAAAATCTTCTGCTTTAGTAATTCTGTTTTCAACTTCAACTTTTAATCTTTCATACTCTTCAGGATAGAGGTGTTTAAAAGAAAGGTCTTCAAGTTCTACCTTTATCCAGTCGATTCCGAGCCTTGCCGCTAAGGGGGCATAAATTTCTAAGGTTTCCCGAGCTATAGCTTGCCTTTTATGTAAGGGCATAGAATCTAAAGTTCGCATATTATGCAACCTATCAGCGAGCTTAACCAAGATGACTCGTAGGTCTTTAGACATGGCAAGAATGAGTTTTCTTAGGTTCTCAGCCTGTTTAGAGATCTTATCAGGACTTCCTGGGATATGTTTTAGTTTGGTTACGCCTTCCACGATGTAGGCAACGCTTTCTCCGAATTCTTTTTTGATAACCTCAATAGGGACTTTACAATCTTCAACTACATCGTGTAAAAAACCAGCTGCAATCGTCGGCAAGTCTGCTTTCATCTGAGCTAAGATGTAAGCTACGTTCATAGGATGGGAAAGATAAGGCTCACCAGACCTTCTAACTTGCCCATCATGCCACTTTGCCGCAAATTCAAAAGCCTTCTCTACCAGCTTAGTGTTTACTCCAGGAAGATAACTCTGAATTTGGTCAAGGATTTTTCCAAGCGTTACTAGATTACTATCCATATCCTTTTTTACAAGGGCTTCTTTTTAATTTAATTTTTTAAATATAAAATTTAATGCTTATTTTTTTTGTTTACAACGAGGGCTTAGTTCTGACAGATCCTGGATTTTGCGTTGTTTTTGCAGAAGGTTTGAAGGTCTTCAATGAGCTTTCCTTTTAATTCAAGCTCTTTGTGTTTCCAAGCCTTCCATTCTTGGCATTTCGGAGAATATTTATTGTACTTTGAGCAGTAAAGAGCGATGCTTGAGTCACCTTTTATTCGACAAAGATTTTTTACATTGTTTTTTTTGCAGAAATCTTCTATTTCTGTGAGAAGCTCTCCTTTAATTTCCAGGCGTTTTTTTATAGTGAATAGGTATTCTTGACATAGAGTTTCATTACCTTTTATCTCTTCGCAGAAGATTTTAAGTTTCTGTTGAAGGCTAAGCCCTTTTTGTATAGATGGTGTAGAAAAAGCAACAGAGATAAAAAAAGTGACTAAACAAAAAATCATTAGGGTCGATAGGACTATTTTCATACACATTACACATTATACATCCAAAAAGTATGCCTAATTTAGGATAAAAGGCTTTTTACTGTGTTATACAAGGCTTTTTCTGAAAGCCCATATATCTCTCGAAGCGTTTTTTGGTCCCCATGTTCGATAAATTTGTCAGGAAGAGCAATCCTCTTAAACTTTACCGAGAGCCCATTTTCTAAAAGAAGTTCGGCAACAGCCGACCCAAGTCCACCGTATAAGCTATTCTCTTCTACAGTTATAATTAAATCGACTTTTCTTGCCTGTCCTAAAATTAACTCCTCATCAAGGGGTTTTAAAAACCTTGCATTTATAACACCCACCTTGAAACCCTCTTTTTCAAGCTCTTTGCTTACTCTAAAGGCGCTCCAGACATGATTACCAATGGCTATGATTAGGGCGTCTTTCCCCTCCTTTAGAAGTTCTCCCTTACCAAGGGGAATTTCTTGAAATTGCCAATCAAGGCTTACTCCTTCACCCGGACCGCGAGGATATCTTATAGCAACGGGCATGCTATATTTTGTTGCGCTGTAAAGCATGTGTTGAAGCTCATTTTCGTCTTTTGGGGCCATGATTATAAGATTGGGCACAGGTCTCAAATAGCTTAAATCAAAGGCTCCATGATGGGTTGGTCCGTCTTCACCTACAAGACCTGCTCTATCGATAGCAAAGATAACTTTAGCTCTGTTTAAGGCAACATCATGAATTATCTGGTCGTAAGCCCTCTGAAGGAAGGTAGAATAGATAGCACAGACGGGCATAAATCCTTCTAAGGCTAAGCCTACCGCAAAGGTAACAGCATGCTGCTCACAAATCCCCACATCAAAAAACCTCTCAGGGAATCTTTCCGCAAACTCTTTAAGCCCTGTTCCAGTTTTCATGGCTGCCGTTATGGCTACGATCCTTGGGTCTGACTCAGCTAACCTAATCAAGGTTTTACCGAAGATTTCTGTATAGGTGGGTGGAACGTTGCTCGTTTTATAGACCTTTCCTGTTTTTTTATCAAAAGGAGGGACACTGTGAAATGTTTCTGGGTCTGCCTCAGCGGGAGGATACCCCTTTCCTTTTTTGGTGATGACATGGAGTAAAGTAGGTCCTTTGGTAGATTTTAGGTTTCTAAGGATAGCTATTAAATCTTTAAGGTTATGTCCGTCAACCGGTCCTATGTACTCGAAGTTTAAGGCTGTGAAAAGAGCTCCAGGAGTAATTGCCATCTTAAGCAGGTCTTCTCCTTTTTTTAAGATCTGAAGAAAATTTTCCCCTCCTGGAAGATGGTGAAAAAGTTTTTCCATCTCTCTTCGCACAAACCTGGCAAGATTTCCAGTCATTCTTTTTGAGATAAAGGTTGAAAGAGCCCCAACGTTTGGAGAAATGGACATTTCGTTATCGTTTAGTATGATAAGAAGGTCTTCTTTCATGTAGCCTGCGTTGTTTAGCCCTTCAAAGGCTAAGCCAGCGGTCATCGCTCCATCACCAATGACAACCACTACTTTCTCCTTTTCTTCTTTATTTAATCTTTTCGCTACAGCCATCCCCAGTCCGGCTGAAATGGAGGTGCTGCTATGTCCTGTATCCAGAACATCATGAGGGCTCTCCTCCCTTTTTGGAAAACCAGCTATCCCTCCATAGGTTCTTAAGGTATGGAAATTTTCTCTTCTTCCTGTGATTAATTTGTGGACATAGCATTGATGTCCAACATCCCAGATGATCTTGTCTTGGGGGGAATCAAAAACATAATGAAGAGCAAGGGTCAATTCTACTACCCCAAGATTTGGAGCAAGATGTCCACCGTTCTTGGCTACAGTATCGATGATTACTTCTCTAATCTCTTCGGCAAGGACTTCAAGCTGAGATATTTTTAACATTTTCAGATCCTTTGGACTGTTTATCTTCGTTAAATATTTCAAGATTCTACCTCCTTTTTTTAAATTTAGTTTGCCCTATGATAAATGAACTCTGAAAGGAGTAGTAGATTTTCTGCCTTTTCTCCATAAGATTTAAGCAAACTTTTGGCCTTTTCTATTTCTTTTCTTGCCAGTTCTTGCGAGGCTTCAACCCCATACAGGGCTGGATAAGTAAGCTTTTTCTTTTTTAGGTCCGATTTTACAGGTTTTCCAAGCTTTTCTTCATCCCCTAATAGGTCAAGAAGGTCGTCAACGATCTGAAAGGCAAGCCCGAGTGCCCTTCCAACCCGTTCTAAAGTTTTTATATCTTTGCTCTTTGCGTTTGCAAGAATAGCTCCGCTGATAAGAGAGGCTGTAAAAAGTCTTCCTGTTTTCCTCTCGTGTATCCATTTCAAAACCTTTTTATCTCCCTTTTTACCTTCCATGAGAAGGTCCCCCATCTGCCCCCCAACCATCCCGTTAAAGGAAACAGCATCAGCAACTAGATTTATCGCTTTAAGCAGTCTCTTAGAATTAACAGTCTTTACAAGGTCTCTATGAGAGAAAAAATAAAAAGCTAAGGCTTGAAGTCCGTCTCCTGCTAAGATAGCTGTTCCCTCGTCAAAGGCTTTGTGACAGGAGGGTTTACCTCTACGGAAATCATCATCATCCATAGCTGGAAGGTCATCATGGATTAGCGAATAGGTATGAAGGCATTCGATACCACAGGCAAAAAGAAGGATCCTTTCTGAATCCTCTTGAAATAGCTCGTATCCAAGAAGACAAAGTATAGGTCTTATCCTTTTCCCACCAGAAAAAAGACTATACTTAGCAGCTGAGATGACTCGTTCTGAAAGAGCCTCAGGCTTTGGAAAATACTTTTCAAGGGTTTCCTCAATAAGCTTCTTTTTTTCCTCAAGATAGGATAAAAGTTTATCAAGGTCTTTCGCCTTCATTCTTAAACAATTCCTTTGCCAGGTCTAAATTTGCCAATTCAAACTTTTCTCCTTTTTTGAGGATTACTTCAACCTTCAAGCGTGCTTGTTTAAGCTTCTCTTCACAAAGATGGATAAGCTCTAAACCTTGTTCAAAAAGTTTTAAAGCTTCATCTAAAGGTAGGTCCTTTCTTTCAAGCTCTTTTATGATCCTTTCAACCTCTTTTATAGCCTCCTCAAGGTCAAGTTCTCTTTCTTCATTCATTTAAGCCCCCTGAGTTTGTGTGCACGCTGAGCACTTGAACAACGATTTTTCCATCGGCAAAGAGGATTTCTAATCTGTCTTCGGTAGAAACCTCTTTAGCTTTTCGAACAACCTTTCCTTCAGGATAGCTTTTGATCAAAGCATAGCCTTTTTCTAAAGGTTTTAAAGGGGATAGTGAAAGAAGTAACAACCGAAGACTTCTCACTCGTTCGTCAAGCAGCTTAAGCCTTGTTTGCGGACTGTTTACCCAAAGCCTTCGTTTCAATTCTTCTGCTTTTTTCTCTAAACTATTCAACTTTTGCATAAGAGTTAGCCTTAAGGCAGACTTTAAGGCTTCAATATGGGTCTCCAATTTTTGGAGATTATACTGAGGACTCCTTTTTATTAACTCAACCTTTATCTTTGCTAATTCTCGTTCATAAGTTGTGAGATGAATATCAACAGACTTTTTAATCTTTCG
>Ga0081519_100179_pt1 | contig 12526 bp, 12 predicted proteins | sample ConSprmetagenome_FD_70987 | JGI IMG/M metagenome (GOLD analysis project Ga0081519, IMG submission 70987) | Hot spring microbial streamer communities from Conch Spring, Yellowstone National Park, USA - C T=80-84 v2 (version 2) | ecosystem: Environmental > Aquatic > Thermal springs > Hot (42-90C) ...
ATAAATATGTATGCTTGTATGAAAGCTGCCAAAAACTTTATAGCGATTATAAACACCAGAAGTACAGGAGAGACAGCCATTATAAGGTAGTTTTGCACCACAAGGCTTACCAAAACTGCCAAAATCATTGCCCCTCCCTTCATGTTGGCAAAAAGCCTGAGGGTTAGGGTTATGGGTCTTGCCAAATGGGAAACGATCTCTATTGGAAAGAAAACGGGAGCCAAGTAAGGATTAGGCCCCATAAAATGTTTTAGATATCCAACACCGTGTAGCCTAAAGCCTTCTATGTTGTAGAAGAGAAACACAATTAGGGCAAGGGCTAAGTTGGTGTTTACGTTAGCGGTGGGTGCCTCAAGCCCAGGCACCATTCCCAAAAGGTTAGAAAAAAATACAAAAAGACCAATAGCAGATATTAGAGGCACATACCTTAAACCCTCATGTCCCATATTTTCTATAACCATCCCCTTAACAAACCTTATGTATCCCTCCCAAAAGGCTTGGAATTTGGTAGGTCTCATGGAGGGTTTGCCTGCTAATAAAACTAAAACCACAGAAATCGCCATCGCCAAAAGTCCCGTATATACATGACTTAAGCTCAAACCTTCCATGTTGATAATCATTATAACACAAACTGGGTTGGTATATACTTAATTCCCTGATGAAAGAGACTCGTATAGTTAAATACATAAAGGGGCTAATAAGAAACCATAAATACCTGACCACCGAAGACATTATGCTACTTCTGGAAAAATATTACAAGCTACCCATCAAAGAGCCCTCTGTGTATTACAAATACAGAACCATAATAAGGCAATGTAGGCAGGCGGTTTATAAGGAAAGAAGGAGGAGCAAAAAGAATGGAGTTTGACTTGGTTATAGTGGGTGCAGGTAGTGGTGGTTACGAGGCGGGACTTTACGCCTACCGCCGGGGTATGAAGGTTGCCTTTGTGGAACTTTCTCCAGATACAGTGGGAGGTTCTTGTCTGAACAGGGGCTGTATTCCATCCAAGTATATGAGACACGGCGCCTACCTATTGGAAAAGTTATCAAAGGCACGGAACTACGGCATAAAGGTAGAAGGGATTAGCCTTGACCTTCGGATGTTGGCAGAGGGCAGAGACCAAGTAGTGCTAACCATAAGAGAGAACTTCAAAAAGTTTGCCCAAAAGCTGGGCATTCCTATATTCTACGGAAGGGGCATTCTCAAGGACAAAAACACTATCTACGTGGAAGGTTCAGACATTACCTTAAAGACCCGCTACATTCTTTTGGCTACAGGTTCATCCTGTGTAGACTTGAAGGATTTACCCGCAGACGGCAAAAGGATTTTCAACACAGACCAAATTTGGAGCTTAAGAGAATTTCCAAGACGCATGCTAATAGTGGGTGGTGGTGCGGTGGGTGTGGAGTTTGCCTACATATTCAGAATGTACGGTGTGGATGTGGTTCTAGTGGAGCTTTTAGACAGGCTCTTGCCTTCTCCGGACATACCCGAGGAATCCTCCAGATATCTTGCAAGAAAGCTAAAAAGGCTTGGAGTGGATGTTAGGTTGAAAGCTAAGGTAACTGGGTACTCTGAAGAAGACGGTAGATTAAAAGTCAGCATCTCGGATGGTTCCATTGTAGAGGTAGATTGTATCTTGGTGGGCGTTGGTAGAAAGCCAAACACGGAGGGCATAGGTTTGGAGGAAGTTGGTGTGGAAAAGGATAGCAGGGGCTTTGTAAAGGTCAATGAATACTGCCAAACTTCCGTAGAGAACATATACGCCTGCGGGGATATTACATCACCCTTGATGCTTGCCCACAAGTCTATGTATGAAGGCAAGGTAGCGGTCAGCCACATGCTTGGAGAGAGGGAAAACGTCAGAAACGACAGGCTCATGCCCAAGATCATATACAGCGCTTACGAGGTTGCCTCTGTAGGGCTAACGGAGGATCAGGCGGAAGACGAAGGTTATGACTGTGCGGTAGGTATTGTTTCCTTTATGTCTAACCCAAAGGCTATGGATGACGGAGAGGATGAGGGCTTTGTTAGGCTCGTGGTGGATAAACAAACAGGAAATATACTTGGGTGCCACATAGTTGGTCCCCATGCGGGAGAGTTGATCCACCAAGTGGTGCATCTTATGAAGGCAAATATTAGGGCAGACTTCCTTGCCAGCTCAATATTTTCCCATCCCTCCCTTTCTGAGTCTATAGTCCAATGCGCTATGGAAGTTCATTACGGACCCATAAGCTGGGCAAAAAGGAGTTGAACGGTTTATACTTAAATAACTTGGAGGTTCATTATGAAGGTGGAAATGATACCACTGATTGAACTCCTAAAAGAAGAAAAAGGTTCTATACTCATAGCAACCCACGAAAGCCCTGATGCGGACACCCTTGGCTCAGCCCTTGCCCTGTATCTGTTTTTGAAAAAGAAGGGCAAAAGGGTCAGCGTGGGTTGTAAAGACAAGGTGCCCCATTTTCTTGACTTCCTTCCCCATGTGGAAGATGTGATAAAGCTTCCCACCCAAGAGGTTTATGACCTTGCTATTGTTGTGGACGCTTCTGGTTTTTACCGAATAGGCGCGGAAGTCAAGGCTATTAAAAGGGCACGCATAGACCACCACATAGGTGGTGAATTTTACGGAGAGTGGGATTACATAGACCACTCTGAACCGGCAACCGCAAGCATAATATACAAGCTCTTAAAGAGTTGGGACAAAGATTGCATTGACCAAGAGATAGCCCAATGCTTGTATTCCGGTCTGGCGACGGATACGGGCTTTTTCAGATATTCCAACACCACCGCGGAAGTTTTTGAAATGGCAAAGGAATTGGTTCAGCTTGGAGCTGACCCTTACAAAACTTATGTGATGTTCAGCGAAAGGGAATCTTTGAATAAAATGAAGCTCATTTCCAAGGTTCTTGAAACTCTAACTTGCTATGAAGATGGCCTTGTTGCTGGTGTGATCATCCTTGATAGGTTCTTTAGGGAAACAGGTACAGAATACTCAGACAGCGAGGGTTTGATAAATTATCCGAGGTCCATAGAGGGCGTAGAGGTTGCCTTTGCTCTAATAGAAAAACCCGATGAAGGAGTTTTTAAAGTTTCCCTTAGATCTAAAGGAAAAGTGGACGTAGCAAAAATTGCAGAAAGGCTTGGTGGAGGCGGGCACAAGTATGCAAGCGGTTGCAAAATAAAGGCACAAGATTATCAATCTGCCCTTGAGATGGTTTTATCCGCCATAAAGGAGGAGCTGTATTCCACACCTGGATTGGAAAGAACTGCTAAAGCATGATCTTTGCTATTGAAGATAAGCTTTTGGTTGATTATATTTTTTGTTAAAGGAGGTTAAACATGGCTATGCCAACAAGGGAAGAGATAGAGGCAGTTTTGGATGAGATCAGGCCAGCCCTCAGGTTTGACGGTGGAGACGTAGAGCTTGTGGATGTGCAGGAAGATGGTGTAGTCTTGGTTAGAATGTTGGGAGCCTGTTCAGGTTGTGGAATGTCTGTGCTTACCCTAAAGGCAGGCATTGAAAGGGCTCTAAAAAATAGATTCCCTGAGATAAAAGAAGTAAGGGACGTCAACCTGGACATACCAACCACCTTTGGCTTTTAAAGGCTTGAATGCTTGAATTCTTTGTGGGGGCTGGTCTGGGAGCCCTCTATGTGGAGGTACTTTATAGACTTTTTAAAAAAGGTACGTTTTTAGCACTTTTTACTTATCCGCTAAGGATTTTCATTTTTGCTATAATAATGGCTGTGTTCCTTATGGAAGGAAGTTTGATAAAAACTATCCCTTTAATGGGCGGCTTTATTCTTGGTTTTTTACTGAATACCTTCCTGAGGGGGTTTGGAAAGCTTGGAGCTTTTAAACTTTCTTGAGCCTCTTTTCCGCAATCCACTTTTCCAGTTTTTTGTTTATATGGCACTAATTCAAATCCTCGTTCAGGTATTTTTAGATAGAAAGCCCGCCTTTTGGATAGCGTCCATAGCTACCACATACTTTTGGGCCAAAAGTTTTGAACCGATTACTCCCTTAAAAGGTTGGACTATAATCTTCGGCTTTTTAATAGCTTACTTTTTGATAAAGCAGATTTTTCATATAAATCTGTTTTTATTTTTGAAAGGCAAAAAGAGATGTCCATTATGCTATTCAGAAGTGCATAGAAAGGCTCGGGTATGTCCATTTTGCCATCATAGATTTACAGAAAAAGAGTCAGAGGAAGCTACTTAGCCTTTTTAACATACAGAGTAAGCCCCTTCACTTGTTCTACTATCACAGTATCATCCTTTTTAATATCATCCTCACTCACTGCGTTCCATATTTCTCCCTTTATAAAAACCTTACCTTTACCTTTTTCAAAATCTGTCAGGGCTGTTCCCTCTTCTCCTAGCAGTTCCTCATAACCAGTCATCTTCTTTCTCTTTTGGGCTTTTAGGCCTAACCTACCTGCCACCAAGAAGAAGAAAACAGTGGTAAGCACCATAGTGGCTATTACTGATATGGGTATATCTCCGTAAGGAGAGTCTGGGCTTATGAGCACCAAAGAGCCTATGGCTAAGGCTATAGCACCCGCTATTGCCAATCCCCCAAAGGTTGGCGTGACCAACTCCAAAGCCAAAAGTAGTATGCCCGCCAAGATCAGCAAAAGTCCCAACCAATTTATTCCTATGATCCCAAGACCGTAGAGACCAAGCAGGAAGCTAATAACACCCACCGCTCCGGGCACCACCGCACCCGGATTGTAAAGCTCAAAGAATATGCCGTAAAAACCTATAAGCAGTAGCATGTAGGCTATGGTAGGATTGGTTATAACCTTCAGAAAGGATTCTCTTAAACTTTCCTCCACCTCAACCACAGGCACACCCAAAGTTTTTATGGTTATTTCTTTGCCATGCTTCTTTACCTTTCTACCGTCTAGTTTTTCCAAAAGTTCTTGTCTATTACTTGCAATAAGGTCTATCACGCCCTCTTTTAGGGCTTCGTCAGGTGTTAAGGAGATGCTTTCCTTTACCATCTTTTCAAGAACGCTTGGATTTCTACCCTTCTCCTTTGCTATAGACCTGACAAAGGCAAGCATATCTTGCATAACCTTTTCTTTCATAGCTTCTTCCATCTTCTCTCCAGTAGCCTGAACGGGATGAGCCGCACCTATGTTGGTGCCCGGAGCCATCACCGCAATGTCTGCGGCCGCAGTGATTATAGCACCCGCAGAGGCTGCTCTTCCTCCCGGTGGATACACATAGACCACAACGGGAATAGGAGTTCTTTGAAACTCCTGAACCACCTGCCTCATGGAAGTTTCCAAACCGCCAGGTGTGTTTAGTTCAAGGATAAAAACACTAGCCCCTTCCTTTTCTGCCTTTGCTAAGCTTCTTTTTATGTATTCCACCATTATAGGGCTTACCGCATCCTCCCACTTGGCATAATAGACCTTGGCAAAGGAAAAGTTGAGAAAAGTAAGCAAAATAAGCAGGACTACCATAACAATGAAATTTTAACCCCTAACAGAATCTTTCAAGTAGAAGGGCATTACCACACATAAACTCAAAGCAAAGAGCCCTAAGATTTTTATAAGGGTTTGATTAAACTGGAGAAGGTAAAAGGCAATCAATGGTAAGCTGAAGAGAACTACTGCATAAACATGGTCCCTTTCTATCTTCAAACCAAATAACTTACCTACTGGTGTGGTCCCTCTGGCAAAAATGAATCCCAAATAATAAACTAAGATAGCCAGAAGGCTAACCAGACCCTTCACAAAAGCCACCAGTTTACTTGAACCAAAGATTTGGCTTAAAAAGTAGTTGAAATCCTGAGAGAGAAAGGAGAGCTTTAAAAGAACATAAAGAAGGGCGCTGTCTAGCCAAAGTGTGCCAAGCAAAAGAAAGGGAATCCATTTGTTCTCCTGCTCTTCATAAACAACTTCAAATTGGCAAAACCCCTTTATAGCGGAAACTACTTCTTGAACCTTGTCTTTTTCTACGTAGAACTCTATATTTTTTTCTTTCCCCTCCGCAAGCTGGCGGTATATATCAGCCACGCTTACACCGACGTCGGAAAGCTTGTAGATTAGCTCCTCTATATCCTTTACATCTGAAAGCCTGAACTTAGCCCTCATTGTCTCACAATCAATGGAGTTATGAATATGAGCAGTTCGCTGTTCCGACTATTTACCCTCTCTTGCCCGAAAAGATATTTAAGAAGGGGCACTCTAACCAATCTGGGAATTCCCTCGTTGGTTGTGTTGTTCTGTTCATCTATAACTCCGCCTATAACAATAGTCTGTCCGTCTTCCACGATAACTTTAGTTTTAATTTCCTTTGTGTTTATGGCAGGTCCAACAGGAGTTTGTATGCCAAGTGTATCCCTTCTTAGCTCAATTTCCATCATTATCCTTCCATCTGGAGAGACTATAGGAGTTACATCAAGCTGTAGTACTACGTCTTTAAATTGAATGTTTGGAACAGCAGTTCCACCCGCACCCACCGCTGCAGTTTGATAAGGCACCTGGATGCCTTGCTTTATAGTAGCCTTCTGTCCGTTGATGGTTAAAACTGAAGGCTTTGCAATGTTTCTTATGGCTGCTATTCTCTCTAGGGCGGATATCCTTAAATTGAGGGCGTTTAACATTCCTTTCTGATAAGTAAATATGGCTATTCCACCCGGCTCAGGAGAAAGACCAGGGATCGGCCACCATGTTGGCGGAGAGCCCACTCTTACATTTGAACCAGCTCCACCAGACCAAGCCTGCGGAACCCGTGCATTAGAAAACAGAGCACCCCAATTTATTCCTAGCTCCCTAAGGGCTTCCTCGCTCACTTCTGTTATCCTCGCCTCAATTCTAATTCTTACAGGCTCCTCGCTTATGTATTCTTTGAACCTATCCATTATGCTTTCTATTACCTCTGGGTAGTCTGTAATCATCACTGCGTTAAATTCTTTTAAGATTGGGGTGGGCACCGTCTGCACTTGAGCTTGTGCCTGTTGCCCTGCAACTGCTTGGGGTTGTTGGGGTGTAGTCTCCACTTTAAACCCTCCCCCACTCAATATTACACCGGCCTCGGACCTGAGAGGTTCTATCATTTTTATGAACTCTTCGGGGGATATGTATTTAAGGTAGAAGATCTTAGTTACTGGCCTTCTTTCCCTTGGAGTCTCAGTTAGGAAACTTTGAAGTGTTTTGGTGTATTCTTCAATCTGAGAGGGTGTATCGGTTATCACCAAGGCGTTAAAGGTTGGTACTTTGTTTATAACTGTGTCCTTTTTAGTTTTCGGCAAAATCAACCTGTACGCTTCTTCCACGTCTATATTTTTCAGATAAAAGACCCTTGTTATTCTCTCTTCTATGGGGGCTATCCTTTCAGCTACTTTTTGAAAATCCCTTAGGGCTGGCTCCAACCTTTTAATCCTTGCCTCCTCGTCTCTTATGTAAATAGTCCCAAGGGTTCTATCTATTACGATCTCTGCGGAGGGGCTTACCCTCTCCTTTAGAAAACTCACTATTTTTCTGACCTGGTCCTCTCCAAGGGCTCCCACGCTCAGTGTCAGTTCTCCAGCCTTTGTGATCCTATAAACCTTAGTATCCACAGGAACCGCTATAAGGCCATACTCTTTGAGAATAAGGTTAATAGCCTCCCTAATGGGCATAGGCTTATAAACGGATACGCTAACAGGTTTTTGTAGGTCTGCGCTTATATTGGGGTCAAAGATCACATTTAATTCTGCCACCTGAGACAGAGCTTTGAGAACAGTCTCAAGCTTAGTGTTTTCAAACTTCATCTCTCGGAGTGCGGTGGCATAGGCAAGGCTCACGAAGAAGATAATGATCAACAGCAATTTTCTCATTTCAGCCCCCTTATCTTCAATTATACTATTTTCCAAAAAACTGCAACAAAGAGCACGGAATCAAATCTATCCACTAGACCGCCATGTTCTCCAAGCAAGTTAGAAAAGTCCTTAATTCCCACCTGTCTTTTAATAAAGCTTTTGAAGAGGTCTCCCGCTAAGGCGATAAGAACAAAAGGCACTGCAAGGAGTATGGGCTTATTAATAAAGTAAAAAAAGAGCATACCACCAAGCATACCGCCCGCCAGACCTTCCCAGGTTTTCTTAGGAGATAACCTAACCGCTAAAGGTCTTTTACCGAAAAGCTTGCCTGCATAATAAGAGGCAGTATCCACCGTGTATGCAAAAAAGACCAACTTAATAAGTTCCCATGAACCTTGGCTCTTGACCATATACAAATATGTCGGCAAGAAACCCGCATAAATAAGTACAAACACCGCCTTCAAAAGACAGTCCAAGGACCACCTAAGGTACGCAAACAAGAAAGCAAGCAGTAAAACTCCAGCGATTCCAAGCTCAAAACTAAAAACAGATAAAACAAGTACTAAAGGGGCAAGATAAGAAATCTCTGAAGCTCCCAAAGCCTTTCCCAATTCACTTGCCATACCAAAGGATAGGAGACACAGTAAGAGTAAGAACATAGAATTTGGAAGAAAGGCAGATAGAAGGGTTGCTATGCCTATGAGAAGGCCTACACCTTCCCTCCCTTTAGAGAACCGCACCAAATTTCCTCTCCCTGCAGGAAAAGTCTTCCAAGGCTTTTATGAGTTCTTCCTTTGTAAAATCGGGCCAATAAACTGGTGAAAAGTAAAATTCAGTGTAGGCAATATGCCAAAGTAGAAAATTGGAGACCCTTTCCTCTCCTGCGGTTCTGATAAGCAAATCAGGTTCTGGGATGCCCACAAGGTCTAAAAATTTGGTAAATGTTTCCTCGGTTATACTCTTGATGCCAGAGTTTAACAATTTGTTTATTGCCCTTATTATCTCATCTCTGCCTCCGTAATCCACTGCCAAGATAACCGTAAGGGATGTACAGTCCTTAGTGCTTTCTTCCGCATAATTCATAACCTTTAGGGTGCTTTTAGGAAGCCTGTCTCTCCTTCCTATAAACTTCAGCCTTATATCTCTCTTCTTTAACTCCGGAACTTTTTTGGTTAAATAGTTCTCAAAGAGCTCAAAGAGGGCTTTTATTTCTTCCTTGGGTCTTTTCCAGTTTTCCGTGGAAAAGGTGTATAGTGTCAAAAACTCCACACCCAGCTCCTGGCATGCATATACAATCTCTTCTGCCCTTTTTACCCCTTCGTAGTGCCCCGCTATCCTTGGCAGACCCCTTTCCTTTGCCCACCTCCCATTACCGTCCATTATGATTGCTATGTGCCTAGGTATTCTCAGCATTGTTCATAATTATAACCAAACTGCTCCTTTTCAGACAGCTTTGCGAGGATGTCAACTTTTGGCATCTATAGACTGGACTGGTTAATGGTCAGAACCTCAAGAAGTTTTGATACGCTTAGAAAAAGCCCTTCAGGCAATATACACAACAAAGACAAATGGATGCACCACTGACAAGGGACCGTGGTATGTGAATGTGGTCAAAGGGCTTGCGATGGAATGGATACACGAGACTTTTGGGAAGAGAAATGTGTTAGGAAAGTTCTACAAGAGGTCTCTTTGGAATGCTAAGTATGAAATCGCTTATAGATAATTTGTCTCCTTTATTGTCATTTATACCATCGTGGAGCTAAAAAGTTAACATTCTCTTGCTTTGTCCATCTTAGATGGTTTTTCCGATAAGCTCCGTTCAAGCGTTTTATTAACTTTTTTATTTTTAACACAATTTAACACAAATTTAACATCATAAAACGACAAAAAGGTTAAAAAATCATATAGTTTGGACTTGACAAAAGGTAAAAGATGACTTATATCTAATAATTAAACCCATAAGGAGGCATGAACATGGCACATGAAAGAGCACACGTAGCGCATCACGAGACGAGTCCTTGGGGATTGCCAGTAGGTTTAGTGCCTTTAGTTCTTTCTTTAGCAGCGGTTGCGTATTTTGGATGGGGATGGAGTCTCGTGGGTCTAATACTTGCAGGCGTAGCCCTCGTGCTCTTGGTAATAGGTGTGATAGGTTGGGCTAATGAACACTTCTCAAAGGAGCAAGACCAAGGGTTTGGCTTTCAGGGTATGGTTTGGTTTGTCCTTGCGGAAATCGTAATATTCGGCTCAATCCTTGCGGGTTTTTGGATGGCAAGGGTTGCACACGCCACTGAATGGGTTACTAAATGGATTCCAGAAGGTGGAATGAGTTTGCCCCTGGTAGGTCTTCTGACCCTTATCCTTTGGACTTCAAGCTTTACCATATGGAAGGCGGAGAAGGCTTTGGAGCATAACGACCTTGGTGGATACCGTATGTGGCTTATAGCGACCATTGTGCTTGGCACCTTGTTCTTAGCTCTGCACGCTTGGGAGTGGATGCACCTTTGGGAGAAGGGCTTCACAATAAGCGCCCACATGTATGGCACTGGTTTTTACGTGCTAACTGGTGTGCACGCATCCCACGTTATAGTAGGAATAGGTATGATGTTGGTGCTTTTGCTAACAAGCGGTAAAGCCCTCGGAAGGCTCACTCCAATAAAGGCTACAAGCTTCTACTGGCACTTTGTGGATCTGGCTTGGCTTATGGTAGCTAGCACCGCCTACATAGTGGGTTCTTACGGAGCCTTTTAAGCCATGAGGTGGGTGTTAGTCCTGCTTACCGTGTTTGGGGTTTTAGCCTTTAGCTGGGCTGTGCCCACGCCCAAAGACCATGAAAGCTTCTTTGACCCAACGATCTTGAAGATTGAAGAGGAGAAGTATTTAGGTAAACGGGTTGCGGATGTGGAATTCACCGACGAACAGGGGAGAACCCATAAACTCATGGACTACATAAAGGGACATCCCACCGCCCTGATCCTCGGCTACTACACCTGCGACTCCGCATGTCCTCTCATAATTAAAAACGCCATAGACGCATCCAAAAACATAAGCAAAGACTTTAGGGGAATTGTGCTCTCCTTTGACAAGGAGGATACTCTAAAGGACCTGCAGGAGTTCAAGAAAAATCTGGGTATTTCTCCCTCCTCCCGCTGGACCTTTGGCATTATGAAAGAAGAGGATATAAAGAAGTTGTCTCAGTCTTTGGGTTACAGGTTCTTCTACTCAAGACAGGACAGGGTTTTTGTCCATCCCAATGTGGTAATATTCATAGACCCGGAGGGTAAGATATCAAGATACCTGTATGGTATATCTCCGAGGGAAACGGATTTTAGGATCGCCTTGGCGGAGGCTGAGACCTTCAGGATCACCAAAAACACCATAGTGGATATAGCCTTCATGGTCTGCTATAGATACGACCCCAACACGGGCAAGTATGGACTAAACCCAGTAGTGCTCTTTGCTATAGCTGGCTTTACTTTGGGTAGCTTTACCCTTGCTTATGCCTTTATTAAAAGAGCAAAGGAGGTGCGGCCATGAAGTATCTATTAGCGTTGCTGGCTTTTACTGGGTCAGTTTTTGCAGAAGAAGTGCTCGCCTACCCAAGGGTTTACTGGGAAAACTCGGTAAAGGTGTGGTTCTGGGTAGCTGTAGTAATTTACTTCATAGTAGCAATTCCCACCCTCTATTTCCTCGTCAAGTACCGCTACAAAAAGGGAGAGCGTGAAGAAGGAGAACACATTGAAGGAAACACTGCCCTTGAGGTTGTCTGGACAGTCATACCCATCATCATCGTGCTATTTTTGGGCACGTACTCTTTCGCAAACTTTGTAAAGCAAAGGAACGCGCCAGAGGGTGCCTTGGAGCTCAAAGTGGTAGCCTTTATGTGGGGTTGGGAGTTTGAGTATCCCAACGGAAAGAAGGTCTATGCCTTCTTTAATCCGGAAGGGTTCACTGCACCAGAAGAGCAAAAGGCATACATACCTGCTGGCAAACCCGTTAAGGTCTACCTAACTTCAAGGGATGTGATCCACTCCTTCTTTGTGCATCCTGCAAAGATAACCGAGGACGCAGTACCCGGTAGGATCACAAGGCTTTGGTTCCAAATCAACAAGCCCGGTGAATACTTTGTCTTTTGCAGGGAATACTGCGGAACTTGGCACGCAAGGATGTTTGCGATCTTAAAAGTTGTTCCCGAGGAAGAGTTTAACAGGTGGCTCAATGGAGCCGAGCCAGCCCAACAAACCTCAAGCACAGAAGCTAATATTAAAATCCAATAAAAGGAGGTGCAGCAATGGCGGTAGCAAAAGTTCCTTCAACTCCGTGGTATGGAGCCACCTTAAAAGAATGGCTCTTTACCACAGACCACAAAAAGATAGGTATGCTATACCTCGTAACCACGCTCGTATTCTTTGCGGTAGCGGGTCTCTTTGGTATGCTGGTAAGATTTGAACAGACTTTACCCGGTATCCAACTGCCCTCTGTGGCTGGTAAAACTGGAGCAGATTTCTACAACTATCTTCTTACTGGACATGGTGCAATTATGCTACTCTGGTGGGCAGTAAACGTTTGGGTAGGTGGCTTTGCCAACATACTCGTTCCCCTGATGATAGGGGCGAAGGAGCTTGCCTTTCCGAGGCTAAACGCCTTTGGATATTGGGCTTTCTTCGGTGCCAGCGTGCTGGCAGTTCTTACCCTCATTCCTCAAAA
>Ga0081519_100181_pt1 | contig 12409 bp, 21 predicted proteins | sample ConSprmetagenome_FD_70987 | JGI IMG/M metagenome (GOLD analysis project Ga0081519, IMG submission 70987) | Hot spring microbial streamer communities from Conch Spring, Yellowstone National Park, USA - C T=80-84 v2 (version 2) | ecosystem: Environmental > Aquatic > Thermal springs > Hot (42-90C) ...
TTGACGTTTATCTTCCACTGCACCCAGAGCCTGTAGGTCTGTGTATATCTTCTTCAAAAGTCCTATACCAAGCTCGAACTCCTTTGACATTATACTCCTCCTCTAAGCTTCTTTTTGTCAAATATAATTTGACAAAATTTCGGGACACCTTTTTTATTATAACAGGACATAGGGGGACATAGTGGGATTTTCTGGGACGCTTGAAAATCAAGGACTTCAGGAAGTGGGTATTTTCTGCAATTTTGCAGTCTGGGGGTGTCCCACGTTTTGTCAAACTTTTTTGACAAAAAAATGGGACACTTTTTTATGGCATGTTGGACTGGGTCGGAATTTGACAAAAAAATGGGACACCCTACCCTCTTAAACTTATTGATTTTCAATCGTTGTCCCGCACTGTTGTCAAACTTTTATAACTCTCTAATCTTCTTTCTCACGAGATCCCTCAGTGCTTCTCCATAGTAGTTCATTAACTCTCGGGCAAATTCTGAGGTGAGGAACTCTACAAACAAGCCCCGCTTTAGCACTTCTTCTATAATCATTTCTACGGTTCCTTCTGCAAAATTTTCTTTGCTCCATACCCACTTTTGGTGTGGTAGTGGCTTGGAAGGTTTGAGTGGGCTTTCGTTCTCTTCTTCTGTGTTCCTCTTGGGCTTTCTTCTCTTTTGCTTGTTGAATATATCTTCATGCCTCAGGAGTGGCTGGGCTTCTGGTCTTCCTTCTATTCCACAATGCCAGCCCTTCACTACCTCCGCCAGCCATCCCATACTTGCAATCTCATATCCGCCCTTCTTCCACATCTGCTTGGCATACTCAAAGTCTTCTATGTAGGGGTGTGAAAGCGTACATCCGATGTTGAACTTCTCAAGCGCCTCTTGCGTTTCTCTTGTCATGTCAAGCAACAGATGGTTGGAAAGGATAACTACTTTCTCGTTTTCTCTCTCAAGGAAGTATAGCCACATCTACCAATATCTCCATCGCCCGTCCTCTCCTCGGCGGTATTTGTCTGCACTTATATATATAAATAAAGGAATATTGGTAGTTGATTTCGCAGGCGTTCCTGTGCTGCTTGCACTCCTTTCCTACCTTCCACACGCACACATTTCCTCTTCTGCAATTTTGCAGGCACTTCTCCCATTCCCACGCACCTGCCCGCCTGCACTCTTGAATAACCCAGTTGCCTCCGTTGTATCGTTGATAGACAATCCACAGTTGCGGGGCAGGGTTGCTTTTGATGAGCGTGTTCAGGTAGTAGGCAAAGGCGTAAAAGTGGTCTTTTGAATATGGCTTGGTGTAGTCAGGGAACAGTGGTTTCAACAACGGGTCTAAAAACTTTGGCGTTAATTGGAAGTATCCGACTGAACCGTGCCCGTCGGCACTCTCCCTCCACCGACAGCCCGTCTCCTTCTCAGCGGTAGCTATGTTGTAGTGAGCTGGGTAGTCTTTTGCTATGTATCTTTCTGTTGCTTCCTGTATAGCTGGCTCAAGCTTCAAACACCTGGGATTAGCCCAGAGCAAAGACGAGACCAATATAGAGCAAAAGAGCAATAGCGTAAATCTTGTCATAAGGGTCTCTCCAGTCGATGAATCCGACTTTTAAAACTCTTGTGATATAGTAATAGACCAATCCCGCTGAGGCTAAGGCTACTTTTCTTGCTATTGCACTCAGAAGTGTAGGCTGGTCATAAACATAGACAAAAGCTACAAGCATAAACACAATCGCAAGGGCTAAATCAACGCTGTAATGCTCCAGTATTCTTTTGAATAACTCTATTCCTTGCATGTGTCAATCACCTCCCGGAGAATTTCATTCTCTCTCTCAAGTCTAAACATATAGTTCAAAAGGGACTGCAATTTTTCAGTGTAGGGCTGGTCTGGTTTGATAACGGGTCTTTCAGTCTTGGGAACATTAGGGACAGGGCATTTCACAATAACTTCTTTTTCTATCACTTGCACTTGTGGCTTGGTGGCACAGGAGAACAGATATAAGCTACTTACTAAAATAAGAAGACGCTTCATCTATCATCCTCCTTAAAGCCTCGCACTCGTCTATGTCTGTATGCGGTGGGATGTTTATCTGTGGGATGGGTTCTATAGCTTTTTTCAGGAGGGCGGTATATCTCTGCTCTATCTTCTTTTTGTCAAGCTCGCATTTGCTTTTTAGCTCGGAGTAGAGGCTTGTGTATTTGATGAGGTTTTCTTGTGTGGCTTTCATTTCAGCTTGGCATTGTGCGAGGGATTGCATGGCTCTAAAGTGTGCTTTGCGTTCGTAAAACCACAAACCGAACAACATTAAGCTTGTTATCATACTCACAAAAAACAACGCCTTAAACATATCTAACCTCTATACTTCTTAATTCCTCTAAAGTCTTTGTATTTCGTATTGCCTGCTTCATCTGTTCGTTCCAGTCTCGTATTGCTTGTCTTTGCTGTAGCTGTGTTGCGTATTTTCGTTTAAGTCTTTCTACTTCATCCGTGTCTCCAAGTGCTTCTGCTTCAGCTATTCTTACTACAATATAGTCAGTCCGTTCAAGAATGCTTGCAACATAGCTTCTCAGTTCTGCAAGTTTCTTTTGCTTTTCTTCTGCGAGTTTTTCTGCTTCTGTCTTCACTCTGATTTGTCCGTTGTCAAGCACTACATCATCAAGAGTTTCTACTTCAAGTTCTATAGCTTTAACATTTTGAGGCACTGCTTCAGGTAGTAAGGCACAGCAAAGAGTGTTAAGGTCTGGATGTATATATACCCATACCTTCATCATACTAACCTCCTGATCAAAACGTAGCCTGAGGCTAATGCAGGAAAAACTAAAGTTCCAAGCCGCACCCAGTCTATTGTCCTATTTAACCAATCGCAAGAAAAAACTGATAACCACGGAAAACTGCCACCTATTCCCCATGCATCATAAAACCCTTTTATGTTCTTATACTGTGTAAAATTTGTTATGTAAAAAACAGTATTTGAAAAAGAAAGACCACATCTGAACGCTGAATAGGATGCATAACCTGAATTTAAACCAGCCGCATTTCTATACACCTCTGCATAAGTAAAATTGTTTGGATAAGTTATATTATTAGGCAATAGAAAAATCGGTTCTACCGACCCTCCAGAAACATCACCACTATTACTACAAACCAGATGAACCTCATAACGAGTTCCGCTTTGCGTTCTTGTTCTTAACGGAACAGTTAAGGCATTTGTAAAAATTATTACTGCTTCTTCACCGATTTGTAAATCATAATCCGATGCTGCATTTGTTAGATCAATTCGTCTAAAAGTATATACATCACTCTTTATATAGGTCTGACTTAAATCAAGCACTCCGTCTGCATTCAAAGGCACTATCACATGCGGCATTGGCGTAAGACTTGCATGAAAACCATCCACCGTATCAGCGTCCGTAACAAGAGATGATGTGGAGCTTTTTGAAAGATAGAGTCTCATTTATTCCACCTCCATAACTCTAATCTCTTTGTTGTCTGCATACACATAAACTTCAAAGCCGGGCAGGAAGTTAAAGGAGACGCTGTCTCCGGGCGAGAGTCTAAATCCGTTCGTGTCATCTACTGTGTTGTTCCCGACATAGACCTCTGCATCAGACACGTTCTGAATAATCACCCATCTCGCCTCAGGGTCAAGGTCTATCCGCACTCTTCCGTTTATAGTTATAGCCCTTGTCCTTATTATTCTTCTTAAAGTTTCTTGATTTAGCGGTCTGTATTCATAACTCATAGTAGCCTCCTTTTTGCTTGTGCCCTGATCAGGGCAAACAGATATATATCGTTGTTTGTATACTCAACAGAGAAGTCCGTAAGCGGTAGCTTGCTGTAAAGTTTCTGCAAAATCGCATCTATCTCGGACTGAAACTCGTCAAACTGAGAAAGCTTCTTTTTGTGTGCTACGATGATAACAAAGCTTGAGATTGTGCCAGTTCTGTCTATCTGTTCTCTCTCTAAAAACACACTCATAAGCTTTTGAACATCTGCCCGGAGTTCTTCTGGGTTTTTGTATCCGAGTGTGTGGGTGTAGTCTGGGAAAAGGGTTTTCAGTTCGTTGTGTAAATCCAAAAGCCTCATGCCCTTTTCACCTCGTAGGCTTTTGGTGCGGTTCCCGTTGTAGTCATTGTCTGTGCGTTGAAAAGGTTCTGCAGTTCATTCTGCATTTTGAGATACATATCAGACTTCTCGTAGTATTTACTGTCTTCTGACTGTGCTAATCTCAGATACAGCCTCCTCAGTGCTACAATCTTTGCATACTCTTTTGCCCACTCAAGCCCTTTGGAGTTGAGATCCTCTGGCTGGACACCGTATAAGGCTAATATTCTTTCTGTATAAACATTAGCAAAGCTTATATCAGTATCACTTGGGCTTATGGGTTCATCTGCAAAGTCTGCGTTTGTAATAAACACAAAGCTCATATCACGCCCTCCAAAGCTTTCATAAACTCTACAGCCACCCTCTTAGCCCTGTTCTGCAAATTTGCAAAGAAGAAAGGATAGGGCTTGCTACCCGGATGGCTGACTTTCTTTCTAAAGATATAACCCTCAGGAGTGGGAATTTTCAAGGCTTTTCTCCGTTTTGGGAGTATGGTGTGCGGTTTTGTCCCAAGCTCCACCCACTTAGCATAATCCGCTTGGGCTATGATGCGTGCGGAGTTGTCTGGTGACATATACCATGTTATAGACCTCTGCAAATTGCCTGTGCGAGGCGTGAAAGCCCGTCCTGCATCTATCCAGTCGTGGATGTCTTCCACATACGTCTCCGCCGCTATCATAACCGCCCTCCTAAGGCTTCTTTCTACTGCGTTTGCTTGCAGTATCTGCGGGAGTTTCTTGATCTTTAGTTCTATCTTCATCTTCAATCACCTCTATTTTGTTCCCATAGATCGCCAATAATCTCCTCAGGAGTTGCTCGGGCACGGGTTCCACGGACACCCCGTCCTTGAAATCGATAACGCCCCCGGGGAAGTAGAGGGGGCTATCTCCTTGCCATGGAATCCTTACTCTCTTCATGATTAGTTATTCACATTGACTATTTTGGCAACATCCCATTTATTCTTGCTTGCCATAGAGACATACCACTTCAGTCTCCATTTTCTCGCATCCTTGTTCTCAAGCCTCCCTACTTCTTCTATTACCACACCAGCATTGTCTCCCATATAAACTCCGTGCGTCGCAGTTTGTCCAAGCCTTACAGCATAAACAGAGGTTAGCCCTGATGTGATAGGGATGTATTCATTTCTGAGAATTGGAATTCCGTTGTAAGCCATGACGGGTCTTCCGAAGTTAGGCAACATCACATGTTCAGGATTTACATACAGAGTTCTCAGCAACGCTTTAATGCTGAGATATGTGCGTGGATGCACTATGATTGCGGTGGGTTCTGCTCCAGCTGGGAATTTCTCCAGCAGCTGATCTAAAAGCTGGAACGAAATAGGAGCACCGCCTGAACCAGCATCAACTATCATACTCGCATCCACGAACCTGTCAAGCCCGTCAAACTCGTTTGGGTTAGCTTGGCTTCCTGTGATAAACAACCTCTTGTATGCTCTTACGATAGCTTCAGATGCTGCGAGAGTTTTCTCAAGCACACGGTCTACAAGCTGCTCTACTGCGGTAGCTTCAAAGTTATAGACTACAACATCTGCGGCGATCATGGAGATTTTGTTCTGCATGACTGTGCCGACCACATCCACCTCGGGAATGGTTCCGTATGGGTCTATAACGGATGCTGTAGGCACATCTCCTGTCCTATACCAGCTATAGATGTTTGTAGGGCTTTTGGTGAAGGGCAAGAGGGCAAACAGTTCATCCTTGTCTGCCATATACTCAATAACTGCCCTCTCTGTAGTTTCTGCGGAAAGCCTGCCTGCTAAAACCTTCAACACGCTCATTATTTAGCACCTCCTAAAAGTTTTTTCAAAGCTTGCTTAAGTTTCTCTTCAGGGCTTTGCAGTTCTGTCTGTTCTGTAGTGTGCGGAGCACCAGAACCGCCGACCGCCCGCACAAGGAACGGGTTCTCATTCAAAAACTTCTCAATAGCAGTATCTACGTCCTCACCATCAATAAGCACCTTGCCCTCCCTGACTTCAATTTTCTTTTCAGCTTTCAGTAGCTTCAAAGCTTTGTCTGCGTCTATGACCTTGTCTGCAAGTTTGCTCTTGACTTGATATTCAGTCAGCAGTTCTTCTTTTTCTTTTTGCAGTTGCTTGAGTTGTTCTTTGTATTGCTTTTCTATCTCTTTAGCTTTCTTCCTCTCTTGTTCTAAAGCTTCGTAAAGTTTGCCTTTTTGTTCTAACAATTGTGCTTGCATATCATCCCAGCTTTCAAAGCCGAGATATTTTGCCTGTTCATCCAGATGCTTTTTCACAAGTTCTTCCACGTTGACAGTCTCTACTTTTTGTTCAGTCTTTTGCTGTGCTTGAGTTTGTTCTTGTGTCTGTTGTTCTTGCTTTTCTTCCATCACTTATCACCTCCGCAGTGCTTGTTATACAGCTCTTGTGCTTTAGTTTTGATGCTGTCCTCTCCGTGCATGCCAGCCAGTCTTATCGCCGAGCGTAGCATGTAGCAGTTAACGGAGCCGTCCTTGTTCTTATATGGGTATCTACGGTTTTTCGGGTCAAGGAAGTAGCCTTCGGGTAGTTTTTCTCTTTCGCTTTCTCTATCCAACCACTTCAGTCTGTCAGTCGGTATATTACGAACTTCGGGCATGGGATAGAAAGATAGAATTGATGCTTAAAAGTCTTTTCGCATTTTGCGAGGTATGGCGTGCTTATATTTTTACTGTAGGTGATGGGATTGCTGCACGATCTTGATGATGTGAAAAAGATTGAGAGGGAACTTGAAAAATACGACAGACTTTTTTTGAAAGCGGGGGAGGTAGCAAAGCTTTTAGGTGTTTCACGGAGATTAGTTCATTACTACTGCCAGCGTGGAGAAATCTTTGCAGTGAAGTTAAGCCCCCGAAAAGAAAGGAAGGGAAAAGGAGGGAGCTGGCTGATTTACAAGGAAAGTTTGATAGAGTTTTTGCTTAGGCGGAATAACTACGAGGTGTTTTGAATGCGGAGGTCTTTGTTTTCTTTGATCTTGTGTAGCTCGCAGTAGCTTCTAAGTCTGCTAAGCAGTGCCTCCGGGAGGGCTTTGGCAAGGTCTGAAAAGCTATTGGATGTGATGAAAAGGTATCTTTCCTGCAATTCTGCAAAGTAGAGAATCTCAATAATTAATTCAAGTCTGGGCTGTGGGAGAGTGGCGATTAAGTCGTCTATCATAAAGCAGTCATAGTCTTTGTATGAGTTGTAAAGCGTCTTTAGGTCCGGGAAGGCTACGCACGAGAGATAGAGAGGGTTTGAGATTTCTCTATACTGCAAAAGCTTTGCAATCTTCCATGTGCACGCAATACTTTTGCCTACGCCGGGTTTGCCGTCAAGGATAATGCCTTTTTTCTTTGCTTCTTTAACTTTCTTCAACGCCTCCGTTTCTTTTAGCCCGTTGAAGATTACCTTCAAATACTTTTCAGGGAAGCCGTTAGCAAGCATCGTGGTATATATTGTCTCCTTGCTAAGTGCCTTAGGCAATACGCTAACCGTCTTTCCTTCTTCCACCATGAAGAAGCTTTCATACTCGTGAATGTGTGCATCTGGGAATACTGCTTTTACTTCTTCTACACTCTTATACACCTTCCTCATCTCTTCACCTCCTCCCACCACAGGTCTATAAGTCTCCATGGGTAGCCTTCGTTGGCGGCTGGCGGTATGAGCTGGATAATGGCGTGCATAATGTATTCTCCTTCTGTGTCTCTGACTCGCACAACGAGTTTGTATGTTCTGTCGTTGCTGTTAATTGTTTTAATCTCTAAGACTTCCTTCACGCCCTCTACCAGCTCCTCTTTTGCTATCCTAAAAAGCAACCTTCTTTTCCAGTCTTGTTTTTGTTTATGACCACGGGATTTCATCGTCAGTCCTCCTACCAAGAGAAGTGGTCGTCTTCGGAACTAAAAGGCTTTTCCTCCTCGCCCCAGCCCCGTAAGTAGTAGTCCTTGCCTCGTTGGTTGTCAGGGCTACTCCATTCCTTTCCGTTTGCTTTTTTGATGTTTGGTAGGTTCTGGCGGAATTGCAATATACCGTTCCACTGTTGGCGGGAGTTCTTAAACGTTTCATAATCTTTTTTCAAACTCTCAATATCCTCTCCGTTTCGTTCGTATATCTCTGCCAGTTCCCTGAGGTGTTTTCCGATGATGTATTTGTAGTCTGTGAATCTGAAGCTTTCGGGCGGTCGGTTATCCCAAAGTTTCAAATACCACCCCATCAAATGCTGGAGTTTTTTTCCATCTTTTTCCTCTTCCTCTTCCTTCATTTCCATCTCCAGCCTCGTCTTCAGTTCCATTAGCACTTTGAATGCTTCTCTGATGTTCTTGCGCATAAGCAACTCTAAAGCTTTGTCTATTTTTTTGAGTATTTGTCTCTCCGTCATGCTACAGCCCTCCTTTTTCTCCTCATCTTCTTAAACTTGCTTTTGATGGCTTGCGGGTGGCGGTTAAGTCTTTTCCCTAACTCCTGCAAAATTGCAGTTTTGCACCCATGCTTGCTTAGAGTTTCCCAGATGAGTTCCTCTTCCCACTTCTCATATCTCCGCCGTTCTTCCATGCCTTTTTCTCTACGCATTCTTTTTAAGAACCTTTTCCTGTATTCCTTCTCGCATTCATCACTGCAGTGCATGTCGCTGTCTTGGACGGGGATAAAAGCCTTTCCACAAACTTGGCATCTACGCATTACCTTTTCTACAGACTCCCCCGGGAAACCAAAAACCGGGGGATTGTCGTTGAGAACTTGCAAAATGCCTGACTTTACCTGTGCGTTTATCAAACTTCTTATCTTCTCTTTGGCATACTGTTTTAGATATTCTGGCGGGTTTAATTCTTTCAAAACCATCCACGGTAAAAACACTCGCAACTTTAGCATAGCTTTCCAGATTTGCCCATCCGTCATGGAGATTTACCTCCCGAAAGCTCTTGTAAGCTTTTCAAAAACTTCTTCGTTAAGTTCTAATTTTCTTGTTTTGGCGGCCTGTAAGACTATCGCTAAGTCTATCGTCGTAAATCCTCTTTCCCTTGCAAATTTGTAAACCTCTGTGCTATCTGCATTTACTCCGAAATGTGCAAGCAGGTGTCGAACAGTATCTTCTGTCATCGGGTTCAGTTCCTTTTTTATCGCTATGCGTTTAAAAAGAGAGTGATTATTCACAGCAATCGTTTTCGGCAGAGTGTGGTCTCCCAAAAAGACGTAGCTGAAGCCTATGTCCTCCGCAAGGTCTTTAAGCTCACTGATAATAAACTGCCTACGGATAATCCTTTGCGTTTCATCAATAATGAATATGGGGTGTAAGGATATGTATTCAATGTGGGATTTGATGAGATCAAGAGTCCCTTCGAGGGTATTTCTCACCCCACTTCCAATAGTAAGTCCTATGAGTCTGTAAAGTCTGCCGCGGGTGAGATCACCATCCGGCATCTTAATATAGAACACATCTCTTTCCGTCTGACTGACTTTCTTGGCAGCTATCGTCTTTCCCACACCCCATGACCCCCATATCAGGGCATGGAGTGGTGTTTCCTGCTCCTCACGGAGCACCCTGAGGACTTTGACTGTTTCTCTTATAATTTGTTCTGCGTGCGTCATGGCTTTTCACCTCCTAAGAGTTTTATTGGATCCCACTCCTCTTCCTCGGGCGGTTGAGGTTGAGGAGTGGGTTGTAAGCTTTGTTCGGTAGCACTTAGAAGTTCTAGAAAGGTTGCGGTCTCTTTTTGTTGCTGTAGCATTTGTATTTTCTGCTGTTCAATTTCAAGCAGTTCTTCTTTTAGCTTTCTCTCTCTCCGTTCTATCCGCCTTTCCTTGTTCCTTAGCTCTCTAATCTCCGCCGTGTCAAGGCTGGGAGCGTCGGTGGATATTAACTTTGCAAAACCCAACGGAGTTCTCTCCTTCTCGTCCCATACTTCCAGATACGTAGCGTTCTCTATATCTCTGTAGCATACAACTGTGGGTGCTTTCCTATTCCTGCCGATCTCTCCAGCCCGATCTTCTGATGGGTAGAAAAATTCATATACGAGATTTTCAATTCTTATATTGTTATTACGAACCACTCGCACGAACCTCTCTCTAAAGGCTTTCCTTAGTTCATCCTCTTCTACCTTCCTATACTCAATCGTGGCATGTAGCTGCTCAGGAATAACAGGTGTTTGGAAGTGTTCAAATCTGTGTTGTGATTTGTTGTATTGTTCTATTGCATCTTTGAGGGCGTCTTCAAAGCTTTTGTGCGTAGTGGTGTAATACCTGAGGAGGTCTTTTAAGTCCCGGAAACCTCGTTCTATAAGCTTGCTGTTCGGGCTGTATGGTCTCGTGCGTGTGATTGGGATGTTGAGGTATTCCAACCCTCTCGTAATGATCTCTGCCCTGAGGGTTAGCTCATTGTCCACAATCACCCTCTCGGGCAGTCCGTATTTTTTGAAAAGGTCAATAAAAAATTGTGCTACATCTAATGCCGAAAATGCCTTATTGTAGTAGAAGGTATCCTCCATTGCCTCCACAGTCATGTAGGAGAGGAAGAATCCGCTCCACCTTTCTCTGGCAGCCAATATAAAATACCTTTTCCCTTTCCAGCTATACCCAGTTGCATCAATTTCCCACTCTCCCCTCTCCCGCTTTTGTTTGCCTTTTGGCGTCCTGTATTCTGCGTATTCCTTCTTGTTTCTCCTTTCCAGTTCCAGTTTTTCCCAGCTTCCGAACCTCTGCTTAATGACTTCCTCTAACCTTCTCCTAAACGTCCGCTCGCTTTTGATCCCCAGCAATTCCAGTCGTTTTTTCAGATCCTGTCGTTTTTTCAGACGCTCGTAGATTCGTGCGATAGAAAGAGTCCTGGTTCTACCTTTCTCTTCTCTGGCGAATTTCAGCAACTCTAGGATCGTATCCCATATCTCGTCTTGAAGTAATGCCTCCCTCCCTTCCCTTCTGGGTTTTGGGTTTATCTCATTTATCCATCTGTGGACGGTGCTTTTGGGTATATTTAGCTCTTCGGCAATTTGTCGTATGGAATAGCCTAATCCATACAACCACAGGACGTCTTTTTTCTTGTCCATCCCTGCCCTCCTTTTTGGCTACCAGCCTCTGACCGCCTTCTTGGAATACTCTTTCACTTTTTGATAGATTTCATCCGCTATCTCAAACGCCCGCACCCAGCCAAGCTTGATGCCCATATCTAACAACAGCTCTTCCAGTGCGTTCCGATACCAGTCTTCTATGCTGGGAGGCAGGGACTTTTCTTGCTTTTCTTTTGCTTTTGGTTTCTTTTCTTCTTCTTGTGCTTTTTTCCCGAATGCCTTTTCAAAATCCTCTCTGAGAGCTTCCCATGTCTCCTCGGGTGTGGTTTCTTCAATCTCTTTAGCTATCTGCTCTAACTTTTCCCATTCTTCTTGTCTTATAAGTTCCTCAACCTTCTTCACCACCCTCTCTACAACAGAGTCCACAAGCCTTAGTCCCTTTTCTCTTAAAATCCTTTTGACCGCTTTCCTCGTTTTGGATTCCCTCGCCCACCTGTCCTTCTCTCCCTTTACTTCTTCTTTTATCTTGTTGATTTCTTCTTCGGAAAGGCTGTCCTCGGCGGGTTCTGGTATTTGTTTATACACTGCAAGTAGTTCATCAGCGTGCTGGTGCAGAATTTCATCTACTAACTCTTCATGCCCAAATATGTCCACTCCTCGCCTTCCTAACTCAAATCTTAGCGATTTCCATGTTGAGAAAACATACTCTGGATCTAACAGGATTTCTTTGGCTTTTTCAAGGACAACCTCTTTAAGTTTCCTCCTTTCCTCGTGTTCTTTTTTCATCTCTTCAAATACTGCCTGTGCTTTGTCAAAGAATATTCTGCGTGCCCGAACCGAGAGATTGTCGTATGGTGGCATTCCCTGAAGGTAGCTTCTCACTTTCTCGTAAGGGTCGTCTATAAACCTTCTGAAGTCCTTCTTGACTGTTTCATTCAAAAACTTCAGGATGTCCCTTAATGCCTGCTCTTTCACTACTTCGTTAAAGGACTTTTGTTTTATTGCTTCTTCATGCTCTTCTATAAACGCCGAGAGAAGTCTGTAGCCCTCGGGGGTGGGGGTGCCGTCGGGAGTGAGTAATTGAGAATTATTTGCAAGTAAAGAATCTGCAATTTTTGCAGGTTGTTTACTTTCCCTTTCCCAGTTGGAAATCGCCATTTTGGTGACTCCCAACCTTTCCGCCACTTCCTGTTGAGATAGCCCCTGCTTCCTTAATTCCAACGCCTGCCTTTTCAGTTCCTCATCTTTCGCCCTTCTTTTAACTCCCTGAACCCAATTGTATATTGTCCGCTCAGAGATCCTGAATAAGCGTCTGAGCTTTTCTATC
>Ga0081519_100183_pt1 | contig 12385 bp, 14 predicted proteins | sample ConSprmetagenome_FD_70987 | JGI IMG/M metagenome (GOLD analysis project Ga0081519, IMG submission 70987) | Hot spring microbial streamer communities from Conch Spring, Yellowstone National Park, USA - C T=80-84 v2 (version 2) | ecosystem: Environmental > Aquatic > Thermal springs > Hot (42-90C) ...
AGTGGAGAAGCTAGTATTCAGCAACGTAACCGAGACCAAAGTGGAGAACATCACCGTTTACATAAGCGACTACATGGGCTTCACAAGTGGCATTAAAATCCCCGAGCAGTGAGAAGCTGTTTAGGGGATTAGCGTTCAATAGAACACTGAGAATGGCAGAGATCACTGTTAAAGCAGAGTCCGCGGAGCCACAGGAGTGGGGCTCGGTCAAAGACCTGGGAGTAAACGTGGAAGCCTCGATACAATACCACTACCCAGACCCCTCCGCGATAAACCCCGAGGAAATCAAGAAGGCCATAACCCCCAACCCCGCTGAGAGCCTACTACAATACCTAACACTAGCCTACATACACGACAAGCTAGTAGAAGCCATAGACTCAACACCGATGAACCAGTATAGGGAGCATACCTATGGCTCCTGGCAACACAAATACCAATAGCAATGAAGAGCTGTAGCCGACACGAGTCCCTGAAGCCACTGCGCGACGCACTATGCGAAGCCTGCGGAAGCGACTGGGAGCGCGTCTGGCTACTAGGCAATGTAACATGGCACACGCTACAAGTAGACACAGCCACAGGACGAGTAAAATGGCCCTCCCTCACCAATGAGACAATAGTGGAGGCCCCAATCATATACGCTAATATAACAAGCTACCCTGGGCTCTGGCAATTATACAATGAGACATTGAAGACTCACCTAGCACACCCTGTTGGAGGCAAGTACCCAGTATACTAGAACCCCGTGGAGAACACAGTATTCTGCGACTGGGACAGGCTAGTAGGAGGAGTAGAACCGCCAACAACACAGCCACCCGAGGAAACCCCACCAGAGATACCGCCAATGCCCGAGTAGTTCTAAGCGCCTTCAACGCCATCATGAAAATGCGAGGAAAATATTAACAAGGGGGTTGAAGTGCTCTACTACTTTCACTCTCTAGTGTTAGGTAAAAAACTTATGATGAGCTTACCTAACACAGCACTGGGGTAAAGAGAGCTATAAGTCATAATCGAAACCAAACATTAATTCATTATTAAGTTAATGGGGCTTAGAGAATTATGTAGGTGATATAGATGAGTGTGAGTGAAAAGCAGGAGAAGAAAGAAGCTAAGAAAGAGGAGAAAGCTAAGAAACCACCTAAGTGCAAGGAATTAGAAATAAAAGATCTTTAACTATGAGCATCTTAATTCTTTTCGTTGTAACAAGTCATCTAAGAATTTCTCTAAATTTTGCACGCCCCATATAACACGTTTCTTATCCATGGCCCAGAACTGCTCTGGTGTCTGCTCCCTGTATACATATTTTCTATGCCGTGTACGTACGACTCTAGCTGTTTCAAGCTTTCCCTCTTTGATCCAGGTCTCGCAATCTATGTAGAACATTTCTACGTTTTCTAAGTTATCCCTATTAAAGGACATCACGACTGCTAGAAGATTTCTCTTTAAATATTTCTCTTCGCATTTCATCTTCTTTGCTATAGGCCAGCGGACTGTTGGATATTTATTCTTTATATTCTTCCATCTTTCGTCAGGTATAGCCTCAACATCAACATATATCACGATATTTGGGTTGCCCTTACATATAAATGCCGTGTCATGGTCTTTTTGAGGACCTAGTTCAGCTCTATATTTTTTCAATATATTATTTAATATTTCAACAAGCTTTTCTGTCTTTTCTTCCGCTATTTTTGCTTCCTCGGGCTCAAAGGGTTTACTCATAACTTAGCACCTTATCTCTTATTTCCATTTCTTCTAGCCTCTATAATAGCTTTTCTAACCTTCTCGAAATAATCGTTCTCGTTCTTGATAATAGTCTCAAATATTCTAGATGCTTGCAGCACCTCCTCCATGGTATTACATTGATTAAAGTACTTCATTAATACTGGATAGACCCTGGCCCTATATTCTCTCTCTGTGCACCTCTCTTTTTTACACAAATCTAACTCTTTTGCTATAAATTTTCTCAGCTCTTCTAAGCTAATTTCCTCTTCATCGCACTTTCTATTTGTTGCTAAAACTTTTTGATAAAAGAATATGTAGTCAAAGCTCATCGCGCCGATTTGCATGGCATGAAATGTTGTCTCATATGCTTCAAGATATGGTTGTGGCGAAGCCCCCAAAAAAGTAAAGCCAGCATTCTTGAGGGCAAGCATAAATGCGCCTACAACTGCTGAGTCCTTGCTATTGAATGTAGAAATCAATAATTTACTGGGCTTTAAAACCCTATAACACTCTTTAAACACCTCTTCAAGGCCTTTTTCATAATCGTATATTGTAAAATTCCTCGTAGCATTAATTATGATCTCGCTTTCTTTAGAAGCAAACTCCCTGAAGAGCCAGAGGAAGTAGTCACTTAGCTCAGCGTAATTAACATTACCACCATACGGAGGATCAGTTATAACCACGTCAACACTCTCATTTGGAAGGAGAAGTCTTCTAGCGTCTCTTTGCAGAATCATATATGTAGCTTTCCCTTCTATAAGATCTTTAAAGTCTCCCGCTTCTTTAGCATATAACCCTATGTGCATATTTGTGTGTTGTTTTCCTCTTATAACAGCCTCAGCTCTGTTCAAGAACTGCTCCCATACATTTATCTCGAGGTATTTAGGATATATCCAATAGGCATGTAAAGCCCATCCTTCAACAATATCCCCTCTTAAATGACTCATTTTAGAAGCCCACTTTAGTGTAGAGCTCAATGTAAATAGGAGATATGATTTAATGGTCTCGTCGAAGCCTTCTAATTTTTCAATTTCTTCTTTAACCCTCAAGATCATGTATAAATTTCGCTTAGTGAAAAGCTCATCAAAGTATCTAATTCCTCTTTTTAATAAACCATTTGTCTTGTCTCCGGGTGGTATCATAACTCTCCTGAACTCGGGAGGCGGGGGAGGTGGTGGTAGATCTTCAGGCTCATATTTCTTGGTTCCTTTGAAGCCGCAAAAGTGACACTCTATCCTCAATCTTAATGGTGTGTTTGTAATAGTTTCATACTCTGTCCAGATAACTATGGCGTCTCTACCACACTTAGGGCATTTAGCCTTATAAAGCTTTGCTGCGATGGGTTCTAAGATCTCTTTGAGCCTCTTCACGGCCTTCCTATAAAGCTCTACATTAAGGGGCATTACTTCATACTTCATTATTTTCACAGCTAGAGGGTTTAAGTCTATTGCTATAACTCTTCTCCTAGTTATTAGACCTTCAACAAGTGTCACTCCGCCACCGGCAAAGGGATCAAGTATTATATCGCCAGGTCTCGTAAATAACAGTATCAACTTTCTAAAAACAATCCAGGGTCGTCTAGCCCAAAACTTATGCATAGTATAAACGGGGGTATGAACAGTGGCCTTAATTATACCAAGCCGCTCTATATCCTCCCTGAGGTGTTCAGGGGCACACTTACTTATTATAGCCCGTAATTCTTGGAGTCCCATGTCTTTACACCTAGATTTACAATTTTGTGCTACAATTCTATAATGACTTTCGATTAGATCCCCTTTTGCCCCATATATTTATGCATTTAATGACTAGTGTTAATAATGTTTTCATGCACTCTTACCTTTACCTCGTGTCCCTAACCTTATGGTAAAACTCTTCTTTATCCCTCTCGGATCTACCTGCCACCTGAATCTGCCGTTACACCTGGGGCATTCATAAAAGTAAACATTCCACCAACTATACTTCCACGTCTTTAAAAGCTTAAACCCCCCTCGTAACTACAGTATGGGCACTTAACCACTTTTCTCACCCCTCTTTAACTGCTCAATGAACTCTAATAAAAGCCTCGTTCTATCTTCTCTAAGCTCTCTTGGAATGGTTAATGATGGGTCTATTTGTACCAGGCTTATGAGTGTACCGATCTCTTCCGGTTTTACGCCATAGGATTCAATAGCTTTCTTAATTCTGCCTTTAACAATGTTTATTGGAGTACTACCTCTCAAGTAGCTTTCAATAGAGCCTCTAACCCAGTTTAAAGCCCAATTTCTCGTAAATGGAGTTGTTTCAGTACTCATGCTATCACTCGTGGTTCAATCTTTAACCTATGAGGTATACGAGTTAAGGGGTTAGTGGCCTTCACAGTCACACTATTAGTCATTTCTATGCGGAACGCCTTACTAGGAAACATAAATAACCACGTGTAAAACATTATTAAAAAGAGGAGAACTATGTCGTTAGAGGAATATTGTAAGAGGCATGACTTAGTAGAAGAGATCCTTGAAAAAACGAAGTTTCTTAGAAAGTACGTTGAGGAGTATCTCATTAAATGGTCTCCAGATCAGGGTTCTCAAACCTGGGGAGAATTCATTATTAGGGATCCTTTAGCCTACATTATTGGAGCTATTTGTGACCAGCGGATCAAGGCAGAGGTAGCCTGGAGTATTCCCAAGGCCCTCCACGACGAGCTCAAAAAGAGGGGTCTAGAGTTCAAGGCGAGCGTTATATACGAGCTCGGAGAAGATGAGATAAGAAAATGGCTTGAGAACTACATGAAGGGCAAATGGGGCCGTTTAAGGAAGAAAGCTCGGGAGGAGTGGTTACGGGATATATCGCTCTATATAGTGAAGACGTGTGAATTAATTGCGACGAAATATAATGACAATCCAGATAAATTGTTGCTAGTAAGCAATGGAAAATTGAACCCACCACTCTTATACTTCGTATTCAGGCAACTCCCTGGTATTGGACCCAAGAAGGCGTCTATGCTATCTAGGGACTTCACCTGGGATAAAGTCTTATATCCAGAAGGAGCGCGAGAGAGACTTCAAAAGCAGGGCGTAGACTTGGTAGTTGAGCAAAAATACTTAACCGAAATACCTGTAGATGTTCATATTTTGAGAGTTGTGGAGAGAATTTTCGGACCGAAATACACAGAGAACCAGGATATCCAGAACCTAGGTAGACTCATATACCCCGAAAACCCAGGACTCGTGGATTCCTATCTATGGGATTTCGCCCGGAAAATATGTATTAATGACAGACGCAAGCCTAAGTGCAATGAATGTCCATTCACAGGTATATGTAGGTACTATATGTGCAAAAAACCGTAATTTCTCACTCATCTTCTTAATGTCATTTCTATTTTCCTAGAAGAAGCGATGTAATTAATAACGATCTATGTATTTCTCACGAAGCGTTAAATCTATTTTGACATATTTTACTTACAGCTTCCTGCATGATCCTAGTGTATTTCATATGTTGCCTATCTTTCACAGGAGTAGGATCGCCCTGGTGGTTGGTTTTACTGTTTTTAGAACAGATTCTGCCACTACAAATATTAGATGCGGAATGCTGGTTTTTTCGAAGAACTCTACAAGGGCTAGTGCATGCGCTCTAGATAAAATTATTATTGCCCAGTCGTAGCCTTCTTTAGCTACGATATCCTGGAGTTTACTCACTACTTTTCTCTTTTCACTCCACTTCTTTAGTTTTTCTTTACTAGAAACATCTAATTTAGCTTCATATGGTACTATTAGATCGTTTTCTCCAATAATACCATAGCGGGCACTAGTAATATGTAAGTCGACGTATTTACCACTCGACTTAGGAGTCTTCGGTAGCTCTTTAACGGGTTTAATTGTCTGACCTACGTACAAATCTCAGGCGGGCTTTATGAACTCCCGGAGAACATCTCTACATACGGGTTCTTTATCTAGATCAGATGATGGAGTTTGAAGATTCAACTTAACTAGTTTGGATTTAATCTCTTCCATTTCCAAATCTGCGTCTTTCTCTTTAGTACTGTTTGTTATGACGAAATTCTCTTGACATTCTCAAGGATGTCCGTGAGGTCGTTAATTGAGGGATCCGCCATACGACTCAACCTAGCCTATCTATAACATAATTGTTAATTTAAAATATATTTACGTAAAGAGCTGTGGTTTTATGGATGTGTGTTCATAGATAGAGATGCATATAGTAATGTTTGTGCCGTGTTTAATAGGCTATGTCCTCAGCTAGTTCTAGTACCGCTTCGGGGTGTTTCGCTAGCTAATCTGGTTAGGATGGAGATCGGCAAGTTAATGCCTCTAGGCCTCAAGCCAGGAGTTATTGAGAAGCTAAGAAAATTTTGGTTCACATTACTGAGAGATGAATGTGTTGTTTGTGGTTCAAGAGCCTCGGATATAGATGAGTTTTGGAGTTACTGTGTGAGTTATGGAAGAGGTATTGTAAGACTAGTATTTCTGAGGAGTCTGTGTGGTCATTGCCACTTAGCAAAACACATTGGCTGTACAAGTACTATTGGAAAACGAGAAATGGCCTTAAAAAACCTAGCGTAAATCAATAACATTAACCTGCTAGATGTTGAGAAGCTCATGGATAAAATTTACGATATTTGGGATTCTCTCAGTTCAATAACCATCTGGAGAATAGTGATATCCAAAGAAGTTTTACCGGAAGACATTAGGGTAGAAGTTGAGAAAACGTTAAACAGGCTCCTAGAGGAAAAGTATACGAGATGAAAGTCATTGAGTAGAAGTATAAAAAGTATAAAATAACTAGTTCAAGCAAGTATTGCACTCTACTATAGTTATTGACTTAGTAGGGGTTTAGATGGATTTTTGTGGGTTGACGAGGCTCGAGAGTAGTGTTGCGAGCTCCTTGTTTCTTTGGTGTAGTTTCGAGTATAAGAGTTCATACACGAGCCTCTTAATGTCCTGCCTCACGGATGCGATAGTGTCAACGTAGTCTAGTGGCGTGGGGAACCCTGTGCTCCCGGTTATCTTAGAGAGAGCGGAGACCACCTTCTCCACGCTCCAGTCACTGGTCTCAGCTATCTCCGTCTTAACTGCGAGCTTCACCGTGCTCGACGCGGGCTTGTAGAAGACTACTTTAACCCTGTTAGCGTGATGCCTGTAGGAGTTTAGGATCTTCTCGATCCACCTGGCCCTCGCGCTAGCCCTGGGATTGGGGACCCCGTTCCCGAGCTTCGCTCTGAGCTGTTGAATTATTCTCTCCCTGATATCCGCGTAAGTGCCGAGTGTTAAGTACTCTCCGCGGCCGAGTATAATGGAGGCTATCGCCCTATCGTTAAAGCCGAGGTCGAAGAAGCCGTGGGAGAACTTGATGTCCCCCGAGTAGCTCCTCTTCAACACCCCCACCACCGGCGTCCCGGTCTCACGTGCAGTGTCGAGGGCTTTCACAGTGTAGTCTGTAGCCTTCTTCATAGCCTCCAAAGCATCGCCGGAGGCCTCAGCCTCCACTTCCTCCCCATACCTCGTCAACACCTCTCCATCAACAATAGCGATGTCGAACCCCAGATCCCCCCTCTTCCTGGCCTCTAAAGCCCTCAGCAACGCCTCCCTCTCATAGACCTTTGCCTCAACTCCCGCTAAATCCCTATCCGGATGGTGCTCCACGTACGCCTTGACCCTGGGCGGGCCGCCGCACGTACTACCCATTACTATCTCAGCCACCTGTATAATCCACACGTATCCACCCGATATCTCTATAGGTGGGACAGTGAAGCCTGAGTCAACAGCGTAGACGCAGAGGCCTCCACTGTAGTCTCCGAAAGACTTGACCAAGCCCTCCTTACGCAGCAAACCCCCTAGCTCGTAAACCGTTTCAACACTTCCAGCGCTCCCCAATATTTTTTCAACAACCTTGTCCAGCTGAGCCGCGACAAGCTCCGGGACAACGCCGATAGACTCTTCAGCGCTCAGACCTGCTTCACCTCGATCAGCACAGGGTACTTCAACGGGTTACCGAGCCCTGCGAAGTAGAACTCCCTGGTAGCCAATACCGCTATGTCCTCGTACTCTATGCCGCCGAGGTCTAGAACCCCCTTTAAGTTATCCAGGTCGCCGGGGGTTTGGAGCTTGCTGAAGAAGAACGTGTTGATATTGTTCCTCACGTCGGGACTGAAGTCTATTATCCTCTGGCTAGCCAGCACCAGGCCCAGACCCCACTTCCTCCCCTCCCTAGCAGTCCTCTCGATAAGCTCATGCGATGGCGAGCAACCTTTCTCGCACGCGTAGTTGTGTGCTTCATCGATCACCACGAGCGTGTTAACGGGCTGCTTCCTTTCATCTATGTAGTTCCAAATCCTACGCAATACTGATGCGACCAGGTATCTTCTCTCCTCCTGCCTCACAGAGCTCAAGTCGACAATGACTAATCTATCTCGCTCCAATCTCTCAAGAATATCCTTACCGGTCGTCTTCCTCTCATTCAGGGACTCGATAAACCTTTTCTGCAGAGACATCAGCACCGCAGGCTTCTCCTTGTTCATTCTCGGTGAAATGCTTTCAGCCACGGCTTTGAATAGTCCCACGAGGGTTGGCGTCCCCCACTGAGTCTCCTTTATTTTCTCCTCTAAATCCACACTCTCTACCAGCTCTGGCAACTTTGATATCGCCTCATTCACTTTATCCTTATTTAGCTCGATACCCGTTTCTTTTCCAGGCGTTCCTGAGTATTCATGGAGGCGCCGGCTCTGACTCTCTTGGAGTAGGCGCAAGTCTCCGTTGTATAGTACGTATAGGGTTAGAGTAACGTAGAGTACATCCTCACCGGCATCCTCAACCGAGGTCTCTTTTTTCAAGTACTGGAATATTGACTCTAGATCCTGTGTGACCTTGGAGCTGTCTACTACCTTATCCTTGAACTCCTCTAGTACGGCGTAGTCTTGTCCCGAGTGGTCGAACACTACTACTTTCCAGTTGGTTTTAGCAAGGACTTCTTTTACCAGTGCGACGACTAGTTTTGATTTACCGGTTCCAGTTGCCCCTACTACTCCTATGTGGTATTTGAGGGCTTCAGGCTTTAACGGTAGTGATATCCCGCTGAACTTGTGTTTTCCAAGCTCCAGGCCTGTCTCAAGTTTTAGATTTACATCGCCCGGGGATTCTACCAGGTAGACTTCGCCTCTCGGTGTGGGTGGTTGGCGCGGCGGCGTTAACTGGCCTTCTGGCAGTAGTTCACCGAGTACTCTTACAAGCGTGGCTTCGAAGACTACTTCCCTACCCTGCCTCGCTAGCTCGGGGTTGTCTATGATGCTTGATCTCTGGTAGTGGCCTAGGAGCGGGTCATACATTCTAGGACTGCGTATTACTCCAAAATACTCCGCGCTCCTCACATCGTCCTTGATCACAACGAAGGCGTCTTCTTTCACGTGGTTCTCACAGCCCTTGTACACGTGAACAGGGACATTGACGGGAGAGGATCCGCTCACAACTACTCCTATGGGCTTCAAGGACTACACCACCCATATATAATTGCAACCTAGGATAGATTTATCTATTTCTTTCATAATCCTCCTCCCTCTTCTCAGCAGATCCGAGGATTGCGGCCACTATTGCCGCTATAATTACAACTAGTATTGTTCCAGCGATTACCCCACCTATAAACCACGTCCTCGAGCCCTTCTTCACGCCGAGCGAGAGTAATGCACCACCACCCCAGGTGACGCCGAGAACTATTAGAGCCGCCTCCGCAAAGCCAGCGTAGCCTTGGCTTAGGTTTATGAATCCGTGTGTTGCCGAGTACAATACTGCTAGTGAGGATATGATGGTTACGGCTACTCCGTACACTAGTCCCTGGAGGAATTCGCTGTTGAATTCTCCCTCTTCTTCTCCCCTCTTCATTTAAACCCCCTCGATCACCCACCGTGTGCTTTGTTGTACTCGAGGCATGTTTCCGCCTTCAGCATCAGCTTTATCTTTGCTAAGCGGTATACTCCGCGCTCCCTCCAGCTCAGCAGTCTGGGTAGCTCGTAGACCAGCTCGCTCCATTCGCCCAGAGGCCTGCACTCTGGTTTCGGCAGCTCCACGGGTATTTTGGCCTTGGACAGCTCGGCTAATGCTTCACCGAGGCTGTTGAACACCAGGGGTTTATCCTCCTCACCCCACTTAACATACGCCTTCGCTTTCTTGACTCCGCTGCGAGTAATGAACTCGACGTATGGCTCCGCCTCCTCGGGGTGGAAGACTACTTCTTCTAGTTCACCAATATTCAGCTCGACGGGCTCTTCGAGCACTACTTCCACGTAGTCTGCGAAGATGCTGTATCGGTACGGGTCTATGTAATATATTGCTATTCTACCGCCAGGGCTCTCCAACACGACCATGTATCTAGAAAAACTCAGCTTCTCAACAAATATCGGCCACTCCACCCTGGAGTCGTTTGCCAGCTTCTTCGCGACCGGCTTCTGCTCGGTGAAGTAGCGTAGCATCTCGATCCTCCTTACGAGGTATCTGACTAGTGACTTAACGCTACTGAAAGGCGCCTGCTCGCCTCTCCTAATAGGCTTCCTCGTGAAGAGGTCTATGATGGGGAGTGCCCTGACAAGTTCACGCGTGTAGCCGTCTTCTAAGTGGTGATAACTAAGGTTTGACAGTATAGTGCTCAGAATGCACGCTTCAACCTCGAGCGCCGTGGCTTCATCCAGAGAACCCTGTATGAACCCGCTGAGAGCAAGGTGGGGCATAGTGTGTTGCAGGTGGCGTACTAGGAGATACCAGACCGTTGCCTCAACCGCGGTTGTCGAGGTGTACTCGTACTCCTCTGGGGCTTTGCCAACGTATATGATCATCTCTCTAGCCTCGGGCTCATACCAACCAAATATCATGCTACATGGACTCCCGCTCCCCCAGACCAACCTCTCCGAGGCACCGGGGTCGGAGGCCGCGAGTTTAACAGTGAACTCTAAAACCCCAGGTGGCGTACCCGTAGGGTCGAGTGATGACAGCGCGGACTCGAGAATAGACTTGAGCCTCATGGTAAGCTCAGACTCAGTGTGCTTTAAGAGGAGTTCGAGGACTGCGGGTCGACCAGGACCGGAATCCCCCAAGACGCCCACCAATTATTTCTTTGGAAGAGACGGATCACTTTAAAAAATAACATTATTGATTTCCACGCTGTTCCAGGACTCCTCCGGGATTAACGGACATTAAAGGATAAATGTCCGCATAATAATATTATGGCTAGGGAAGGCGTAGCAATGGCCAGTGGCAAAGCATACTATACGACAAAAGAGGTTTCACGCCTACTAGGGGTTACCGACAGGACTATTAGAAGGTGGATTAGAAGCGGCAGGATAAGGGCTGTGCAAGTAAAGAGGAAGTGGTTAATACCCGCGAGTGAGCTCAAAGCACTTCACCCTGTCATACGGGAACCAGGGTTCACCGTGTCCAAGGTGGCCATATATGTCTACAGACCATTGTTCGAGGAGGAAAGAGACAAGTCCTCTATTTCAATCCCCTCGCTACTATCAGTCAAGGAAGAAGTGAATCGCTGCGTGAGAGTTGCGAGGAGGCTTAACTGGGTAATTATAGATGTGATTAGAGACTTAGACTATACCGGGGATGAGAGAAACGGTTTAACACGGCTAGTTAAGCTCGCGAGACTAGGCGATGTGGACGCGGTATTAGTATACTCGAAGAGAGAAGCCTTCGGGGAGTGCTATAGGTTCATAGAGGAGGCGCTGGAAGCACTAGGAGTACGAGTAGTTGAAGTGAAAAGCCTGCTGATCTAGTAATAGAAACACTTAGGTTTTCTATTGTAAATATCAAGTGAGTAGATGAAAAAGACTAGTGTGACCACGTAGTACGACTATTCAGAGAGGGTGTCATACACCCGAGGAGAATATTGGTGTTGCCAAGCCATACGACCTACTTGTATAGTGCCCGAGTGCAAATGGATCTGTAAGGCTCTATGTGAAGGTAAAAAGTCACTTGAAAAAATACTGGTAGTTAAGCTGGCGGTCTCGAAACAAGATTCGCAGAGGCCGACCCCTACAACTACATAGTGTGCAACGTCATGGGCCTAGATTACGGAGACCCGGCGTCGTGGACGACGATATGTGGCTTGTACGCTGAGCTACCTAAAGTAATAGTGACTACGATTAGAGAAGAGAGGAGAGCGAGAATAACGTTTGTTCTTAGTCAATGATAAATTAAAACCGAGCTATCACACAGAGCACGTTATAAGATCGAAGCTCAGGAACTCTAGAAGACCGCTAACTCAATATAGGGGATGAATGAGGTAGCTCTGTAGTATGATAGAGAAATGTTACGTCGATTTAAAAGTAAAAATGAAGTCTAGCAGTTTATAGAGGCTCACTACATAGTGCTTTGAAGTTGCGGTAGATTTAGTATTTTCGCGTGCTCCACCCATCGCTTCGTTGATTCATATAATTTATTGAGCTCATTTATATCTATGAATCTCGTCCGTTCTCTTATAATACTGAACGCTCGATTCTGCCTGAATTTGTCAAATTTTTGCTTCATGCCCGAGTCTGCAACAATGAAGAAATCGGCATTTAGATCGCTCAGCTCGGAGAAATTAGTGAAACTAGTTCTAATATCAGTCGTCAATACTATCTCAAATAGTTTGTAAATCGCTCTGACTTCATCGTACCACACAACATCAATTCTTTTGAGTTCGT
>Ga0081519_100184_pt1 | contig 12103 bp, 15 predicted proteins | sample ConSprmetagenome_FD_70987 | JGI IMG/M metagenome (GOLD analysis project Ga0081519, IMG submission 70987) | Hot spring microbial streamer communities from Conch Spring, Yellowstone National Park, USA - C T=80-84 v2 (version 2) | ecosystem: Environmental > Aquatic > Thermal springs > Hot (42-90C) ...
GGTTGTGTTGAGTGTGAGGGTGAGGCGTGAGCTTAAGGAGGAGGCTGAGAGGCTAGGTTGAGAGAGCTCTAGAGGAGGAGGATCGAAGGGTCCAGTTGGAAAGGTTGTAGATGCTTACTGAAGAGGCTTTGAAAGCCATGGATGTAAGTGTGGAGGAGTGGGTGGAGGCTATTAGAGAGTCTAGGCTTGAGAGGTAGCCATATCCCGGGGGCTCCGCGAAGTACCTACTCGATGCATCAGCACTATACCCGTTGGTCTTGAAGCTCGAGGTGAGGATACTTTCCTACCCGAACTTATCCACCGGAGGGGTAGGGTTTAAGTGATAGAGAAGAGTTCTTCCTATTGGAGTTGAATATCTTCAGTGTTGTTTAGCTACTTTAGAGTGTTATTACGTTTATGTGTGTGGAGCTCCGGGTTTCGGGGGAGCTCTCTATCGTGGATTTCCATCAGCTTTGCTACCACATCCCAGCATAGCCTTTCAACCCTTAGGGCTTCAACGTACTCTTCTAGTTTCTCCGGGTCAGTTGCTATCAGCACTATGCTGTGGGGTTCTATGGATTCTATTATGAATCTTATGGCTTTCTGGCCTAGCGTCCCCGGTTTCCCTTCTAGGATCTCCTTGTACATGTTGTAGACCTCGTATGCCCATTTGAACCACTCCCTCCTCCTAAGGGATCTGTGGTTTCAACGTGATACCCCTAAGCGTCATGGTTACAGGTAGGGGCACCGTATCCTTCCAGATTAAGGGATCCTATGGTAGGAGGGCTCCCTCGAAGTTCGCATCCACCTTGAGGCCTATAGTGTTCCTGGAATACAACGTCCAAGGCAACCTCTACTGCCTCCACTACTACATATCAGCAGACCCCAGAGGGTGGTCTGAGGAGCTCTCAAGAGATGAGGTTCTAGCCGTTGCCAATGACATAGTGGAGCTAGGGTTACCCCTGGTAACGATAACTGGAGGTGAGCCCCTCCTCAGAGAGGACTTCTGGGATTTAGCTGGTAGGCTTATAGGAGGTGGTGTTAGGGTAGCTGTTAGCACTAACGGGACGCTGATATCGGAGGATACCGCTGTTAGGCTAGCTGAACTCAGTGTAAGCTATGTTGGCATATCGCTTGATAGCGTGAACCCCCAGTTCCACGATATGTTTAGGGGCGTGAGGGGTGCTTTCGCTAGAGCTCTCAGGGGTATCGAGAACTCCCTAAAAGCCGGTATCCCCGTGGGTTTAAGGATGACGTTGACGAGATACAACATGGGTGAGGCCACCCCCTGGTTGAGCTGGCGAAGGGCATGGATGTTAAGAGGGTAGCATTCTACCTCATAGACGTGACCGGGAGGGCTAAAGGTAACCCCGACCTCCTACCAACCAGAGAGCAGCTGGTAGAGTTCGTAGATTCAATGATAAGAGTGTCTGAGGAGCTCAACGGAGATCCAGAAGTACTAGTTGTTAGAGGTAACTTCGTAGGAGTACATGTGGCTGATAAGCTTGCATCTAGTAGGGATGAGTTCCTAGAGTACATCCAAATGATATCAGCTCAGGGGGTTGTGGTAGGAAATGACCCCTCCCCGCCCTTTAAGAGCGGGGTTTCGAACCTCTGGGTCTAGGGTGTTAGCCCTCCGAGTGGGGGTTATGGTTTCAAACATCTCATCCGGGCTCGGGGGTACGCTGTGCTCTGGGTGCTCTAAGGCGGGGTTCGACCCCGCAACCCCCAAGCCCTCGATTTTAACCAAAACCTCATCATCACCTCGGGTAGTGTACCCTGGGGGTTTAAAAGCCTTAACACTCTAAAGTTGTGCACGAGCCCTACCCCGCCTTGAAGAACGAGGTTTGCTAGATCCTATTACCCGGATGGATCTGTTAAACCATGCCAGTTCATAGACTGGGTTGACGTAGGCAATGTTAGGGAGAGGAGGTTAAAGGAGATAATCAGCTTTGAGAACGAGGAGCTTAAACCATACGTGGAAGCCTACAAGCACCTTGAAGGCTCTAAATGCTCCAAATGCCCATTCAAGATGGTATGCGGAGGGGGTAGCAGGGGTAGAGCTCTAGCACTCACAGGAAACCCCTGGGGTGGCGATCCACTATTTTACATAAACCCACATGAAATTGCTGAGAGATGGGGTGTACGTGAAGAGGATTTAAGAGGAGTGCTGGGTAACTAGGGGGACCCGCCGTGATCATCGCAACCCCTCCACGGGAGCCTCACACGGGTGAGGGACCTAGGATAGTGTGTGGGCCTGGAGCCTTATAAATGTTCAATGCGTGATTAGCGTGTAAACTGGGGGGTTAACGTTGTCTGGAGCCCCTCCTATGTTTAGATTGGTGGTGGTACGTAGAAGTAGAGTTTTGCTGTGTGATAGTCTCTTATCACAGTTCTAGCCGCCTCCTCTATTAACGGCTCACCTGTAATCCTATACTTCCATCCTCTCTTGAGCGCTATTAGTTCGAGCACCCTGTAAGGGTCTGTCTCCTCGATCCCATAGGCATCCCTAACGGAGTTGGGGTTGTATTTGAGAGCTCTCTCTATGAGTGCTACCGCTGCTGGAACAGGGTCTTGTATCTCCTCTGGGGCCTTCCCTCTTATTATAGCCTCAGGCCATGGGCCGTCAACGGGTATTATGCCCGGTGTGTCTATCATGTAGAAGCCCTCCTCAACCTTCAAGATCTGAACTCCCCTCGTGTACCCAGGGCTACCGGGTATGGGGCTAGTCGAAGCTCCTTTCCTTCCTCTAAGAGCGTTTATAACACTAGACTTACCGGTTTTAGGGTAACCTACAACAACAACTGTGAAAGGCTTGTAGGGAGCTTCAGCTTTAATCCAACCCCTAAGCATCCTAGTCCCAAGCCTCGATATAGCTGAGACGTACATAACCCTGTAACCCCTACCCTCAAGGTAAGCCTTCCAGCCCTCAGCAACACTACGTGGAACCAGATCACATTTATTTAAAACCACGAGAAGGGCTCTATCGAAAGCTCTAACCATGCGCTCAAGCCTCCTACTCATGGTGCTAAGAGAGTCCCTAATATCGACTACCTCCACAACAACATCAGCAGACCTAACAAGCTTAGCAATAACCCTCCAGCTAGCTAGCCTCACACACTCTCCTATTATACATCGTGTAAACTATGGTTTTTAACTCACTGGGAAGCCTATAAGAGGGGATGATGAGACCCTTGAACCACTAAATTTGATGGGTTTAAAAGCTCTACTGGGGAAGCTATTCTATGGTGATATTCTTGGCCTTCGAGAAGGCTAAGATTGTGGAGAGAGTCCTCTCAACCTTAGAGGTGCCTGGTTTCGATGTTGATGTTATGAGTAGCGGTGTAGTGGCAGGGTTTAGGATTTCAAGGGATGGTGATAAGGTAGCTGTTTTCGTCGACTTCCTTGGATCTGATCCTAAATGTGGTTTCTGTAAGTTCATCAACCACACTCTGTGGAGTAGGATAGCAGATCTCATTAAGGAGAGGCTTAGAGATGCTGGTTTCAAGGAGGTTTACGTTGTGGATGTAAGGAGTGGGAGTGAGCTCTAGTAACCCCCCTTGGCTAGAGGTGTGACAAGCTCTCCTCGCAGAAGCTGAGGTCAACGTAGTCCAGTAAGCTCTCTATATCGCTAAGTGTGGATGGGGGTTTAGGCGCCTCCCTTATAACCATTTTGGGGAATTGTAGTGAGCAGAAACCCCTCATTATGTCACCGCCTAGATGGTGTATGCTAGTTCTTGGAGCTAAGCTCACCTTATTCATTACCAGGAGTTTGGGTTTCTGGTTTAGATTACGTGCTATGTAATCCATGGCCTTAGCCATCTCCGTGTAGGGTAGTGGTTCTGGGTTCGAGACTAGGATGTATGAGGTGTGTGTTGGCGATGTGAAGATCTTCTCCAACGTCGAGTAGTGGTCCTTCAACTTATACAGTTTATCTAACGCCCTATCCCTAACCTCCCTCTCCCCGTATAGAGTCCTTGCTATCATGTACCTTAGAGCTACGATCCTCTCCCTCAACTCTATGAGCTTACCCAACCACAGGTTGTATAGTCTAGGTAGGGTGAGCACCCTAAGGGTGACCCCGGTTGGCGGTGTATCCACTACTACCACCTCGAAATCCCTCATTGTAGCCTCACGCACGGTCCTCAAGTAAACCTCCTCTTCGAGGCCCGGTACGCTCTTCATTACATCGATTACATCATCTAAGTTTAGAACCTTAAGGGATGGGAGGAGATCCCTAACATGCATGGTGTAGCTTTCAGCAAGATCCCTAACAGACCTATCGAGATCCAGCTGGTAAGCCCAGAGGTTACCTTTAACATGTACAAACCTACCCACAGCATCCCCTAAGCCTAGGTACTCCACTAGGTGCATTGCAGGATCAATGCTCATGATAAGCGTTTTAAACCTAGTACTAGCCACTAGGGATAGCAGTATCGAGGTGGTGGTCTTACCAACACCACCCTTACCTATAACAACTAGGATGCGCTGCCCCCCGGGAGATTCGAGATCCAGGACGTCTAGAATCCTACCCCTAACATCACCCGCTTGAAAGTGTTGAGAAGAGATCTCCAATAACATCCTCACCTCTAAAAGCCCTAGACTCCAGGTACCTAACCTCATCCCCCAACTCTGCTAGGAGCTCGAGCGAGATAATAGGGGGCACTCCTGTCACTACACCCACAAGGGGGCCTAAGATCATGTTTAGGAATGCCGCTTCAAGCTCGTTATGCTCAAGCCTTATAGCTGATACAGAGTCCTCCTTAAACCCCTCTACCTGGGCTCGTATAAAGGATGCAATGTTGTCTAGGAATCTCCTCAAAACACCCCCAGCCACTTGCACCTCACCCTAGGTTTAAAGGGTGTGGGTAAAAGCTTTAAAAAAGGAGCGTTTGGGGAAGGGGGGCCATCGGTCTAACCTAGGCTTGTCTACCTTTGAGAAGACCTCTAGTGAATAGTACTATGAGTAGTAGCGATAGTAGGAACGATACTAGGGTTAATGCTCCAGCAGTTATCTGGTATAGGAATGGTATTCCAGGTGTTATCAGGAATAGCCATATCGCGAGCGCTAGCATAACTGTAATCCATAGGAATAGTGCTGGTACCAGGATCACTAGCCCAGTGAGCCCTCTAACCCTAAGGGCTACGTAGACCCAGAGTGCTGATGTTAGCAGGGCTAGGGCTGCTAGGAGCTGGTTTGTTCCAGCGAATGCAGGCCATACAATTGTGTAAGCGTAAACCTCTGTTACCCTTCCAGCAATCTCGACCTTGATCTTGGGGTAGGCCATCATGAAGCCTAGTAGTATGGTTACTAGTGAGGCGACCCACCTGTTCGTTATTAGACTATGTAGCTCGGGGTTCCTGGGCTTAACCCAGTCAAAGAGCTCGGTCCAGGCGAACCTAGCAAGCCTATTAGCTGTATCAAGCGTGGTTACTATGAACGCTATCAAAGCTACAGCGGCGAAGACCCTGAATACCTTGAAAACTGTTACGAAGTCTATGCCTAGGTTGGACCATAGTAGTGCTTGGACCATCCCATAGGCCGTTGTAAACCTAGCTGCAGGAGGTGATACACCTAGTATGTTATTAGCTTTAATCCCAACCGCTTCTAGAGCTGCTAGCACTGGAGCCCCTGTTGCTGCTTGGAGAGCCGCGAAATCCCACACTATCGCTGCTGGCAGGATTACCGCTAGGCTTGATACAGCTCCCTCGGTGAGCATCGCACCATAGCCTACCATGAGGCCTTCAAGCTCGTTGGATAACTGTTTGGAGCTGGTACCCGAGGCTACTACCGAGTGGAAGCCTGAGAGAGCTCCACACGCTATCACCAGGGGTACTGTGGGCCAGAAGTACGCTATCATAGCCTTGGCCGGCTCTGTACCAGCTACAGCTCCGAGAACTGCTCCAGGTGCCACGAAGTCCCTATAAACGGGGCCTGTTATGGGAACCCATATTAGTGTGAGTCCTGCTAAGATCGCTAATCCAACGAAGGTCCATAGCATTAGAGCGTTCAGGAAATCCCTCGGCTGTAGCAGGTACCATACGGGGAGTGCTGCTGCTAAGAAGCCGTACAAGGCGAGGATCACAACCCACTGCCCGTATGTAGCCTTAAACGGTACCTGGAATGAGAGCCAGAACGCTATAACCAATAGCACGATGGCTACGATGAGGGCATCCCTAATCCTCATACCGAGTCTGTAGATCAGCATACCGTATATCAACGCTATGGGTATGTAGAGCCATGTGAGGGTCGCAGCCTCAGGAGTTCCAGCTAGAAGGCTTGAACCAACGCTTAGGAACGCCGCGAGGACAAGGATTAAAGCTACCCAGACGTACGTTAGGAATATGTACCTAGCCGTTCTACCCATGAAGTTCTCGCTTATACTCATTACAGAGAGCCCGCCATACCTCGTACTAGCCATTAAAGCTAGGTAGTCGTGAACAGCGCCAATGAATATGTTTCCGAAGAGGACCCAGAGTAGCGGTAGACCCCAACCCCACGCCAATGCTATAGCGGGCCCCACTATGGGGCCTGCACCAGCTATACTAGCGAAGTGGTGGCCGTAGAGTATGTACTTATTAGCTGGCACGTAGTCTACGCCATCGAACTTAGACCATGCTGGTGTAACAGCGTTAGGATCGGCTTTAACAACCCTTCTTTCGAGGATGTACTTACCGTGGAAAAGGTATGCCGCAACGTATATGATTAGAATTGTTATCACTACGAGCACCGGGTTCATGCGCTACCACCCCCAACCCTTAGGATCTTAGCTCTAACAGCCTTCACTATAGCCTCAGGGACCTCTCCAAACCATAGGGCCGGACCTATGAGCACTGGTATCAGGGACACGTAGAAACCCTTACCTAATGTACTATCTGTGCCAAGCGATCCCTCGAAGAAGCCGTAGGTTAAGGGTATAGCGTATAATAGTATGCCGGCGCCCGTTAGTATCATTCCAAGAGGTTTTCTGTACTCCACTAGCCCTCACCGCCGGCTTCTCTTTAAATGTCCTTATAGGGGGTATATAAGCTTTACTCTGTAAAGGGTGTTGTGAGAAGCTACCCCTGCCTATAAAACCCCTTACACGAGATTAGGGGCTTGGAGTGCTAGGTGTAGACTATGGTTGAGTGGAGGCTCCTAATAGTACTGTTATCCCTTCTAGCTGGAGCCATGGTCATATGGTTCTTCTATTATAGGAGGAGGATGTTGAGATTAATGGTGGATATGGTGAAAGCTCTTGAGGATACGTTTAAGCCCGTTGATAAGAACTACTATATGCTAGGCTACCTAGTAGGCTTTAGGGCTATCTACGATCTACCACGAAGCTCCCCCTTCAGGAAAGCCTACATACTATTAACCCTTATCCCAAGACACTCTCTACTCTACTACCCCATAGCTAGGTTTGTAACCATGAGGTTCGATAGGCTAGAGGTAGCTGTAGAGCCGAGAGCTAGGGTTGAAGAGAATTTCTACTTAAGAAGGCTCTCCTACATGGGGTTAGGTCTAGGTAGAGCCCCTGATACCACCAGTTTCCCGGTAAGGGAGAGGGTTCGAACCATAAATGGCTCCTTTGAGATCTACTACTCAAACCCAACTCTTAAGAAGATAGTACATTACATCTCGTCGAGTAACGTTAAGATCTACAGGGTTATCACTAGTAGAGAAGGACAGCTCATAAGCATCCTAACAGAAGCAAACCCGAAAACGGTTAAGGAGGTCTACGACATACTAGTGAAGGTTAGTGATATAACGTGTTAAAAGCATAGCGTAATCCTCCTCCCTCATAGCAGGATCCCAGCTAAACACACTCCAGAACTGCGAGTGCGTTTAAAACTGGGAACCCCCAGCGAATGTATTGTAGCAGGGGGCTATGGGGATGAATGAAGCTCATAACCTACATGCCCGTACTTGTATAATAGTAAGCTTTTAAAAGTAGAGGGCCTAACCGTAGCCTAGGGATCTCCCCACTAGTAACCCCGAGGTTCTAAAGCTCATGTGTTTAAGAGCTTAACTGGAAGTTTAGCTTAAGGGTGTATAGAGATTACGGGGAGGGTGGCTGTTAGGATTAGGAATCTTGTTAAGAGGTTTGGAAGCGTTGTTGCTGTTAACGGGTTGAACCTAGACATATACGATGGCGAGATATTCGGCCTCCTCGGCCCCAATGGTTCCGGTAAGTCTACAACCCTACTTGTAATAGCCACTGTTTATAAGCCTAGTGAGGGCGATGTTGAGGTTTACGGTTATAGCGTCACGAGGGATGGTGATATGGTTAGGAGGATTGTTGGTATAGCCTTCCAGGAGCCTAAGGCCTTATGGGTTGATAACCCGTACGAGCTCCTACTATGGCATGCGATGGTTGTTGGTTACAGTCTAGGGGATGCTAGGAGGGTTGTAAGGGAGGTTATGGAGGAGCTCGATCTATGGGAGCATAGGGGTAAGTTTATAGCTGAGCTTAGCGGTGGTACCAGGAAGAAGGTTGAGATAGCTAAGCTATTCATACAGAAGCCTAGGGTAGCTATATTCGATGAGCCTACAGCCCAGTTAGATGTAACAACTAGGCACTTTGTGTGGGACAGGATTAAAGCTATGAGGGATGAGGGTTCAACAGTTATAATAGCGACAAATGACATGCTTGAAGCTGAGAGGCTCTCGGATAGAGTGGGCATAATATACAAGGGCTCCCTTAAGGCTCTCGGAACACCTGCTGAGTTAAAAGATGGGATACCTAGAGGGGATGTCATAGAGTTGAAGGTTGACGGGGTGATCGGGGGTGAGATAGTTGGAAGGCTCTCTGAGGCTTTAGAATCTGATAGAATATCCGTATCCAATGGGCTGGTGAGAGTGCATGTTAATAGAGGTGAGGAGAGGATAGCCGTAGCCATAGAGGTTCTCGCTAAGCATGGTATCAAGGTTAGAAGCGTATCAATGAGGGAGCCTTCCTTAGATGATGTGTTCTTCTACTTCACAGGGGCTAGGTTGAGGGAGGATGATAGTAGAGGATCTTAGGGCTCTAGCTCTCATAGCATTATGGGATGTTAGGAAGCTTGGGAGGTACAAGTTCTTCCTGGCAATGAGGTTTGCATGGTTCCTACTACAGGTTCTAGTGTTCGGGCTCATAGTAGCCCACATGGTCTCCATAAGGGGGCCCTACGGGCCTATAGACTACTACAAGTTCTACGTCGTGGGGGCTTACATGGCCGTACTATTCTCAATGTCCATCAGGATGGGCCACGAGATCGTAGAGGAGCTGGAGGACGGGCTTATAGACTACCAGCTATCCCTTCCGATTAAGAGGAGGATTCTAGCTATTGGTAGAGCTCTAGGCGGTGGCATAGCATCCTTCACCTACTCACTACCAATGCTAATTGTATTAATTGTAGTCCTGGGGGTTTCAAGTGTACTACAGGTAGCCCTCCTAGCACTGGTGGCATTCCTATTCGCCTCAGGCCTTGTGGGAGTTGCTATGAGCATAGCCCTATGGCTTAGATCTGGGGATAAGCTAGACATACTAATGGGCATATCCGACTCCCTCCTGGTGAGGCTTAGCACCATATTCTATCCCATAGTAGCCCTAATACCTATAACCATCTACTACTACCTAGCCAAGGTCAACCCTGTAAGCCATGCTGTGGATGTGCTGAGAATAACAGCTATACCGGAGTACGCTCAAGGTGTTACCGTATCAGACCCTCTCATCATGGCCTCATACATAGCAGGGTTCACCCTAACATCAATCCTAGCTGCTATAACGTTGCTGGAGAGGAGGATAGAGGGGGGTTATGGGAGGTGATGTTTGGAGCTCCAGCATTCATGGTAGCCTACAGGGATCTACAGAGGTTCTGGAAGTACAGGTGGTGGCTCGCAGGCCTCATAGCCATGAACCTAGCGGATCTATTCATATTCGCTATAGTGTTTAGAGGTATTGTTAGGAGAGAGGTAATACCAGACTACTTCTACTTCCTAGCCCCAGGCATAGCTTCTATAGCTGCTTTCGCAGCAGCGTTCACCATCGGGAGGGAGGTTATGATGGAGCTCCGGAGAGGGTTCCACCACTACCTACTAAGCCTACCAATATCGAGGGTCGACCTCGTACTAGGAAGGATCCTGGGAGGTGTTGTGAGAGGTGTAATATACCAAATGCCATTCCTAGCACTCCTAGTGATACTAACAGGAGTGGTGAGCCCAGCCCTAGCTCTAGCCTTAATAGTGACAATCATGGTCTCAGCCTCCATGTCAAGCCTATCGATAGCCCTATCAACAGCCGTTAAAAGCCTTGAAATGCAGGCAACAATAAGGAGTATAACGTACTTCGCAATATTCTTCCTATCAAACGTATTCTACCCCGAGAGCGTGCTAAAAACAAGATTCCCAGAACCCCTCTACACGATGATAGTCAATAACCCAATATCGATAGCCACAAGCATATACAGGGTGATATTCACACCAGAAATCATACAAGATACACACCAAGTGGAAGTACTCCTAGCAAAACTAACACTATGGACCATAACGCTGGTAGTGGTAGGAGCTATACTCTACGATAGAAACCTAAAGGGTTAAGGTTACTCAAAAAGTCGTCTAGAGAGACGATATGGGGTAAAGCCTAAACACCCCCTCATCCACCTAAGACCATGAGGGCCCACAGCGGGGAAATAGGAATGCAGCAATAAGCTAGGACAAAGCCCCATAGTGCTGAACCCAATACATGGGGTTGAAGGTAACTAGAGCTCACACAAGCCTCCTGCCTACCTCCTCAAGGTAGTACTCTGCATCACCCGGGTCCAGGCCGTGTGACTCTAGGATCCTAGCTATGGCTTGAAGCTTTTCCTCTAAGCTCACATTAGACAGGCGTTTAACAGCCTCCTCAACCTCCTCAAGCACTTTGAACCTTAGGTTAGAGTACTCCTTCAAGGGCCCTGGAGCGTACTCCAACTCTCTCACATCGACATCTTTGAATGTTACGTAAACCCTTCTAACCATATCAGGCCTCCTGGTTCTACCAAGGTACATTAAGGGTTTGTAGAGTCTAAGATCCCATAGTCCTTTAAACTCCTCCCTTGCATAGGCTGCTTTAACCTCCCCGATGAATAGATCGTGGTCCCCTGTTTTAATAATATCCATGAGTGTAAGCTCTAGGGCTGCGGTAGCCTCCAAGACTATGGGGGCTCCCAGCACGTCACCCTTCACTATTGTGAACCCAGCAACCTTCAGCTTCCCCGGGTAGAACCTCTCAGAGACATCTCCTAGGAGGGGTGTCCTATCAACGTACTTGAAGTCCAATAGGTTTAATGCGAAGACCCTGGAGCCCCTTACAAGTTTGTACGTGAACCTCTCGGGAGCAATAGCGACACCCACGAGGAACGGCTTGAAGGATAGCTGTGTCCACCAAGCTGCTAGCATTCCTCCAACCCTACTGTTAAACTCGCTTGTAACAAAGGCTGGGATTACAGGGTATAGGAGTCTCTCAGCTTCACCTAAATCAACTCTCCTAAGCTCCCCTACCAACCCTCTCCCACCTTATGATCTCCACAGGGCAGTTCTCAACAGCTGCTATCACGCAATCCTCAAGGTCGCCCCCTACAAGGCCTTCAGATGGGTTGTCCTTGGAGCTCCTCCACTGCACCTTCACAGCCGCCCTGCCATCCTCGCGTGTTATCTCGAAGACCTCAGGGCATAGTACGGTGCACACCATCTCTGATACGCATGCTTCACGAGGTTCTATGTAAACCCTTATTACCACCTCACATCCCCAGTGGAGTCTCCAATCTACCATTAAAGCTTATCTATTTTAAAGCTGAGACAATTACTAGGTTCTGGTGTTGGGTTGTTGAGTGTGTATGAGGAGGAGATTAACGGGTTTATCTACAGGGAGTACAGGCCTCTTGGTAAACCTAGGTTTCTCGTGATAGGCCTCCCCGATGTTGGGCTTGTGGGTGAAATAGCGGCTGTCCATATGATAAGAAGCCTTGGTCTAACCGATAGTGTTGGTGTTGATAGCTACACCCTGCTCCCACCTGTAGCTGTTATCAGGTCTAGTGAGAGCCTATGCCCCATCAGGGTCTACTCAGGCGGCGACATAGCGGTTATGGTGACCGATATAGCCTTATCCCCTAGGGCTATCGT
>Ga0081519_100186_pt1 | contig 12013 bp, 11 predicted proteins | sample ConSprmetagenome_FD_70987 | JGI IMG/M metagenome (GOLD analysis project Ga0081519, IMG submission 70987) | Hot spring microbial streamer communities from Conch Spring, Yellowstone National Park, USA - C T=80-84 v2 (version 2) | ecosystem: Environmental > Aquatic > Thermal springs > Hot (42-90C) ...
AAAAGTTATTTGCAATCTTTTGAGAGGATCTTATGAATACCTTTTTTGATCAATTTATTCAAGTTCCACTTGTTAGAGAATTTTTAGACTTGATCTTTGATTATGACTATGCCATAGTAGGCGGATTGGGAGTAGCTTTTTGGGTGAAAGAGAGAAAACCAACTCCAGGTGAGCTTGATATTTTAATTGACGAAGAAGAGATAAACGATTTACTTGAGCTTCTTGAAAAGCAAGACTACACCATAGAAGGTTGGAAAGGCTTAGAGATAACCAATGTTGCTGTTAGAAAGGAAGACTTTCGCTTTGATATCCTTCTTGCCCAAGATGATTGGTTAAAGAAAGAACTATTCTTTACCATTACTGTGCCTAATAGAAAAATAAAGGTGCTTCATCCAAAAGGTATAATTAAGATGAAGCTTTTAGCCCTGCGAGAAAAGGATATGAAAGATATTGAACTTTTAAAAAACTTTATAAAAAACGCACAATCTCACACCAAAATCACCTATCAAATTTCTCTCAAAGCATAAAAAAAAATAATCCTATAATTTTGTGTCGAAACGGATAAAGTTGTCTCGCCCATGTCGTCCGAGCTTTAATACAAAGTGTGCCTTTGCAACGCTCGGGAAAACATAGTAGATAGGCATAATTTTTGCGATTTTTATCAAAAAAACAAAGGAGGGATGGGCTATGAAGAGGGTGTTAGCGCTTTTAGCGGGTGTTTTTTTGTTAAGCTTTTCTACTGTCTATGCTAAGGGACCTCAGGGAGGAGGTCCTGCTGGTCCCAAGCCCTATCATGGGGCTGGAATAGGCAAAGAGGTAAGCGAAGAAGCAAAAATAAAGGCAAAACAAGAGAAGCGAGAATTTGGGCAGACTGTTAGAGAGAAAGCCCAGAATAAAACGAGAATCATGGAACACAAAGAGCTAATAGAGCAGAAGAATGAACAGAAGAGAGAGTAAAAACGTATCCATAAACCACCTGGGCAAGGCAACCAACAATTCAATAGCCTTGGTTGAGTCTCTTTTGTCAAGTTAGCAGGGCTATCACCCTGCTACCTTCAGTCATTAAAGATTTTAGCTTGACATTTCCTTTTATCTTATGTTAACTTTATTGTATGAAGCGATTAATTCTTTGTGCTGATTGGCTAATCACTTCAGCAGAGCATCCTCCTATTCATCAAGGAGCAATTGTAATCGAGGGTAAGAAGGTCCTTGATGTTGGACCTCAGCGCGAAATATTAGCTCGCTATCCAAACGACAAAATTGTTAACCTTCAGCATAAGCTTATCTTCCCTGGCTTAGTGAACGCTCATACACATGCTCCGATGAGCATATTCCGCGGTATAGCTGAAGACTTACCTCTTATGACCTGGCTTAGGGAATACATCTGGCCGGTTGAAAGTAAGATCAAACGGGAGTGGGTCTACTGGGGCACAAAGCTTGCCTTAATTGAGATGCTCCGCTCAGGGATAACGCTTTTTTGCGATATGTATCTTTTTGAGCCAGAAGTTATAAGGGCAACTGAAGAGGTAGGGCTTAAAGCCTTGCTTGGAGAAGGGCTTTTTGACTTTCCTTCTCCGGGGTATGGTCCTTTAGAAAAAGGGCTTAAACTTACCGAGGAGCTTCTTCAAGAGTTTTCTCGCCATCCTAAAATAAAAATCGCCGTCTCCCCTCACACCCTTTACACCTGCTCCCCTGATACTATTAAAAAATGTGTAAAGCTTTCTGAGAGATACAATGCTCCTCTTCACATTCATCTTGCTGAGAATTCCGAAGAGATAGCTGAAATAAAGAAGCGATATGGAAAGCATCCAGTAGAGCTTCTTGATGAGCTCGGAGGTGTGAACGAAAGGCTCTTGGCTGTGCATTGTGTAAAGCTCGGAGAGAGGGAGATTGAAATTCTTTCCAAGAAAGGGGCAAAGGTTGCAAGTTGTCCGGAGAGCAACCTAAAGCTTGGCTCAGGGATTGCACCAATTCCTAAGATGCTCTCTGCAGGGCTCTGCGTTGCCCTTGGCACAGACGGTCCTGCAAGCAACAACGACTTAGACCTTCTTTCGGAGATGCGAACCACCTCTCTGATCCATAAGGGTTTAGCCGAAGACCCAGCGATTATCTCCGCAAAAGATGTCTTTGCTATGGCCACAGAAAATGGTGCCTTAGCCCTTAATTTCTCAGACACGGGAAAGCTTCTTCCAGGTTATAGAGCGGACCTTGCAGTTCTTGACCTAAATAAAGAAAATCTTCAGCCAGATTACAATCCTTTAGCCCTTCTTGTCTACAGCGCAAAGGCTGGTCAAGTGTCTGATGTAATGGTTGACGGTGAGTTCATCATGAGAAACCATCAAATCTTAACGGTCGATGAAGCCTTGATAAAAGAAAAAATTCATGAAATCAAGGAAGAGATATTACAGCTTTTAAAGACACGGAAGAGCTAGTTTTTAAAATAGACTTTCAATTAATTTTCACAGGACAATTGTAAAGGGTGAAGTTTGATAGTGAAAATTTTCTCATACTGATGAAGGTTTACCCAAAATTATTGTATCTTTTCTCTTGACAAATTCTTAAATTTTCATAATATGACAGATTAAAAATTCTAAGGAGGTTGACCTATGGCGGATATTGAGGCCCTTCTTAAGGAAGAACGTATCTTTTATCCTCCACAGGAAGGAAAGGACCAGGCCTACGTTTCGAGTATGTATCAGTATGAGCAAATTTACAAGTATTCACTTGAGGACCCAGATGGCTTTTGGTCTGAGAGGGCAAAAGAGCTTATAACCTGGTTTAAGTATTGGGAAAGGACTTGCTATTGGGATTTTGAAAAGCCTGAAATTAAGTTCTATGAAGGCGGGAAGCTTAACGCAGCCTACAACTGTCTTGATAGACATATATCTAATCCTCAGATAAAAAATAAAGCAGCTATCATCTGGCAAGGCGAGCCAGACAAGGACGTCCGGGTCTACACCTATCAAATGCTCTTTGATGAGGTTTGTAGGTGGGCGAACATCCTTAAACATTTTGGAGTAAAGAAGGGTGATCGAGTAGCCATCTACATGCCCTTGATGCCTGAAGCCGTAGCTGCCATGCTTGCCTGCGCAAGGATTGGAGCAATTCACAGCGTAGTGTTTGGTGGTTTTTCTGCTGAGGCTTTAAAATCAAGGATCCTTGATGCTGGGGCAAAACTTCTAATTACTGCTGATGGAACTTATCGTGGTGGAAGAAAGATAAACCTCCTTTCTAACGCAGAGATTGCTGTTTCGGAATGTGATTGTATTGAAAAGTATATCGTCGTTAACCGTTTCGGTGAGGAAATCACCCTTTCTGACAAAAGGGGCGTTCTTTATGATGAGCTGAAGAAGAATCCAGATTTCGAGAAGTATTGTCCATACGAGGAGTTGGATGCTGAAGATATCCTTTTTATTCTTTATACTTCAGGTTCAACTGGGAAGCCAAAGGGAATTTACCACACAACCGGTGGTTATATGGTTTATGCGGCCCATACTACTCAATGGGTATTTGACCTAAAGCCTGAAGACATCTTTTGGTGCACCGCGGACATCGGTTGGATCACCGGGCATTCATACGTTGTTTATGGCCCCTTAGCCCTTGGAGGGACGGTCTTCATGTATGAAGGTGTTCCAACCTATCCTCACCCTGGTAGGTGGTGGGAGCTTGTCGACCGCTATAAGATAACCATCTTCTACACCGCACCAACTGTAATCAGGGCTTTGATGAGGGAAGGGGAACAATGGCCAGCTAAGTATGACCTTTCGACGCTTCGCATCCTTGGGACAGTAGGTGAACCCATCAATCCCGAGGCTTGGATTTGGTATTATAAGAATATAGGTAAAGGTAGGATTCCTGTTGTTGATACCTGGTGGCAGACAGAGACGGGCGGGCACTGCATCTCACCCCTCCCCTATGCTATCCCTCAAAAGCCAGGTTCCGCAACTTTACCTTTACCAGGAATTGAGCCAGTAATCCTTAGAGGAGATGGGACACCGGCTGATGTAAACGAAGGAGGGCACCTTTGCCTCAAGAGGGCTTGGCCGGGTATGGCTCGCGGAGTTTGGGGAGACCCAGCGAAGTTTAAAGAGATATACTTTAGCCGATTCCCTGGATACTACCTCACCGGTGACGGAGCAAGAAAAGACGAAGACGGTTATATTTGGATCATGGGTAGGCTTGACGATGTTATCAATGTCTCCGGTCACCGTATCGGAACCATGGAGCTTGAATCGGCCTTTGTGGCTCATCCAGCGGTAGCTGAGGCAGCAGTAGTTGGTATGCCCCATGAGATAAAGGGTGAAGCCATCTATGCTTATATCGTTCTTAAGGAAGGATATCAACCAAGCGAAGAGCTAAGGAAAGAGCTTGTCAATCACATAAGAAAAGTCATTGGACCTGTAGCTACACCGGATGTTATTCAGTTTGCTTCAGGATTACCCAAGACTAGGTCTGGGAAGATCATGAGAAGAATCCTGCGGAAGGTCGCTGCAGGTATTTACGACGACCTTGGCGATACCTCTACGCTTGCTGACCCATCTGTCGTTGAAGAAATCATCCGCGGAAGAAAAGAAATCTTTGGACGCTAAACTTTCTTAGGGGGCTTTAGCCCCCGGTTTTTTATTTAACCGTGAAGGATTTTATCTTCACCCTCCCAGTCCAAGTTTTTTTCGGGAAAAATTCTTTAAAACAACTTCCGGAAATTTTACCAACTCTTGGAAAGAGATGTCTCTTAATTTACGGAAGGTCTCAGGCAAAGAGGGTAGGAGTTTATGAAAAGCTTGTCCAATCTTTAAAATCTTCAAACATAGAATTTCAAGAGTTTTCTGGAATTAAGCCGAACCCACCTCTTTCCAAGGTAAAGGAAGCCATACAGCTTGCTCAAGATTTTAAACCCGACTTTTTGATTGCCCTTGGTGGAGGGAGCGTCATAGATACTGCAAAGGCTTTGGCTTGTGGATACTTTTATTCCGGTGACCCTTGGGACTTTTTCGAAAGGAAAGCAACCCCCGAAAAGGCATTACCTATCGTTGCTATTCCAACCATTGCGGGAAGTGGTTCAGAGCTAAACGATGTGAGCGTCATCGTAAACGAGGACTTGGGCTTAAAACTTTCTATTAGGCATCCTTCTCTTTTCCCCAAATACACCTTTATTGACCCCAGTTTAACCTATACCGTACCCCAAGACCTCACAGCCTATGGAGTGATGGATGCCTTTTCCCATTGCTTTGAGTTTTACCATTTCAGCAAACATTTTACTGAAAGCCTACCCTTTGACCTTGCCGTCCTTTTCATGAAAAGACTTATTCACTGGGGTAAGATAGCTTTTGTTGAGCCAGAAAACTATGATGCCCGGGCAAACATCTTTTGGATTAGTTCGCTTGCTTTATCGGGTCTCATTCGTTCTGGGGTGGGAGCTTACAGGTTTTTTCTACATTCCCTTGAGCATCCCCTAAGCGGGCTTTTCGACACTCCTCACGGTCTAAATTTAGCCATCCTCATGGCTTCTTACCTTAGACTTTATCACCGAAACCAAAGGGTGAGAAAGTTTTTTAGCGATGTTTTTGGTATCGAAGGAGAGAAAGATTTAAGTAGACGAGGTCTTGAGAGTCTTTTAAGCCTTTATGAACACTTTAAACTACCCCTCTCGCTAAAAGAGATTGGGGTTAGTTCTCAGGATATTCCAGCGCTTGTGGAGAGGGCTTGCAAGATACTTTTCCTTTGGAAGGCTGAAGAGGAGTTTACAAAAGAGGATGTTGAAAAGTTTTATGCTCTAGCCTTAGAGGGTCCCTTTGGTTAAGGGATTATTAAGCTCTTTTCCATTCGGTGATAAGGAAGCCGTCAATAAGCCTATGCCCTAGTAATTCAAACCTAAGGAGCTTTTTTAAGCTTTTAAACCCTTCTCCTCCCACAAGGGTTGGAACATTCTCTCCGCCCACAATAATCGGAAAATGAATTATCCTTAGCTCGTCTATAAACCCAAACCTAGCAAACTCCCAGTTGATGGAAGCACCTCCCTCAACCATAAGCTTCCTTATACCCCTATTCCAGAGTTCAGATAGAAGATAGGGAAAATCGACAAGTTCCTCCCCTGCAAATATAACCTCGGCGCCAAGCTCCTTTATTCTTTTAACTCTTTCTTCGGGTGCTCTTTTAGTAGTAGCGATGATGGTTGGAGCGTCCTTATAGAAGATGTTCGCATTATATGGGACATTGGCTGTGGAGCAAGGGATAACTCTGATAGGATTTTTTCCTTGGACATACCGAACGGTTAAGCTTGGGTCGTCAGTGCGCACTGTCTCACAACCAACCATGATGGCATCAACTTGTGCCCTTATGCTGTGAATATAAGCGTAGACATCCCTTGGCATAAGGCGCATCAACTCTTTGCTTGAAGCCCCACGATAAAGTGTGAGCTTTCCGTCAAGCGTAACACCTGAAACTACGATCACATGCGGTCTATTCATCTTTGACCCTCCCGTAGGTGTGATAAAGATAGTATAGTCTATGAATAAGGGATAAAGAAGTGAAGATAACGATGAGTTTTATACCTAACTCTAAGGCACCTTCAACTTTTATCTTTTCGAGTAGAGTAAAAAAGAGAAGTGTAACATGTGTTTCCGGTCTCCCAAAAAAGCCTTTCCCTTCTAAGGGGTCAAAGATCCTGCCTTTTATCCTTTCCGCAAAGCCAATCTCAGCGTAAGCCACTGGCTTTATAAAAGAATGAAGCATGGAAAGGGTGACAGCAAAGGTTGCCCAGGTAGGGCTTGCATAATAATAGCCGACTATGCCGAGCACAAGCCCATCAACCCATTTATCAACCACCCAGTCAAAAACCGCACCAAACTTAGTTGTTTTGCCAGATAGCCTTGCAACCTCCCCATCAACAAGGTCAAAAAGTCCAGAGATTAAAAGCAAAAAAAAGGCGGTGAGCAAAAATTCATAATAGTAAGCAAGGGCAGAAGCCGTCCCTAAAATAAGCGAAAGGAAGGTGAGGACATTAGGACTTGCTTTAAGCTTAAAAAGAGCGTAGGCAAAAGGAAAATAAATCTTCTGAAAGACTGCCCGTTTGCTCGCCAGGTTCATACTCCCAATGATAAACAAAAATATTTAAGGCGTCAATACTCAGAGTTTTTCTGCTAATCTTTCGGCAAGAAAGACAAGACATTCAAGGTCAAGGTAGGAGATGGCAGAGGCATCATAGAGGACTTTGCAGTAAGAGCTTAATCCCTCTTCAGGGTCGCCAGCCCAGTAGTTGACCATAAGAGGGACCCTTGGAAGGGCATAAACTATAAAACTAACCCCAGAATTTGATACCTTTAATTGAGAAATCTTGAAGCTTTTTAGCGCCTCTAAAACGGCTTCCCTTTTTTCATCAAAAAGCCTCGCTAAAGGTTCCTCAGCGTATCTTTTTAGCGTTGCCACCTTTGATAGAGAGTGAGGAAAGGATTCAAGCCCCACAAATTCTTGAGATAAGGGTTTATTTCCGTTATAAAGAAAATAATTCATTAGCAAGATTTCGTCTCGTGGGTCAAGCTCAAAGCCTTTCTGACTCTTTAAACTTAACGGATAACCATTAGCATCGAGCTCGATTAAGACCTCATCGTCAAGATAAGGAAGGACTGCAAGATTTTGCTCAACTCTTGCTCCTAAGTTGTAGGCAACTTCTCGGAGGTTTAGCCTTTTAAACTTATCTTTCAGCTCCTTTAGGTTTTCTAAAAGTTGATTAAAAGTTATCCTTTCTTCTACCCTACCGGCAAGCTCTTCTTTTGGAAGATAGGGGCATTTTGAGATATCCCATTCTCCAGCCGAAACCTTCAGGGCAAAGAGCAAACAGCTTTCAAGCCCGCACTCCTTGCAGTTTGTTTTGGGTAGCCTTTTTAGAAGTTCAAGATAGCTTGGCATCGAAATGCTCTTTAAATCTTGCCCGAACTTTAGTATAATTTTAGCTAAAAATTCAAATTGAGAAAAGGCTATGCGAGGCGTCCAATGTGTCACCCTGAAGCGTCAGCCGAGGGGTCTCCTCATGAAGCGTCATCCAGAGCCATTTCTTGTCACCTTGAGCGAAGCGAGAGGTCCCTCGACGCTTGCGCGCCTCGGGATGCCATCCCGGGACGCCGTCCAGAAAGAAGTGAAAGATGCCTCGCTATCGCTCGGTAGGACAAAGTAGGGGCGCACTTTTTGAATAGCCTCAAGGCTATGCTAACTTTCAAAAGGGAATACATCTACCTTGATTACAACGCCACAACTCCTGTTCTACCCGAAATAGGAGAAACCTTTAGGGTCTATGCAGAGGAAGTGTTTTATAATCCAAGCTCTGCTCATGCTTTAGGGAAGCTTGCCAAGTCCGCTTTAGATTCTGCAAGAGAAAAGGTAGCAAGCTTAATCCAAGCCAAAAAAGATGAGATAATCTTTACCTCCTCTGGCACGGAATCAAACCACCTTGCTATCCTTGGTTACTTAAGAAGTTATGAGCTCAAAACGGGTAAAAAGGGACATTTGATCGTCTCTTCCTTTGAGCATCCTTCTATCCTAAATCTTGCAGTAAAGCTTATGGAATGGGGCTATCCTGTCGACTTCCTGAGAGTATCCCCTGAAGGGTATGTTGAAGTAGAAGACCTAAAGAGAAAAATCAGAAAAGACACCGCTTTAGTTTCTGTTATGCTTGCAAACAACGAGATAGGAACCATTCAGCCAATCCCAGAGCTTGCCAAGGTTTGCAAAGAGTATGGAGTTGTTTTTCATACCGATGCTTCGCAAGCTGTAGGTAAGATCCCTGTCTCAGTCGTTGAGCTGGGCTGTGATATGCTTACCATTTCTGGGCATAAGCTTTATGCTCCAAAGGGCATTGGTGCCCTGTTTGTCAGGGAAGGGCTTGAGCTTCAGCCTCTTTTTTTCGGTGGAGGTCAAGAAAGGGGCTTAAGACCAGGCACCGAACCCGTTGCCCTTTGCATGGCTCTTGCTAAAGCCTGCGAAGTCGCAGAAAGAGACCTTCCAGCCGAGATGGAAAGACTAACCTTCCTCCGGGAAAAACTATATCAAGGGTTAAAATCCGCTTATCCAAAGCTTTACCGCTTTGGGCTTGAGGATAGAACACTTCCCAACACCTTAACCGTTTCTTTTGTCGGTGTCTCTGCTCAAGCTATCTTCCAAGCTATCCCCCAAGTGTGTGCAAGCACTGGTTCCGCCTGTCATGATAGAAAAGGCTCAATCACCCTTTCAGCCTTGAAAGTGCCAGAAGATGTAGCCATTGGAACCATCCGCTTTTCCCTTGGAAGATACACCACCCTTGAAGACATAGAAAGGACTATCGAACTTTTTATAGGTTATTTTAGCAAACACCACTAAAACTAATGCTATTCCTTATCCTTTCTCCATCAACGGAGCTAAAAGAGGAAGAGCTTTCCTTTTATCGTGAAGCAGGCATAAGAAACTTTATTTTCTTTAAACAGCATTTTGAAGGTGATTTTTCGAAATATCTTATTCCGCTTAAAAAGGCTTTAAAAAGTTTATTTTTACTTTGCGTAGACCAAGAGGGCGGGAGAGTAGCTCGTATTCCAGGAGATTTTCCTTCTCCACTTAGCATGGCAAGGCAGATGCGAGAAAAGGGAGACAGAGCATTCTGCGAATGGGCAAAGTCTTTAGCTAAAGCTGTAAAAAGCCAAGGTCTAAATGTCAACCTTGCCCCTTGCGTTGACCTTGCCGATGAAAAAGCACCAGACTTTCTTAAGGAAAGAACCTTTGGCTCAGATCCAGAAGAGGTCATAGAGTGTGCAAAGCTTTTTTATTACTGCCATGCAGAGGAAGGCATAGCAACCTGTCTTAAACATTTTCCTGGTTTAGGGGGGGTTGAGGTTGACCCGCATGAGGACCTTCCAAGAAAAAGCTTAATCACCGAAAAAGACCTTAAGCCTTTTAAGAGCTTATCTTCCCTTTATCCAATGGTTATGACTACTCACCTTTCCGACCCCTCAGCTCAAGGGCTACCTTCTACCTTCTCAGAAAGGATTGTTCGGCTCTTAAGAGAGTATTGTAATTTTAAAGGGTTGATCCTGACTGACGACCTAAACATGAAGGCTTTGAAAGAGTATGAGCTTGCTGAAAGGTTCATTCTTTCTTTAGCCTGCGGTCATAATTGTTTACTGTATTGCGGACCTTACAACGAAGTAGCTAAAATTTGGGATGATTTAAGAAAGGAAATAGAGAAAAGCAAGATCCTTCGAGAAAAAGCAAAGGAGTCTCTTTATCTCTTGGAAAAGCTTAAAAAGTCCATCAAGATTCCAGAATAGAACAGGCTGAACAGGTTTTGCATTCTCCGACCCTGCAAGCCCTTGTGGGAATGCCTAAAAGAGCTTTTTTCCATTCACCATAAAGATAGCTTTTCTTAACTCCTGTTTTTATAAAATCCCAGGGAAATTTTTCTGAAACCTTGTCTTTAAATTCCACCTTAGCTTCTTCTAAAGCTTTCAAAAGTTTAGAGGTAGGAGCTGAAAGATTATGGGAAATAACAAGCCCTGTTTCTTCGTTTCCTCGAGCAATTAGGGCTTGAATTCTTGCTAATTTCAATGGCTCAAAGGAAAGCTCTCCCACACCCTTTAACTCTTTTTTAAGAAATATTTCTTTTTCCTCGAGCTCTTTTATCTCAGGGAGATTTGCCCACTGAAAAGGAGTGTGGGGTTTTGGAACAAAGGGAGAAAAGGTAAAACGGAAGAGGTAGGGAAATCTACTTTTCACAATCCTTCTTATAAACTTTACACTTTCTTGTAGGTCCTCCAAGGTTTCTTCCGGAAGACCATACATAAAGTAAAACTTAACTTTTTTTAAATGGACGGCTTTAAACATTTCAAGGAGCTTAAAGATAAGGTCGTTATCTATGAGTTTGTTGATCCTTTTTTTTAGTTTTTCTGATGAAGTCTCCGGAGCAAGGGCGATCGACCTTGTAGTGGAAAGAAGGGGTAAAAAATCTTCAGTTATGTTTTCTGCTCGGATTGAGGAAAAGGTCAAGGTTGCTGACTTAGACTTTAAGATAGACCAAACTTCTTTAAGGAGTGATAAGTCTGCAAATTCAAGCCCAATCAGTCCTACCTTGCTTTTTTCTGGAAGGTTTTTACAAGCTTCTAAAAGGGCCACTTTATCTACCGTCCTTGGTGGACGGAAAAGATAACCTGCAAGGCAGAACCTGCAACCTCTACCGCATCCTCTAAACACCTCTATAAGATATGAATTCTTGAACTCTGCCTTCTCAGAAATCAAGTGAGAAACCACCGGCTTAAAACCGTTTTTTGCCTTCGCAACCTTGACCTCCTCTTTAGGCTGATGCGAAGTCCAAAAAAATGGAAGTGCATTTAAGCTTTCGATTAATTTTGCTTTATTGTCTATCCATTCAACAAAGAGGGGGACAACGGCATCTTCCATTTCTTCCCATTCTCCGAAGAAAAAGCCATCAAAGAAGGGGAAGAGCGGTGTAGGATTGGCGGTGATGGCTACTCCACCGGCCAAAACTATCTGGTCTCTATTTTCTGGTGAAAGAGGTATTCCAGCATTAGAAAGCATTTTGAGAGCGTTTACAAAATCAACCTCAAAGGGAATGGCAAAGAGGATTATCCGGAAATCCTTTAATGGGCGAGAGTATTCTATGGAGAGGGGCTTATTAGTTTTGCTAAAAAAGACTCTCTCGCAAACTATCTCCTCATAGGAGTTTAAGCGTTGATACAAGAAGAGGAAGCCAAGATTTGACATTCCCACCGAATACTCATTAGGAAAGACAAGGGCTATAGGTATTCTTCCTGTCCATTTCTTCTTGTAGTATCCCTTTTCGTGCTGTAATATCTTCATGCCCATACCTTTAATGTAAGATTGATGAGATTGTAAAACAAGCTTTCCCTCCTCTGGGGCTGTTCAAAAATTTTAATTAAGGATTAAATTATTAAACTATGAGGAGAAGTGTTTTGACTTTGAAGCATTTATATAGTTTTGTAAAGTCCTATTTTCAGAGGATTGAAAACATAGAACC
>Ga0081519_100188_pt1 | contig 11925 bp, 10 predicted proteins | sample ConSprmetagenome_FD_70987 | JGI IMG/M metagenome (GOLD analysis project Ga0081519, IMG submission 70987) | Hot spring microbial streamer communities from Conch Spring, Yellowstone National Park, USA - C T=80-84 v2 (version 2) | ecosystem: Environmental > Aquatic > Thermal springs > Hot (42-90C) ...
GTGCTGTATCCACAGTTATTGCCCGATAGGTGGCTCTGGGGCCCCGTGGGGTTGCAGGGCGCCGCTACCGCCTGGCTCGTTGCGGCGTTGACGTGGATCTATACAAAGAGACAGGTGCAGAGTCGGCCAAAGGCGGAGGACGCCAGCGGCGCCTCCTCCAGCTCTTGTTGACGACCCGCAGAGAAGGTGTCGGCAAGATTATACGAGCGCTCTAAAGCGGCGGCGACCCGGGACCGACGACTGCTCCGGGCGGCGCCCGCCTGGGCGTCCCTCCCCCCGGCGCCCCGGCGAACGCGCCAGCTACGGGTTAGGCGTGCTCCCTCCCGGACCTCCGCCGTTTCCCCGCATGCCCAAGTCCCCCCGGCCCTACGGCCGGAGTAGCCTGGGGACCGACGCCCCGCCGGACCGGGGTTCGTCGGTAAGCCCAGACGGCACGCCGCCGAAGCCGCCGCCCGGCCCCGGTTTCGGGCCCCCTAAGCCTAGGGCCGCCTTCTGGCGGCGCACGGCCGGCGTGCCGTGCAGCCCCCCGCCGTGTCTATATTTGTCCGTGTTTATAAAGGTGTTCCCCAGCCGCCGCCCCCCGGCGTTTCTATTACCACTTCGTCGCCGGGCTCTAGATCTACTGCGGTCTTGCTGTCGAGTTCGATCAATCCGCTGTCTCTCTTTTTAATATATACCCTGCCGGGTTTGCCCGGCGCGCCTCCGTTAAGGCCCCAGGGGCCGGTGGCGAATCTGTCGGCTAGTATGGCCAACCTCGTGGGGGCTAGGACTTTGAACGCCCTTACTATCCCGTCGCCGCCTCGCCACCTGCCCGCGCCGCCGCTTCCCTCCCGGATCTTATAGGCCGTGAAGAGCAGTGGGTATGTCCTCTCTGCCACTTCAATCGGCGTGTTTAGAGTGTTCGTCATGTTGACGTGGACGCCCGACACGCCGTCCTTCCCAGGCCGGCCGCCTGTCCCCCCTCCTATGGTTTCGTAGTAGCTCCAGTATTTACCTCCGTACACCCCGCCCATCATCACGTTCATCATGGTGCCGGAGCCGGCCGCGGGCACCCTCTCCGGCATGGCTTGTGCCAATGCCTTAAACACCACGTCGGCAACCCTCTGGCTCGTCTCCAGGTTCCCGCCTGACACAGCCGCCGGCTTCTTCGGATTCAGCAGAGTGCCCTCTGGAGCCTCGACCTCGATACAGCTGTAGAAGCCCTCGTTTGTAGGCACGTCGCCGACTAGACATCTGATGGGGAATGCCGTGGCGGCGAAGGTGACTCCCAACACGGCGTTTAGAGGCGCCTCCACCTGGGGGTCCGTGCCGGTGTAGTCAGCCTTGACGCACCTCCCCACGTTTAGCCTCACCCGTATAGTTAAGCGCTTGCCTCTGAGCTCTAGGTAGTCCTCAGCCGCGTATGTCCCTCTTGGCCACCTCTCCACCTCCTTCTCTGTGAGCTCCCTGCCGTATTTTATGGCCTCTTCCCACGCCTCAGCCGTCTTTTCGCCATATTTATCAAAAAGTTCCACCACGCGCCGCGCCCCCTCTCTGTTGGCCGCTATCTGCGCGTTTAGATCTCCCACCGCCGCCTCCGGCGTCTTGACGTTGGCCAGCCAGATGGATAGCACCTCCTTGCTTAATTCGCCGCGGCGCATGATCTTGACGGGCGGAAGCACGAAACCCTCCTCGTAGATGGTCCTGGCGTTGGGGTTTATGCTGCCTGGAGTGGGGCCGCCTATGTCTACGTGGTGGGCTTTATTCACCACATACGCCACGAGTTTTCCACGCCAGTAGACCGGCGTGAGGACCATCACGTCGTTTAAATGCGTGCCGGAGATGTAGGGGTCGTTGGTCGCGACGGCGTCCCCCTCCTCTAGCTCCACCCCCTCGTCCATAAGCGCCTTGAAGAGGTTTTTCACGCCGACGTAGAAGGAGCCTAGATGCACAGGGATGTGCTCCGCCTGGGCCACTATTCTCCCCTCCGCATCCAGCACCGCGACGCTGTGGTCCATCCTCTCCCTAATGTTAGGCGAAAGCGCGGACCTCTTTAACGCGACGCCCGCCTCTTCGGCTATGTACACGGTGGCTCTGTAGATCAGCTCCCAGCTCATATCCTCCTCAACTCCAACACCCCCATCTTACCCACCTCAACGCGCCACCTAGGCGGCACCACTGTGACTGAGTGTCTTTCCTCAATCACCACAGGCCCGTCGGCTTTAAAGCCGCGTGGTAAATTCTCCCGCCGGTACACCGGCGTCTCTACCCACTCTCCGAAGTACGCCTTTCTATACGAGGCGGGCTTAGGCTCGCCTCCGGCCGGCGGCTCCCTCAGCTTTGGTTTTCTACGCGTCGCAATGGCAAAGACGCGGATGGTCACCACCTCGATTGGCTTATCTAGATTAAAACCGTACATCGCCTTGTGCCTCTCTTCAAAAGTCTTCCTTATCTGCTCTTCGTCGGCCGGCCTCCCCACCGGCACCACAAGCTCCCAGCCCTGTCCGACGTAACGTACATCGGCAAGCCTAACGTAGTAAGTGGGGTTATGCACGGAGAGCGCCTCCTCAAGCCTCCGGAACCCCTCCTCTAAGTCACGTGGATGAGAGGCCCGCGCCTCGAATTTGCTGTCGGCGAAGAGCATCCCCAGCGCCGTGAAGACGCCCGGCTCCGGCGGAATCACCACTGTTGATATCCCAAGCTCCTCGGCAAGCTCGGCGGCGTGTTGCGGCCCCGCGCCGCCGAAGGCGAAGAGCGCAAACTCGCCGGGGTCCAGCCCCCTCTCCACCGTGACCAGCCTCACCGCCCGCGCCATCTCCATGTTAGCCAGCTGAACCGCCTGCCAAGCAGTCGCCACGGGGTCGCCCAGCTTCTTAAACGCAAACTCGCCGGGGTCCAGCCCCCTCTCCACCGTGACCAGCCTCACCGCCCGCGCCATCTCCATGTTAGCCAGCTGAACCGCCTGCCAAGCAGTCGCCACGGGGTCGCCCAGCTTCTTAAACGCCCTATGCGCCGCCTCGGCGTTCAGCCTCATCTCGCCGCCTAGGAGGGAGGCCACCCTGCCCAACACAACGTTTGCATCGGTTATTGTGGGCTCCATCCCCCCGCGGCCATAGCAGACGGGCCCGGGATCCGCCCCGGCGCTCACGGGCCCCACCCTCAGCGCTCCTGCGGCGTCTCTCCACACAATGGTGCCTCCGCCCGCCGACACCTCCGCCAGATCTATAAAGGGGAACCTAACGGGGTATCCGGATCCCTTGACCACGCGGCCGTGGTGGGAATCCCCGCCGACCTCGTACTCAGTGGCTATCTCAGGCTCGAAATCCACCACGGTGCCTGCCTTAGCCGTCGTGCCGCCCATGTCGAAACTTATGACGCGCCTCAAGCCAAGCGCCTTGGCGAACTCGGCGGCCGCCACGACGCCCCCCGCCGGGCCCGACTCGACGAGTTGCACAGGTCTCTTGGTCGCCTCCTCCAAGGTCACGAGGCCGCCGGAGCTCGCCATCACGTACAGCCTGCCGCCGCGCGAGTGGACGTATCTGCCGAGCTCCTCCAGGTAGCGCCCCACCAGCGGCATCAACGCCGCGTTGACCACCGCCGTGGAGGTGCGCTCGTACTCCCGAGGCTCCGGCGACACCTCGCTGGACAACGTCACGTAGCGGAAGTACCTCCTGAGGACAGCCCCCGCCGCCTCCTCGTTGGCTGGGTTGGCGTATGAATGCAGAAACGCCACCGCGACCGAGACAACGCCCCGCTCAAGCGCAACCTTGGCGTAGGCCTCAACCTCAGCGGGGTCCGCCGGCCTCGACACAGCGCCGTCTGGCAGAACCCTTTCCTCCACCTCGAAGCGCAAGCCGCGCGGCACAAGCGGCCGCGGCTTCTCGAAAAACAGATCATAGAGACGCGGCCTGTTCTGCCTCCCAATCTCCAACACGTCTCTAAAACCCTTCGTGGTGAAGAGAGCCACCCGGGGAAGCTCAAGCCCCACCTGGCCCAGAAGGGCGTTGGTGCCAATCGTCGACGCGTGGAGCACTTCTCCAAACTTCGCCACTTTAGAAAGACCCTCCAAAACAGCCCTCTCCGGCGCATGGGGCGTGCTCAGAAGCTTAAAGGTCAGCACGCGCCCCTCCTCGTCCACGACCACGAAGTCTGTAAAGGTTCCCCCAACGTCAACGGCGACGGACACATAAGTAGTAACAAGCGGCTATAAAAATGGCGGGCCCGGTGGGATTTGTAGGCCGGCTCTCGCCGTGAACCCACGTCCTACGGCTCCGAAGGTACGACGGTGTGACCCGGGAGCGTATTTTTGTTTTTGTGTGTTTTTAAGTTTTTTCGTTTAGTTTTGCGGTGTTGGGGTCTTGCGTGAGTCTTTGGAGCAGTTGGTGTGTTATTACTAGGCGTTTTCCCTCCTCGGTGGTTTTTATGTGGTCTCTCTACTGCTCATACTCCTCTTTTAGTTTGAGGTCGCCAAGGTTATGCGCAGATTCCCATGGATGGTGGAGGTGGCAAGGCAGAGACCTGTGGGCATCCTCCACCCGTATACAGTGGAGGTTTACGTGGCGGTGGACGGGTCGGAGGCGTGCCTCTCCCTCACCCCGCCGAAGGCGTACTGCGCCCATAACGGCGCGGCGAGGGAGGTCAGGCTAGAACTAGAGTTTAAGCGATACGAAGAGTATGAGGAGAAGATGAGAGAGGTGTACAGACCGAAGGGGTTATTGGCATTTGCCGCGGCGGCGAGGGAGTACGTGAGGGTGCTCTAGGCCCTTTAAGCCGCCTGTTTTCGCGTCTCGTGTACTTTTGTAAATTTTCCCCATCGACTTAGGCCGCTACTCTGTCTGCGTGTTACATATTTTCTAGATGGGCACAGAACAGTGGAGAGCGAACTCAAGAGACTACACCCACAGCGGCGAAGGATAAGAAAAGATATGATGAAACTAACAAAAAACAAGCCCCCGGGTCCACTCCTCCGCCGCTCTGACCTGACTGAGCTACGGGCCCTTCCTCCTCCTACTTGCACTTTTTAAACCTTACCGCCGTGGGCGCCGGCTTTGTTAGGTAAAAGGTTAATAGGAGGGGGGTTCGTCATTCCGTGGATTTGGGTTTTGTGAGGAGGGAGTTTGGGGAGCGGTTTGTGGAGGATAAGGCTGTAGCTTCTCTCTACACCCGCGACGCGTCTATGGAGGGTGGTCGGGTGCTGGGCGTGGTGTTTCCAGTGGATGAGGAGGAGGTGGTGGAGCTTGTGCGTTGGGCTGTTAAGAACAGGGTGCCGCTTTTCCCGCAGGGGAGCGCCACAAGCCTCTCCGGCAACGCCGCGGCTACTGCGCCGGGTATCGTGGTGAGCTTCGAGAGGATGACTAGGCTGGAGGTGGACCCGGCGGATGGGGTCGTTGCGGCTGAGCCTGGGGTTAGGCTTGAGGAGCTGAACCACGAGCTTGCGCGGCACGGCCTCTTCTTCCCGGTTGACCCTGGCTCTGTGAAAAGCGCCACTGTGGGCGGCGCGGTTGCCAACGGCGCAGGTGGGATGAGGGGCGCGAAATACGGCACGATGAGAGACTGGGTGCTTGGGCTGAGAGTGGTGACCGGCAGGGGGGACGTGTTGAAGCTGGGTTGTCGGACGTATAAATGCAGAAACGGCTACGACCTGGTTAGGCTTTTTGTGGGTAGCGAAGGCACCTTGGGGCTGGTGACCGAGGCGGTGCTTAAGCTCGCCCCAGTCCCGGAGTCCGCCGTGGCGTTGCTGGCGTATTACGACGACTTGGAGGCCCTTGTGGAGGACGTGGTTAGGGTGAGGACGAGCCGGATATGGCCGCTCTTTGCCGAGTTCCTCGACGCGCCGACCTCGGCGCTTGTGGGCTTGGAGGAGAGGAACGCGCTGTTTCTCGGAGTAGACGTCAACGCAGGTGCCGAGGAGAGGCTGTTGCAGAGACTTACGTCGATAGTCCGCGGCGAGGTCGCGCAGAGGGCCGTGGGGTGGGAGGGCGCCATGAAGTTGCTGGAGCCCCGGAGGAGGCTGTTCTCAGGTCAAGTGGCTTCGGCTGAGAGGGAGGGAGGGGTCTTGGTTATTGAGGACGTGGCTGTGCCCATATCTAAGCTCCCGGAGGCCGTCCGCGGGCTGAAGGCGCTTGCGGCTAAACACGGCGTGCCGCTTCTGCTCGGCGGCCACATCGGGGACGGGAACCTCCACCCCGCCACCTGGTACAGGAGGGGCGAGGGGGCCGAGAAGGTGGAGAGGTTCCTCAGAGACATGGCCCAGCTCGTGCTGAGGCTCAACGGCACAGTTTCGGCGGAACACGGCATCGGGCTGTTGAAGAAGGACCTCGTGGCGCTTGAGCTGGGGGAGGCCGTGCTCAGCTACATGAGGGAGCTTAAACAGATCTTCGACCCCCACAACATCCTCAACCCCGGAAAGATCTTGTAGCGTAGACAAGCAACGCCACCCCCGCCACCAGAAGCCCGGCAGCAACCGTCGCATCTAGCCTGGGGGCCGCATCTTTCAAGTAGAGGACTACGGCGGCGGGGGCCGCAGTGGCGGCGAGGTAGGCCCCGTGTAGCCCCCTCGCGGAGGCCGCTACGAGCAGGAGGACCGCGGCCGCGCCGAGCCAGATGTCCGGCGCTGGTAGCTCCGGGAGGGGCAGAAGGGTTCTGAGGAGGGGGGACGCCAGCACCGCCTCCGCCAAGTAGAGCGTCGCCGTTGAGAAGGCGGCTGTGTAGGGGAAGCGCATGGCCACGGCGAGGTTCAGCGCCAACAATACGGCGGCGAAGGCGCCCCCGCCCAGCGCCCCGTCGACTAGGCGGGGGTAGAGGGAAAGCACGGGGTGCCCCACGAACATGAGGTATTGGAGGACGGCGGCGGCCGCGCCTATAAATGGCCTCATAGCGCCCTCCCCAGCTCCTTCGCCTCCCTAAGCACCACCGCGCCCGCCGACCTGAGCTCCCGGTACACCTCCAGCCTTCTGACGGCCACAAGGGGGTTGGAGGCGGCCACGTCTATGTAATACGTCCTTGGGCACCTCAACACGGCGCAGACGTCGCGGAGGGAGCCGACGTATATCGTGACGTCGCCGCAGGCCGGGGAGCCGGAGCACGACGGCGTGAAGGACCTGGGCACCCCCTGGGCCGGGCCGTGGCCCAGCACGTAGAAGCTCACCGAGTAGCCCCGCTCGGCGAGGATCTCCGCCGCCTCGGCGGCCGCCGACAGCACAAGCCCCCGTAGCCGCCGCGCGTCCACCACGACAACCGCCGTCTTCGCCTCAGGCCCTAGGAATCTGTTGACGTAGAGCTCGCCCGTCTTGGCCAGTGCCCTCCAGTTTATAAACCGCATGGAATCCCCCGGCTGATACGGCCTCACCTCCTGGAACTCCTCGGCGCCGGGTCCCAGCGGGGCCGGCTCCGCGACGGCTCTGGGCTCCTCCAGATACGTGGCGACGCGCCGCTTGGTGAAGACGGGGTCAGCCTGCGCCTAAACGGCGGCTTAAACAGCCTCCACCTTGGAGGAGCCGCGGAGGATTCCACAGGCGTCGACTCGTAGATGTGGAAGACGCCGGGGCGCCAGTCCGACTCCACAACTATCTCCACCGCGCCTCCGACCCGCCGCCTAGACACGGCGAATCTGGGCGGCTCCAGGGCGGCGTTGAGGGCGTAGGCGGCAAGCGGCATGAGCGACAGCAACGCCACGTCTGTGCTCTCTACGAGTAGCCCCACGGCGAGGAGGACCACGGCGGTGGGGAGGAGGGGGCGCACGGGGGGATAAACTTTATTGAATATATCGATTTTCCCCCGTGAAGAAGATACTGGAGGTGCTTACGTGGTTCTACGTGGCGCCGCCTGCGGCCCTGGAGCTCCTCCTAGCCGCCGTGGTCGCGCGGGGCCACGTGTTGTTCAGCGACCCGCCGGGGCTGGGCAAGACCACCCTGGCGAAGCTACTGGCTAAGTCGTTGGGGCTCGCCTTCAGACGCGTCCAGTTTACCCCCGACATGTTGCCCAGCGATGTGATAGGCGTCAACGTGTGGCGGCCCCACGAAGCCCGCTTCGAGTTCGTGAGGGGGCCCGTCTTCACCAACGTCCTCCTCGCCGACGAGATAAACAGGGCTCCACCGAAGACGCAGGCGGCGCTTCTGGAGGCCATGGAGGAGAGGCAGGTCACGGTAGACGGCGTCACCTACAAACTCGACGAGCCCTTCATAGTCCTCGCCACGCAGAACCCCGTGGAGTACAGGGGGGTGTATCCCCTCCCCGAGGCGGAGCTGGACCGATTCCTCATGCAACTATCGGTTGGCTACCCGGGGCCTAGGGAGGAGGCCGAGATCTTGAGGAGGCGCATATCCTGGCGCGGCGACGACCCCTCCATATATGTCACGCCTGTCCTCACAAGGGAGGAGGTGTTGCAGTGGATGCGCTGGGCTGAGGAGGTGTATGTAGACGAGGCGGTGGTGCAGTACGTGGTCAACATCGTGCAGAACCTGAGGCGCCACCCCCTTAACACCTACGGCCCAAGCCCCAGAGGCTCCATAGCCCTCCTCAAGACGGCCAGGGCCCTCGCCCTCCTCGACGGCCGCAACTACGCCACGCCAGACGACGTCAAGAAGGCGGCGGTGGCTGTGCTGGCCCACAGAATTGCGCCGAAAGACGGGGACCCCCGCGACCTCGTGAGGGAGGCCCTCGCCAAAACCCCAATACCCTACAGATAAGCCCTGAGAGCCGCCTTAACCCTCTGGAGGTGGCGCGCCCGCCTCCTCCTGTTCACCCCCTCCACGAGCCTCGCCACGAGGGGAGGCGCGAAGGGTGAGGGCTCCAGGTCGCGGTACGACACAGCTACCCTGACCGCTTCCACCACCTTCCCCTCCTCCACGCCTCCCCTAGCCAGGTGATACGCCACGTAAGCCGCCAACAACGCCACGTCCCCCGTCTTTACGAACTCCGCCTCCACCCTCTTCGCCTCCAACACGTCAGGGTCGTCGTAAAGCCGCACCGGCGTTCTCCTCCTCACGTCTCCGCCGAGCAGAAGCACGGCGGCCACGGAGGAGGCCGCCACGGCGGCGAAGAGCCAAGGCCGGCCGACCGCCGCGGACACGTAATACACCACAGCGAGGAGGCCCCCCAGCAGGCCGAAAAACGCCGTGTGCCGCGCGAAGAACCTCCCCGCCCTCCTCAGGCGGCCCCCCAGCAGACCCAGCGCAGAGGCCGCGGCCGCCCCGGCCCCCGCCCCCCAGACAACCAGGGGGAGGAGGGGCACCCGCGCAAGCCCTAGAAACGCGCCGAGGGCCCAAGCCGTCACGGCGATGGAGAGGGGCGCCAGAGGCCGCCTGAGGCGGCCGGCGAAGTGACGCGCCGCGTTTAGGAAGAAGCCGAAGGCGACCGCGGCTAGAAGCGCCTTATGCGTAGCCGTCAGAAGGGGCACTAGATACAGGGCGGCGGCCACGCCTAGAAAAGTGAGGAAGTATCCCCACACGTGCCGCCTCCGCCTGTGGAGGACCCCGCCGACGCCGTGGAGCAGGAAAAACACGCCTAGGGGATACGCGGCGAATCTATACACAGGCTCCGTGTAGCCCAGCAGGAGGAGAAACGCGCCCAGCGCGACGTAAATCATAGGGCCCGCCTCAGCCTCTCGAAGTCCTCCCTAGACGCCGCGGGGCCGAACCTAACCCTTTCAAACAAATCGGCGGCCTCCGCATATTTAGGATGGAGAGCCGCCAGCTCCCTAGGAGTCACCGTAGGAGGCAGGCGGAGCCTCCGCAGAAGCCTTAGAAACAGCGCCCCCGCCAGCCTCCGGTAGTCCACCACCCGCACCACGTAGACCAGAGGCCCAACCCTCACCAGATACGTCCCGGCCTTCTCAAACCTCACCCTGACGGGCGCCCTCCCCACCAGCCTCCTGTTGACGTAGACGGAGAAGCCGCGGGGGCTCCTAAACTCCACCTCCTCGCCCACCGCCACCGTGACGACGCGGCGTAGCGAGGTCAACACAGCGACGGCGCCAGCCGCCGCCAGCGCCGCGGGGAGGACCCACCCGGGCAGAGACGCCACGGTCAGCGGAGGCAACTGCGGGGTCTCGGGCTGAGGAAGCTGGGGGAGGGAAGCCACGGCGGGGGGCAGAGCCGGCAACTGCGGAGCTGGGACGCCTCCGCTCGGCGTCGCCTCTACGCCGACCCACCCGCTTCCGTTGTAGTACTCGGCCCAGGCGTGGGGGCTGAAAGCCACCGTGGACCACTCGGCGGGGACAGGCCCGTCTGATAGGTAGCCCACCACAAGCCTCGTGGGGACGCCGGAGGCCCTGGCAAGCAACACAAAAGCCGAGGCGAAGTGTATACAAACCCCCCTCCTCCCCTCCTCAAGAAACCAGAGGACCGGATCCGCGCCGGGGGGGATCAGGGGCCACGGCGCGTCCAACGTGCCGTCGTAGCTGTAGTTCGCCAGAAGAAACTGCTTAATCCTCTCGGCCTTACACGAGGCGTCGGCGCAACCGGCCGTGAGGCTCGCCGCGAGCTCCTCAAGCCTCCCGCCGAGCTGAGGCGGGACCTGGAGATACCTCTCATCTGGCGCCGCGGAGCCTCCCCGAGCCACATACGCCGCCACGTACCCCGGCGACCCGCGGAGGGCCTGGACGAAGAGGCCCTCTAGATCCGCGGAGAGGGCCACGCCGGGCGCCACAACCCGCACGGCGCCGAGCATGAAGCCGTCCACAGAGGGAGACGCCACGGGGACGCAACCCCCCATCAACGCGCCAGTCAGGTTGAGCTCGCCGCCCTTTACAAAGAGACCTCCGCCCACGGTCACCACGCCGTCGCCGAAGGCCGCCCCTCCGCCCCCTCCGGTGTAGACCCACGCCCCTCCTTCGTATCTGTCAAACACGTAGCAGCGGAGGTACATAACCCCCCCGTCTCCCCTCGCCTTCAGAAGAGTCTTGAAGTAGAGCCCCCCCGAGACGCTGACGACGGGGGTAGACGGCGCCGCGGAGAACCCCTGCCCAAAAGGCGGCGCCCTCCCCGGCGCGTAGCCCGGCTGGACAAGAGAGACAACTCCCAGCGCTATGAGGACGACCCCCAGAACCGCCAGGAGGATCCTCACGTCTTCTCCACAAGCATGCGGAGAAGCTCGGCGATGTGAGGCGCCTTCTTCTCCAGCACCTCAATAGCCTCGCGGAGGGTCATGTCGGGCTTAACGCCGAAGGTGAAGAGGGTGAGGAGAAACTCCTCCATCACGTCTGCTACCTTAACGTTGGCAAACCAGTCGGAGGTCTTCAAGGCCACGTACCGCCTCTTCCCGATCTTAATAGTATGGACAAGCCCCTCCCTCTCCAGGCTAAATATGTACCACTGGATGGCCCCATAGGAGAGGCCCAAGGCCTTGGCCAGCCTATACACCGGGACGGGGCCCTCCCTGCGCAAAATCTCCAAAATAGTGGCCTTGGGGTCCTTACCGGTCACAAACACGGAACTACAGTTATTTATTAACCTACCCCTAAAGAGTAAAAACAACCCTACCCTCCTCCTCCCTTATCTTGAGCTCGTGGACGGGCCACCCCAGCGCCGACTTCACCACCACGGCGCGGTCGGGGAAGTACCGCCACACCGTGTTGAATATATTAAGCAACTCGGGCACGGGCTCCACGCCCCTAAACGTGGCCACCACGGCGGACTCCGGCAAAATGCTGTGCACGAAGTCCAGCACATACGCCACCCTCTCCACGCCGTACATGTACAACACCTCCTCAAGCCCATATAGGAACACAACCGGCACATCGCCTACCCGCCCCAGCGCCTCCTCAAGCGGCAAATCCTCGCCAAGCGCAGAGGCGGGCACCACCACCTCCTCCACGCCGCAACCCATCTGCGCCGCCACAGCCCCGATGGAGCGGTACGTGGAGACCACGCCCACCTTCACGTTGTCCAAGTAATCACATAGATACGCCGCGTTTATTCGGAGACACGCCGGGTGTTCGCAGATAAA
>Ga0081519_100189_pt1 | contig 11915 bp, 12 predicted proteins | sample ConSprmetagenome_FD_70987 | JGI IMG/M metagenome (GOLD analysis project Ga0081519, IMG submission 70987) | Hot spring microbial streamer communities from Conch Spring, Yellowstone National Park, USA - C T=80-84 v2 (version 2) | ecosystem: Environmental > Aquatic > Thermal springs > Hot (42-90C) ...
TTTCTTGAATGGTTTTGATCATGTCTTCTATGGTTTTGGTAGCTTGCTGCGTCTGTCTGGCAAGCTCTTTAACCTCGTTTGCCACAACCGCAAAGCCCTTTCCTGCTTCACCTGCTCTTGCCGCCTCAATCGAGGCATTGAGAGCCAAGAGATTAGTTGCCTCGGCGATGTTGTTGATAAGGGTAATGATTTCTCCGATCTTTTCGCTGTTCTCAAGAAGCTTTTCCACAATCTGATGAGCCATCTCGGTCCTTTCCTTTGCGTCCTTTGTCATGTTTGTAGTCTTAAGGACGCTTTTTGTGATCTCCTGAATGGCAAGGTTCATCTGTTCAAAGGAGTGGGCTACCTCAGAAAGACTCGTGTTTATCTCTACGATCTTCTGGTTCACTACCTCAGTAACTGTAGCCAAGTTGCTTGCTGAAAGGTCTACATCTTGAGATTTTTGCTGAAGGTTTGCGCTGATGGGTAAAACATTTTTGATAGCCTCAACAAGCCTTTGAATAAGCTCAACTAACCCCCCTCTCATCCTCTCAAGGCTGGAAATTAGCCTTCCTATTTCATCGTCTTTATTATAGCTAAACCTAACGGAGAGGTTTCCTTGAGCTAGCTCTTCTGCTACCTCCATCACATTGCTCAAGGGTTTTTGCAGGTTTTCCCTCATGAAGCGATGAATAACCAGGCCCGCAATCAAAAGTAAATTAAAGGTAATAAGAGCTGAGATGCCTATGACCAGATAAAGCCTGTTCAAATGCGTGTCAAGGAAGTAAATGATCTCAAATGCTCCGTGGATTTCTCCTGCCTTCCAGCCTTCCATCCGACCGCCTGTCAGGTCCTTACCCTCTTTGTTCCCCCAAAGCTCATAGGATTTTGCTGGGTCGCCATGGCAAATAAGGCAGTCTTCAGTCAAGACAACAGGACGAAAAACCCTAACAGCCTTTCTCTCCTTTCCTGAAGCTGGGTCTTTATATTTACCTTCAACCACATAGGTCCCCTTAATCTTCCCCTCCTGGTACATCTTCAGCACAACCTTTTCAACATCATCCGGTGTGTTGGCAGGGTTCCGCGGATACTCCTTGGGAGCTCTAAAGAGATATCCCCCTCTTTTTCTCCCATCTTTAGGGTTATCATTGACTGAACAACAGGCACGATGTTTAAAAATTCGGCAACCACTTTTTTGTATTCTGCCTCATCTCCCCTTGCCTGAGCAGAAAGGGCTCTTTCTTTAAGGCTAACCATAAGCTCTTTAAAGACGCCAGCTTCATGAAGCCTTCCAAAGTTTTTTCTGATGTTTTCACCTTGCAAGAGGATCCCCTCTGCTCCGATTATCAAGGTTTTTTTGAACTGAGAGTAGGTGTTGTAGCTCTGGATGGCAAAGGTGATCACCACAAGAATGACGATCATTATTTATTACGATAAAAAGAATCCGAGAAATGAGCGAGCTTCTTCTCATTCACATTCCTTCTAAGTATTTTAAGTATTTATTTTAACCTTTTCAAAGCCGTCTTAATTCTCTCAACCGCTAACTTTAACACTTCCTCTGAGGTGGCAAAGGATACTCTTAAAAAGGCATCATCCCCAAAGGCTACCCCTGGAACCAAGGCAACCTTTGCTTGTTCAAGAAGATAATCTGCCATATCGAGGGAGCTTTGAATTTCTGTCCCAGCTTCGGTTTTTTTGCCATAGTAAGCCGAAAAGTCAACGAAAACATAGAAGGCACCTTGAGGTTCATGAAACCTAAGCCCGGGTATTTCTCTTAGAGCCTGGCACAAGACCTTAGCCCTATTTGCGAAGGCTTCAACCATAACCTTGACAGGCTCTTGCGGTCCAGTGAGCGCCGCTTCAGCCCCTTTCTGGGCAAAGGATGTAGCATGGGATGTGCTTTGCCCTTGAAGGTTCGAGCAGGCTTTAATCACCACTTTTGGTCCAACTGCCCAGCCTATCCTCCAACCCGTCATGGCGTAAGTCTTTGAAACACCGTTCACTAAAAAGACCCTATCCTTCAGCTCCTTTGCAAAGGTTAATATGTTTTCCGGCCCCTTTCCGTCAAACCTTAAACGGTCGTAAATATCATCGCTTATAACCCAAAGATCATGCTTTTTGATAATCTCAGAAAGCCCAAGATAAAATTCCCGACTATAAATAAGCCCCGTAGGATTGGAGGGGCTGTTTAATATTATCCCCTTTGTCCTTTGGGTAATGGATGCTTCAACATCGGTTAAGTCTGGCTCAAACCGCTTCTCAAAGCTTGAAGAAACAATCTTTGGGATACCTCCAGCTATCTCCACCATCGGAGGATAAGAAACCCAGTAGGGAGAAAGTATTAAGACCTCATCTCCAGGGTTCACAAGGGCTAAAAGGAGATTAAATATGGCTTGCTTTGCACCGGACGTAACAATTACCTCTTCAGGGCTGTAATCAAGCCCATAATCCTCTTTTATTCGTTGACAGATGGCTTTTCTTAAGCTCAGAATTCCTTGGGTAGCCACATACTTGGTAAAGCCCTCTTCAAGGGCTTTGATGCAGGCTTTTTTTATGTGTTCAGGAGTATCAAAATCGGGCTCACCTGCCGAAAGATTTAAGATATCTTCACCTTGCTCTTTAAGAGCCTTAGCTTTAGCGTCTATGGCTAAGGTTGCGGAAGGTTTAAGACCTCTTACCCTTTCGGAAAGAAAGCTCATGAAACCTCCTTAATTAAGTATACTTAGAATTTGTGCACATGACAAGACGATTTTTAACCCTTATCCTTTACCCTACGGTTAATTCTTATTTATTTTGTTCTTATTTATTTTACCTGCAATACCATAAGCATATTTGTTAAACATCTCAATACTCTTGACCTCTATTCCAGCCCTTCTTAAATAATTCTTGACCTCATCCTCAGAATACACTTCTGAGAGAGGAGGACCTTTGTCTCTATCTATCTTTGTCCAATCTATGATCAAAAGGGTTGCGTCCAGTTTTGCAACCCTTTTTATCTCTTCAAGATACCTTAGCGGTTCTTTAAGCTCATGAAAAACGAAGGCCATGAAGATGAAATCTATGGAGCTTTCAGGCAGCGGTATAGAATTCTCCTCTGACTTCAGGACCTCAACATTTCTCAGCCTTAAATCTTCAACCCTTTTCTTGGCATAATCAAGGAGCTTCGGTTCAATGTCTACCGCATAGACCTTTCCTTTTTCACCAACAAGTTTTGAAAGATAAGGGAGGTAAAAGCCTGTGCCTGTCCCTACATCAAGAACCACCATTCCTTCTTTTAGACCAAATTTATTTAGAACTGCTTCTGGGTTAAATATTTCAAGCCTTGAAGGGTCCTCTAATTTTTCAAGCATTGAGGGATCAAACTTATGCGCCATATGGTTATTATAACTCTTTGTAGGCCTTTGATAAACCCATAGAGAAGCTGTTCAAAAAAAATCCCTACTCTTTCCTGCAGAGCGCAAGCCGTGCATCCGTCACTTCGTGCGGGACGGCGTCCACAGGGGGAGACCCTTCGGCTTACGCCTTGGGATGGTGACAAAAATAAAACCCGGGGCGACAGCAGAAGGGCTTGCATAAATTTTTAAATCAACCCCTCCCTTAGCTTGACTTAAAAAACAACATTTTTAAACTTAAAAACAAACATGAGAATAAAGGTATTGTTTGAAAGCAAAGTTAATTTAAATCTTCCTAAGGACTATCGTCGATACTTCATCTCGTTTCTGAAAAAAGTCTTCGAAAAGTCCGGCTTTGAAAAAATCTTCGAAATGAAGAAGTATAGACCCTATACTTTTTCCGTATGGCTTGGAGAGAATTTTAAGATTGATCATGAGGTTTCTACTGATACCAAAATTTCACTTTTATTCTCAAGTGGTGACCCTGTAATCATTACTAACTTCTACAACGGCGTGCTAAGATTAAAAAAAGAAAGATATAAACCAATTGGAGAACTCCTTGAAATTAAAGATGTAGTTTTGCTTCCCTATAAAAAAATTAAAGCCAATAAAGCAATTTTTAAAACTATCGGGGTCTGTGTTTTCAACAACCCTCAAGCTCCAAAGAAAGATTTTAAGAGTTGGTATATTACGCCTTACGACGATTTAGATAAGTTTAACGAAATTCTTTATCAAAGAACAAACGATAGGTTTAGGTATCTAACGGGAAGGAGGGATGCACATCCTATTAGGCTTAATCTACATGAAAATTATCCCATCAAGGAGGTTATGGTTAAGCATTATAATGGGTATGTCCGAGGGTTTAAGGGGGTTTTTGAGCTCGAAGGCTCCCATGAAATTCTACAGTTTGTATATGATTACGGATTTGGAATAAGAACCGGACAAGGATTTGGATTGTTAGAGCTGGTTAAGGGATTATAAAAATGGAAGACAAGATAACCTTATATCCTTCAAACTGGCTTTATAATGCAGGAGTTGTTGGATTGTTGAGGATTTTAGAGGAAGAAGATTTGAAAAAAGTTGAATTTGATAGTGGAAATGTCAGAATTCCTAAAAATTGGTTTATTCGAAAAGATGAATTTCCTATACCTTATGTTGGCAAGTTGTTAATCGATAAAATTGTTTCAGAAAAAGATTTAAATGATTGGCTACCGAAGAAAGATAAGAAGAACGAAAAAACAAATGAAGAAAAATATAAAGATTTTGTAAATCAATATTTTTCTAATTTTCATAAAGAAGGTTATAAATATGTAAGAGCCGGAGGGATACTTTTTGGTTCTAACACTCCTTTTCAAAATTTAGTTCAAAGGAAAGAATGGTTAGAGTTTAAATTATTTGAATTAATTGAAAATTTTGTAAACCAAGATAATAATGGACAATTAGTATGCTCTTTTTGCAAAAGGAAAAATATTCCTTTTGAATTTTTAAAAAAAGAAAATTCTTTAGAAAAAAGATTGATTATTTTTGCTAACACCCACACATCTAAATTAGGAGCATCTATAGGTGAATTTCCTAATTCTTTTTGGAATAATAAAAGTTCTATTTTTATATGTCCTTTTTGTGTTTATTTACTAATTCATCATGATAGATTTGCTTTTATTAAAACTCCTGAAGGTGAAATTTTCATAAATGCTCCTGATTTTAAATTAATTTGGGATCTAAATAATTTTACTGAAAAATTACTAGCGAAATCAAGAGAATATGAAATAAGAAAAATTCTTGGTTCTTCGCTTTTGCAATGGGCAATAAAAAGAAGGACATTACTTGGTGCTTGGACGATGATGAATATTGAAGTGATTGTGAAAAAAGGAGATATTATTGATTACTTTGACCTTCCGCCGGATATTACTAAAATTTTACTTGATTATGAAATAGCCAGTTTGATCGAAGAAATAAATGAAGAAAAAATATTTGATTTAATATTAGCAGGAAAATTTTCAGAGCTTGAAAAAGCAAACTACTTTGTGTTGATAGCGATTTTGAAGTTAAAAAAGAATGAAAAAAACCTTAACAATGATCCTATAACTAAGTATTTTACTAACTATAATAATCTAAATTATCTCAAGAGAGTTTCACAAATTTTACCTAAGCTCTACGTCAAAATTTTAGAAAAAATAGGGAGGTAAGTATGGAAAGAAAAATTGACAATTTAATAAGGGAATTACAGAAAAGAGGGCAGAATATTAGCGATAATGACAATTTTAAAAACCTTGTAGACGCCATAAATGACTTAGGTTTTAGACTTCTTGAACAAACTCGCCTTGGGAACAAAGATAATGTCTATTACATGCTTTTAAGATGCTTCCACGCTAATAAACAAGAGTTTCCAACTGAACTTGTAGAGGCTTTTAAACCAGAAAACGAAAAGTACTTTAAAACCCTAATTTTCTCTTTTTTAGCCCCAATTTTAGGAAAAGAAGATAAGGAAGCTATAAAGTCACAGAAAACACAAGGAGAAACTGAAGGAGGTGAAGCATGAAGAACATAACCTTAACCATCATTTTTGAAGGGTCAGCTTTAAACAGGGATGAAAAAATAGGAGGGAACATTCTCTCTATAAAAAAGCTTCAAATAGAAGGGAAAACGGTTAGTTTTATAGGGAAAACAGCAATAAGGCACTATTTATTTTCTACATTACATAAAGCATATAATTGGAACCCTGCGAAAGTATTAGTTTCTGGTGAAAGAGATAAAAAAGTTGTCCAATTTGATATTACACAAGATGATATTTTAACTTCTCCTGAGCTTGATGCCTTTGGATATATGTATACGATTAGAGAAGGAATGTCAATCACAAGAAAAGCACCTGTTGGAATAACAAAAGCAATCTCTTTAACTGAATGGAATGGAGACATGGCTTTCTATTGTAATCACGATTTAGTAAATAGAGCCATAAAGCAGGGAGAAGATGCTTCCCCTAACCCTTTCAATAAAGAAGAACATCTATCTCTTTACAAATTGAGTTTCACAATTGATGTTGAGAGATTGGGAAGGGATGAGTGGGTATTTTCTAAAAAAGTTGAAAAGAATAGAAGAGTCTATATAAGAGAACTTGTTGAATATGACAATAAAATTGAAATAAAGGAAAGATCATCAGAGGGTCGAGAAGAAAAAATTATATTTGAACATACTTTTTCAAAAAATATTTCTGACCTAAAGAGTGAAGGAAAACTAGTTATTATTGATGATGAAAAGAAAATAAAGTTTGAGTTCATACTCCCTCCAGAAGAAAAGAAAAAGAGAATAGAAGAACTTTTAACTGCTATAAAAGACGGTTTATACGCTCAATCTTCAGGCGAAGCAAACACGATAGTTCCTTTATTTATGATAGCTGCACCTGTTAAAGTTCCTTGTCCTATATTCCATCCATATATTAATTTAGAAGAAATTGAAAAAGGTAAGCTTTATAAAGTTAAAAGTATTTCAAATTGCCTTAATAACAGCTGGCTTTGTGGAAAGGTTTTTATTTGGGCAGATGGAATAAAGATAAATTATGAAGAGGAAGAAATTAATGAGAATAAAATAACAAAAGACTGGAATGACTTTCTCTTAAACATTGTGGAATAAAAAATTAAGAAGTGTAATTAAAAGTAGAGGGTTATGATTAAAAATAAAAAATTGCTTGAAAGGTTTGAAAAGGAATTGATTAAAAAAGAAAAAATTAATATAGAGAAAAATTTTCGTATTTTTGAAGAAATGATAAAATTTGCTAAAGATATAAAAAGATTTTCCCAAAAGGACTGGAAAAAAGATATAGAAAATGATATAAGATACGCAAGGGCAATAAATGGAATTAAAAAAACTAATAGAAAAAATAGCAAAAGAATTTGAGAAACATAAAATTGATTATATGATTATTGGGGGGCAGGCAGTTTGGGAATACTTATGTGAACTATGTTTCTGTAGAAGACCTTATTATTTACAAAATTATAAGCGGAAGAGAAAGGGATTTGGAAGACCTAAAGACCATTTTAATTAAAAACAAAAAATTGACGAAAAATATATTTTGAAATGGTTAAAAGAATTTGAAAAAATTCTAAATAAAAACTTAAGGGAAACTTTTATGAAATTAAAGAAGAAGAGATGAAAGTTCTTAAATTAAAAATCTATCAACCAACCGCACATTATAGGATACCCTTTACCTTTGCAAGAAGACACACCTATCCTATTCCGCCCTATTCAACGGTTATCGGTTTTATTTGTAATCTATTAGGAATAAAAGACCAACAGGACGAGAATTTTGAAAAGCTAAAAGAAGGCTTATCACTTGCCATCTATGGTAAGTACGAATATTTAAACAGGGAATATGTGTGGTTTAGAAATTTAGAAAAAGATTCTCATGTAAGTAGATTTGGTTATTCAGAAAACAGATTTATTGACTCATTTCCTGAACATCCTGGAGGACAAATACCAGCAAGAGTAGATGTTTTAGAAAATGTCAAATTAGTGATTTATATAAGACATGAGGACGAAAATTTCATTGAGATATTAAAAAACGCTTTTGAAAACCCTACAAACAGGATTTATCCTATTCACTTAGGAAGGGCAGAAGACTTAGTTGTGTTTGAAGAAGTAAATACTATAAACATTAAAGAGGAAAAGAAACCATTATACGGAAGTCTTAAAGAATACCATTTCACTTGGCTTGTCGACCCAAGTAGAGGTGAAAGATACATGAACCCTACATTTTATCCTGAAAATTATAGCGAATTCTTTAATAAAATCCAAGGTAGTTATCATTTAATAACATCCTTTTATAAAATTGTAGAAGGTTTTAGAGTCTTTGAGCAAATTCCTGTTAAACTTTTTGAAGGCGGTTCCTTTCCGCTTTCCTTTGGGAAACCTTTCGAATTTATTTTTGATGAAAACGAAAATCTCCCCTTGTTTTTTGCCAAAATGATCTATCCAGAGGAGTAAAATGATAGAATTATGGGCAAAAAGACCTAAAGATGGAAAGATAATAACTTTAAAGAAACATACAAAGGATCTATTAGACAATCTTGAAAAGTTATACAATAAATTAAACAGTAAACTCTCTGACAAATTAGGCTCTATTTACGAGGATGATTTCTATCGTTTTCTAAAGTTTGCTTGCTTTTATCATGACCTTGGGAAGGTATCACCAAGTTTTCAAGAAATTTTAGGAAATAAGAAGTACTATAATGAGTATAAAAAGTTATTATCAACAAAAATAAGACACAATATTCTTTCTTTGTTTTTCATTAACAAAGAAAAAGTAAAAGAAATTTGTAACTCTGATGAAGCTTTATATTCCATATTACTTTCAGCTGTAGCCTTTCATCATTGGAGGGAAGATGAAAAGGAGTATTTGTTAGGTTTAAATGAAGATTTAATAGAAACTTGTAAAAAATTACTTGAGGATAGCAATGGAAGAAAATTAGAAGAAATCTTAAAAGAACATTTCGATGGCTTTTCGATAGAAGGTTTTGATGCCAAAGATTTAATAGCTTTTGATAAAGACCTTGCTGAACATATTGAAAAAGGTGGAAATCTAATTAGTGCAGGTATTATCCCTCCCTACACTCTTTATTTTCTTCCAGAAAGACTAAGATTGGAAAGAGCATTAAAGATTGATTTAAATCTGTGGATATTTCTTTCTGGTTTTCTTATGAGGATTGATCACTTTTCTTCATTTTGTGAGAAAGAAACTGAAATTTTTGAGATAGAAAAGGAATATCCCAAATTAGACTTAGAAGTTAAATTTAGTGAAAAGTTTAAAGATAGCTTCTGGCAAAAAGAGGTAATGAACGCTATAGATGATTTTAAAAACAAAAATATTATCTTAATTGCACCAACTGGTCTTGGGAAAACAGAATTAGCTTTCTTATGGGCAGAAGGTGAAAAATTCTTCTATACATTACCATTAAGGGTTGCTACCAATCAGATATTTGAAAGGGCTTGTAGTTATTTTAACGAAAACATTCATATTGATGATGACCCGTTTATTAATGGAAATGTAGGGCTTTTGCATTCAGATGCTGATTTATATATTGTTGATAAATGGGAAGCTTTAAGAGATACAAACTGGGATGGAGAAACGCCCAAAATTATTGAAATTTCAAAACATTTTTCCTTACCCGTAAATATATCAACAGGAGACCAAATTTTCCCTTCTGCTTTAAAATACCCTGGTTATGAAAAAATTTACGCTACTTTGGGATATTCAAAGCTGATAATTGATGAGGTTCAAGCATACGACCCAAGAGCTTGTGCAATCATTGTTAAAATGATAGAAGACATTGTTTCCCTTGGAGGGAAATTTCTACTTATGACCGCAACATTACCAAATTTTGTTAGAGAAGAGTTAAAAAATAAGGGGATACAATTTACGGAAGTTAATCTATACAAAGGTGAAATAAGAGAGTGTGAGGAACAAAAGATAATATGCAAAATAGAAGACATAACAAGGCACAAAATTGAGTTAAGGAAAAAGGATATAGAAGAAGATATCGATGAAATAACGAAATTAGCAAAGAAAGGAAAAAGAGTTCTTATTGTTTTAAACACTGTAAAAAAAGCAATAAGTGTTTATGAAAAGATTAAGAATAAAAAAAATAAAGGAGAGTATAGCGGATTTTTAGAATTACTGCATTCTGAAATGACTTTAAATGAAAGGAAGCGAAGAGAAAAAGAATTAGAGAAAGAGTTTAGTAATCCTAAGCCAGAAGATGAAAAGGAGCCAAAAATACTTGTTGCCACGCAAGTTGTCGAAGCATCTCTTGATATTGATGCTGACTATTTATTTACAGAAATTGCTCCAATTGATTCCTTAGTTCAAAGAATGGGAAGAGTAATGAGAAGGGTTAATTTGATAAGTGGAAAAATAAAAGGAAATGATAAAGAATTTAAATATGAAGATTTTTATGAAAAAGATGAGCCGAATATTATAATTAATTATCAAAAGGAAAAAAATAAAATTAAAGAATCAGGTGTGGGCAAGGTTTACGAAGCAGAATTAATTCAAAAAGCCTATGAAATTTTAAAAAAAATTTTAAAAGATAAAAAAGAAATTAAAGAAAGGGAAAAGCAAAGTTTGGTTGTTGAATTTTATGAAAAAGTTGGAACTGAAAAAAATTCAAAATATCTACAAAAATTTTACGAAACATTGAGAATTCTTAATTCAGGTTATGTTTCTGAAAATAAAGATGAGGCACACAAATTATTTAGAGAAATCTATACAATTTCGGTATTAGAGGAAGACAAAATTGATGAAATAATCAAGAAAATAGAAGAAGCAGCTAACATAACTTGGCTTTGGTTTAAGAAAGAAATAGTTGCAGAATATGTGATAAATGTAAATATGTGGAAGTTCAAAGGTTATGAGCCTAAACCTTTATGGAATAAAGTTAAAGATAAAATTAAGGATGAGACTATAAGAGAGAAATTAGAGAAATATTTTTCTGGAATATATGTAGTTTCTAAAACCTCTACAGTAGACAAGGAAAATATAATTGATTGACGAAGAGTTAACCATAAAAGGGATTGAGGTATCTTATTACATAGTTTGTAAAAGGAAATTATGGCTATTTTCTCATGGAATTGATTTTGAAAGATTTTCGGATGATGTTGAAATCGGCAAGATTATAAGTGAATCTTTTTTTAAAAAAGAGAAACTAAAAGAAGTAGAAATAGGTAACGCTAAAATTGATTTTATTAAGGTAAAAGATGAAGTTATCGTAAATGAAGTAAAAAAGTCCAAGAAACTTGAGGAAGCCCATATTTGGCAAACAAAATTTTATATTTATACTCTTGAGAAATTAGGAATTAACGCCAAAAGAGGAATAATTCACTACCCAAAATTGTTAAAAAAGGTTGAAGTGGAACTATTGGAAGAGGACAAAATAAAAATGCAAGAGGCTTTTTCAAAGATAAATGAAATAAAGCATCTTGAGAAACCACCCGCTGTTCAAGAAAAACCTTATTGTAGAAATTGTGCTTATTATGAATTCTGCTTTTCATGATGGGAAGAAATTATTATATATTTAAAGAAGGAAGGATTAAACGAAGTCAAAATACAATCTTTATAGAAACAAAAGATGGTAAAAGACCCTTACCTATTCATGATATAGATCAAATATTTGTATTTGGAGAGATGGATTTAAATACTTCTTTTTTACATTTCATAGGCAAAAATAAAATTGTTATCCACTTTTTTAATTACTATGGATACTACACAGGAAGTTTCATACCAAGAGAGGGAAACATTTCAGGAATCCTTACTGTTAAGCAAGTAGAACACTATTTAGACCACCACCGTAGAATTTTTCTTGCCAAAAAATTTGTAGAATCAGCTGTTCATAACATGAAAAGAAATTTTGAAAAGAGGGAAGAATTTGATGAAGAAGTTGAAAAAATGAAAGAATTAGCCAAGAATATTCCTAATTGTACTACTATAAATGAATTAATGAGCTTGGAAGCACATATTAAAAAGATTAATTACAAATGCATAGAAAAAGATACAAA
>Ga0081519_100141_pt2 | contig 11876 bp, 12 predicted proteins | sample ConSprmetagenome_FD_70987 | JGI IMG/M metagenome (GOLD analysis project Ga0081519, IMG submission 70987) | Hot spring microbial streamer communities from Conch Spring, Yellowstone National Park, USA - C T=80-84 v2 (version 2) | ecosystem: Environmental > Aquatic > Thermal springs > Hot (42-90C) ...
GTGGCGTGGATTCACGGGGCGCCGACACAAGAACAGCCGCGACCACCAACGCCACCACCACCGCCAACACAAAAAACCCGAACTTCATAAAGAGGTAGGAAAATATGCCTAAAATACTTTTCTCTGCCTTTTAGAAGTAAATTTTAGAAAGACCGACGCCGTTGACTTTCTATTTACACACAGGCTCTCATGCCAGCCGCTGCGTCGAAAGCTCTGCGGGTATGGCGGGTGGGTTTTCTGCTCTGATGTAGCGTCTGCATAGAGCCCGACAGATGCCGTCGCATCGAGGGGCGAATCCTAGTGGGGTAGGTGCCGAAGGCGTTAGATTTGATAGCCTAAATCGGATTACGTATACCTCTAGGAGGCGTTTTATTTGGCGTGATTTGTCATGGGTGTATGCTTTTGATTAGCCGTTCGTATTGGTCTACCACTTTGGCGATGTGGTATTGCCAAAGCTGCGCGACGGGGGGCTCGGGGACGTGGTGTGTGGAGATGACGGCGGCGGCCTCCTCCGGCGTGGCCACCGCGGCGCCGTAGCCCAGCGCCTTCACAATCTCTACCGCGGCGCTGTCTTTGCTCCTCAGCACCACGGGGTAGGCCCCAAGCGCAACCGCCTCGAGCGTGGCTATGCTGAAGCCCTCTGCAGGCGACATGTTGAGGTAGTAGACGCTGCTCGCCACTATCCGCCGCTTTTCCTCCTCTGACGCGGAGGGGTAGAGACGAAGGGTGTGGCGGCCCCTCTCGGCCTCCCGCCTCACCTCGTCCAGCAGGGGGGCCGTTGCCCACCACGGCCACCTTCAGCCTACGCTCCACGAGACGCAACGCCGCAAGGGCCTCCCTGATCCCTTTATAGGGCACCAGCCTGCTCACGATGACGACATCGAACTCTTTCCCCGCCTCTCGGTACTTCAGATAGTCCTCCAGCCTGAGGCCGAAGGGGATCACGTAGACATCCTCCCTAACCCGCCTCACCCTCTCGGCGGTGAGCCTAGACGGCACAACGACAGCCCGCGGCCGCAGAACCATCCTCCTCTCAGCTCACCTCACGGCCCCGCCGACGAGGTGTCCAAAGTACTCCCTCAACCTGCGTCCCCAGAACTCGTAAAGGGTGAGAACAGTCCTCTCCCGCGGCAAGAGAAACACCTCGGTATACGGCACCAACGCGTCGACCACCCGACATCCCGCCTTCTTTACGACACGCCTAACGGCCAAGGCGAATTGAAGCGCAGGCAAGAGCCGCCTCCTCCCCACCTCGTCGTAAAGCCGCGGCGGGAGGCCGAGAGAGGTCAGTGGGACATCGAAGGGGCCCAGCTGTACGTGACGTACCGCACCTCGCCCCGTTCCTCAACAGCACGGCCGCAAACTCGTAGTAACTACGCCCAGCCCCCCGAAGGCGTAAGGACAAAGATTAAAACAGACGAAACACGTCATGCACAAAAACCTCTGAGCTTATAAACCCTGCAAGCCCCAGACCACGTCGTCCTCCTCGGCGGCAGTGTGCTGATATATGGCTTGAACCGGCGCGGCACGGCGGCCGCTACGAGGCGGCTCGGCGCCGCGGTGACCACGGCCGCTCGCCTCGCAGATAGGCAGGCCTTTGTGCTCCGCTGGAGCGATGCAGTGGGGGACGGGGACCATATACTTGGAGGTCTGGTTGTCATAGACGGACATAGTTAAGGCGAAGTCAAATCTGCCGTAGTCCCCACTCTCATAACCGTCCCCATTGAGAACAACACCTATCACGCCACAGAAACAGCTGGAATCTCCCAAAAGCCGCCGCGGCCTAGAAGCAAAAACTCTCCAAGAGGCCGCCGTCAAATACGCCGCCGTAAACATCGCCAAACACATCCCCCAGATACACAGGCAACCACCTTTCGACAGAGACACCGCGGCGCAAAAACTGGAAGAAACGGAGCTGAAGAAGCCCCAACTTCTCGTAATATGACCCGTGGAAGCCGACGCTCAACAAACATGCCGCGATGGCTGGGCCGTACCCAGCCACATAGCCCCCACATCAACAGCGCTATCATGCACACCGGCAGATCCCCAGGCGGCCATTAAAAACGTACACACAGCTTGCTCCACAAACTACAAATCTGCCATCCCCCCTTTCGACGCCTCATGTGTAGATCTTTAAAAACCTGCCGCATGGCGGCACGATGAAGATACTTTTCATCAACCACAGAGACCCCCGACACCCGCTCGCCGGCGGCGCGGAGGAGTACCTCTTCCAAATAGCGAAAAGACTGGCAAAGCGGGGCCATGAGGTTACGATACTCGCCGAGAGGCCGCCCGGCGCGCCTCCGCAGGAGGATATAGACGGCGTCGCGGTGATAAGGAGGGGCGGGTTCGCCACGCTCCACATCTACGCCCCCCTTTACGTCAAGAGACACGGCCGACACCACGACGTCGTTGTGGACAACGTGGCGCACGTGTTCCCCTTCATGAGTCCCCTCTTCGCCAGAAAAACGGCGGCGATAATACACCACATAAACGGCCCAGTCCTCCTCAAAACCACGCCGCCACCTGCCGCCCTCGCGGGGATGGCCGCGGAAGGAATAACGCCGCGGCTGTACAAGACGATAATCACGGTATCGCCCTCCACCAGGGACATGCTGATGAGACTAGGGGCGAGACAAGTTCACATAGTGCCAAACGCCGTCGACCACAAAACCTACAGGCCAGGCCCCAAATCTCCAACCCCGCTTGTAATCTGGATAAACCGCTTCGTCCCCTACAAAAACCCACAAGACGCCGTAAAGATATTCGCCCACGTAAAGAAGGAAGTGCCCGAGACCCGCTTCGTCATGGTCGGCGGAGGGCCCCTCCTCGAAAAAACCAAAAAACTAGCCGCCAAAACCGCCCCATTCATCGAGTTCACGGGACGAACACCCAACCACACAAAGGTCAAGCTACTCCAGCAGGCATGGGCGTGTCTCTACACCTCAGACGTAGAGGGCTTCGGCCTAGGCATACTAGAGGCCGCGGCCTGCCAAACCACCTGCGTAGCCTACGACGTCCCCGGCGTCAGAGACGCCGTAACCCACGGAAAAACTGGGCTCCTAGTCCCACACCGCGACACAAAAACCGCCGCAACGGCCCTAGCCTATATCCTAAAAAACGACCAGCTCAGGAAAAGCCTAGCCGAAACCGCCCGCCAACACGCCAAACAATTCGACTGGGACAAATCCACAGAAAAAATGGAAAAAATCCTATCAAGCCTCTAAGCACAAAAACCAGCCAAGCCGCCGCCAAAAGCGACGACCTGACCATAGACCTCCAACACCTTCAACACCTCCCCACACACACGCCCACCACGTGCACCGGTCTCCGGAGCTCCCCACATACACAGCAAAGCGATCCCTCAACCTGACCACGGCGTTTGACAAATCCAGCCTAACCCACGCACCATCTCCAAACTCAAGGAACCACTCACATCCGGTCACATCGATAAAGTCAACCACCCTAAGATACGCAACCACGTCACCTCCACAGCAACAGGTCGCTGGGAAGCCGGAGAAGTCCCTGTCAAGACTCAGGCCCAGAAGGCAGAGACCCACACGACGCCGACACGAGCCAAACATCAAAAGCCACCAAAACCACCACAACTGCCGTAGCCAGAAGCCCAAACCATACTTCAAAAACAATCTCTTAAAGCTTTTGCACAACAGACAAGGAGCGCGCTTCGGCGAAACCTCCCGACGCAAGAAACCGGCGGCTACACCCACGCAACTATGTAGCAACATGCTTTTAAGGCGGCGTGTCTCTGCCGTTGTGTTGGTATCCATCGTGATACCTGCCAGAAACGCGGCGAAGACGCTCCCGCTGACCCTCCGGTCAATAAAAAGACAGACGTACCCCCACATCGAGGTAATAGTGGTGGACGGCCGCTCCAGCGACAATACGGCAGAGATAGCGAAGAGCCACGGCGCGCGCGTCGTAACCACGCGGCCCAACCGCTCCCTCCAACGCAACGCAGGTGCCCTCCTCGCCCGCGGGGACATATTCTACTTCGTCGACGCCGACTTCTACCTAACCCCCGGCGTCGTCCAAGAATGCGTAGACCTCATACACTCGGGGGCAGACGCCGTCATAGTCCTCAACATCAGCAACCCACTCAAAGGAATCGTCGCAAAGATACGCTACTACGAAAGAATGTCCTACTACAGAAGCGGAACCTACGAAGCAGCCCGATGCATGACCCGCCAGACCTTCTGGAAAACAGGTGGCTACGACCCACAGCTCTACGCCAACGAAGACTACGACCTACACGCCAGAATAGCCGCCACCAGCGCGAAGATAGCCCACACAAGAAAAAACTTCGAAATACACCTCGACGAACCAGCCACCTGGCGAGAGCTAATAACAAAAAGCCTATACTACGGGCGCAACATAACCAAATACCTCACAAAAAACCCCAACCCAGCCCACATCACGCCAATCCGCCCCACCTACCTAAAAAAAGAATACGCGGCATGGGCCACCAGAAAATGGACATGGGCAATCCCAGCAGTAATAATACAAAAAACAATACAAGCCTACGCAACAGCAATAGGAAAAATAATATAGAAAAAACCAGTTTAGTTTATTAGTTCTCCGTGTAGTACTGATACGGAGCCGTGAAGTATACCTTAAACGCCGCAGGCGATGGGTCAAAGTTAGGCGGCCCAGGAGCCCTAGGCAACGTCACGTTACCATAATAGATCTGCACCAGATAAGTGCCCGGCGTGGCGAAACTTAAACCCCCCAGCTCGCCAAAGGCGAATGCCCACGTGAGCCAGTAGGTGTCTTGGGCGTTTGCGCCCCAGAATTGTATTATCTTGGTGCCGTTTGGATCGACCGATATGGATATTATCCCATAGCCAATCTGGTTAGGCGCAGGTGGCCATGTGGTGGTGACCTCAGGCTGGAACAGCCCATTCCACGCAGTTAATATAGGCCGGCCAGCACGCAGAGCAGATACCCTGTACGTGCCGGCAGGATTGAAGAAGTCGCCCGTGTAGGCAGATACAAATGTGGACCACCAAGCCATGTCCTGGGCATACCTAGTTAGAAGGTTGGGAGCCGGCCCACCCACGGTGACCAGCCAGCCACCGGCCACCCTAGCCCAGAGATCGTAGATAGTTCTGTAGAATGTCCTGTTTATCAGCAGATACGGCAACAGACCAGGACGAGAGTAGGCGTCCACGAACCACGGCGAGGTTGCCGTCATCCGGGCCAAGGTGGCGGGGACGCCGCCGTAGTTCGGCAGCCCCACAAAACCGGCCATAGTTAAGGGGTCAACCGTGCCGTAAGCCAAAGGAGCGACATCAAGCACCGGTATTCCCCCGATGAATCCAGACCCTAATACATCAGCTATGTGGCCTCTAGATGGAACAACCTTAAACACACGATTCGGCAAAGTGCCCCCGTTTATTTCAAACAGTGTGTACCGTATCAACCGCTCTATGAAATCATCATGCGTAGGAGTAGCACCTAAGGCCCAGTCAGTGTTGTTTTTGGTTAGGCCGTAGACAAACATCCTGCCGCCTCTGTAGGTGGCACGTTCGCCGATTCCTCTCACAATGTTGAGAGTGTCTTTTTGTTGGAATATGACGAAGGGTATGACGTCTTGTGCATCGAGTCGATCCGAACCTGTGGGTAGGAGTATCTTGTAGTTATTTAGCGTGTAGACAGGTATGTAGTCTATGGCAGTGACGTTTATCTCGGTTACTCTAGGCCAGACTAGGGCGAAGAAGGTGACGTTGTTGTAGGGGGATCTTGGGAGCGGCTTGGGAGTGGCGTGTAGCAGGTGGCCGTCCTGGCCGCCAAATGTCCGTTCAAAGACCGTGACTCTGAGGGTGGCGGCTGTGTCGCGGGCGTTGAGCTGGTCGAGCTCGAAGCGTATGGTGAAGGAGGCGCTCTGGAACCTGACGCCGGCGCCCAGCTTAGTGGCCACGTAGACGTCGATAGTATAGTTGTAGTAGATTATGGCGTATGGGAAGGCTTTGGGAAATACCAGGGTGTAGTTGACGTAGGCTGTGAGCTTGTAGCCGCTGTAGTAGCTGTCGCCAGTCATGTCGCCTAGGTCGCCTACGAAGTAGGAGGAGCCGCGGGCTATGAGGAGCCTGGGGCTGTCGTAGACCACTTCAAGCGGCGCGGCTTGTATGGGGAACCAGCGCCACCTCGACGCGGCGGGCCATCTTGTGGGCGTTCCTGTGGCGTTGTAGTAGAGCACAAGTCCTCTGCCGCCGCCGGCGTGTGTTCTGTTGCTGTAGACGGCGTACATGTGGAACATGACGAACCTATCGCCTCCAGGCGCCGACAGGTTGCCGGACAGCGTCCAGCCGTTTAACCAGTCCGCGGGTGGGATATACGGTATGTTGTTGGTGACCCACATCTCATATCTTGCAAACATCTCTGGCCGGTTGTAGAACGCCATGGATATTCCGCCGGCTGTCCCGTCGCTGAGCGTGGCGACGAATTCGCCGAACTGAGTAAAGCCGATGCGGATGGCGTTGGAGGCATTGCGCGGGAAGAGACCTCTCATGGGCGTTAGGCCTAGGTACTGGAAGAAGAGGGTGGTGTTGTAGTAGTCGCCGTAAGCCGGGGAGCCGCTGGCCACCAGCGCGGTGGGGGGAGTCCCTCCGAAGGGCCAGTGTGTTGGGTGGAGCTGGCCGACGCAAGCGTTGGGGTAGCAACCTACGTAGTTGGTGGGTCTGGCCCCTTCTACAACCGCCAAGGGCTCGGGGGTGACCGCAAACACAAGCATTGCTAGTAGTAGCGGTATTAGTAGTTTAGCTTTTGTGGAGTTCATGACTGAGAGAAGAAATCTCTATTTAAGTCTTTCGCTTAAGATACGCCAGAAGCAAGACGGCTACTGCGGCTAACACCACTGAGACGTGGAAAATTTTCTCTGGCTGGTATAAAACTTCATATCGCCCCATCTTGACGTAGAATCCTGCGTTGACTCCGTATACGGCCACGGCCTTTTTATCCCCGGCGCTCCACAGGCGGTCGTAGGGCACAGGGAGCACGACTACGGCGGGTTCCTCGGTGGCGTTGACCGCTAGAGTCCAGCGGGTTGGCGTCTCTCTCCTGCAGATGGCTGTGCCTGGGGGGGATCTGAGTTGCTCCACGCCGCGGGTCTCCGCCAAGAGGAGTCTAGCCATCTTCATGTTTGTCTTGGGGATTGCGGCGACCACATTGATGACGGCTAGCCCCTTCGGCCTGATCTCCAGCCTGTGTCGGCCCGGTGTTAACTCCGTGAGGAGTAGCCAGGTAAAGCTGGTGGTGTTGCTCTGGAGGCGTATCGCGGCGTAGACGCATTTCACGTACAACGGGATTGCTCAGGTTTGCGTATACCTCATCCAGGCGGGACAGACGTCGCGATAGTCCTAGGCATAATGGGATCCGTTTCCGTAATGATGTTCTTTCGTAGTGACGGATTTTTGTGATGGTTTTCAGAGTGGTTTGCAGAAGCCGCTAGATGCATGACTAGCAGAACATTCTAGAGAGCGGGCGGATACAACCGTTGCACGCCAACAGAGACTACGAGCTACACGCCAGAATAATGCATATAAATCAACTGATTCAGAAATACAATGAATAAACTGCAAAAGATTATTATTAGAAGTGGTTTAGTCCTCACAATCATCTTTGATAATTGGTATGAATCCTTGACAAGATATTTTTTATTCAGCTTGGGTTTCAATGCAAGACAAGACCTATAGCTAAGATAAGCGAGTGCTCGTTAGGTCTTGACGCAACTATTACACTGGTTCACGGGGTTCGGGATGGAGTTATTAGGTCGTAAAATGTAATTCCGGTAAGTTCTATATGGGTGATTGGGTTTACGATCCAGAAAAAATTGTAAATCAGATTAGATAAGAATCAGGTAAAATTTAAAAGAATGACTCCCTCACTTTCAGAGATTTTTGATTATGATGTATATAATAAATTAAATGTTAACAGAAAAACAGTAGTTGATATAGGAGCTTATGTTGGCGACTCTGTAAAATATTTCGCTTTGAAGGGAGCTAGAAAGGCCATTGCTGTTGAGCCGCATCCTGGCGCTTATGTTGAGATGATTGAGACTATCAAGTTAAACAATTTCGAACAATTTATAATACCGATAAATGCTGGTTTAGCAAGTAAGCCGGGTAAAATATGCACAACCGATGTTGATATTAGTGCTACCGCCCATGCCTTACATAGCAAGAACGAGAATAGTTGCGAAACTACCGTCCCAGCCGTAACTCTAGATGATTTATTGAAGCGATTTGCAGTGGATGCTGAAAGCGTATTGAAGATGGATTGCGAGGGTTGCGAGTTTGATGTACTAAATAAATGATTATCAACATGTAAAGCTATTTAAAGAGCTAATTGTTGAGCATCATGGTTTACCAGACGAATTGTTACAAATATCAAACAACTACTATAAACGTAAAATGAAAGGTAGTAAGAAATTTGGTACTATGTATTACATACAAAAGTAGAAATATTTGTTTTTCGCATAAGATACACTATAAACGGAAGAGTAGAAAGAAATTTAGAAGCTTTTTTCGGGTTTATATATTGTCGCGGTATCGTGGCTAGGGTGTCTGTGTAGGCGTTGGACGGTATACCTGTGGAGGTGTTTGAGTGGCTTAGGGATTCTCTTCCTAACATTCCAGAGGCGGCGTCTCAGGTGTCGTGGGGGGTCATGCGGGCGGTGGATCCGCCTATCACGGTACCTGCCTGGGCTTCCATGTTTACGAGGCTGGACCCGGGTGAGTTGGGGATCTATGGGTTTAGACATCTGGATCGCTTGTCGCGGCGGGGGTACATGGTTACGTCGCGAGACCTGCGGGAGCAGTACGTCTGGGAGAGGCGGGGGCTTCGGTCTGTTGTCATCGGCCTTCCGCCTGGCTACCCTCCGAGACCCTACGGGCTGTGGGTCAGCGACTTCTTGACACCTGCGGGGCGGCCGTGGACCTACCCGCCTGAGCTGGCGTCGGAGCTTGGCCGCTACGCCTTCGACACAGAGAAGTGGCGGTGAGACTAGCTACCGAAGGTCAACCATACTATGTCGGGCAATACTTGGCCTTGATAAGGCTTAGTCAATCTGTTGGCTGTGTCTTACGGAGTCCGTTGTTCTGTCTCTGCGATCTACCCGAGATGGTCCGCATACTCTCAGCCTTTAACTATACAGATGCCCCCGCTGTAATCCTACCTCAACCTGGCGTGAATATAACCTACATTCTTAAGAACAGCTATGTATACGCGCAAAACAGCACGGAGCTGGAGCTCTACGTCGCCTCCCACCTTCCAAGCTCCCGCCTCACAGCGCCCTTCTTTTTAATACCCGGTGGAGATCCGGGGAAGACGTGGGCAAAGGCCCCCCTAGCCACCTTCGGCCTCTCTCCCGACTTCTTCAACTATCTCCACAAGAAGGGTGTGAGAGAGTGGTCTTGGCAGAGCGACTACGGCTACGGAGTCGTCTACACAGAGTCCGCCGCCGCGTTAGCCCTAAGCGTCGTGGCCGAGGCTGATTCCATCTTGGCGGTGCGGGCGTTGAGGTGCTCCGCATGCGGAACGGCGGAGGTGTATATAGACGGCAGACCCATCGTTGCGTTGGAGGGAGGAGTGGTTAGGCGTGGTTATGTCCCTGGAGCGGCTTAGACGCGACGTATGCCGCCGATTTACATCATGAAGAGTAAGAATTTTAGTAGCTTTAGTGAGTCTGTTCTTGTTGAGTTAACAAGTTTAGCTATAATCTCGGCTTGCGTTGTCCGACATCTCGGCTACGACGGGATGCTGTGGACGTCTCCGGTGCCTTATCCGGCTTAACTTATAATTTAGTTTCACGACCAGCTTTTCGCTTATTCAGATGACAAATTGTAATTAGCGTAGAATAAGATACTATTAGCTGTAGAATAAGATACTACCAGACTTTGTAGGCGGTGGAAAGGTTAGGGGCTTGTTTTCACGTTGTGCGATGCGTTTGCGAATACTTACAAGGAGCTTATGACTTGGTTGAGAGTTTTGATGACGATTTGTTGCAAGGGATTGTGGGTGTTAATAATATTATAGGGAGACTGAAGACATCGTTTGTAAATATGTATTCTAGGCTTATTATCTGGCTAGCAGACTTAACGAGGTGGGGGTCGGCAGTCTTTTAGGGTGCTTGTTCAGATTGTGGTGAAGGCCTACTTGGATAAGTAGTCGCGGTAGCTTAAGGGGGATTTGGTGCCCTCCGGCGCGTCGTTTTAGCAGAGAGCTCCGTTGTCTCTAAACGGTGATAATCGCAACGGGAGTCTCCGGGTTTATCGTCTTTTTGAAGTGTATAACGTGGCTGGACCAAGACCGGCATCGCTGAGGGAGGTAGTAGAGGTCTTAACGAAGATTAAGGGGTGAAGGGGTAAAGTGAAGTGGGGGTTAAACCCAAGAGCGGTGGATCTTATCTTTTTAAATACCTTAAAGTTCAGACGTTTTGGGCGGATGCTAGTTATGACCTTGATAATGAGTTACTGGATTATGTTGAGAAATTTCTTGCGTCTCAATATAAATATATTTAATGAACTTATGGATCGGAGATTATTTTGTTCAATATCTCTTCAAATTTTTTTGAAATAACTTTCCACTCGAATCGTCGCGCCCAGAGCATGGCTCTAACTGACAGTCGGTATCGAAGATCTTCGTCTTGCAGTATTTTTAGGATTGCATTTGCTAGTTCCGTTATATTTCCATCTTCTACAAGTATACCAGTTATCCCGTTCTTCACTGAATCCGTGACCCCAGGCACTTTATATGCAACCACGGGGGTTCCTGTTGCTTGTGCCTCAAGCGCACTCATTCCAAATCCTTCTTTCATAGTAGGAAATACATATACCCATGCTGATTTCAATAGTTTAATTTTGTCGTATTCAGAAATAATTCCCAGTAGAACAACTGTATCGGAAAGGTTGAGTTGTTTAATTAATGTTTCTAGCGATGAATATGTACGAGGATCCCCCTTACCTGCTATTATGCATTTTAGAGAGGGCAGTTTTTGTTTGACTATTGCACAAGCTCTAACGAGATGATCTAGTCGTTTGTATTTGACGAGTCTTCCTACATAGATTACCAATGGATAACTTGATTTTTGAATATTTCTATGATGGTCAAAATAATGAGGTAGAAGCCCAGGCGAAACTAAGTATATGTTATTTTCTTTAAAACCAAGATTTATTAAATCATAAAAAGTTGAAGTTGAGACTGTAACAACTTTAACATTAAAAAATGAATAGAATTTTAATGATAGTAATTCATACAGCAACAGTATAAGGGCCACAGGTAGCGGCATCTCTTTAAATAATGTGAAGCCATGTATATGATGAATTATCAATACGAATTTTTTCTTTAATAATTTACTTATTAAAAGAGGCCATATTAATGGCATTTTGCTTTCATTTTCAATAATTATATCAGCGCTAATTGTACTTTTTAACCCCCTAAATAGGAAATATATTGGAAATAAGAACTCTGAATTGCAGATAATTTCTTCATTTTTTAGTTTATTATTACATGTTTTATCACCACATACTATAAAATGTATATTGAATTTTGTGCTTAGATTTTTAAAGATTTCATAAATATATATTTCGGCACCACCTGCTCGTTTAGCACATATGCTTCTATAATTTAATACAACTATTTTTTTATTCATGACTTCTAAGTACTAAAATTTGTCTGAAATACTCTGCTATATGTCTAGTGCCTAGCTTTGAACGGCCCCGCGTCCTGAGGCCGATGACGTAGGGAATCTCCACTACGCATTTAGGCCTACATTGGACGAGGACGTCTAGGAGGATTTTGTAGAGGCCGGTGGGGCTGACTGAGGCGAGGCAGTCGCGGTGTACTGCGAAGAAGCCTGA